>Ga0302325_10000255_pt1 | contig 152649 bp, 128 predicted proteins | sample Palsa_T0_2_FD_201948 | JGI IMG/M metagenome (GOLD analysis project Ga0302325, IMG submission 201948) | Peat permafrost microbial communities from Stordalen Mire near Abisko, Sweden - Palsa_T0_2 | ecosystem: Environmental > Terrestrial > Soil > Palsa > Peat permafrost | place: Sweden: Abisko...
CTCAGAGGGACGCGTCTGAGCGTGACGGACCTATCGGTCAGCCTCAGAGGTACACGTCTGAGCGAGACGGACCTATCGGTCAGCCTCAGAGGTACACGTCTGAGCGAGACGGACGCATTACTCAAGCCCAGAGGTACGCGTCTGAGCGAGACGGACCCAGCGCTCAGTGCGCAGCCTGGCCCCACGACTCTCGGCCACAACGATGTTGGCGCAAGGGAACGCCACCTTCAAGAAGGAGAAGTCCTTCGCATCGTTGGGGTGGCTGCGGTTTCCCTGTTGAGGTCTCGACGAAGCATCAGCGTCGTCGGCACCGGCGTGGACACAATGACAGCTAGAAGCCGCCACCTACTCTTTGCCTTCCCCGGTAGCCGCTAACGCAATCCACCGATCGCACGCCACACGGAACGCGCGACGGTCGGAGAGGGCTAACCGTTTCATCGACGAGGAGAGCGCGCGCCCACTGCGACCCCACGCCGATCGAACGGCCGGGGGTCTCCCCCGAAGCAAGCTTCCACACGTCGGGGAGCGAAGGCACCTGCGGGGCCTTTGCGGTCGTCGGTGTTGACCGCCGTGCGAGGGTAGAGGCCGCGAAAGGCGATCGCTCATGATCGGATGCCCGCGTCGAACCGCACGCCAGGCCCGCGAGGAGAGGGACGAGAACAGCGCCTTGGACCAGGCGGCTCGCGTTCTGCACGAGGACAGGCTAGCGCGCACCGCCGGCTCACGGGCCCCAGGCGAGCGTGGCGACGGCGAGAACCAGCAAGGCGTGCGCCGCGACGCAGAGCCAAAGACCCATGCCGGCGGAGAGCGGGAACGGGGGCAGCGCGGGAACGGCACCAAAGCGTAGTCTGAAGAGCTTGCCCTGGGCGTCGGTCGCTTGGGTTAGCCGAAGGAGACCCACTGACGCGCGTGCCCCGAGCGTCGCGATCCCGATTCTGAAATATCGCGGATCGCCCGCCGGGACGTGGAAAAACTCGCCCCCAAAGCCTATCGCGAGCAGCGGGACGAAAAGAATGAGCAGAGAGGGGATGGCCTCGTGCTCCACTTCGACGCGGCCGACATCCTTCGTCTTCACGGATACGGGCGGGGGGATCGCGCGCGCCAGCCCGCCGACCATTGGATCGATGCTTCCTCTGCTGCGTTCGTGAAGGAGCTCGTAGCCGTGCCCGCCGATCAGGATCGCGAGCGTGAAGACACGAGCGAGCCCCACCGATCGGCTCGACTTTGCGGTCTTCTCGAGCGACTCGAATACGCGAATCTCGCACTGACGCGCGTCGCCGAGATCCTCGCCGTCGATGACTATCCTGTATCGGTCGTCGGTGTCCGGCTGGATCCAGAGCTCGCGCCGAACCGGACGAAAGCCAGTCCGACGCGCGTGCGACGTGAAGAAGCGCGAGAGGTCCAGCGGCCAGACGATCCACCCCAGAGCCGAGAGAACGAGGTACCCCGGGTGGTAGCCGTCGAGCCTCGGAAAGGCCACGGGCCACGTGAACAGCGACACCACAATGACCCCCCAGAACCACCTGCGCCCGGCGGACCAAAGCGGCATGCGCCGGACTAGGCGCAGCCGTGGCTCCGGAGCGACGACGAAATGGCCGCCCGCCGGCAGCTCGAGCTTCTCGACGCTATCCACTGGCGGGCCCCACGGGAATCGAGCGAAGCAATCTCAGTTCCTCGTTCTGCCGCTTGCGTTGCTCTCCCAGTAGGCGTCGGAGCGACCTTTCGGCGCGGAGCGGCCGGACGGGGAGGGGCCCAGAGCCGCCACTCGTCACTCGAGTCTCGAGCCTCACCAAGGCCCCCTGCACCCGAGTCACCCGGTTGCGGCGATGGGACGTCACCCGCCGGCCGCGAGCACCGAAAGGTCCCTTCGACGCCGTCCCTCCGACGCCGTCACTCCTCCGCAGTCCTGCCGCCCGGTGGGGGAGGGTGGCTCTCGCGCTCCAGGTATCGAAAGATCGTGCGAGGGTCGACGCCGAGATCGCGCGCGGTCTGCGTGCGATTGCCGTTATTTCGCTCGAGCACTTCGAGCACGTACTTTCGCTGAAACTCCTCTTTTGCTTTCTCGAGCGGCACGATCGAGCTCTCTTCGTCTTTGCCGAGATCGAGGTCTTCAGGGCCGAGCAGCGTCTTCTCGCAAAGCACGAGCGCCTTTTTGATTCGGTTCTCGAGCTGGCGAATGTTTCCCGGCCACGGGCTCTTCTTGATCGCCATGAGCGCTTGCGGCGTGAAGCCTTGCACGTGCGCTCCGAGCTCTTCGGTGTGCTTCGAGAGCAGGGCTTTCGCGATGATGAGGACGTCGTCTCCGCGCTCGCGAAGCGGGGGCAGATACAGGTTTACGACGTTGAGCCGATAGTAGAGGTCTTCGCGGAAGCGGCCGCCGGCGATCTCGTCTTCGAGCACGCGGTTGGTGGCGGCGACCACGCGAATGTCGACCTTCTCCGGGCGGCTGTCGCCCACGCGGAAGACGACGCGTTCTTGAAGAGCCCGGAGAAGCTTGACCTGGAGATTGAGCGGCAGCTCGCCGATCTCGTCGAGAAAGAGCGTGCCCCCGTTGGCTGCCTGGAACTTGCCCGGCCGAGACGCCACGGCGCCGGTGAAGGCTCCGCGAACGTGTCCGAAGAGCTCACTCTCGATGAGGTTCTCGGGAATCGCGCCGCAGTTGATGACGACGAAGGGCCCGGTGGACCGGCCGCTGCGCCGATGGAGCTCGCGCGCGATGAGCTCTTTGCCGGTACCGGTCTCTCCCGTGATGAGGACCGAGATGTCGGTGGTCGCCACCTTCTGCAGCTTGCGGAAGACTTCGAGCATCGACGGGCATGCTCCGATGATCTCGCCGAACCGCTTGTCCTTCAGCTCGGCGACGAGCTTTTCCTTGTCGGCGCGCAGGGCGCTCAGGAGCAGCGCGTTTTGCAAAATGAGGCTCGCTTGGCCGGCGAAAATCGACAGAACGTCGAGCTGGCTCTTCTCGAAGAGGGCTTTGACGCGATCGTTTCCGACGTAGAGCGCGCCTTGGACGTGGCCTTGCGAAACGAGTGGAGCGCACATCACGCTCGAGAGGCGAAGGGCGAGCACGCTCTCGCTCGTGTTGAACTCGGCGTCGGTGAGCGCGTCGCTCACGATGACGGGCCGCCCGGTCTCCATCACCTTGCGCACGATGCTGTCGCTGATGGCGCCGCTCGACTCGGTCAGTGTCTCGCGCTTGACGTTGCGCGACGCCCGGATGCGCTGCGGCGCGGTCTGCGCCTCGCTGGGCTTGCCGCCGGCTGTGACGAACGCGTCGTCATTGAGCAAAATGAGGCCCTTTTCGGCCCCCGTCACTTCGATGACGGCGTCGAGCATCGCCTCGAGAAGCGGGTCGATGTCTTTCATGGTCATCAGCTTCTCGCTGAACTCGTAGAGCTTGCGGAGGCCCGCGAGCTGCTGCTGCGTCGGCTGGACTTGCGCGTCTCCCGCTCCGCCCGCTGCGGCCCCTGAGCCCTCGGGACCTCGGGAAGACCCGGGCTCGTCGAACATGCTGAAGGAGAGCTCGGCGCTGCCGAGCGTCAGGCGGTCACCGTGTACGAGGCGCGCGCGCCGCTTCTTCTTGCCGTTGATCTGAATGTCGGCCTGCCTGTCGACCTCTTCGAGGTTGAAGTCGCGTCCGTCGAACATCACTTGAATGTTGGTGTCGCCGGCGGCGTCGGTGTGAATGCTGACGTCGTTGCCCAATCCGCGGCCCACCGTGGTGACCGGCTTGTAGAGAACGAATGCCCGCGGCGGGCCCTGCGGGGGAAACCACTTGAGGATCGGCATCGGGGGCGGCTTGGCTCGAAAAGCCTCGCCTCCGACAGTAACTCAAGTGACCGCGCCCGCGGCAAGCGCCTTGGCGCTCGACTCAAATGTACGCGATTGACGGCTGAGCCGGAGCTGGGGCATAAGGACGGCGTCCTAGCGTCGATCGGGACCGTTGGAGGAGAAAAACGACCATGAAAAATATCGTAATTGTGGCCCTTCTTGCGGCGATCGCGTCGGTTGTGGCGGTCGTTGCGTGCGGAGGGGAAACACCCGCTCCCGCTTCGCCGGACAACGCCGCTGCCAGCAGCTCGGCGGCCCCGGAATCGTCTGCGGCTCCCGCGTCCAGCAAGTAAGCGCAAGTCCACACTGAGGACTCTCGAACGGGGCTCCCCAAAAAAGGGGGCCCCTTTTTTTTGCCTTCACCCCTTGAGCGTCGCGCCCGCGACGGCGCGCAGATCGAACTCGTAGCCCAGCTCTCGCGCCATGAGGTCCATGACGGCTTGCCGCACGGGCTTTCCCTCCCAAAGGACCGCGTGGACCTCGGCGGTGATGGGCATGTCGACCCCGAGCTTGTCCGCGAGCCGGTGCGCGCTTTTGGCGGTTCCGACGCCCTCAGCCACGTGCCCCAAGCCCGCGAGAACGTCGGCGAGGAGGCGGCCCTGCCCGAGCTCGAAGCCCACCGTTCGATTGCGCGATAAGTCGCCCGTGCACGTGAGCACGAGGTCGCCCATGCCCGCGAGGCCGGCAAGCGTCAGCGCCGAGCCTTCGCGCGCCATGGCAAGCCTGGCGATCTCGGCGAGGCCTCGAGTGATGAGCGCGGCCCGGGTGTTGTGGCCAAAGCCGAGCCCCTGGACAGCTCCCGCCGCGATGGCGATCACGTTCTTGAGCGCTCCGCCGCATTCGACACCGGCGACGTCATCGCTCGCATACGTTCGAAAATACGCAGTGCGCAGCATGTCGATCGCGTCCGCGCAGACGCGTGGGTCGCGAGCTGCGACGACGACGGCCGTCGGCTGGTGCTCGGCGAGCTCGCGAGCAAAGCTCGGACCGGAAAGGACCGCGAGGCGCGGGCCGACGGTCGCCCGGAGCTCTCCGTCGAGAACCTCGTCCATGAACTGCAGCGAGTCGGTTTCGATGCCCTTGGTGGCCCCAATCGCGAGCGCATGGTGCGCGAGATGCGGGCGAGCGCTACGAGAGACCTCGCGCATGGCGTGACTGGGTACGACGAAAAGGACCGCTGACGCCCCACCGACGGCCTCGCCGATCTCGTGGGTGACGGAGACCTTCTCGGGGAGCTCGATGCCTGGCAGATAGCGCGTGTTCTCGCGCTCTCGCGCGATGGCCTCGGCGAGCTGGGGGCGGCGTGCCCACAGCGAGACGTCGGCCTCTTTCTCGGCCAAAAGCTTGGCGAGCGCAGTTCCCCAAGCGCCTGCGCCGAGGACGGCTGCCTTCATGAGAGTAACGCTATCACCGCTCGGGTCAGGCTCGGCCCGACGCGCGACGGGTGCGAGCCATGGGTGCATTTCGACAGCTTCGGCTACGGTGCGACATATGGACGACGTGGCGATCGACATGACCTTTGCGGCGGGGCCTGACACCCTTTGAAGACCGAGGAGCCTCGCGGCAACCACGATGTCGAGACCCCCGGGGTCCGGGCGGCCACCAACGGCGCGGCGCAAATGGCGGCGGGAGGGCCCGGGCCCTTTGTCGCCGCGTCCGTTCCGGCCATCGCCGAACCGCCGATGGCCAAGCGCTCGCGCGTCCTGCGGCTCGCCTACTGGGTTCTTTGGTTCGGCCTGCTGCCGGTCCTGCTCGCGTCGCTCGTCATCTGGGCGCTTTCGCCATCGAGCGGTGCCGAGCCGTCGGGCCTGTTCGCGTGGTTTCAGTCGGTGGTGCGCTCGCAACCCGTCCCGGTCGGCATCGTGCTCTTTACGGCGTTCGAAGTGGCGATATGGGCGTTCCGCCACGACTTGCCGTTCTCCAGGCATGCGCAGTCGTCGCTTCGCGCCGATTTGCCGGCTCACTCGCGCGCCGCCTTCGAGCAGGCTCGGTCTCTCCTCGACGAAGCCGAAGCCATTTTGTCGGGCTCCGAGAAGGACATCGCCCGGGAGCTCACGCCCAAGGAGCGTCAGAGGCTGTCGGAAGACCTCGTCGATTTGCGAGAGGCCATGCAGCGCGTTCCGTTCGATGAAAGCGCATTCATCGATGCCCTGAAGCGCGCCGACGGCGAGGTCGAGATCCGCTTGGGGCGATGGCGGCGAAGCGAGGTGCGCGAATACACCGAGGCGATCCTCATGGCCGTCGCCGTGGCGTTCGCGCTGCGCACGTTCGTGATCGAAGCGTTCAAGATCCCGAGCGGGTCGATGATTCCGACGCTCATGGTCGGCGACCACATCTTCGTCAACAAGTTCAGCTACGGCCCGGCGATTCCGCTCACGCACGCGCGAGTCTGGACGAACATGCCGCCCAAGCGCGGCGACGTCATGGTCTTCGCGTTTCCGGAGCACCCGGATCAAGACTTCATCAAGCGCGTCATCGCGATCGAGGGCGATCGGCTCGAGGCTCGAGGAGGGCACCCCATCGTCAACGGCTGGGAGGTCCCGAGCTGCCGGCTCGGCGACTGGGGCTACAGCGAATACGATTCGCCGATCAGCCGTCACGTCGGCGATCTCTACGTCGAGTACCTTGGAGACGAGTCGTATCTCACGTTCTACGACCGTGCTTCCGGCTACTCGCCCGAATACCAAGGTCCCTACTCGGTCAAGAAGGGGGAGGCTTGGGTGATGGGAGACAACCGGAACAACAGCCACGATTCGCGCATGTGGTTTGGCGGTCAGGGCGGCGGAGTGCCGTTCGAAAACATACGCGGCCGAGCGCTCTTCGTCTGGTTGAGCGTGAGCGACAGCGGCCTCGACTGGTCACGGCTCGGCGCCCCGGTGATGGGTCGGCCCAGGCTGCCGCCTTCCGCGAGAGACCTGGAACCAGCGCTCGAACGTTGCCTGAGAAACCGCCCAAGCGTCACGAGCCCCGGGCGATAAGGATCGTCGTGCCGCGGCTGGCTCTCGGCTTGTTCCTCTGGATTGCCGCGTGCGCGAGCGTGCAGAGCGCGGCGCAGCGCGACCCCATGCGATGCGAGCGCGACCCAAACTGCGTCCGCGCTCGCGGGGCCTATCCCGATTGCGATAGGCAGTGCAATGACGATCCGGAATGCGTGGACCGGTGCAAGCAGATGCAGACCGACCCCGGACTCAGTCATCATTAGTGTTAAGACTCTCGGAGATCACCTGAGCCTTATTACGTGGATGGCGAAGGAGGCTCACCTGAGCCTCACTCCGCCGCGCCTCTTGGCGCGGCTCCGTTACGGCATCAGAAATTCTCAATAGACCCCGGGGGGCGCGCCGCCGCTCCCCCCGAAAACCCCCCAGCGGGAGTTGGTCACTCCGGACTCTAGGGTGGCGCAGACCCATGTACGCTTCCGGCTGGGGGGCTCGCGGGGGGAGCGCTCCCCCCGTGCCCGCAGTGGGTCACTTTGATGCTGTAACGGAGCCGAGCCGAGAGGCGAAGGCGGAGTGAGGCTCAGGTGATCTCCTTAGCATCCACGTAATGCCCTCTTGCGGGCTATAGTGAGTGCGTATGTCGAGGGGGATGGCGCTAAGCGTTCTGCTTGCGGTCGCGGGGTGCTCTTCGCCTTCCACGACGACGGCCCCAGCGTTACCGGGGGTTCCGAGCACGGAGGCGTGCTCGGGAGATGCGGGCGCGTGCATTTTCGGGACGGCGGCGGCCGTTGGCTTTGCGGGCTCTCCGGTTCTCACCGTGAACCTTTACCGCGTGTTTCCGTCGGGGTCGTTTCAGCTCGTGCAGCAGCAACTTGTCGCCAGTCAGCTCGTTGCGGCCGATGGGACGTGGGCGTTTAGCGATCGTGAAGCTTGGGGGCACTACTATGTTCAACTGGTCGCGGCTGTTCAAGCCAGTGCGAGCGCGGCGCCCAGCCAAGCCAGTACGCTGGTGGGGCCGCTGACCGCGCCTTCGGCGAAAGCGCAGGCGCTCCAGATCGGTCCCGTCTTCGCGACCGTGCTGCAGTCGAACGGCACCGGCGGCGCTCAACAGATCAACGAAGTTTACGTGCAGGTCTACGACGCGGTCACCGGCGACATGGTTTCCGATGCGTCGGTCTCCATGGCGCTCGGCGATGCCTCCCTCTCGCTCGCGTGGGATCCCGGAGCCGACATCCCCGCCTATCGCGCGACTTTCGACGCGGGAACGCCGGCACAACCGAGCTACACGGTCTCGAGCTCGAGCTGGGATGGAGTGGCGCTGCTCGTGGCTCCAGACCCGCCTCCTCTCGGGGCCATCACGTCGCCGCAGGCCGGAGCGAGCGTCGCCGAGGATGGCGGGGCTCTCGCCGTCGATTGGGTGCCGGAGCCGTCTGCCGATTTCGAAGTGGTGGAGCTCTTCGGACAATCCGACGGCGGCTGGGCGCCGGTCTACGCTTCGCCTTCGGCGATCCCTCCGGACGTGAGCAACACGGGGGCGCTTTCGAGCGAGGGCGTGGATCTCGACTCTGGCGCTTATCTCGTCAACGTGGCGTACGTGCGCGCCAATTGCGTTGCGACGGGCGCGGGCTGTGTGCAAGCCGGATCGATCGCGACCGAGCCGTTTACGGTGATCCCGTGACGAGGGCTCGTCCTCGCCTCGCGTCGACGGTTCGTCGCATGGCGTCGACTCACCACGAAGGGCGAAAGTGGATGGCCTTGGGCTGCGTGAGGGCCTCGAAGCCGAGGGCACTGAGGCCGACTCCGCGACCGGAGTCCTTTCGTCCGCTCCACGGCAGCGCCGGGTCGAGGTAGTCGCACCGATTCATGAACACGGTGCCGTGATCGAGGGCGCGCCCGAACCTCCAAGCGCGTTCTCGATCGCTCGTCCATACGCTGGCCGTGAGCCCGAGGCGCGATTCGTTCATCCTGAGGAGGGCCTCGTCGTCGGAGTCGACCGGAGAGACGGCCACGATGGGGCCGAACGACTCCTGGCGAAAGAGCTTGGTCGCCTGGGTACAATCCGCAATGAGCGTCGCCTCGAAGAAGCGGCCGCGCCCCTCGACCTTGGCGGCTCGCCCGCCCGCGATGAGGCGCGCACCGTGCGATTGCGCATCGTGCACGAGCGTCTCGAGCTCGGCCACGTGGTGCGGTTGCGCGATCGGCCCGAGCGTCGTCGCGTCCCGCATCGGGTCTCCCATGACGTAGGCGCGCACCAGGCCCTCGGCGATCTCGAGGAAGCGCCCGTAGACCGCCTTGTGCACGTAAATGCGCTCGACGGCGCAGCAGCTTTGGCCCGCGTTGTAGATGGCTCCGTCGACGATGCTGTCGACGCTCCTGGCGAGGTCGCAGTCGGGGGCCACGTACGCGGGGTCGTTTCCTCCGAGCTCCAAGCACGGATGAAGGAAGCGCTTGGCGGCGGCCTGGACGACGCGATGCCCGCCAAAAACGCTCCCCGTGAAGACGACGTGGTCGACGCGCGGGTCGCCGACCACGCGCTCGCTCGTCGCATGGTCGCAGTGCAGGGCCTGAACGAGGTTTGCGGGAGCCCCGGCGGCCGCGAATGCGCGCGCGAAGTGGTCACCGCAGAGCGGGGAGCGCGGGCTGTGTTTGAGCACGAGCGCGTTGCCGGCGACGACGGCCGGGACCACGCAGTTGACGGCGGTGAGCAGCGGGTAGTTCCACGCGGGCAAATCGAGCACGACGCCGAGCGGCTCGCGCACGATGCGACGTTCGAACGCGGCGGTTTCCAGGACGATGTCTGCCAGCGACTTCTCGGCGATGGCCATCATGGCGCGCGCCCGCACGCCCATGGTCTTGACCTCGCCGCGCGCTTGCGCGATGGGCTTGCCCATCATGTGGGTGATGTCCGAGGCGATTGACTCGGCCCCCAATTCCAGGTGGGTTACGGCCCGCTCGCAGAGCGCCAGGCGGTCGGCCAGATTGCTGGTGCGCCACGCGCGGGCCGCCGCGCTGGCTTTGTCGAGGACGGCGTCGACGCTCGCGTCGTCGGAGAGCTGCACGGCGCAAGCCGACTCGCCCGTGAAGGGATTGTCGACGACGAGAGTGGAGGGAGAGCTCATGGGCGGAGCGAGCATAGCCCGCCTCGGAGTGTGATCCCGTCGCCTTCAGGAGCCTGCCGCGACCTGCATCGACCGTCCGGTTGCGGTGCGCGCGCGGGCCAGCTTGCGCGGTTCACCTTCGAAGACGATGCGTCCCCCGTCCTCGCCTGCCTCGGGACCGAGCTCGACGACCCAATCGGCGCACGCCACGACGTCGGGGTGGTGCTCGATGATGACGAGCGTGTCGCCGCGCGCCACCAACCGCTCGAACACCGTCAGCAGCCGCCGCACATCGGTCAGGTGTAGGCCCGTCGTGGGCTCGTCGAGCACGTACAGCGTGGCCTCGTGAGCCGCTCCGGCGGTGAGCTCTGCCGCGAGCTTCAATCGTTGAGCCTCGCCGCCCGAGAGGGTGTTCGACCCCTGGCCGATCTGCATGTAGCCGACGCCCATCTCGGCGAGCGTCGCGAGCGGACGAGAGATCCTCGGATGGTGCGCGAACACCGGCGCCGCGTCTTCCGCCGACAGGCGAAGCACGTCCCCGATGGACAGCCCCGCATAGCGAATTTCGAGGGTCGACGGTTCGAAACGCGATCCCCCACAGGCCTCGCACGGCGCAATGACGTCGGGCAAGAACGGCATCTCGGCGACGATCTGTCCCTGACCTTCACATGCCGGGCAGCGCCCCCCGATGGCCTTCTTTTTGGAGCGACCCGCGCTCCCCGTGTTGAACGAGAAGCGGGCCGCCGTGTAGCCGCGCGCCTTGGCGTCGGGCAGCGACGCAAAGAGCTTGCGCACGTCGTCCCAGATTCCGAGAAACGTGGCCGGGACCGAGCGCGGCGTGCGGCCTATGGGAGACTGATCGACGGCGATCGCGCGTTTGACGGCTCTGGCGCCGGCGAGCGAGCGAAAAGCGCCAGGGGTTGGAGCCACGAGCCCGAGCGAGCGGCGAAGCGCGGGGTAAAACACGTGCCTTACCAGGGTCGACTTGCCCGACCCACTGACCCCGGCGACCACGCACATTCGCCCGACGGGGATCCGGAAATCGACCTCTTTGAGGTTGTGGGCGCGCGCGCCCGAGAGCGCGATCCACGCGTCGGCCATCGGCCGCACAGGTCGCTGGATGCGAGCGCTCTGCTCCAGGGCGAGCGCGGTCGGCGAGCGCGGGTCGGAAAGCACCTGCGCGGCCGGACCCTCGGCGACGATGTGCCCTCCGTGGCGGCCGCCCCCTGGACCGAGATCGACGAGGTGGTCGGCCGCGCGGATGGTTTCGGCGTCGTGCTCGACGACGAGCACGGTCGACCCCATGTTCGCGAGCTGACGCAGGTTGTCGAGCAGGCGCTTGGTGTCACGCGGGTGCAGGCCGATGGTGGGCTCGTCGAGAACGTAGAGCGCTCCGGTCAGGCCGCTGCCGAGCTGCGCGCTCAAGCGCAAGCGTTGCATCTCGCCGCCAGAAAGCGTCGAGGCGGGGCGATCGAGGGCGAGGTAGCCGAGGCCCACCTGCTCGACGAACGCCAGGCGGCGCACGAGCTCGGCGTGCGGTGCCTTCGCGATCTCAGCCGCCGCGCCTTCGAATCGCCACTGCCGCGCTTGGGTCAGTGCGCGGATGACCGAGCGCCCCGTCATCTGCGCGTAGGTTTCTCCGAAGAGGCGCACGCGCCGAGGGACCGCGCTGAGGCGCGACCCGCCGCAGGCGTCGCAAGGGGCGTGCGGCCCTTCTTCTTCGAGCGCCGTGGGGCCGCCTTCGATGCCCGTCCCCTCGCAGGCTTCGCAGCGACCTTGCTTGGTGTTGAACGAGAACCAGCGCGGGTCGAGCTCCGGCACCCCCGCTCCGCACTGCGAGCATGCGCGCGCGGTCGAGAGCATCTGCTCACTGTCTTTCGGCTTCGCGCTGGGAGCGCCTTCTGCGAGACGGATCGCTCCGTTGCCCCAGGCGAGCGCGCGATCGAAGGTCGGCCGATCGAGCTCCGAGAGCTTGCCGTAGTACACGATGAGATCGATCGAGTGCTCCTTGGTCTTGGCGAGCTTCGGAGGCGGATCGATCGCCACGAGCGTGCCGTCGACGCGTGCGGCGCTTACGCCTGCGCGCGACGCGGTCGTGAAAAGGTCCAGATACGTCCCCTTTCGCGCCCGGACGGCGGGGGCATACACGGCCATCGGCCCGCGGCTGTTCCAGTGGGTGATGCGATCGAAGACCGCTTGGGCGCTCATCGGAGCCACGACCGAGTCGCACTCCGGACAATGAAGCTCGGCCACCTTGGCGTAGAGCAGTCGTAAGTAGTGGGCGACCTCGGTCACCGTCGCAACGGTCGAGTTGGCGCCTCCCCTCGCCGTGCGCTGCTCGAGCGCGATGGAGGGGGGAACGCCGGTCACCCGATCGACGTCGGGCCGGGGGAGCGTCGGCAGGAATTGGCGCGCATAAGGAGTCAGCGTCTCCATGAAACGGCGCTGACCCTCGGCGAAGATCACGTCGAAGGCGAGCGACGACTTGCCGGAGCCGCTCGGCCCGGTCACCACGCAGACCTTGCCGTGCGGAATCGCACAAACGACGTCCTTCAAGTTGTGCTCGCGCGCGTGAGACACCTCGATGCAGGAAGGCCCGGGGCGTGGGTCACCGCGCTTCTCTTGGGCCGCGGCGCGCCGGCCGCGAGCCGGCGGGTGGTCCTTCTCGGACATCGCCTTGCCCGTCCGCGTGTCGGTTTTCGCCACTTCGTCCGGTGTCCCTGCGGCCACGAGTCGCCCACCGTGCGGCCCGCCCCCTGGACCGAGGTCGATGACCCAGTCGGCCGCGCGAATCACGTCGAGGTCGTGCTCGACCACGACGACGCTGGCTCCGTCGTCGACGAGCGCGCGAAGGGCGTCCACGACGTACTTCGCGTCCTGCGCGTGCAGGCCCGCGCTGGGCTCGTCGACGACGAAGAGCCCGCCCTTGGCTTCTTCCGACAGCGCGCGCGCGAGCTTGAGGCGCTGGGCCTCACCGCCAGAGAGTGTCGACAAGGGCTGCCCGAGCGGCAGGTAGCCGAGGCCGACCTTGAGGATGGGGTCGAGCGCGCGGCGGAGCACGTAGTCGCGCTGACCCTCCGGGTCGAATACGCGGAGCGATTCTTCCACGGTCATCGCGAGCACGTCGGAGATCGACAGGCCGCGGTGGGTGACCTCGAGCACGTCCGGCTTGAAGCGTTTGCCGTGGCACACCGCGCAGAGAAGCTGAACGTCCGCGAGAAACTGCATCTCCACGGTCTCGTAGCCCTCGCCCGAGCACTCCTCGCATCGTCCGGCGGGGACGTTGAATGAATAGTGCGCCGGCGTATGGCCGCGTCGACGAGCCTCGGGCTCCGCGGCGAAGCGCGCTCGAACCCGGTCCCAAGCTTTCACGTACGTCGCGGGATTGCCGCGAGCGGTGCGCCCCAGCGGGGACTGATCGACCAGGACGGCTCGCAAGAGCGGCTGGACGCCGAGCATGCTGCCGTGCGGCCCCGGCTTGTCGACCGAGAGGTCACCGAGGGCGCGGGCGACGGCTCGATAGAGCACGTCATGAACGAGCGTCGACTTGCCCGACCCGCTCGGTCCCGTCACGGCGCAAAGCACCCCCAACGGGAAACGGGCGTCGATCCCCTGCAGATTGTGGGCGCGCACCCCGCGGAGCTCGAGCCAGCTCGACGCCTTCTTCGGGGTGCTGCGAGGGGCTCGCTCGCCCGCCCACGCTCGCCCCGTGGGCAAATCGGTGCGGGCAGCGAGCCCTTCCGGGGTCCCGTCGAACAAGATCCGGCCCCCATCCGAGCCGGCCCCCGGGCCCATCTCGAGAATGCGATCGCAGGCCTGAACGACGGCTCGATCGTGCTCGACGACCAGGACTGTATTGCCCCCCGCGGAGAGGTTACGCATCACGCCGCAGAGCGCGGGCACATCGGCGGCATGCAGGCCGACCGTCGGTTCGTCGAGCACGAAGAGGGTCCCGGTCAGGGCGGCGCCGAGCGCCGTCGTCAAGCCCGCGCGCTGAGCTTCGCCACCCGAGAGTGTGCGGGCTTGGCGATCGAGCGTGAGGTACCCAAGACCGACCGCGTCGAGATATCCCAAACGCGAAGCGAGCTGCTCGCTGACGCGCCGTCCTTGCGGATCGCGCGCCGGGTAAGAGGTCACCTGCGAGAGCGCCTCGGTGACCGTCATCGCGTGCCAGCCCGCCAGGCTCTGGCCCGCGACCTGATAGGCCAGGGCCGTCGCGTTGAGGCGGGAGCCGGCGCAGGCCGTGCACGGGCGATATTCGCGATAGCGCGAGAGCAGAACGCGAACGTGCATCTTGTAGGCGCGCGTCTCGAGCCACGTAAACCAGGCGCGAATGCCCGGATACTTCCCGCCTCGCCAGCCGCCTTCGCCGGCCAGGACGAGCTCACGCTGGGCCGCGCTCAGGCGACTCCACGGCACGTCCATGGCGATGTCGCGGCGCTTGCAGAACTTCTCGAGCACCCCCCGCTCCCATGTGGTGCTGGGCCCGCTCCACGGCTTGATCGCACCGCCTTTGAGCGACTTGTCGGGATCGGGAATTACCTTGTCCCAGTCGACGGCGATGATGCGACCGAATCCACGGCATGCCTCGCAGGCGCCAAACGGTGAATTGTAAGAGAAGAGGCCAGGCCTCGGCGGCTCGAAGGCGCGCGCGCAGCGCGGGCACACCAGTCCGCGGGCCAGCGTGACGTGGGTGCTGCCCGCGACGGCGCCTCCGGTCCCCCCCGCGCCCGGGGCAGGCGAGTCGACGCGCAGTTGAGCGCGGCCCGCCCCTCGCGACCAGGCAGCTTCGATCGCCTCCTGCAAGCGGCGCGCTTCGCGGGGGCCCACCGTCACTCGATCGACCACGACTTCGACGCGCACACCCGGCGCGGTCGCTTCGCTCGGTCTCACGTCGTCGAGCTCCCGGACGGCTCCGGCGACGACGAGCCTGCGGTACCCATCCTTCGCCAAGGTCTCGCGGATCTCGAGGAACTGCTCCGCGTCGTCCAGAGTCAGGGGGTAGGTGACCAGGGCGCGCTGGCCCGTGAGCGACTCGGCCACTTTCGCCGCCGCCGCGTACGGAGAGGTCTCGACCGCCTCGACCCCGCATGCAGGGCATCGGGGCACCGATTCGCGAGCGAAGAGGGCCGCAAGATAAGGTTCCAGGTCGGCCATCGTCGCGAGCGTCGAGCGGCTCGATTTGACCGGCGCGCGCCTGTCGACCGCGACCGTTGCGGCCACCGGTTCGAGCGAGTCCATGGGCGGACGTTCGAGCCTCTCGAGAAACTGCCGCGCGTACGGGCTGAAGCTCTCGACGAACCGCCTTTGCCCTTCGGCGTAGAGCGTGTCGATGGCGAGCGATGACTTGCCCGAGCCGCTCGGACCGGTCACGGCAATGAGCTGACCCTGCAGAAGGTCTACATCCACCCCCTTGAGGTTGTGGGTCCGCGCCCCGCGCAGTCGAATCGGTCGCATGGTCGTCACTCGAGCTTGCGCTTCAAGCGGGCCCGGGCAGCTCGACTCGGAAGGTCGCGCCGCCGCTGCCCGAGGCTGCGAGCTCCAACGTGCCGCCGTGGGCCGCGGCGATGCGTCTTGCGAGCGCCAGCCCAAGCCCGCTCCCGCCCTCGCGCCCGGTCACCAGCGGCTCGAAGAGGCGAGCGACAATCGCTTCCGGCACTCCGGGCCCGTCGTCGGCGATCTCCATGACCACCTGGCCCCCGAGCGCCCACGCTTGGGTGGTCACCGTCGGCTTGCGAGGCGCGCAGGCCCGGATGGCATTGTCGTAGAGTGCATGGAGCAAGCGCGCGAAGAGTCGCGGATGGGCTTGCACGAGCAGTCCGCGAGGAATCGCGCCGTCTTCCCAGCGCGCGGCGCCTGGGCCCACCTCGGCGCGTGCTGCCGCGACGATCTCGAGCAGTGGGGCCACTCTCTTGTCGAGGGGCTCTCCGCGAGCGAGGCCCATGACGTCATCGACGATGGAGTGCGCGGCCCTCGCGTTTCTTTCGATCTTGGCGAGGTGCGACTCTGCCCCCTGCGCGTCTCCGTGAGCGACGGCGAGCCGGCCGACGTGAGCGCTCGACGAGATGGTCTGGAGCACGTTGCGAAGCTCGTGGGCCATCTCCGCAGCCATTTCTCCGATGACCGCGAGCCGGTCGCGCTCGTCCTCCATCGCGCTGGGCACCACGGGGCCCGAGCCTAGTGGCTGCGCGGCGCTGACGCCAAGGCAAGGTCCCGCAAGCGTTTCGGCGCTTGGGCTTTGGCCGCGACCCGAAACAGCGTAAGTTTCAATCCCGGGGCCCGCCCCAGGCTCCTGTCATGGCTGCAGTCCAACCGGACAACAAGATCGTCGTCGGTACTTTGCTCGTGGGAAAGTACAAGGTCGCCCGCGAGCTCGGCCGTGGGGGAATGGCCGCAGTGTACGAAGCCGAGCACATCGACCTCGGCAAGCGCATCGCGATCAAGGTGCTGGCGGCAGAGCTTTCGAGCTCCCCCATCGTCATCGAGCGGTTCGTTCGCGAGGCCCGCGCAGCCGCAAGCGTGAAGAGCCCGTACATCGTGGAGGTATACGACTCGGGCCGAATCGAGGACGGTCGCCCTTTTATCGCGATGGAGCTGCTCGAAGGCGAGTCTCTGTACGATCGCATGGCTCGCGTGCGTCTCATCGACCCCCAAGGCACCGTGCGGATCATCGCCCAGGTGGCCAAAGGGCTGACGAAGGCGCACGCGGCCGGCATCGTTCACAGGGATCTGAAACCCGAGAACATTCACTTGTGCAAAACGGACGACGGAGAGGAGGTGGCGAAGATCCTCGACTTCGGGCTGGCCAAGTTCTACGCCCCCGTCCAAACCGATGAGAAAACCGCTCGCCTCACGCGCGAGGGCGCCATCTTTGGAACCCCCGCGTACATGTCGCCCGAGCAGGTGAAAGGGCAGGGCAGCGTCGACTTCCGCGCCGACCTTTGGGCGCTCGGCTGCATGACCTACGAGTGTCTCACGGGTCGTCCGGTTTGGAACACGGACCAGGGCGTGGCGATGACCTTCGCGGCCATCGCGACCTCGCAACTTCCTACGCCCAGCCGCCTCAGGCCAGACTTGCCGGAATCGTTCGACATCTGGTTCAGACGCGCTCTCGAGCGCGATCCGGACAAGCGTTTCCAGACGGCGCGCGAGCTTGCCGAGGAGCTCTCTCGGGCGCTCGGGTCCCCGCCCATTTCGCTCGCCAGTCTCCGAGGGCCTCCGAGCGGCTACGAGCTCGAGGCGCCACGTGAGACAGGGAGCGGGCCGCTGTCGCCGCGTCGCTCACCGGCCGGCGACGTCGCTTCGCTCTCCGCGGCGTCGGGTGACCCGATCGAGCTCCTCGCTCCTCGCGAGCAAGCCGCCGAGCCGCTCGACGTCTCGCATCTGGCGCAGCTCGACGCGGAGCGACGTCCGCAGGCCCGAGCCTCGAGTGTGGGCGCGCTCGCAATCGTGATCGCGTTGGGCGTCGCGGCGACCTCCGGATGGCTGGTGGACAGCCGCGTATCGCCCAGGCCTCTCGCAGCCCACGCGCCGAGCTCGACGTCTCGAGCCTCGAACGCCGCAGTCAGCGCGCGCGCCCCGTCGCCCGAGCAGCCGAAGTGGATGGCTCCCATCGAGGACGGTCAGCGGCTTCTCGCGTCGGGAGACGTCGAGGGGGCCATGCGCCGCTTCAAAGATGCCTCGGATTCGGGGGGAGGGGCGACGGCGCGATCGTTTCTCGATCAGGTCAAGCTCGGCACCGCCACCGCCGGTCCCTGCAAGATGGTCGCGTTCTCCCATCCTCGCGTCGGATATCTCGGCAGCGCGGGTCGCCCGGCGGTCGCCATGACCTCGAAAGGCACCGTCGTCGCGTGGACCGACGACCACGAGCAGCCCGGCCACGATCACGTCTATGGCGTGCTGGTCGACGCCGCCGGTCGGGCGACTTCGAGCGTGCGAGATCTCACCCCCGAGGCCGACTACGCCATGCGCCCGGAGCTCTTGGGCGTGGGCGACCGCGTCGTTCTCCTTTTCTGGGACAAGAGCGGCAGGCAACCCGGCGTGAAGGTTCGCTGGCTCGATGCCGACGGACGCATCGGCGGCATGAGCACGGACGTGAGCGCATCCAAGGCAGGCATGTTCTGGCCGTCGATGGATCAATCGCCAGATGCGACCGGCTTTTGGGTCGCGTGGCAGGCGCCTGACAGAGACAGCGACAACATCTTCTTGCGACACCTCGACGCGGAGCTCGTCCCCCAAGGAGGCGAGATCCTCGCCACCGCCTATGGGACTTCCAAAGGCAAGCTGGCCCGAGCCGCCGCACCCAGCCTTGCCGTATCGGGCGCCAACGTATTCGTTTCGTACACGCTCGAACGAGACCGCGAGTACGACGTCGAGCGCCTCCAGTTGCCGCTCGCGTCGTCGGCGTGGCAGACGGGGTTGCAAGAGAAGGCATCGTCGAAGGGGGATCGCGAGCTTGGCGAAGTGGTCGTCGTCAACGACGACAAGTTGGGCGGGGACTATTCCGCGATGGCGTGTGGGCGAGACGCATGCTTCCTCGCGTGGCACGAGATCGACAAGGGCGGCGCCCAGGCTGCGCTCGTCGACCCGGTCCGAGGCACTGTCTTGTGGCGCAAGCGGTTCGCCCCGCATGGGGCTCATCCGGCGGTGGCGACCTCTCGCGACGGGCAGGCCGCCGTGGCCTATTACGAAGGCGGCCGGGTGCGAATCGCGCCCATTTCGCGCGATGGCGTCGGAGCATCGAGCCTCTTTGGCCGAGCTTCGGGCGACCAGCCCCGACCCTGGATCGCCCCCGGACGCGAGCGGGGAGAATGGCTCGTGTCATGGCTCGATCTCGAGGCGGGGCACGCCGAGCCTCTCATGGCGCGCCTGCAATGTCAGAATTGAGGTCGCCGGCAACGGAAGCCATCTGGGCCTCGGTCGACGTCACTTTGGCGGTAACGCTCATGACCGCGGTGCTCCCGCCCTCCTGGCACGCGACGGCCGTCGGCTTTGCTTTTCTGGGGGCGACTTGGGCGCTCGTCTGGCGCCACGACGACGTGCACGTGAGGCGTGCAGGCCTCGCCCTGGCAGGTCTCGTCATTCCAGGGCATCTCGACGTGGGGAGCGTCGTTCGCAGCGGCGCCCGTGCGCTCGCCTGGGCGTTCGGTGTATTTGCGATCGTGGCGGCCCCGTATTTCATTGCATGGCGTTTTTGGTGGGCTCCGAAGCTTGGCTTTTCGCTGAGCGTTCGCCCGCAGGTCGATGCCAGCGAGGCGCTCGGCCAGCTCCTCGTGATTGCGTTTCCCGAGGAGGCCTTTTATCGGGGGTACTTGCAGTCCCGTCTCGACGACGCGTGGCCACCTCGGTGGCGCGTCCTCGGTGCGTCCGTCGGGCCGGGCCTCTTCGTAGGGGCGGCCATTTTCGCGCTAGGCCATCTGGCCACCATAGCCGTACCCGCCCGTTTGGCGGTGTTCTTTCCCGCGATCGTTTTCGGGTGGCTGCGCGCGAGGACCGGCGGTATCGGCGCGTCGGTGGCCTTCCACGCGATGTGCAACCTCTACGCCCAAGCGCTCGGCCGCGGCTATGGTGTCTATTGAGCCGCGATGGGTGAGTCCTTCGAGCTTCCACAGTTCCTCTTCGAGGCCGTCGTGCTTCGCGCGCTCGAAGAAGACTTGGCCTCGGGCGATCCGAGCACCGAGGCGTGCGTCGATGCCGACGCCGTGGCCACGGCCCATGCCGTCGCTCGCGAGTCGCTCGTCGTGTGCGGAGGAGCCGTCTTCGCGGCCGTGTTCCGTCAGCTCGACGCGACACTGGTCGTGAACCGATGCGCGGCCGAGGGAGCCAGGTTGGACGCGGGCGGCAGGCTGTGGACCGTGCGAGGTCGCGCCCGGGCGATTCTGATGGGCGAGAGGGTGGCCCTCAACTTCGTGCAGCGGATGTGCGGCGTCGCGACGCGGACCCGGACCTACGTCGACGCCCTTCCGGTGGGCTCCAAGACGCGAATCGCGGACACGCGCAAGACCACCCCGGGGCTGCGCGCGCTCGAGCGATATGCCGTGCGCGTGGGAGGCGGGCGCAATCACCGCGACGATCTTGGGGCCGCCGTGCTGATCAAGGACAACCATGTGGCTGCCTGTGGCAGCGTCGCTCGCGCGATCGAGCGGGCGCGCTCGGCCGCGCCTCATTGCGCGAAGATCGAGTGTGAAGTGGACACCCTCGACCAGCTCGAGGAGGCGCTCTCGGCCGGTGCGGACATCGTCCTTCTCGACAACATGTCGACCGAGGTCGTGGCGGAGGCCGTCCGTCGAACGCGCGGCCGCGCCCTGCTCGAGGCGTCGGGGGGCATCACGATTGACCGCATCGCCGAGCTGGCGCGTGCGGGGGTCGACGTGCTTTCGGCCGGCGCGTTGACGCATTCGATTCGCTCTGCGGACATCGGGCTCGACTTCGAGCGATGAGGTCCGGGCTCGATAGGTCTTCCGGCATCGCTCCCGACCTGAGAGACGCGGCCGCCCTGGTGGCCGAGCGCGGGTGCGCGCTCGGCAAACCTCTTTCCGTCCTGTCGTCGACGACGTCGACGAGCGACGAGGCGCACAGGGCTGCCAAAGAGGGCGCCCCGCACGGTGCCACGTGGGTCGCCGAAGAGCAGACCGCGGGGCGCGGGCGACGCGGGCGGACATGGGTATCGCCCCCTGGCGAGGGCCTTCTCTTCTCGGTGCTCGTCCGACTCGCGTGCGCTCCGACGGCGCTGCCGCCGATCGCTCTGCTCGCGGGGTTGGCCGTTCACGAGGCCGTCACGCGTGCCGTTCCCGGCGTCGAGGTTCGTTGCAAATGGCCGAACGACGTGGTGGTTGGGGGACGAAAAATTGCTGGCGTTCTGGTCGAGGCCGTGACGGCGGGCTCTCGAGTCGAAGCGGTTGTCATCGGCGTGGGTATCAACGTGCACACGCGGGTGTTTCCGGCGGAGCTGTCGGCCCTGGCCACGTCGGTGGCTCTCGTCTCACCCGCAGCTGCGCCCGATCGCGCCACCCTACTCGCCGACACGCTCGCCTCGCTCGACCGAGACCTCCACGCCGTCGCCGCGCGCGGGCTCGGGCTCGTGCGTGCGCGTCTCGAAGCGGCCGATGCGCTGCGCGGCCTGGCCGTCCGGAGCGATGCGGGTGCGGAGGGCATCGCCTCCGGCATCGACGACGGCGGACGGCTCCTCGTGCGCCTCGTCGATGGGTCGGTCGCGCACTGGACTTCGGGCGAAGTCCACCTGACGCGCTCGGCCTGACCCTCCGGCGATGTGCGCCCGCGGCCTCTCCTGACCCCATCGCGGCGCGAAGGCGTCGCCCCTTAGCACTTCGAAGGTTTCGGGCGCGTGTTGGTTTCTAGTCGCATCGAGCACAATCGCCCGGGAGATGCACGCAGAACTTTCGCGAAACATCCCGTTGTCGGACCGTGCACGATTTCGTATAAGCGCGCAAAAGCTGGCCATCTCTCGCCGGCGCCCGCGGGGCTCGGATTTGCCCGCGTTGCGGATCCTCCGCTGTGGCCCCTCGGGCACCTCGACTTCGATGCAGATCTTCCCTCGTTCCCTCAACAAGTTGCCGATGGTCATCGGTGCCGCCACGGCCGTGGGCGCGGTCGCCGTCACTGCCGTCATTTGGTACTACTTTTCCCCTTGGTATACCCACGTCGGGTACTCGCCGCGGCAGCCCGTGCCTTACTCGCACCGCCTGCACGCCGGCCAGCTCGGGCTCGACTGCCGCTATTGCCACACGAACGTCGAGCGGGCGCCGATGGCCATGGTGCCGCCGACCGAGACGTGCATGAACTGCCATCAGCTGGTCAAGACCGACTCCAAGCTGCTCGAGCCCATTCGCAACAGCTGGGAGTCGCGTGAGCCGATGCAGTGGGTCCGCATCCACAAGCTGCCCGACTACGTTTACTTCGACCACAGCGTTCACGTGACCGCCGGGGTTGGCTGCGCCGAGTGCCACGGGCGCATCGATCAAATGGAGCAGGTGCGCATGGTCAAGCCGCTCAGCATGGGCTGGTGCCTCGACTGCCACCGCGACGTACGCGACAAACAGGGCGACAGCTCGTTCATCCGCCCGGTGGCGCAGATGACGAACATGGCTTTCTCGCATGAGGGGCACGTCGATCCACCTCGGCCGCTGAACCCTCCGGAAAACTGCAACGGGTGCCACCGATGACCAAGCGAGCCCCCTACCCCGTACAAGAGCCGTGGCCCGGCTCTCCCCAGTACTGGCGCAGCCTCGAAGAGCGCGGCCAGCTCGCGGATCCGAGCGTACGCGAAGAGAATGCCGCCGAATTCTCCAAGGGGCACCTCACGACCCCTCCGTCGGATGAAAGTTTGCTCGTCAGCCGTCGAGGCCTCCTCGGAGCGATGGCCTCGACGCTGGCGCTCGTCGGAGCCGAGGGCTGCCGCCGGCCGGTGGAGCGCGTCGTGCCCTACGCGAAGATGCCCGAAGACGTCATTCCGGGCGTTCCGTCCCACTATGCGACCGTCATCCAGCGGCGCGGCGATGCCGTGGGAGTGGTGGTCGAATCGCACGAGGGCCGGCCTACGAAAATCGAGGGCAACACCGAGCATCCGTCGAGCTCGGGCGCCGCCGACCTTCTTACGCAAGCCGCGATTCTCGATCTTTACGACCCCGAGCGGTCCACGAGCCCGCTCAAAGCGGGGAGCGCCGCCAGCTGGGAGAACTTCGAGTCCGCCTTGGCGGCCAAGCTTGCCGGGTACGACGCCGATCAGGGCGCCCGTCTGCGCTTGCTCATGCCCCCGACGATCTCGCCGACGGTGCTACGAATGCGTGCGGCCTTGGCGCAGCGGTTTCCAAAGGCGCGGGTGCACACCTGGGCGGCCGCGGCAGACAGCCATGCCCGCGAGGGGGCCCGGATTGCGTTCGGCGCTCCCGTCAATGCGATCTTCGCTTACGAGCGGGCCAAGGTCATCGTTTCGCTCGACAGCGATTTCTTGCAGACGGAGACCGGAGGCCTTCGCGCCGGGCGAATGTTCGCCGCGGGGCGGCGCCTGCGGTCGGGCGCGCCCAAAGACTTGGTCAACATGACCCGGCTCTACGTCGTCGAGCCCTCGCCGACGACCACCGGTACCAACGCCGACCACCGGTTGCGCCTTCCGGCCAGTGAGGTCGAGCGCTACGGCTATGCGCTTGCGGCCGCCCTGAACGCGCAGAAGGTGAGCCTCGGCGAGCTCGACGAAAGCGTCGCCAAGCTCAACGACCCGAAGGGGATCCCGCCGAAATGGCTCGACGCTGTCGCCAGAGATCTCGCTAGCAACCACGGTCGCGCCTTCGTCGTCGTGGGCGCACGCCAGCCAGCGCGACTTCACGCGCTGGCGCACGCGATCAACAGCGCGCTCGGAACTGTGGGGACGGCCATCACGCTCGCCCCCGTGGCCGACCCCGACGAGCTCGACGTCGCAGCGGATCTGAAGGCCCTGACCGATGCGATCGGGCAGGGTCAGGTCGACGCCCTCGTCATCCTCGGTGGAAATCCGGTTTACGACGCCCCGGCCGACCTTGCCTTCGCCGACAAGCTGTCCAAGGTTCCGTTCAGCGTTCACGCGTCGCTGTTCGTCGATGAGACGAGCGCAAAGTGCACGTGGCACCTGCCGCGCGTCCACGAATTCGAGGCCTGGGGCGACGCCCGAGCGCTCGACCAGACCGTGAGCGTTCAGCAGCCACTCATCGCTCCGCTCTTCGGCGGGCGCAGCGACATCGAGCTTCTCGCGACCATGGCTCGGTCGGAGGCGAGCGCCCACGATGCGGTGCGCGCCACCGCGCGAGCCCTGCTGGCGGCATCGCGTAGCCTCAGCGAGTGCGGCCCATACGTCAACGGCAAGGTCGAGTGCCGCGATCCGTCGGGTAACCTGGTGAGCCTTCACGACACGGAGATCGATCCGTACTGGAGGCGCGGGTTGGCCTCAGGAGTGCTCGAACGTCCGCATGGCTTCACGCCCCAGGTGCTTCGGCCGCGCGACATCGCAGACGCCATCTCGAAGCGGCCCGCGCCGACACCGGTCGGCCCAGGCTCGCTCGAGGTCACCTTCGCGCCGTGCCCCAAGATGGACGATGGACGGCACGCCAACAACACTTGGCTCCAAGAAACCCCGGATCCCGTCACCAAGATCGTCTGGGACAATGCCGCGATCATGTCGCCCGCTACCGCAAGCGCGCTCGGCGTCAGGAGCAAGGATTTCACGGGCGCGAGCAACGCCGACGTGATTCAGATTTCCGTGGGCTCTCGCTCGATCAAAGCGGCCGTTTGGATTGTGCCAGGCCAGGCCGACGACTCGATCGCCCTCACGCTCGGCTGGGGTCGCACGGCGGCCGGCCGGATCGGAAACGGCCGCGGGTTCGATGTCTACCCGCTCCGAACGACTGACGCGCTCGGTTATCAAGTGGGCGCGCAGGTCACCAAGACGTCCGACGAGGCGTACAGGCTTGCGCAAACGCAAGAGCACGACAGCAGCGAGCACCGTCCCATCGCTCACGAGGCGACGCTTGCCGAGTATCGCGTCAACAATAACTTCGCCGAGCTGAAGTCGCCTCCTCCGCGCGCGCTGCCCCTCTGGTCGCAACAGGATTACAGCCAGGGTCACCAGTGGGGGATGGTGATCGATTTGAACGCGTGCACGGGATGCAGCGCGTGCGTCGTGGCATGCACCGCCGAGAACAACGTCCCGGTCGTCGGCAAGACCGAGGTTTGGCGCGGCCGGGAGATGCACTGGATACGCATCGACCGCTATTGGGTGGACGACGAGAAGATCGGCGCGACCCCGGACAATCCGGCGTCGATCCACGAGCCGGTGATGTGCGTTCACTGCGAGGAGGCGCCCTGCGAGAACGTGTGTCCGGTCAACGCGACCACGCACGGGCCCGAAGGCCTCAATGAGATGGTGTACAACCGTTGCATCGGGACGCGGTATTGCGGGAACAACTGCCCGTACAAAGTCCGGAGATTCAACTACCTCAATTGGCACAACGACTCGGTGTGGAAGGAAACCGGTGGCCTTCCTGAGACGTTGAAAATGCAGCAGAACCCGAACGTGACCGTCCGGTTTCGTGGTGTGATGGAGAAGTGCACGTATTGCGTGCAACGGATCCAATCCACGAAGATTCGCGCCAAGCGTGAGCTTCGCTCGATCCGCGACCGCGAGATCCAGACGGCGTGTCAGCAGACTTGCCCCGCGGATGCCATTACCTTCGGGGACCTGAACGATTCGAAGAGCATGGTCTCTCGGCTGGCCCAGATCGATCGCCGCTTCGGCTTGCTCGAGGAGCTTGGAACCCGCCCGCGCACGACGTATCTCGGCAAGGTGCGCAACCCGAACCCGGAGATGCTCTGATGGCGTACTGGGAGCCGCTACGCGAGCTCGACGAGGCTCCGCTCGTCCAAGTCGGGAGCTCTTTGAGCGACGTCACGAATGACATCGCCCGGGGCACGGAGACTCGCGCGTCACGCGGATGGTGGATTTGCTTTCTCATCGCGCTCTCGTTCGCCGGGCTGTTCGTCGTCTGCGTGAGCTACCTCTTCTGGCGCGGCGTCGGCGTTTGGGGCAACACGTCGCCCGTCTATTGGGCGTGGGACATCACCAACTTCGTGTGGTGGGTCGGCATCGGCCACGCGGGGACGCTCATCAGCGCCATCCTCTTTATCTTCCGCCAAAGGTGGCGTACCGCCATCAACCGGTTTGCCGAAGCGATGACGATTTTCGCCGTCATCTGCGCGCTGATTTATCCTGGCATTCACGTCGGCCGCCCGTGGCTCCTCTATTGGGTGTTCCCGATTCCGAATCAGATGACGGTGTGGCCGAACTTCAAGTCGCCGCTGCTCTGGGACGTGTTTGCGGTCGGGACGTATTTTACCGTGTCTCTGCTCTTCTGGTTCACGGGCCTGATCCCGGACCTTGCCACGCTGCGCGATCGCTCCACGACGAAATGGCGCCAGCGCATCTACGGATTTCTCGCTCTCGGATGGCGCGGCAGCAATCGGCACTGGCGTAACTACGAGCGCGCCTACCTGATCCTCGCCGCGATCTCGACGCCGCTGGTCTTGAGCGTGCACAGCGTCGTGTCGATGGACTTCGCCACCAGCGTCATTCCCGGGTGGCACACGACGATCTTTCCGCCCTACTTCGTAGCGGGCGCCATATTCAGCGGCTTCGCGATGGTTGAAACCGTCCTACTCATCGCGCGCAGCGTCTTCAAGTTGCACCGGGTGGTCCTCATGCGACACCTCGAGCTGATGAACAAGTTCCTTCTCTTGACGTCATTGCTCGTTGGCTACGCGTACGGCATGGAGTTTTTCATGGCCTGGTACTCGGGCAACAAATACGAGATGGCGCACTTCCTGAAAAACCGGCCCACGGGCCCGTACGGGTGGGCCTGGGCGTGGATGGTCGGGTGCAACGTCGTCGTCCCGCAGCTCTATTGGTTCAAGCGGCTTCGCACGAGCATCCCCGTCATGTTCGTCGTCTCGATCCTCATCAACATCGGGATGTGGTTCGAGCGCTTCGTCATCATCGTGTCCTCGCTCAATCGCGACTTCTTGCCGAGTGCGTGGGGGCTATTCCGCCCGACCATCATCGACGTCGGCACGTTCCTCGGCACGATCGGCGTCTTCTTCACGCTCTTTTTGCTCTTCATGCGCTGGCTTCCCATGGTGGCGATGGCCGAGATCAAAGGGACGATGCCTCAGGCCGATCCCCATCGAGCCGGATCCCATGGAGAGCCCGAGGGCGCGGCGGTCGCGAAGGGGGCCCTCGCTCCCGGAGGGGCCGAGTGATGGAAGCCAAAGCTTCGGCGGCCGCCCCGCGCCGCGTGCCCGCGCTTCTGCTGGCCGAGTTCGATTCGAGCGGGGGCATTTTGCATGCGGCCGAGAAGGTCCGAGACGCGGGCTACTCGCGCTGGGACGTTCATACCCCCTACCCGGTGCATGGCATGGACCGAGCCATGGGGCTGAAGGATTCGCGCCTGGGATGGATCGTCATCGTCTGCGCGCTGACGGGGCTCACCACGGCCTTTTTTATGATGCATTGGACCAACGGGGTCGACTATCCGACCGTCGTCGGAGACAAGCCTCCCGGGTTCGTCGCCGACCTGCAGAAGGGTGGCCCGGGCACGCTTCCCTCGATGGTGCCGATTCTCTTCGAGCTGACGATCCTCTTCTCGGCGTTCGGCGCCGTGCTGGGCATGTTCGGGCTCAATCAGCTCCCGCGGCACCACCACCCCGTGTTCGAGTCGGATCGCTTTCGGACGGCCAGCGACGACCGTTATTTTATCTCGATCGAGGCCAACGATCCCAGGTTCGACGTCGACAAGACACGGTCGCTGCTCGAAGCGGCTCACGCGTCTCACGTCGAGACCATCGAGGAGGAAGCGTCATGAGGCGGCCGGCACTCGTGCTCGGCGCCGGCCTCGCCTTGGCGTCTCTTGTCGGCTGCCGCGGACAAACGAGCGGAGACCCTCCCGTGCAGCTCGAGCGCAACATGTTCGATACCGAGCGCTACAATCCCGAGAGTTACTCGCCTTTTTTTGCCGACCATCGAACGATGCGCACCCCCGTCGAAGGGACTGTTGCGCGCGAGTCGTTCGAGAGCGACTCAGAAACCGCGACCGGTCTCATGGCCGACAAGACCGAGTACGCGATGACCGTGCCGCAGCTGGTGATCACCAAGGCCGGCGGCATGGACAAGCTTCTCGCCCGTGGGCGAGAGCGCTTCGGAATCTATTGCGCCCCCTGTCACGGGCTGACAGGGGACGGCAAGGGAATGGTCGTGTGCAAGCGCGAGAAGGTGACCGATCCGTGCGAGTCGCGCGGCTTTCCGCCCCTGCCCTCCTACGAGGACCCCCGTATCCGTCAGATGCCTGACGGCCAGCTCTTCGCGACCATCAGCCACGGCGTGCGCTCGATGCCGTCTTACGCCGCGCAGATTCCGGGCGCCGACAGGTGGGCCATCGTCGCCTACGTTCGCGCGCTCGAGCTCAGTCAGATGGGCGATGTTCATCCTTCGCAATCGGAGCCCGGCAAGTGAGCACCACGACCCCGAAGATCAGCGAAGCCGCGGCGCGCGGGTACCGCGTTCCGCCCAATTCTCCTTGGGCTCGCGCCTGGCGCATCCCGGCCTGCGCCGCCGCCCTCGGTTTCGGGATCGCCGCCATTGGCTTGTGGAAAGAGCCCGACCGCTTTCCGTTCTCCTACCTTTTCGGATTCTTCGTCGCTCTGAGTCTTGCGGTCGGGAGCATTTTCTTCGTTCTTGTCCTCTACGTGACCAAGGCCTCTTGGGGAATCACGGTCCGACGCGTGGCCGAGCTCTTCATGCGACCCATGGCCCTGTTCGCGTTTCTCGTCGTGCCATTGGTGTTGCTGCCGCGCTTTGGAAACGTGAATCCGGACCCCATCAATCGGCTCTTTCCCTGGTCGAGCGCCAACGAGGTCGCCGCGTCGGCAGAGGCGCCGCTCTTCGAGGCGCGCGGTCTGGCCGAGCGCGAGCCGGCGGCCATGCGCGACTTGCCCGTCGCGAGCCCGCAGAGCATGCAGCGCGCCGACGAGGGCGTCGAAGCCAGCATCATTGACCACAAGCGCCTTTATCTGAATCGCTACTTTTTCCTGGGGCGCCTCATCCTTTACCTCGGGATCTGGACGGTGATCGCGCACTTTTACTTCGGGTGGTCGACCGACCAAGACACGAGCAAAGCTCCGAGCCTCACGGCGACGGCCCAGCGCTTTACGCCGCTCGCGATCATCGGCTTCGCGCTCTCGCTCAGCTTCTTCGCGTTCGACTGGCTTCTTTCGCTCGACGCCACTTGGTACTCCACCATTTTCGGCGTCTACGTGTTCGCGCAGTGCGCCTTGTTCCAGATGGCGTCGCTCATCGTCATGACGCTAGCGTTGCGCAAGAGCGGCCTCTTGGGCAACGCGGTCAACGTGGAGCACTTCCACGACCTGGGCAAGCTTCTCTTCGGTTGGATTGCGTTCTGGACGTACATCTCCTTCGCGCAGTTCTTTCTCACTTGGTACTCGAACATCCCCGACGAAGTGGCCTGGTTTCACAAGCGTTGGGATGGTAACGGCGGCGACTGGATGTACGTGAGCGTGGCGCTCGTCGGGCTCCACTTCTTCGTGCCTTTCTGGTTCTTGATGTCGCGAAACGTCAAGCGAAGGTTGCCGTTTCTTGCCACGGGCGCCGTGTGTCTCATCGTGATGCACATCACAGAGGCTTATTGGATCATCTTTCCGAACTTCGGGCCCTTTGCGCCCGACCTGTTGGACTTCGGATGCCTCATCGGCATCGTCGGCGCCTATCTCGCCGCGGTGCTTCGAGGGATGACTGACTACGCGCTCGTGCCGGTGGGCGATCCGCGCCTGGCGCGGGCGCTCGAATTCGAGAACGCTTAGGGCCGCCGGGAGCTTTACGGAGGACGCAGGCAAAGATGGCCACGGACAGTTCGGAGCCCCGAGTCGGGCTGATCGCCAAGGTGGGCGTCTTCTGCATTGCCGTCCTGCTTTGCACGCGCTCGGCGCTGAGCACCTATTTCGACTCCATGGAGCAGTCGGAGAAGCAGCGCAAAATCGGGCTAGTCAAGCCCGAGGCCCTGATGAGCCTGCGGGCGTCGGAAGCTACGCGGCTCTCGTCGGGCGCGATGCCGATCGACAAGGCGATGGGGCAGCTCGCCTCCCGCGGTCGCATGGGAATCGGGCCCGAGCTCGCTCCGTCCGCGTCCCGAGACGTGGCACCCCTTCAAGGCTGGGCCAAAATGCCGACCGAAGTGCCGCCGGCCATGATGACAAGCGCCGCCGCGGTGCCACCTGCGACACCGGCGGTCGATGGGGGTGCTGGCGCCATTCGCCCGGCCGCGGGTCGTACGGGCGGCACGGACGCCGGAGCGCGACACCGGGCTCCCGTAGACGACGCCAGGGAACGGTTGTGATCCCCCCGCGCTTCCCCATCGGGCTCTTCGCGCTCTCTCTCGTCGGCTTGGTTGCAATCGCGCCCCTCGCTCGCGCGCAGTCGTGGAAGGAAGGGAGCGGCGCAGTGCCAAACACCGTGGCGCCCGAGCTCGTCGGCGTCGACATCGCAGAGCACTTGGGAGGACGCCTGCCCTCGGGGGCCGCCTTTCTCGATACCGAGGGTCACTCGGTCAAGCTTGGAGACTACTTCGGCGGCAAGCGCCCGACGCTTCTCGTTTTTGCCTACCACACGTGCCCGATGCTCTGCAGTCTGGTGCTCGACGCGACCGTCCGCTCGCTCAACGACGTTGCGTGGACCGTGGGACGTGACTTCGACGTCGTCTCGATCAGCATCGACCCCAAAGACACTCCGGAGACCGCCACGCGAAAGCGCTCCCAGGTGGTTGGTGCGTACACGCGCGCCAAGGGCTCGTCCGTCGGGTGGCATTTCTTGGTGGGAGACGAAGCGAATATCCGGCGTGTCACCGAAGCGGTGGGGTTCAAGTACAATTACGATCCCCGCCAGAAGCAATATGCCCACCCTGCGGCCATCTACCTGCTCACGCCCGACGGGCGCATGGCACGCTACCTCTACGGCATCGAGTACCCACCGAGCGACGTGCGCCTCGGGCTGCTCGAGGCTACCGAGGGCCGGTCGATATCGACGACCGAGCGGCTCCTTCTCTACTGTTACCACTACGATCCGCAGGGCAGGCACTACTCCATAGTCGCGATGAATGTCATGCGTCTCGGGGGCGTGCTCACGATGGTGGCCATGGGCAGCCTTCTCGGCGCGATGTTTCTGCGCGAGAGGCGGCGCAAGCGTAGTGACAGCCCGATTCGCGGCGCCCTCTTGCGCGCGGGCGGCCGAACCGAACCCATGAGCCGAGGCGCGATCTGACCATGAACGAGCCCAACGCCGCCACGTTTCAGCTACCGGAGCAGATGTCGACGGTCGCTCCAGAGATCGACTGGCTCTACTACTTCATCTACTGGCTCAGCGTCGTTCTGTTCGTCGCGATCGTCGGCGCGATGATTTACTTCGCCATCAAGTACCGTGAGCGAAAAGGGCACAAGGCCGAGCCGACCGGGCACAATCTTCCCCTGGAAATCGCCTGGACGGTCGCTCCAGTTTTCATCCTCGTATTCCTGTTCCACAAGGGATTCGAGGGCTACATGAACCTCTCCATCGCGCCGGCCAATTCCATGGAGATTCGCGTCAATGCGAAACAGTGGAGCTGGGAGTTCGTCTACCCAAACGGTGCGAGCAGCGACAAGCTTCACGTTCCGGTGCACAAGCCGATCAAGCTCGTCATGGCGTCGGCTGACGTGATCCACTCGTTTTACGCGCCAGCCCTGCGCGTCAAACGTGACGTCGTTCCGGGCATGTACACGACCGTGTGGTTCGAGGCGACGCACGTCGGCAAAGACGACATCGCGTGCGCCGAGTACTGCGGGGGCCGCAGCGAGGGCCCCAATGGGACGCTCCCGTACCAGCCCAGCGATGACCCCGACAATCCGTACCCGCCGGGTCAGATGACGGGCCACTGGGCCATGCACTCGATGGTGTACGTCGAGGCGCAAGAAGACTTCGACAAGTTCATGAAGAGTATCGGCGATCCGTGCGAGTCGTACGCGTCTCAGGGCAAGGCGTGTCCGGGCACGATCGCGGCCGCGCAGGGGCTGAAGCTTTATTCGACAAAAGGATGCGTGGCCTGCCACACGACGACCGGCGCGAAGCTCGTCGGGCCATCGTGGAAGGGTATCTGGGCCCACGGCGAGACGACCGACAAGGGTCGCATCGTCGTCGACGAAAACTACGTCCGCGAATCGATTCTCGATCCGCAGGCCAAAGTCGTCGCAGGCTACCCGCCGACGATGCCGACCTTCCGGGGTCAGATCAGCGATGCCGAGATCGACGAAATTATCGCCCTCATCAAGTCGCTCAAAGACGAGGGCCCGGCGCCCGCACAACAGTAAAGCAGAGGAGAAGGGTCGCCATGGCAGCAGTCGACATTCCCATATCGGGCGCGCACGCGGCCGACACTCACGACGACCCGGACGCCAGCTATTTGAAGGCGGGCCGCGGCATTGGCTCGTGGCTGACGACCCTCGATCACAAGCGCATCGGGCTGATGTACCTCACGATGGTGTGCCTCGCCTTTTTCACCGGCGGGATCTTTGCGTTGCTCATACGTCTGGAGCTCTTCTCGCGCGGTCGGACCATCATGGATGCGGAGACTTACAATCGCTTCTTCACGCTCCACGGCGCGATCATGGTCTTCCTGTTCATCATCCCAAGCGTCCCCGCGGCGCTCGGAAACTTCTTCTTGCCGATCATGATCGGCGCCAAGGACGTCGCGTTCCCGCGGCTCAATCTGTTCAGCTACTACATCTATCTCCTGGGGGCCGCCGTCGCGCTTCTGAGCATCATCATGGGCTCGGTCGACACCGGATGGACGTTTTACACGCCGTACAGCGTGCAGACGCAGAACAGCGTCATCTCGATGACGCTCGGTGCCTTCATCCTCGGCTTCTCGTCGATTCTGACGGGACTGAATTTCTTGGTGACGGTGCACACGATGCGCGCCCCCGGCTGCACCTGGTCGAGAATGCCGCTTTTCGTGTGGGGAATGTATGCCACTGCGCTCATCCAGGTGCTCGCGACGCCGGTGCTCGCGATCACCCTGCTTCTACTCTGCGCCGAGCGCTTTTTCGGGATCGGAATCTTCGATCCGAAGCTCGGTGGCGATCCGGTGCTCTTCCAGCACTTCTTCTGGTTTTACTCTCACCCGGCCGTCTACATCATGATCGTGCCTGGAATGGCCATCACCAGTGAGCTCATTGCGACGTTCTCCCGGCGCGCCATCTTCGGACAGTTCGCGATCGCGATGAGCTCGATCAGCCTAGCCGTCCTCGGCTTTCTCGTCTGGGGCCATCACCTCTTTGCCGCGGGCATGAGCGAGTACGCGACGATGCTCTTCTCGGCGCTCACGTTTCTCGTGGCCATTCCGAGCGGGGTCAAAGTCTTCAACTGGACGGCGACGATCTACAAGGGGTCGATTCTATGGGCGTCGCCGATGCTCTATGCGATGGCCTTCATCTTCCTCTTCACCATCGGCGGGCTTACAGGTCTCTTTCTCGGCACGCTCAACGTGGACATTCACCTGACCGACACGTACTTCGTCGTCGCTCACTTTCACTACGTGATGATGGGTGGCACGGTCATCGCTTTCGTCGGAGGGCTGCTCTACTGGTGGCCGAAGATGACGGGCAAGATGCACGACGAAGTGAAGGCCAAGATCGGCTTCGTATTCGTCTTCGTCGGATTCAACACGGTCTTCATTCCGCAGTTCATCATGGGCTCCAGAGGCATGCCTCGGCGCTACTACGACTATCTGCCGCAGTACGAGATCTTTCACCGGATCTCGACGGTCGGCTCGTGGATTCTGGGCACGGGCCTTCTCATTACCGGCTACACGCTGCTCGAGGCTCTCTGGCGCGGCAAGCGCGCCCCGCGCAATCCCTGGGGCTCCGCGGGCTACGAGTGGATGACGGACACCCCTCCGTGCCTGGCGAATTTTCACAAGACTCCGGTTTTCACTCGCGGCCCGTACGACTACCACCTCGCGACGCCCGAGGAGCTGGCGACGGGTTGGGACGAAGTCGAACAAGACGGGAAGAAGGGCTGAGCGGATGGCCAACGTCAGTGAACCGGTGAACCCCGGAAAGGGCCACGCAGAGCACGGGGGAGACGCTCATGCGCACCCCTCTTTCTTGGCGCACCACTTCGACACGCCCGCGCAGCAGTTCAATGCGGCCAAGCTCGGCATGTGGGTGTTCATCGCGACGGAGATCCTCATGTTCGGGGGCCTCTTCTGCGCCTATGCGATTTGGCGCGCCGTCGATCCCGCCATTTTCGACCAAGCGCACCACTTTCTGAACAAGAAAATGGGAGCGTCCAACACCATCGTTCTGCTCTTCAGCAGCTTGACCGCGGCGCTCGCCGTTCGCTCTGCCCAAGTGGGTAAGCGCAAGCTGACGTCGATCTACCTCGTCATTACGATTCTCTGCGCGTGTGCCTTCTTGGTGATCAAGTATTTCGAATATTCTCACAAGATCCATCTCGGTCTATTGCCGGGGCATTGCTTCGGTCACCCGGGCTTCAGTGGAGCAATACAAAACGGCGAAGAGGTGGGCACCTGCTTGCGCGTCCACGCCGACCAAGCCGCGGGAACCCCCGAATGGGTGCGTGCAATCGACGAGGACGGTCACGTCCAGCTATTGCCGCCGCGCTCCAACATGTACTTCGGGCTCTATTTCATGATGACGGGCCTCCACGGTCTCCACGTCCTCATCGGCATGAGCATTCTCGGCTGGGTGCTCGTGAGAAACATGAAGGGTCAGTTCTCGAAGGAGTACTTCACGGCCGTCGATCTCGGGGCGCTTTACTGGCACTTGGTCGACCTCGTTTGGATCTACCTCTTCCCGTTGCTCTATCTCGTCGGGAAACCGGAGTGACCGATGGAAGCTAATCTGGCTCACGCGTCGGGACACGACGATGACGGGGCGGTTCATTCCCACATCTCGAGCGCCCAGTTCTACTGGGGCATCTTTGGCGCGCTCGTCTTTCTGACCTTTGTGACGGTTTTGGTTTCATATTACGACTTCGGGTCGGCAAACATCGTCATTGCGATGGTTGTGGCGACGGCGAAGGCCGGGCTCGTAGCGACGTTTTTCATGCACCTTCGCCACGACAAGCTCTTCAACACTCTGGCTTTTCTCGCAGCCTTTCTCTTTCTCGCGATCTTCATTCTGCTGACCTACGACGACATCGGCAGGCGAGGAGAGGTCGACAACGACTACGGCGGAACCATCAAGGCACAGACGGGCCAACCCGCGCCCGGCGGCGAGCCCGCGACGACAGCGACGTCGGACGAGACGGCAGGCGAGCCCCCGGTCGAAGGCGCGCCGGAAAAGAAGCGGTAAGTTACCGAGTGCAGTTGTCCAAGTGGCGCGCCTCGTTTCGTGGCGGCCCGTCCTCTTCGCGTCGCCGCTGTTTCATCGTCTGCTGCGCTCCTTTGACGCTGGGGTGCATCGCAATGCTCGCGGGCTGCCGGCGCAAGCACGTTCCCGTCGACGCCATTCCCGAGCTCGGTTACCCCGCTTGTGCCGACGAGGGTCCCGCAGGCGGAACTTCCAGGGAGATCGCTTCGGGGCGCATCCGCTCCGGCCCCACCTCACGCGAGCCGAACGTCGTGGAGCATTTCGAGCTTCGTAGGACGTCCTGCGGCTACACACTTCGCGCCAGACAAGAATGGCCCCTCACCATCAGTGACATCGAAGTGCGCTACGACGCCGAGCTTGCTCCGCGCTGGGCGTGGAAGCGGATGACCTTGCCGGGGAGCCCGCGCGCGGACGGCAACGCCGACATCCGAAGCTACGAGCTTCGAACCGGCGACGTCTTCATCAAGAGACGTGATTCGCACGGAGAGACGACGATGCAGCAGCTTCTCGCCGGAGGCCGCATGGCGGTGCCACGTGGAGCTCGAGTCGGAGCCATCGTCGCGCCAGGTCGTGGGGTCATCACGGCGTGGATCAAACGCGCCAACCTTTCGGTGGGCGGGAAGAGCACCGAGCTTGTGCTGGATTTGCGCGAAATGCTCGAGTCTCTCGAAGTGGCAACGCTGGTGCGAAACCCCGATCAGTTCGAGCCGTCGTTCAATCGTGTGGTGCGCGTCTACACGTTCTACGGCCGAGAGACGGTGTTTGCGGACGACGACGACGTCGTCATCGGCGATCTGTCGGGGATGCGGCCGAGCGGCTCGCTGAGCACGCCCGAGCCGGACGCGCTGCCCGACTATGGAGGTCCAGACCCGGCACACACTCCGTAGCGTGACTAGCTTCCCTCGAGCCGCTGACGTCGACGCAAGGTGGGAAACATCACCATCCACAGCCCGACGACGAGCAGAGTGCCTATGCCGCCCACCACCGCCGCTGGCACAGCTCCCAGCCAGGCCGCGAGGATGCCCGACTCGAACTCGCCGAGCTGGCTTGACGTGTCGATGAAGATGGCGTTGACGGCGCTGACTCGACCACGCATCGCGTCGGGCGTGTCGAGCTGCACCAAGGCGCCGCGTATCACCATGCTCACCATGTCGAACGCGCCGAGAGCGAACAGAGCCGTCAGTGAAAGCCACAGCGTCGAGGAGACGGCAAACACCAGGGTGGCGACGCCGAAGCCCGCGACGGCGCCATACATGGTCATGCCGACACTCCGCTGCATCGTGTGCCGGGCGAGCCACAGCGACATCAGGAGTGCGCCCGCCGCCGGAGCGGCACGCAGCAGGCCGAGGCCCCACGGGCCGGTATGCAGAATGTCTCGGGCGAAAATCGGCATCAGCGCGGTGGCGCCCCCGAGCAGGACGGCAAAGAGATCGAGCGAGATTACGCCGAGCACATCAGGCCTCTGGCGAATGAAATCTACGCCGGCAAACACGAGCTTCACCGTAGCCGGCTCGCGCCGCACCGGGACCTGCACGTAGCGCAGCCTGGTCATTAGAGCCGCCGCGCCCAGGTACAGCCCCGCTGCTGCCGCGTACACGACCCCGGGCCCGGCTACGTAGAGAAGGCCGCCCAGCGCCGGGCCGACGATGGTGGCAACCTGACCGACCGAGGCGTTGAGTGCCAACGCTCGCGGCAGGATGGCGGGTGGCACGAGCGCGGGCAGCATCGATTGCGTTGCCGGAAACTCGAAGGCCTTGGCAATACCGATGACGAGCACCAGGGCAAGAATCCCCACCTCGTGAATGCCATGCAGCAACGTCAGCGCCGTGAGGGCTACGATGGCAAAGAACTCCCCGATCTGCCCATAGAGCACGATTCGTCGTCGGTCGAACTGGTCGGCCGCATGTCCGGCGGGCAGCGCGAGTAGCACCGACGGGATGAACTGCACCAGGCCGATCAACCCGAGATCGAATGCGCGTCCTGTCGTCGCGTAGATCTGCCAACCCACCGCGACGGAGAGCATCTGAAAACCAAAGCTCGACGCGATGCCCGCGAAGCAGAACATCGTGAATGCCGGGTGCCGCAAGAGCGACTCGGTCGCGAGCGACGAAGGTGCCGCGTTCGATCGCACTAGGCGCCTAGAACCCGCCGCGCGACGATTTCGGCCTGGAGGCGGCAGGACGACATGGCGTCAGTAAATTGACTGACTATCGGTCATTCGTCAAGTTGACCAGTGACCGATAGTCAGTCAACATCAACTCCGATGCGCGCGTCGTCTCATCGAAGGGCCCCGCCGCCGCGACCCCGGACGAAGCCCGCGGAGGTTCGGCGAGAGGAATTGATGGACGCCGCCGAGCCCATCTTTCTGGACAAAGGAGTCGCCGCCACGAGCATCGACGAGATCGTGACAGCCGCCGACGTCGCGAAGGGCACTTTCTACATTCACTTCGAGTCCAAGGAGCAACTGCTTCTCGCGCTTCAGAAGCGGTTCGTCGCCGTCTTCCGCCGAGATCTTCAGGCCGGAATGAATCGGCGTAGCGTCGACGATTGGAAGGGGCGGCTACGGGGCTGGATCGAGGCGGGAGTCGACGGCTATCTCGATCGCACCGCCCTGCATGACCTGGTCTTTCACGACTTCCGTCCAGACGACCCACGCAAGAAGGATGACAATCCAATCGTCGCCGATCTGGCCGAATTGCTCGGCCAGGGGGCCAGGGCCCGCGCGTGGTCGGTCGAGACACCGCATCTCACCGCAGTCATGTTGTTTCACGCTTTCCACGGCGCCGTCGACGACGCCATCCACACGAGCGCAGCCGTGAATCGCAAACGTCTGGTGCGCTCGCTGGTGACCTTCTTTTACCGCGCCGTCCAATGTCCGGGACGATAGATCCTACTGGTTGACCCCGCTCGCGAGAAACCCACCGTCGACGGCGATGACCTCGCCGTTGACGAAGCTCGCTGCCTCGGATGCGAGAAACACAGCGGCGCCCGCAACTTCTTCGACGCGTCCGAAGCGTTTCATGGGCGTACGCATCAGAAACTCTTGGCCACGGGGGGTGCCGTCGAGAAGCTGTTCGTTGATGCGGGTCCGAAAGACACCGGGGGCGATGGCGTTGACGCACACACCTCGCGGCCCCCACTCGATGGCAAGCGACTTCGTGAGCGCCACCACCGCGGCCTTGCTGACGCCGTAGGCCGCTACCTCTTGCAAAGCGACGAAGGACGACAGCGATCCGATGTTGACGATGCGCCCGTAGCCACGATGGAGCATGTGGCGTCCGAATACCTGGCAACCGCGCAGCGTGCCGGTGAGGTTCGTGTCGAGGATGTCCGACCAGTCGCGCTCGCTGAAGTCGAGAGTAGGCGCGCGCTTGGTCATCCCTGCACAGTTGACGAGAATGTCGACGTGTCCGAGCGCCGTGACCACGGTTTCGAGGAGCCGTTCCAGCGACCCGCGATCGGTCACATCGCATGCGACGCGCAGCGAGCGGCGACCCGTGCTCTCAATCTCGTCCGCCATCCGGCCCACATACTCTTGGCGCCTGCTCGTGGCTACGACATCCGCGCCGGCCTGCGCCAGCCCGTGGCTGATGGCGCGCCCGATTCCCGTGGTTCCGCCGATGACAACTGCGACCCGATCATCGACTCGCAGGGAAGGCAATGTCATATCGTTAGACTACTGCGTGCCGAATGCGTACTGGCAAGCGGCAAGCCAGCCGTTCATAGGGTCGTTGGTGCAGAACACAGTGTGCCCCCCGGGTGAGTGAGGGTTAGACCCGACCATCGCCAGGATGTGCGTATCCATGAACGGACCCATGGATCCCGGCACGACATTCACAGGCCCGGGGGGATTGATCCATCCGGCGCTCGTCACGGTGGTTACCATGCTCATGACGTCGTTCGGCGCCGCATCCACGGTGTTCGTCGACGGATACGGATCGATGAATCCCAACATCGTGTAGAGGCGATCCACCGGGGTGGCCGACGGCTGGGTGATCCAAGTCGCGTTCGGAAAACCTTCCGCTTCCGGTCCTGACAGGGAGACCACCCGCCCGAACCGGACGTACTTGGAGATCATGGCCCCAGTCTGCGCGCCGAACGAGTAGCCGACGATGTAGACGTCGGTCCAGCGTACGCTGCCGTCGGCATTGAGGAAGTATCCCCAGTCGCCCCCCGGGTCGATCATCTGCCCGTAGGCCAACGCGTGCTCGGTGCGATTGACGATGCTGTCGGGAGGTAGCACCTGAAGCCAGTCGACGCGATCGACGCCGTCGAACGCCTCCATGCGCGCGTCTCCGACCTGACGATTGGCGTCGGCGTTCATCGGATCGGTCGCGATGATTTGTTTGTACATGTCTGGCGCGCTCGACACGGCTGTCTGCGTCGCCACGTCGAACACGTGAAACCCCGCAGGGACGGCGTACGCCTCGAATCCTCCGCCACCGGGCCCCCCGCCGATTCCGCCGAGGGCGATGATGAGCTTGCCCTGAATCTTCGCGGAAGGTTTGAGCTGGAGCTGCTGCGCTTCGCCCGCAAACGTGTTGGCGCTCGACTTGCCGGCCTGAGGATCGAGCTGAATGGCGCTGAATGAAATGGGGTAGTTCTGCATATCGTTCGGATCGACCATCAGCGGCTTCGGCGCCGGGGGATCCGTCCCCGGGTTTTCGCCACTGGTTGCGCCCATGGAGCCGGAGACGTTGTTGCCCGAGCCGGCGTTGGGAGCGCCGCTCGCCGCCCCCGTGGCTCCCGATGCCATCGAGCCCGTGCCCAAGGTCTGTCCCGAGCCTCCGCTGGAGGGCGTCGCAGTCATGAGTCCTGTGGCGGCGGTCGATCCCGCGGCCGCCATGGTCGTCCCGGTTGTGGGACTCACGCTGCCGCTATTCGACACCCCGGCGACGCCCCCGTTTCCAGTCGCACCGGCCGAGCCTGACGAAGTGCCCGCGCCGCTGACGGCCACGACGGCGGGGCTCGTCGCGCTGCTGCATCCTTGGAGACACGGCGCGCTCAGGGACAAGAGCGCGAAAAACACTCGGACCCGCCGACGCATATCTCATAGGTGACACGGGTCATCCGCGTTTGCCCGCACTTCTTTGGCGCCCACCTCGGGGTTCCGCTTCTGCCAGAAAAAGTCACTGCGGATGTTATCTAGTGTTTGTGGCCGCTCTCTTTTTCGACCGCTCGACGGATAAGGTCGTCGAGGGAGCCGGGCTCAGGGGCGGGGCTGCTTGTCGGCGCGTCGGATGACGGCCGAGCGGGTGGAGCCGCGACGGAGTGAGCGGGCGGCGCGGTCACGACGGGGTGTACGGGAACGCCCGCAGGCGCCTCCTGCGGCGCATCTTGCGGGGCGGAGGCTGCGGACACGTCCGTTGTCGCGGCGGGGGGTCGGGCATGAGGAGCCAACCTTGCGACGGCCACCGGAGCCGCGATCGGAAGTGCCGAGACGGCGACGACAGGAACCTCGGCGGGCACGGTGGGCGCGCTCGGCACGCTCGCCGAGGGCGGAGGGAGCTTGTCGTGGTCGGCAGGCGGAGTCGGCGTCGAAGAACCATGCCCCTGCGTCCCGCGCGCCCCCGACACGAGGCTTCGCACTCTCGATGCACCGAGAGCCGCGAGCTCCTGCGCGCGCTCCCACGCGATTCGAGGTCGGTCGGCCAAGTCCGACGGGACCTGGTTTCGGATCCACGAGGCCGCCGCGGTAGCATTGCTCGGGAGGCGCTCTCGCAGAACGAAGCCTGCAGTCCCCGCCGCGATTACGAAGAGGAGTGTCACCCAGAGACCAACGTGGGACTTACGCGGCTCGACGCTCGGCAGGAGCAGCGGCGAGTGAAGCACGGGCTCGTGAAAGCGATTCGGTGGGACCGATCGCGGTGCGGACTCCGGCACGCGATGAGCCGGCAACGCCGGCGGCCAACTCACGGGTCGGGGTGCGCGCCATTTGGGCGACACGCGCGCCGAAACCGCCGGCGCATTGAAGTCGGTCGAACGCGCGATCCCCAGGTCGATCGCCAAATCGCTACTGGATTGTCTTCGGGACATCGTCGCCCCCGCGGAGCTTAGAAAGGGACCTTCAGGGTCCCGCTCCCGATCAGATAGCCGCCAACGAGGCCCAAAGCCAGAAAGACCGCAAACAGCACAAAAGCCGTCGCCGCAGGCACCGTCGCGCGTACAGGCGCCGCGCGCTGGTTGCGGCGGAGCAGCCGCTTTGCCAGAACCCGGCCGATGGCGCTGTCGGTCCGGATGCCGAAGACGCCCGTCATGCAACGGATGGCGAGGTCGCTCGCTTCGGGACAACCCTCTTCCCCGGCGATTTCGGTGTGCGCCACGGCCGCGATCAGACCCAACGTCGGAGGCAACCGCCCGGTCTCCTCGAGGGATCCGAGCTGCTGGCGGACCGTCTGCCAGTTGCCTTCGTCGATGATCGGCTCGATCTGTTCGAGGCGCGGATCGAGATTGGTGACCACGTTCGTGCTGCTCGATGTGCGGTGGGTTTGTGGGGCCTCCAGCGATGGCCTGTAGCTCACGTGGGGTCGAAGATTGCTCGCAGGCTCGGGCGGAGGCGGCTGCCCTGACGTGGGACGTGTCCGCGCGTAGGAGGTGACCTGTTCGACCGGGAGCTCGACGAGGTCGCTCGTTTCAACCACGGAGCCGGAATCGGCGCGTGCCTCCGGAGCTGTCCGTGAGCGCGGAGGGGCGCTGGCCCGGCGCTTCGCGGACTCAGGATGGGCACCGTCGGAGCGAGACCCCGGCGTGATACGTCGCTCCTCGCGTTCACTCGAATGCGGAGGATCGTCGGGCTCGACCCGTGGATCGCGGCGGCTTTGCATGCTCAATCATCCACCGAGGCCGCAGCGTCGCCGCGGCCGAAGCTCGGTTGTGACTTCCATAAACACGCGCAATCGCCCCACTTTGAAAGTCTAAGGGGCTTTCACCACGAGTCAACTTACGAGGGGCAAGCGGCCCCAAATGACGCATCGCATTAGCGCCGTGTTCTCGCGGCGGCTAGAGTCCGCCAGCGCGCTCGAATCAAGGCCCTTTCCCGGCCGCAGGGCGCCGTCGCCGCACGATGACCCTTCCGACGCTCTTCAGGGAGCTCGCCGACGTCTCGGCGCAGGTGTCGGCGACGCGATCTCGCCTCCAGAAGAAGCGTCTTCTCGTCGAGATCCTGCGTCGGACTCCTCCCGATGAGCGGGCCGCGGCGGTCGGATGGCTCGTCGCGGACCCCGTCTGCGGTCCACTCGGCGTGGGACCTGCGCAACTTTGGGAGCTCTCGCAGAAGGCCGTTCGGGAGGGGAGGCCCACCACACTTCAAGAGGTCGAAGACGCGTTGGCCGAGACTCGCCGCATCTCCCGGGCAGAGACCTTCGGGCACGTCTCCGCGCTTTTCGACAAGCTGAGCGAGCCCGAGCGAGCGTTTCTGGCGGGCGCCCTCACCGGCTCACTTCGCCAAGGCAGCCTTGGCGGGGTGATGCTGCTCGCGCTGGCCGAGCTGTCAGGACGGCCCGAGAGCGAGGTGCGTCGCGTGGCCCTGTTGACCGGCTCAACGGTGGCCGCCGCCAAGGCGCTGCTCTCGGGCGACGACCGACAGGCCGCGGAAGCGACCGCGCTCGTCATGTTTCGTCCCCTTGCTCCGATGCTTGCGGCCTCTGCCGAATCGCTCGAAACCGCGCTCGCGCGTTGCCCCCATGCCCTGGTGGAGTGGAAGGTCGACGGCGTCCGCGCGCAAGCGCACAAGAAGGGCGAGCGCGTCGCGCTCTATTCTCGGCAAGGCCACGAGATCACCGCAGGCTGCGCAGCCGTCGTCGACGTCCTTGCCTCGATCGACGCCGAGGAGGCCGTGCTCGACGGAGAGGTCGTGCTGGTCGCGCCCGACGGCAAGGCGCGCCCGTTTCAGGACTCGTTTTCTGCCATCGCTTCGAAAGGCGCGACGCGCACCGGCGATCGGCTGCACTTCTACGTCTTCGACTGCCTGTACCGAAACGGCGTCGAGCTTCTGGGCGAACCGCTATCGGTTCGCACGGCCGCGGTTCAGTCGGTCCTCCCGCCTGCCCTCCGTATGCCGAGCCTGCACGCCGGCACTCTGGACCAAGCCAAGCGGTTTGCCGTCGCCGCGCTGGCCGCGGGCCACGAGGGCGTCATGGTGAAAGATCTCGAGTCGCCTTATCGCTTGGGGGCGCGGGGGTACGCCTGGCAAAAGGTGAAGGAGTCTGCGACGGCGGACCTCGTCGTCCTCGCGGCCGAGTGGGGAAGTGGGCGCCGCAAGGGGTGGCTCTCCAATCTGCACCTCGGTGCGCGCCGAGGCGACGGCAGCTTCTGCATGGTCGGCAAGACGTTCAAGGGGCTGACCGACGAGATCCTTCGCTGGCAGACGGCCGAGATCGAGCGGCTCGCGAGTCGCCGCACCGCCCATGTCGTGTATGCGCGCCCCGAGCTGGTGGTCGAGATCCGGTTCAACGACGTCCAGCGCAGTCCGCGGTATCCGGGAGGCGTGGCCTTACGATTCGCGCGCGTCGTGCGCTATCGGCCAGACAAACCCGCGAGCGAGGCCGACACACTTTCGTCGCTCGTATCGCGCCTTCCGGAGCACGCGGGCGACCCCGAAAGAGGCGGACAGCTCCTTCTTTTTTGAGTCTCGCTAGCGCCTTTCGCAGTCGCTCTCGTCTTTGCTCAGTGTGCGCGAGGCGCGCATTCCACGAGGATCTTCGTATAGCCGGATTTGGGGTTCTCGATGAGGATGCGTTGGATACCTGTGTCGCACTGCGCAAATGGGGCTTGGAATTGCGCATAGATCGTCCCCGGCTTCTTCCAGCGTGTCTCATCGCTCGTCGGGTCGGCCACGCAGGTACCCGAACCCCCGGTCGGGCTGAGCTTGCAGACGTAAGCGGACGTACCGGGCGCATCGTAAGCGCCAAGCACGAACTGGTTCGAGCTGCCGCATCCCACCAGAAGAGCTCCGGATGCAATGTTCACCAGAGACCGGGCACCGGTTCGCAAACGCGTGCTCATTGTGTTGCTCCTCGGCAGCGGCCCCGCGTAACAACGTATTCGAGGCGCGTACGCACAAACGTGTACCATAGGGGAGCTCGGATCAGGCACCTTGAGCGACTCTTCGGCCCCGGAAAGAGGGAGGCTGAGATGATCGAGATGCAGTTCGACGGCATCGTAGGTCCCACGCACAACTATGCGGGGCTGAGCCGCGGAAATCTTGCGAGCACGGCGCACCTCGGGATCGTCTCCAACCCCCGAGCGGCCGCGCGACAAGGTCTCGCGAAGATGCGTTTGGTGTGCGAGCTCGGCGTCGCGCAGGCCGTCCTGCCGCCCCAGGACCGTCCAAGCCTTCCCGTCCTTCGGCGTCTGGGGTTTGCAGGCAGGGATGAAGAGGTCATCGCGTCTGCCAGCCGAGCAGGCTCGATGTACATGCGCCTCTGCTCGAGCGCCTCGGCCATGTGGGCGGCGAACGCCGCGACCGTCACTCCGTCGAGTGACGCCGCCGATGGCCGCGTGCACCTGACGGCCGCCAACCTTCACTCCATGTTTCACCGTGCGATCGAGGTACCGGTCACCCAGCGCCTCTTACGCGCCATCTTCGCCGATGAATCATGCTTTGCGGTTCACGACGCGCTTCCGGGCGGGGAGCTGTTCGGCGACGAAGGCGACGCCAACCACCTGCGACTGTCTACGAGCCAAGGCGCGGCGCACGTGTTTGCCTGGGGACGAGCCCACGGCGAACGCCGGGAGAGTACTCCCAAGCGGCATCCTGCCCGGCAAACGCGGGAGGCCAGCCAGGCGATTGCGCGACTGCACGAGCTCGCTCCCGAGCGATTGCTTTTTCCGCAACAGCACCCGCTAGCCGTAGACGCAGGCGCCTTCCATACAGACGTTCTGGCCGTGTCCAGTGGGCGCTTCTTGATGCTGCACAGTCTTGCCTTCGTCGATGCCGCCGCGTGCATCGATACCTTGAGGCGCCTGCTGGGCGACGAGCTCTTCGTCGTTCAGGCGACGGGGACCGAGCTTCCCATCGAGCGCGCCGTCTCGGCGTACCCTTTCAATTCGCAAGTGCTGACGCTTGCGGACGACTCGATGGTGATCCTGGCGCCCGAGGACGCCCGCGAAGACTCGGCGTCGCGAGAGTTTCTCGAGCGCGTGGTCGCCTCGCCCGGCGGCCCGGCGCGGTCGGTTCGCTACGTCGACGTTCGTCAGTCGATGCAGAACGGAGGGGGTCCGGCATGTTTGAGGCTCCGCGTGCCGCTCAACGCGCGCGAGAAAAGCCGCCTCGGGGGTCACGTCGTGCTCGACGACGCGCTCCACGACGCCCTCTGCGCGTGGGTCGATCGTCACTATCGAGACCGCCTCTCCGAGGGAGATCTCTCCGACCCATCGCTTGCGCGCGAGGGCATGTGCGCCCTGGACGAGCTGACGGCTTTGCTCGATCTCGGGTGCCTCTACGACTTCCAGCGCGCCTGACGCGCACCGCCCGACGTGCTACGCGCGGCTGATCCAAATCATGCTCTTCTCCCGCGCGCTCATTCCGACGATGAAAGAAGCTCCGGCCGACGCGACCAACGCCAGCCACATTCTGCTCGCGCGCGCCGGCTACATCCGGCGCGTCGGCGCGGGCATCTACGACTTTCTTCCCCTCGGTCTGAGGGTGCTGCGCAAAGTCGAGGCCGTGGTTCGCCACGAGATGGACCGGGCCGGGGCGCTCGAAGTCTTGATGCCCGCGCTGCTTCCCGCCGACTACTTCAAGGAGACGGGCCGTTGGGAGCTCTACGGCGACGTTCTCTTTCGGCTGCACGACCGCAAGAATGGCGACTATCACCTTGGCCCGACGCACGAAGAGATCGTGACCGACATCGCGCGTCGCGAGCTCCGCAGCTGGCGCGATTTGCCGAAAATCCTCTACCAGGTGCAGGTCAAGTTCCGCGACGAGCCTCGCCCGCGCGGTGGGCTGCTGCGTTGCCGCGAGTTCTTGATGAAGGATGCCTATTCCTTCGATGTCAGCGAAGAGGCCGCGCTCGGGAGCTACGAACAAATGCGGCAGGCGTACGTCCGAATCTTCGACCGGATGGGGCTGACCTATCGGATGGTGCAGGCCGACGCAGGCGCCATCGGAGGGTCGACGAGCGCGGAGTTCCAGGTTCTCGTCGACTCGGGCGAGGACGCGATCGTCGCGTGCGACAAATGCGACTACGCGGCGAACGTCGAAGTAGCCGTCGTCGGTCCAGGAGTCGACGCCGATGCGGCCCCCCCCACAGACGAAGGCGTCGCTCGGGTGCACACTCCCGGCCATGGGGCCGTCGACGTCGTCGCCAAGCTTCTCGGAGTTTCGAACGCGACCATGCTCAAGTCGCTCGTCTACGTGGCCGGTGAAAGCACGGCGATGGCCGTCGTGCGTGGTGACCACGAAGTCAACGAGATTCTCTTGGCGCGTGCGCTCGGCGTGGCCGAAGTGTTTCTTGCAGCGGAGAAGGACGTCGTAAGCGCGACGGGGGCAGGCCTCGGATTCGCAGGGCCCGTGGGATTCAAAGGAAAGGTCATCGTCGACCGCGCGGCGACCCTCGTGCCGGGCGGTATCACGGGTGCCAACGAAACCGATTGGCACCTGAGCCATGTACGCTTCGGTCGCGACTACCAGGGACAAGTCGCCGACATTCGCCTCGCGGCGACGGGTGATCCGTGTCCCCGCTGCGATGCGGGCAAGCTCATGAGCTATCGCGGCATCGAAGCGGGCCATATCTTCGTGCTCGGCACCAAGTACTCCGCGCCGATGCGGGCCACGTTCGTCGACGACCAGCAAGAACAGCGCGCGTTGGTCATGGGCTGCTACGGCATCGGGGTGTCGCGGCTCGTAGCCACGACGATCGAACAGCATCACGACGAAGCGGGCATTCGCTGGCCCATGAGCGTGGCGCCCTACCAGGTGCATCTGGTCACCCTTGGGACGGAGGACCGCGTCGTGTCCACCGCGAGCCATCTCTACGACGAGCTCGAGGCCGCGGGCGTGGAGGTGCTCTGGGACGATCGGGACGAGCGCCCCGGCGTAAAGTTCAAGGACGCGGATCTCATCGGAATCCCTCTTCGCGTGACCGTGGGCGCCAAGGGTCTGACCACAGGGCACATCGAGCTCAAGCCGCGAGACCAGGTCGATCCGAAGAAAGTCGAGATGCTTTTGGCCGCGCAGGCAGGGGCGACGATCACGGCTCGCGTACGCTCCGCCTTGAGCGCGTGAGGCGGCGAGTTGCGGGCTGCTCGCATGCTAACTAACGCCGTCATGCCTCCGGCGGACCGGTTGCCTCCTCCTCCCGAGGTGCCGGTGCGTTCGCCCACCGCGGCGGTGGCTGGAGAAGTCGAAGTGCGGGTACCCGGCCTCCCGGGAAACCCCGAGCTCGAGGCGCGGATCCACGTCCCCGCGGGGGCTAAGCGCTTGGTGGTCTTGTGTCATCCGCATCCCCTCTACGGGGGCAGCATGCACAGTCCGGTTCCCCTGGCTATCGCCAAGATTCTCGCCGAGAAGGCACCTTCCACGGTGGGCTGGGCCCGGTTCAATTTCCGGGGGGTGGGTGCGAGCGCGGGATCCTATGACGAGGGCAAGGGCGAAGTGGACGATGCGCTGACGATCCTGGCCCATATCCGGCGAGCCGCGCCTGCTTCTCCGACAACCCTTTGCGGCCACTCGTTCGGCTCAGCGGTCGCGCTTCGGGCCGCCGCCGCCGACGGTAGGGTCGACCGCGTCCTGCTCATTTCCCCGAGCGCGCGCCTCTTCGACCTCTCGGATGCCGTGAAAAACGTCTCGGCGACCACCGTCATCACCATCTTCATCGGGGACCGCGACGAGCTCTGCGACGTCGACGATGCGCGCGTGCTCGCCCGCGAGATCGGCGCAGAGATTCGGGTCTTCGAGGGAAACGATCATCACTTTCTGAAGTCACGACGCGCGCTTGCCGAAGCCGCCCTGCCGGTGATCGCTCCCGAGGTGGTCCGTCCATGAGCGAGCGCAAGCCCATGACGTCGACCGATGCAGTCCACGCGGGTGAGGACAAGCAAAAGCCCTGTGACGCCGTGACGATGCCGATCGTCCAGACGGCGACTTACGCCTTTGCGAACACCGCGGAGATCGTCGCGTACACGTCGGGCAAGCATCCGAATCCCGATCGCGGCGAGTACGGTCGCTACGGCAACCCGACCGTGCGCGCGGTCGAACGGCGCCTCGCCGCCCTCGAGGGTACGGAAGACGCAGTCCTCTTCGCAAGCGGCATGGCCGCGGTCACGACGAGCATCTTTGCCTTGGTCAAGAGCGGCCAGCACATTGTCCTTTTCGAGGATTGCTATCGGCGCACGCTCGAGTTCGTGCGCGAAGTGCTGCCTCGCTTCGGCGTCGACCATACACTCCTCACGTCGTGCGACGTCGATTCGCTGCCCGAAGCGTTGCGTCCTGAAACGCGGCTGGTGGTCAGCGAATCGCCCACGAATCCCTACGTCGCGTGTGTCGACCTCGAACGCGTCGCGGCCGCTTGCAAATCGCGTCGCACGGTCAAGTCGATGATCGATGCCACTCTGGCCACGCCGGTCAATTGCCGTCCGGCAACCTTCGGGATCGATCTGGTCGTTCATAGTGCCACCAAGTACCTTGCAGGGCACAACGACGTTCTCGCGGGGGTCGTTTGCGGCCCCGCGGGGCTGGTCTCGCTCATTCGCGATCTGCGCGGGGTCTTGGGGAGTGTGTGCGATCCTCATGCCGCATTTCTGGTCGGCCGCAGCCTGAAGACATTGACGCTGCGGGTCGAGAAGCAGAACGTGACGGCGCTGGCCGCGGCTGAGTGGCTCGTCAAGCATCCCAAGGTTGAGCGCGTCTATTACCCGGGGCTCGCGTCGCATCCGACTCATGCGATCGCGCGTGCCCAAATGCGCGGCTTCGGGGGTCTGGTCAGCTTCGTGGTGAAAGGCGGCCTCGAAGCTGCCAGCCGCGTCATCGATGGCATGACCATGGCCCGCATCGGACCGAGCTTCGGTGGCGTGGAGTCGCTCATCGAGCAACCAGCGGTGATGAGCTACTACGAGATGACGAGCGCGGAGCGAGAGGCTGTCGGCATAGCGGACGGTCTCGTAAGGCTCTCGATAGGTATCGAGGACTTGGCCGATCTCCTCCAAGACCTCGAGACCGGCCTCTCGCGCGCTTGAGACGGGCGGGGACGCTCGGATGCGTGATCTCCGAGAGTCCACGGAGTTTACGAAACTTGGCCGGGCAAGGGCACCCAAGTAAAGCTTGTCCTACATGCGCCTACGACCGGGGATCTCGCTGGCCGCGGCCGGGAGTGCGCTGCTCGTAGCGGCGCCGGCGTTCGCCTGGCACGAAGAGCACCTGGCGGGCGACGAGGCCCACATTCGCGTGGACCCGCGCGGCATCGCTTCGGTCGAACACCTCCTGAAGTGGCGTGTCGTCCACGGCCCGCTCAAGTCCATCGACGTGGCTGGAGTCGAAGTCGGCGCTGTTCTCGACCCGACGGCGGCCGTTCGCACGGAAGACGGCCACGCTTTCACGGCGCGGGTGGTGCGTGGCGACGACTCGGTTGTGAGAGTGCTCGTGGATTCGCCTCAGGTTCTCGCGCGAGGCGTCGCCACTTTCGACGTTCGTTGGCAGATCGACCTTGTGGCGACTGGCGCCATCGTTCCCGACGGTGCGAGCTGGCGGCTTTCTTGGTCTCTGCCGGCGGCAGCGAATGGCTTCGACCTGCCCCGCGTCACCCTGGATCTCCCCGCCGCTCCCGAGCCACCGCGCTCTCTGGGGGCCGACCTCAATGCAACTGAGGCGGAGGCCGGAGAAACCGACACGCTGCGCCGCGATCGCGACCGCGACAGTCTCGAGATCGTGAGGCCCTACGCCGCTCACGGCGAGACCGTCACCGGGGTCATTCGGCTCGACCCGCGAGCCTTGCCTCAAGTCGTCGATCCGCGTCTTCGTCCTGTGACGCGGCCCCGCGCTTCCGGCGACCCGCGACGCTGGCAAGGCGGGGCATTGCTTGGGGCGCTCGGCGTCGTGGGGATCGCGTTCGGTCTGCTCGTCGCTCGCAAGGACCGTGCATTCGCTGCCGAGTGCGGTCCTGGGTGGAAGTCCGCTCGCGGACTTCTCCCGCTTACCCGCGCGCTTCGTGCGACGATCGCGGGATTGGCGCTGGCGATGGGAGCGGCGCTGCAAAACAGCGGGCAGCCCATGACGGGCGGCCTGCTCATCGCGCTTTCGGTGCTAAGTTCTGCTCTGCGCTGTCCTCGCATCGGACCGGTCGCTCGAGGGCCCGGCCAGTGGTTCCCGCTTCGTCCAGAAGACGCGTTCGGGCGAAGCGGCGCAGACGGCATGCTCGGCCAAATCCCGTGGCGGGTCGGGCTCGGCGCGCTGACTCTCCTCGGCGTCGCGTGGGCCGCGGGGCGACTGAGCCCCCAAGGGCCGTGGCTGGTGGTCATGGACTCTGCGCCCGTCCTGGCGCTTCTCGCGACCGGCCGGAGCTCACAACGTCCGGTCGTCGATTTGGAGGGCGCGGCGCAGCTTCTGCGTCGGCCGTTCGCGCGCCTGAAAGCGACAGCCAACCTGCGAGTGGTCCCGTGGGGGCGCGTCGGTCTGGACGGGACGATCGACGAGCTTCGCATTCGCGTGTTGCCGCGAGCCCCCGTTCCCGGTCTCGTCGGGATCGAAATGGGTCACGCGTGGAGCCGCACTCCGGTCGGGTGGGCACCGGCTGCCGAGGTAATGGTTCGAGTCCTCGAAGGCAGCGCAGCCGCCGCGAAGATCGGCCGGGCCATTCCGGGGGCGCGGCAGGTCCCGGGACGCCGTGCCCAGGAGCGCGTTCTTCGCCTGGCTCCCTCGATGCCGACCGACTCGGCGTGTCGCGCCCTCGTGCGCCGTGCCGCCGACCTTCTTACCGACCGGCGTGTTATCTCCGATTCGTCCAAACAAGGCGGCACCGAGCGGAGACAGCTTTTCCGCGTGCTGGCCGTGCGCGGAGAGACTCCCGATTGGGGCCCGTCGATCGTAGACGCGACGTGCTAGAACCGGGCCCGCTGGCATGGATCCGAAGGCGCTCCGCGTTCATCCGCAACATGCCCTGGCTGTTTACGCGGAATCGCTCACCGCCGGCGCCACGGTGGCCCTCTTCGGGGACGCGTCGCTAGGGCTTGGCGATCGACTGGTCGGGCTCGGCGCGAGCAGCGTTTACGTTTGGGATCCGGAGTCGCATCGCGCCCGACTCGAAGCCGACCGCGCACCGGCGGGCGTGATTGTGAGGGCCTACGAAACTCCGGGAACTCGGCCGCGAACCATCGACTTGGCGATTGTCCCTGACCTGGGGCTCTTCAACGACGCGCCGCTGCTGCTCTCGCGGGTCCGCGAGCTCGTAGGAGACGACGGCGTGCTCTTGGTGGGGGCGTGCAACCGGGACGCCTCGACCCCGGAGCAGGCTCGCGCGTTCGAGTATTACGAGCTCTTTGACCTGGTGGCCGCGCATTTCAGGGCTGTGACCATGGTCGCCGAGTTGCCGTTCCACGGAGTCGCCTTGTTCACTCTCGGCGAGGACGGCGACTCGTCGGGCGTGAGCGTCGACACCCAGCTCGCCGGCGAGGCTCGCGTTGCCGACAGGTTCGTGGTGGTTGCCAGCCAGCGTGATGTCGCGCCCCAGCCCTACACCGTCGTGGAGCTTCCGGGTGCTTCGGATGAAAAGGCGAGCGCCGAGGGCGCGGCTCTTCGCGCTCAGGCGGCGCGCACCGAGCAGGTGGAAGCCTTGTTGCGGGACCGAGACCGCGAGGTCGCGGCGTTGGCGTTGCAGGTCGAACACTTTCGAGCCGAGGCGCAGGCCGCTGGGGCGTTCGTCGCCGGGCTCCAAGAGGCCGCCCGCCGGGCAGAGGGCAGCGAGGTCCTTGCCGTGGCGTTGGAACGCGAGCTCGCTCACATCGCCGAAGCCAACGCTTCCGAGAGTCGTCGCTTCGAAGATATTCTCCAGGAGCGGGCGCGGACCGCGCGGTCGCTCGAGGCGGAGCTCGCGCGGCGCGACCAAATGGTGCGCGAGCTCGTCGACACTCTCGAGGAACGCGTCGAAGCCCCTGCGCCGCAGATGCCGCCATCCCCCGTGAACGACGACCTTTCCGAGGAGAACGGACGGTTGCGCGAGATCCTGGACGCGCTGGCCCTCGACGTGGCTCGGCGCGAGGCCGAGGCGCGAGCCGCGGCCTGGACGGTTTCTGAGCTCGAGCACCGCCTGGAGCAGGCGACGAGCCCCGCGGAGCCCCCCGGGGCGTCGCCCACCATTAATTCGCGTTGACAGTCCCGGGGGCGAGCTTAAGTTTGGCCGCGGGCCGCGCGGTCGCTTCGTCCCCGCCCCACCCGCCACTCGAGACAGAGCTTCTCCTGCCCCGATGTCCAACAAGCGCGACTATTACGAGGTTCTTGCCGTTTCTCGAGAGGCTGCCAGCGACGAGGTGCGCAAAGCGTACCGGCGCGAGGCGCTGAAATACCACCCCGATCGTAACCCGGGCGACGCGACGGCGGAGGGGAAGTTCAAGGAAGTCAACGAGGCCTACCAGGTTCTCTCGGACGAGAGCAAACGCGGGATTTATGACCAGTTCGGGCACGCGGGTCTCGATGGGTCGGGGGGCTCGGGCTTCGAGGGTGTCGGCGACGTCTTTTCCCACATGCAAGACCTCTTCACCGAGATGTTCTCGGGAGGGGCTGGCTTCGGTGGGGGTGGCGGTCGTTCTCGTCGAGGCGCCGACATGCGTGTGCAGGTGCGGCTGACGTTGCGAGAGGCCGCCTTCGGGTGCAAGCATGAGGTGAGCGTGCGCGCGCCGGCGAGCTGCACGGACTGCGGCGGCACAGGCGCAAAGGCGGGGAGCAAACCAGAGGGATGCCCCCAATGCCGCGGTACGGGTCAGGTGTCGAACGCGCGCGGCTTTGTCATGTTCACATCGACGTGCCCGCGTTGTCGCGGAGCGGGTCGAGTGATCAAGCACCCTTGTGCGACGTGTGCCGGGCAGGGGGCAGTCGAGCGGACACGTAGGGTTACGGTGACCTTTCCGGCGGGCATCGACGCCGGCCAGCGTCTTCGCGTCCCGAGCCAAGGCGTGCCGGGGCCGGGTGGGGCCGCCCCCGGCGATCTTTACGTCGAGGTCGACGTAGAGGATGACGCTCGATTCGAACGCGACGGGGCCGATTTGGTCGCGCGCGTTCGTATCCCGTTCGTCGAGGCGGCTCTTGGTGGCGAGATTCGAGTGCCAGCCCTCGAGTCGGAGGACGGCGATGCCACCGTCGCGCTCGCCGTGCCCCCTGGCACCCAGTCGGGTGCCGTCTTTACGATGAAGGGATACGGCATTCCTCGGCTCGATGGCCGCGGGCGCGGGTCGCTCGTCGTCGCTGTGCAGGTCGAAGTGCCGACCTCGCTCTCGCCGCGAGCTCGCGAGCTGATCGAACAACTCGGCGGTGAGCTGAGGGAGCACTCGCGCCACGACAGAGAGGGAAAGCGCGCCGCCGGCGGGAAATAGAGGCGGCCGTGGCTTCGGAGATCGACGCCATCAAGGCACGGCTCGCGCAGGTCTCTACCGTGAGGGCTACGGGTCGCGTGCTTGGCGTGATGGGCGTCAGCCTGAGATTTGCGATGCCTGGCGCGCGGGTAGGCGACGTCGTTCGAGTTCACCGTCGGGGCGAGCCGCTCGCGTGTGAAGTCGTAGGATTCGACGGCGGCCAGGCGATTGCCATGCCCCTCGGCAGTCTCGTCGGTGTCGGACCGGACGACGAGGTGGAATCGACGGGAGGCCCGGTTGGCGTCCGTGCGGGGAAGTCGCTCATGGGCCGAGTCGTCGATGGCCTCGGTCGGCCCCTCGATGGTGGACCCGTCATCGACGGCGAGCTCGTCCCGGTCGATCGGGATCCACCTCCCGCGCTCGAGCGGCGGCCCGTCGCTCGTCCCCTCGCCACGGGCGTGCGCGTCATCGACGGATTGCTGACTCTCGGCGAGGGTCAACGCGTGGGTCTTTTCGCGGGCTCCGGGGTTGGCAAGAGCACCCTTCTCGGGTCGCTTGCCCGAGGGACGGAGGCCGACGTGGTCGTCGTGGGTCTCGTGGGGGAACGCGGGCGTGAAGTGAGCGAGTTTCTCGAGCGATCGTTGGGGCCTGAAGGGCGACGCAAAAGTGTGGTCGTCGTGGCCACGAGCGACGTCTCGGCGCTCGAGCGTCTGCGCGCCGCCCAGGTGGCCACAGCCTATGCCGAGCACTTCCGCGACACCGGCGCTCGGGTTCTTCTCCTCGTTGATTCCATCACTCGATTTGCTCGGGCTCAACGCGAAGTGGGCCTGGCGGCGGGCGAGCCTCCCGTGCGGCGAGGTTACCCTCCGAGCGCCTTCTCGGTGCTCCCGCGGCTCCTCGAGCGGTCGGGTCAATCCGCTCGCGGCAGCATCACGGCTATCTATGCAGTGCTCGTCGAAGGCGGCGACATGGACGAGCCTGTGGCCGACGAGGTCCGAGGCATCCTCGATGGTCACGTCGTGCTCGACCGCGCCGTGGGCGCGCGCGGGCGCTTCCCGGCAGTCGACGTCACCGCGTCGCTCTCGCGCGTCATGGACTCGGTCGTGACCCCGGAACATCGAGATGCGGCACGCCGCCTGAGGTCCCTGGTCGCGACCTACGAATCAAAACGGGATCTCGTGATGCTCGGCGCATATACGAAAGGGGCCGACAAGGAGCTCGACGAGGCCCTCTTGCGAATCCCACGCATCGAAGCGTTTCTCGCGCAGTCTTCCTCGGAGCAGACTGCGTTCGCCGCCACGGTGGCGGCCCTAAGTGCCGCCGTCCGTTAGAATGACCGAGCGCGATTCCGGTCCGTTTCCCGGGCTAGGTCGGTCGAGGCCTGGCGTGCTAATCCGCCCGCTCGGATGACCGTTTTGCAAGTGGCCGATCTACGTTTCGGATACGGCGGAGACACGCTCTTCGAGAACGTCACATTCTCGCTTGCCTCGGGAGATCGCGTCGCGCTCGTGGCTCCAAACGGTTCGGGCAAGACGACGATGCTGCGCATCGTGGCGGGAGAAATCGAACCGGATGCGGGCTCCGTCGTGGTCGGCCGCGACGTCGCGATTGGGTACTATCGGCAATCGCACGAGATCTCAGCGCAAGGCGATGTGCTCGGGGCGTTCTTGTCGTCCTTTCGTGAGGTCATGCAGGCGCGCGACGAGCTCACGCGTGCTCAGGAAAACGCCGCGAGCGGCGCGACGGCAGCGCTCGAGAGCCTCGCTCAAGCGGCCGACCGCTACCATCTCGCGGGCGGCGACGAGCTCGAGCACAAGGTTGCCGCCGTCGCGACGCATCTCGGTTTCTCCGACGCCGACATGAGTCGCGCGGTTTCGACCCTCTCGGGCGGTGAACAAGGAAGGCTGCGCCTCGGCACCGTTCTCGCCCAGCAGCCCGCCCTCTTGATGCTGGACGAGCCCACCAATCACCTGGATCTCGACACGATCGCGTGGCTGGAAGGCTACCTCGCCGACTACCGGGGAGCCGTCTTGGTCGTGAGCCACGACAGGGCATTTTTGGACAACACATGCCGCGCCACGATGGAGCTCGGTCGCCGCAGCTTTCGCGTCTATCCGGTGCGGTACACGGACTACGTCCACCTTCGCGAAGAGGATCTGGGCCGCGAGCGCGCACTCGCAGAGCGGCAGCGCGACATGGTCGCCAAGACCGAGGATTTCATCCGCAAGAACATTGCCGGTCAGAAAACGAAGCAGGCCCAAAGCCGCCGCAAGATGCTCTCGAAGCTCGAGCGCATCGACAACCCGGAAGACGTTTGGGCTACCGCCGATCGAGTGGCCTTCCGCTTCGCCCCGGCCGCGCGAACGGGCGACATCGTCATTCAGGCTACCGAGCTCGGGGCTGCGCGAGGGGGCCGCGAGCTCTTCGCGGGCTTCGACCTGCTGGTCCGGCGCGGGGAGCGCATCGGTATCGTCGGCCCGAACGGGGCAGGCAAGAGCACGCTTCTCAAGCTCCTGGCCGGCCGAGGGGGGCCCGAGGATCAAGGCGTCGTCAAGCGAGGGACCAATTTGCAGGAAGGCTATTTCGACCAGCACTTGGGCGAAGTCGACCCTTCGCTTACGGCGGTGGACAACGTTCGGACCATTCGCGGAGATCTCACCGTGGAGGCGGCCAGGCAGTATCTGGCGAGATTTCGGTTCTGGGGCGATGATCCGCTGCGGGTCGTCCGTGGTTTTTCCGGAGGTGAGCGTTCGCGGCTCGCCATTGCCAAGCTTCTCCTCGAGCCCAAAAACCTCTTGTTCCTCGACGAACCGACCAACCATCTTGACATCCCCGCCGCCGAAATTCTGGAAGAAGCCCTGGTGGGTTTCGAGGGCACGGTAATCGTGGCCTCGCACGACCGGCGTTTTCTCGAGAACGTGACGACACGCGTCGTCACGGTTCGGTCGGGACGAGCCGAGGCCTATCCGGGCTCTTTTCGAGACTACGAAGAAGCCCGGTGCTCGCTGGCCAAGCCCGCAAAGCGTGAAGCCAAGCCTGTCGCGCCTCGGGAAAAGGACCCCGCTCCGAAGCGGGCGACCGAGGAGGAAACGCGAAAGGTGCAGTACGAGGCGCAGCGGCAGGCCGCGCGGGCGGGCGAGAAGCGAAAGCGGCGCATCGGCGAGCTCGAAGTGGCGATTGCCGCGGGCGAGCGCGAGCTCGATACGTTGCGCGGGAAGCTGAAAGAAGCTCCGACGGACGGATGGGAGCAACTGACGAAGATGGCGAACGACGAGCGAGCTCTGACCCGGCAAGTCGACGCGATGCTCATGGAGTGGGCTCGCCTGTCGGAGGAGACCGCGTGACTCGATCCATGTCTCGCGTTTTCTTCGTGGGGGCGCTGGTTCTCGCGACCCTTTCGATTGGGGCGTGCAAGCACACCCGGCAATCCGCACCCCATGGGGCCGCAGCCTCCTTCCCCGTCGTTCGGCCTGATAGCGAGGAGCTGCTCTTGACGTGGATCGACGACAAAGGAGACTTTCACGTCGAGACGCGCGCCGCCGACGTGCCGATCATGGGCCGCGACACCGTACGCGTAGTCGATCCTGGTCGGGAAGGGCCGCCCGGTGACGATATCTTCGTCGCCGATTTCCGTCAGGCCAGCGCCGACGGCGCCTATCCCGTGCGGACGATGGGTCGGGCCGACTTCGATGCGATCGCGGTCGCTCGCCGCAAGCTCGCGGGCCCGACGTTGGCCGGCAGCGCGCCGTCTGCTCCGGGCATTGACCCGGCGGCGCCGGGTGCCGGTCAGGCGGCCGCTCCCGCAAAGCCATCGACGCGCGCCGTTGTCATCATCTACGGCGCCGAATGGTGTAGCGCTTGTCACGACGCCGCTCGATATCTGCGGCGCAAGGGTGTGCCCTACGTCGAAAAGGACATCGAGAAGGAGCCAGAGGCCGCCCGCGAGATGCAACAGAAGCTCGCCAGCCGCGGTCTGAGAGGCGGCTCGATCCCGGTCATCGACGTACGCGGCAAGGTGATGGTCGGGTTCGACCCCGGACAAATCGACGCGGCTTTGGGCGAAGCGCTGTAGCGATCGCCCGCCCTCAGTCGTACCTCTCGCTATGCACTTGCTCGCGAGCGGCTCCAAGCTCGGTGCGAAGCATCTCGCGGACGGACGCGACCATTCGGTGCAGACCACATACGTACGCGTGGGGCGGAATCGGGCTGGCGCTCTCGAGCTCGCGCCACAGCTCGGGCAGGTGACTCTGGACGTAGCCTCGACGTCCGCTCCAGTCGGCCTTCGGTTGTGAGAGAGTCGGCTCGAAGCGTATGAGCTCGTGGGCGCGCCCCGCGTCGCGTAGCTCGCTTTCGTAGAGCAGATCGTGCTCGTGTCTCACCCCCAAAAGGAGCCAAACGGGCTGACGAGCGCCGGCCGCGAGCGCGGCGCGCATCATGCTGCGAAGCGGCGTTACCCCGGTGCCCGTCGCGATCATCAGGGCGGGCGTCGCGCTGGCCGGCGGGCGCGTGAAGAAGCCTTGCGGCCCGGTGAACGGCAGAACGACTCCGGGCTTGGCGGCGTGCAACCACGTGGACGCGGGACCGCGCTCCACGAGCGTCACGGCGATCTCGAAGCGCGAAGAACCGTCGGGAGCGGATGCGATCGAATACGACCGCTTGAGTGTGGCTGCCCCTGTGTCCGACGCGATCGGCAGAACGATATTGACCCATTGGCCGGCCTCGAAAGTCATCGGTGCGGCGTCGAGCCGCTCGAACACGAGCTCGCGCACATTGGGAGTGAGCCGCCGGACGCTCTCCAAGCGAGCCTCGAAAGCCGCCGGCGGGGCCATTCTAGGCGAGCCGTTTCTCGGACTGCCGTCCGGCCGCTCCCGCGGGCGCCGCCAAGAGCGCGTCCGCTCGATACGCGTAGGCCGCCTTGACCCGCGATAGCGACCGCAGAACGCGTTCCATTACGAGCAGCCGATCGAGTGTTTCGTCGACCGCCAACTCTGCCGCCCGCGCGGCGACGAGCACGGGCTCGATCGCGGCGGTGGCCTGCCGAGGATGAAAGACGGCCCCGGGCAGGAGCGCGACAACGGGAGGGTCGTCGCAGCCCACGATACGGGCATCGAAGAGCTGTCCTGACGCCGCGTCGAGCTCGGCCCGCGAGGCCTCGTCAATCACCCCAGGAGCGAGCACCACGCCGCTCCAAACGTCGACGAGCCGGCCGTGCTCTGTACGAAAGAGCCCGCGATGGGCGCGCTCGAGCGGCTCGAGCCACCGCCGCTCGGCCACATCGAGACTCGCACCCACTTCGCGACCGAACTGACCGCGAGTGACCGCGTCGATCCAAAAGGCGCGGCTCCGCTCCTCGAACCAGGCGTCCTCCGGAGCAAAGGCACCGGTGCGCGCCTCGAAGTCCGCTCGAAGAGCGGCCACCCGCGCGGCTTGCCCGGAGCCACCCCCGAGCTCGATAATCCGCGCTACCGTCTCGAGCACACCCGGACCACCCATCGGCCGAGTGCTGGTGTAGCCTCTTCCTAGGTGTCGCGCTCCGAAAACCGCCTGTTCTTTCCCCAGTCGGCGCTCGACGTCTGGATCGTCGACGGCAGCGTCGAGCTCGAGGATGGCGAGCTCGTGATCCTATCGGAGGGCCGGCGGTTCAAGCTCACAGAGGCGGTTCGCGTCCTCGAAGAAGTCAGCGGAAGCGGCGACACCTACAAGCTCTCGGGCAGGGCCAAGATTCGCGCCGAGCTCGAGCAGCTAGGAGCCGAAATCCTCGAATCGTCGATGCTCCTCGGCGATGCGGCCTACGATACCGTTCCCGGTTGGCTGGGTACGCCCGTGGGCACGCTCGCCGAGCACGAAGAGTCGGCCGACCGCGAGGGCAAAGGGGCGCCCGCGCTCGACACCGACGAGGAGCTGCTCACGAGGTTTCTCGCCCGAAACGCCTGAGGCGCTGTCGACAACTGGCGAAGCTCGCGCGGACGTAGCACGATTCCAGTAGCTTGACGCTCGCGCTCGCCAATTGGCTCTTTGGAGTAACCGCAGCCGTTTACTTGGCGGCCTCGGTGCTCTTTGTGGGCGACTTGCTCGGCCACGCGGGTCGCGGCGCGCGCTGGGCTCCGCGTCTCGTGGCCGTTGGCGTTCCGCTTCACGCGGCCCACATCGTCGTCTGGTCGCTTGTCCTGCACGTCTGTCCGGTCGAAGGGATCCACTTCGCTCTCAGCGTGGTTTCGATGTTCGTGTGCCTCGCGTACGTGCTCGCGCGATTGCGCTACCGCGTCGACGTCGTCGGTGCGTTCGTGGCTCCGCAAGCACTTGCGTTTCTCCTGGCGTCGCGATTTCTCGGAAGCATCGGTGGCGAGCCCCGACTGCGAAACGCCATGTTGCCGTTTCACGTGGTCAGCAACGTCCTCGGCATAGCGCTCTTCGCCGCCGCATGCGCCTTCGCGGTGGCCTATCTACTTCAGGAGCACCGGCTCAAGAGCAAGCAGCTCGTCGACGTCGAGCGCCTTCCCGCCGTCGATGCGCTCGATCTCCTCGAGCACCGCTTTCTGGTCGCCGGGTTTCCGCTGCTCACCATCGGGATTCTCACCGGGACGATCTGGGCCCGGGAAGTCGAGAGCGGAGGCGTCGCGGCGATGGCGCGGGCGGGTCTGTCGTACGCCGCCTGGCTGCTCATCGGAACTGTGCTCATCCTGCGAGCCTCGGCCGGTTGGCGCGGCCGTCGCGCGGCTTTCGGGACGATCCTCGGGTTCGGTCTGACGATGCTCGTCTTGGCCATGTACCTCGCAAGGAGCCTGGCCGGCTGGGGGCACGTATGATGATCCCCGTGGCGGGACACGCATGATCCTCGTGGTGGGCCTCTCTCACCGTACGGCGCCCGTGCAGGTTCGCGAGCGGCTCGCGGCCGGTGCGGACGCGCTGCCCATGGTCCTCGCGCGCCTCGCCTCTCGACGCGAGCTCGGCGAGGCCATGTTCTTGTCGACGTGCAATCGCGTCGAGGTCGTCGCGCTCGTAGCGAGTAGCTCGAGCGCCGACGCGGCCCGTCACGCCATCCGCGAGGAGCTGGCACGTCAAGGAGGCGCAGCCAGCGGAGAAGAGCTCGCGCCCTACCTTTACGAGAAGCTGGGCGATGACGCCGTGCGCCACGTCTTCCGCGTGGCGGCCAGCCTCGACTCCATGGTCCTGGGAGAGCCGCAGATTCTCGGACAGGTCAAGGATGCGTACGATGCGGCGATCGCGGCCGGAACCCTCAAAGGCACGCTCGCACGCTGCATGAGCCGCGCCTTCGCGGTGGCCAAGCGCGTGCGAAGCGAAACGGACATCGGAGTGGGGTCGGTGAGCATCTCGAGCGTTGCAGTGGATCTTGCCACGCGCATCTTTGGGGATCTCAGCGACCGCACCGTGCTTCTTCTCGGAGCCGGCGAGATGGCCGAGGCGGCCGCGCGCAGCCTCGTCAAAGGGGCGAGAGCGCTTCGCATTTGCAATCGCAGCTTCGAGCGCGCGGCGCATCTCGCGGGCGAGATGCACGCGGCCGCGGTTCCGTGGGAGGGGCTCGCCGAGGAGCTCGGGGTCGCCGACGTCGTCGTGGCGAGCACGGCCAGCACGACCTACGTCGTCACGCGACAGATGGTGCAGCGAGCCATGAGAGAGCGCAAAGGCCGCACGCTTCTTTTCGTCGACATCGCCGTGCCTCGCAATGTCGAGCCGACCGTGCACGGCATCGACAATGCGTACGTCTTCAACGTCGACGATCTCGAGCAAGAGGTGGCTCGGGGGCTTCAAGCGCGCCACGGGCACGTGGATGCCGCCGAGGCGATCGTACAAGAGCAAGTCGCCGAGTTCATTGCGTGGAGGCGCGGTCTCGAGGTGCAACCTACGCTCGTGGCCATGCGGGCCAAGGCGCGCACGGTCATGCTTTCGGAGCTCGAAACCTCGCTCCGCGGCCGTCTCAAACACCTCGGCGAGCCCGACCGCGCTGCCCTGGCGCAAATGGTCGAGAGCGGGGTAAACAAGCTTCTGCACGCGCCCACGGCGAAGCTCAAAGTGCGCGCGGCGGAGGGCGAAGACGCGGCGGAGCTCGCCGCCGCGGTGCGATATCTCTTCGATTTGCAGAACGCCGCGCCCCCTGCCGAAGAAGCGGGGTCGGAAGAGGGTGAGGCACCTTCGGCCGGCGAAGACGAACGGCTACCGAACTAGTCGATCGCCGCGCCTGCCTTCGTCACGCCGCGTTCGGTCGGGCGACTCGCGCGGCCCTCCTGAACGTAGGGACGAGCGCCAGAGCGGCGGCGATCGCCGCGGCGAAGAGAACGTAGAAAACCGCGCTCCAACCCCAGATATGGCTGACGACCCGCGTCGTCAGCTCCTGCAAGATGGCGCCTATCGAACCGAATCCGTTGATCATGCCTATCGCGAGCGACGCGGCGCTTCGTCCGCCGAGGTCTTGCGCAGCCGCGCCGGAAAGCAGTGAGTCCGGCCCGTAGAGCAACGCGCCGACCGCCGCCATCACCGCGAAATTGACGAAATGATTGTAGCCTCCGACTCGCGGGTACAAGACGAGCGCTGCGGCGAGCCCAACGAGCGAGCACGCCGAGAAAAAGGAGCGGGGGACTCCGGGTATCCGATCGGAAAGCCACCCGAGCCCCACGGTTCCGGCGATGCCACCCATCTCGAACGACGTGGAGAAGTAGCCAGCCTGCCCTTGCGAGTAGTGGAGTACGACGAAAAGATAGTAGGGAAGCCAAAAGAGAAGCGAATATCGAATGAGCTTGATGAAGAAATAGCTCGCCGCATAAGACCAGAGGATGGGGCTGCGCGCGACCGCGCGGCGCTCGGTCCGCATCTCTTCGGGGGGGGACGCGGCTCGCCCTGGGCGCAGCAAGAGCAGGACGCTCGCCCCGGACGCGGCAATGAACAGCGCCGGGCAGAAATAGGCGGATCGCCAACCGAAGTGCGCGAGCATATAGGCAGCAAGCGCCGTGGCCGCGATTCCGCCGACCTGATAGCAAGTCGCCCAGAGGCCCATGATCCGGCCGCGGGTGTCCGCGGTCGTCCATTCTTGCATGGCCTTGACGTTGCCCGGCCAACCCGTCGATTGTGCCACGCCGTTTACGACCGAAATCAGGAGAAAGAGGACGCCGGCGCTCGATAGGCCGAACGCAAAGCAAGCGCTGGCCGCGAGGAGCATGCCGAAACCGACCAGTCTTCGCGACCCGACGCGGTCGCCAAGCCAGCCGCTCGCGTATTGTCCGATCGCGTAGGCCGCCAGATACGCCGTCTCGACCCCGTAGAGAACATGAGCGCCTAGAGCCTGGCCGATCGCGGCCTTGGTCACGCTCAGGTTCTTTCGCCCGAAGTAGTAGACGGCGTAGGAAACCCACGTCACCGTCCAAGCGATCCACGCCCGGCGGGCATACCGGTCGTGCGTCGACTCGGGCGTAGAGCGCACGGACGCCAGGTTAGCTCAACAGCGGCCGCGCGGTCGGAAACCTCGACGGCTAAAGGGCGCGCGCAACCTCGGGCGGGAATCTCTTGCCCAGAAGCCGCCTCGCGTTCTCGAAATAGATCTTCGCGAGCACCTCGGTGGGCAAGTCGATGCCGCTGATGGTCCACTCGCCCTGGATCGGGGTCATGTGAGTGAAACCTCGGTCTGCCGTTTCGAAGAAGCGCCAGTGCTTTTGAAAGAATAGGACGGCGTCGTCGTCGGTGGGCGGCGGTCCGCTTCCCCCCGAGCCCAGCGTCATGCGGTCGTAGACCTGAAAGTCCGTTCCAAAAAGGATGCGGTCCGCGTGCTTGATGAACAGCGCCCTCACTCGTTCGGGCTCGTGGCGGCCGATCTCTGGGACGCGCGCGGCGATGTCGACCCTCATGTTGGGGTGCTTGTCGAGCTGCGCGTCGACCCAATCCAGGTCTTCCGCATTGTTTCCAAAGTGGACGCAAACGAATGTCGTCTCGGGATGCCGCGCCACGACCCGCTCGAGCGCCCCGAGAAGCTCCTCTCGAGGTGGGTACTTGGCCGGATCGCCGAACCACCATTGGGGGTGGTCTTTGAGCTCAGCCCAGCGCTCGTTCGAGGAGTCGTAGGGGCCCCAGAAAGCCTTCGGGTCCGCGACGTGGATCGACACCGGCATGGCAAGCTCCCCCAAGCGATGCCACATGGGATCGAGCTTGGGGTCGTCGATCTTCAGCAGGCGCCCCTTCGTGTCCCGAAGGTACAACCCCAGACGCTTGAACTCTTTGAAGCCGGCCGCGCCGAGATGCGCACCTTCCTCGACTTGAGCGACTGCCCGCTCGGCGAAGTCCGGGGCGTCCCAAGCCGCGTAGTCGAGGTTCATGTATTGGACGAAGCGCCCGGGCGCGAGGCGGTCCGCGAGATCCTTGGTGCGTTCGAAGGAAGAAGGCCGACCCCCGTCGCCGGTCACCGTCCCCCCGCTAAGGTTCACCGCCACGCCGATTCCGACGGCGTCGAACATGCGAACCGCTTGTGCGAGGTGCTCGGGAGTCGGCTCGACATGCGTGTGCAGGTCGACGAGCCAATGGTGCCCGCGCCAGGTGTCGCTCAGAGCTTTGACCGGCGGTGCGGCGGCGGCGATGGGTGTGGCGGGCGAGCTAGGGGACGGCCCGCCCGAGCCAGTGGGCAAGGCTGGCGAGGGGGCGTGAGCAGCGCAGCCGATGACGAGCGCTAGGAGGGTGGCGAGGGAGCTTCGCACCACCCGAACAATACTAACTTCGGGGCTTCTTTTTTGTCGCCACGCTCTTCTTTGCCGACTTCGGTGCGGCGCTTTTGGCAGATTTCGCCAACGGCGGCGGAGCTAAAGTGGGCTTTCGGCCGGGTGCGCCGAGCTTCGGAGGCGGAGGGAGCGAGACGATTGGCGGTCTCGGAATGCTCTTCCCGCGCAGCTCGACGGGAATCATGGCCTTGTGTGCGGTGTGGGTACGGGAGAAGGCGACGACCTTGGTGTCCACGAGACCCGCGCCGTGCAGGGCTCCGAAGACGTCCGACTCCGAAATAGCGTGGCTCCCTTTCGGGCGGATCACCCATAAGGTGCCAGTCTCCGGCATTCTTGCTCGCAAGATGGCGATCTTTCGAAGCGACTCGCGGGCTTCCACACCGAAGAAAATGACCGTCGCGCCCTGAGGGACACGCCCCTCGGCCATCGACGCGCTTCGCTCGCGCAGCGCCGACAGAAACGGACCGTCGTGGACATCGACCACGGCGACTCGGGACTGCGGCTGCAAATCGAGCTTTTCGAATAGGCCTTTCGGTTCCCGAATCGAGTGCAGCCAGCGTTGGGCCACCTCGGCGCCGAGCTCGAACCGGGCCTCCTGATCGGTCGTTCGGACGACCAGGGCGTCACCTTCGACTAGCGCGTCGCGAACCCGCTCGAACGGGATCTCGAGACGCAGGCTACCCCGGAAAACGAGGGAGTCTGCTTCGAGATGCGCCGTGCCAAAACCGCCTTTTCGCCCCACGCGGACTGTGCACTGCGCTTCCAATCCCATCGTGGGTCAATGGTAATATGCGGCCTCGTCCATTGCGGCATTTTGTGCAAATGCCTGACCTCAGCCGATTAGCGTCTTGCCCAGCGCCAGGCCTATTTCGTGCGCGTCAATTTCCGATACCGGCCATACGGCGACGCGCTCGACGCGCCGGATTCGCGAGCCGTCGAGCTCGGCCACGAACGCCCGCAAGCGGATGTGCTCGTGATCTCTCTCGGCATAGGCTCCGAGCGGAGTCTTGCAATCGCCTCCGAGCGCGATGAGCACCCCCCGCTCGGCCGCGACGCAAGTGGCAGAGTCCGCGTCGTGCAAGCGAGAAAGAAGCGCCCGGGTCGCGGCGTCCTCGTCGCGGCACTCGATGCCGAGCGCCCCCTGCCCGACGGCGGGCAGACACGCGCCCGGCGATAGAACCTCGGTGATCCGGTGCTCCAGCCCCAGCCGAACCAACCCAGCGCGAGCGATGAGGATGGCGTCGTAGTCACCCTCGTCGACTTTGCGAAGGCGCGTATCCACGTTACCTCGCAGGAGCTTTACTTCGAGATCCGGCCGTAGAGCCCTGACGGAAATCGAGCGGCGCAGGCTCGATGTCCCCACTCGGGCGCCGGCCGGAAGCGCATCGAGTGTTTGGTGGCGCGGCGCCACGAGGGCATCGCGAGCGTCCTCCCTGCGCGGAATGCAAGCCAGTATCAGCCCACGCGGCAGGACGCCGGGGAGGTCTTTCAGCGAATGGACGGCAAAATCGGCCTTCCTGTCGAGCAACGCCTCCTCGATTTCCTTGACGAACAGGCCTTTGCCTCCGATTTCCGCGAGCGAGCGATCTTGAATTCTGTCGCCGCTCGTGAGGATCTGAACCTCGGCCGTCGAGGTGACGCCCGCCTCGGCGCGTAGCCTCGCAGCAAAGCTCCGGCTCTGCGCCAGGGCCAGCGGGGAGCGCCGCGTTGCGTATGTCAAAACCGTCATCTTTGCGTGCCCGCCCGTCACAGTACCAGGCCCCGGCGTGCTTGCCGTCAGGGGCTCGATGGAATATGGAATGTAAGTTCGTGATTTTCCGTAAGCATTTCGCCGCTACCCTGGTTGTGTTGGCCGCTATCCTGGTGGTCGGAAGCGCGCGTGCTCGCGAGGTAGCCAGCATGCCGGAGCCCACTTCGATTGATGTGCCCGGCTACGGCGAGGCCTTCTATTACAAACCGCGGAGCAAATCGCGCCGACGAATCATTCTGTACGTGCACGGGCGCGGCGCGAACGCCTCCGAGGATTGCCGAAAGTGGGCCAATGTCGCGCGCCAGTTCGGCTGGGTGGTCTGCCCCCAGGGCCCCGCGCTGACCGACTCCGGTGGGCATACCTGGAGCAACGACGCCGAAAGCGCCAGACATGTCATCGACGCGACGGTGGCCGCCCTGCGAGAGAAGTATCCCGGTCGCCTACGCAAACGCGGCAACATCCTCATCGGTTTCAGCGAGGGCGCTTTCGTCGCTCAGCAGGTGGGCCTTCGCGACCCGCTTCTGTGGAACCGCTGGCTTATCCTGGCCGCCAACGATCAATATTGGTTCGGCGACGCGCCCCAACTGCTCGAGCAAAACCGTGCCAAGATTCGGGGGGTTTACCTTCTTACAGGCGAGAACGATCAAGTGGCGGAGAACACCAAGCGGGCAGGCGAGCTCTTGAAGACGGCCCGGATCCCCGTACGGGTCAAGATTACCCCTGGTCTCGGCCACGAAGTCCCCGCCGATAGGATGATCACGAATTACAGGCGCCCGCTTCGGTGGCTGGTCGCGGCTAAGTAGCGACTGCGGCCGTTCCTGTCGGGACCGCCTAACTCGGAACCTCTGGCGGGCCGTATCCACGAGCATGCGTTGCGTGCCGGTGCCTCTCGGGCAGCCGTCTTCCCCGGATCGTGCTGCCCTGGAGGCCGTACGCCACCTTGGCCGGCGGTTTCCGGAGGCGCGCGTGCGAGAGGTCCCGCTCGTGCGCGCCGCTGAGCTGGACTTCCGGGCGGACCCTAGCGGCGAGACCTTCGTCTGGCTGGCTCTCGAGGCTCTGCAGGTGACGGGGAGCTTTCAGGTCCGCGGGGCCCTGGTGGGGGTGGCTTCCGCCCTGTCTTGGCGTGTGCGACATGTCGTGGCTCCGAGCGCCGGCAATCACGGGATCGCCATCGCCTACGCGGCCAACCTGCTCGATGTGTCGGCGACCGTGGTAGTCCCGCGCAGTACGCCGCGCACGAAGCGCGAGAAGATCGAGCGATACGGCGCGGAGCTCGTAGTGGCTCCGAGCGACCGGTACGAAGTTGCCGAAGCCCTCGCCCGGGAGCTTGCAACGGCGCGAGGGGCACGGCTTGTGTCGCCCAGCGAAGACCTCGACGTCGTGCTCGCAAACGGTGCGTCGCTTGGCTTCGAGATTGTCCGAGGGCTTGGAGGCGTGCCCGCGCGGGTGCTTGCTCCCTTCGACGGTGGCCTGGCTACCGGCTTGGCCTGGGCCCTCGCTGTGGAGGCATCGGGGGGTCTCACGCGTCGGGTATGGGGCGTGCAAAGCGAAGCACGGAGCCCCATGGCGACCCTGCTCGAGCGCGGAGGCGGGTTTGAGCAGTTCGACGAGTGGGCGCCGAGCCTCGCCGAAGAGCTGGCAGCGACCGTTTCGGAGGGCGCTTTCGAGCGCGCTCGGGCTGCGATCGCAGGCATTGGGGTAGTCGCAGAGGCTCAAATCGCTTCAGCGATGGCCCATGCCTACCAAGACATGGGCCTGGTCCTCGAGGGGGCCGCGGCGATCGCCCTGGCTCCGGTTCTCTTCGGGCTCCCGGAAGGCCTGCGCGGAGGCGACTTGGTCGTCGTCCTCACTGGACGCAACGTGGATCCCGACCGGCTCGACGCCGTTCTCGCCCAAGCTCGCGTTTAGGCGTGATCTGGTACGATCACCTTCGACCTCGTGCCGACACCCCAAGGACCTACCGGGACGTCTCAAAAGACGAAACGGGTGTGCGATGTGCTCGTTCGCGACAAGCTGCTCAAACCCGAGCAGGTCGACGCCGTATTGAGCCACACCCAGCGCTCGCGCGATCGCGTCGAAGAAGTCGTCATCGATCTCGGGCTCGTCTCCGAAACCGATTTGCTCAAGTCGCTCGCGGCAAACTACCGCGTTTTCTTCGTATCCACCGAGAAGCTCGCGAAGGCCGAGGTGCCTCCGGCGCTCGTTCACATGATCCCGCAACGGTTCGCGGAACAGATGGGTATCTGCCCCATCGTCTTCGACTCGAAGACCCATAGCCTGACGGTGGTTACGGCGGATCCCGACGACTCGGATCTGTTGCGAGAGGCGCAGCTCGCGTCTGGCGCGCGCGAGATAAAAGCGGTCTTCGCGCGGCCCGCGGCGGTCCGGGCGCTCATCGGCAAGGTGTACACGGGCGATGGGCGCGCCTTCGCGATGCTCGACAAGCAGACGCGGTCGCTCTTCGACCAGGCGCTCACGGGCTATGGGCGTCACGTCGTGGACTTCGAAAGCGACGGACCCCCTCGCGTCGAAACGACTCGCACCCGAGAGCGAGTGCTCGAAGAGGCGGAGCCCGTGCGCCCTCCGTCGCGCAAGCCCGCGCCTCCTCCCGTCCCCCAGGTGGCGGCGGTGCCCGCGCCTGTTCCGCCCGCTCCGCCCACGCCACCACCGTCCACCACCGCCGAGAGGGGCGTCTCGGGCGCGTCGTTCGTCGAGCTCTTGCACGTCCTCGTGAGCCTGCTCGAAACATCGCGAGCCGATCTCCATGGGCACTCGGCCCAGGTTGCCCGACTCATGCGCCGGCTCGGCGACAAGATGGGGCTCGACCCCGGCACGGCGGCGATGCTCGTCGCGGGCGCCTTCGTTCACGACCTAGGAAAAATGGGGACGCTTCACCTGACGCCGCTCAACGTCGGCGAGTACGAAGGCCACAAGATTGCGGCCCAGAAGGCGTTCGGTGTTCCCGCACGGCTGCTCGACCCCGTCCGTCTGCCGGCGGACACCAAAGAGGCCGTGGCCCATATGTACGAACGCTACGACGGAAAGGGATTCCCTGACGGAACGAGCGGCAAAGACATCCCGCTCGGCGCCCGCCTCCTGGCCATCTGCGACACCTACGCGGACCTGACCAGCAATCCGCGCAATCCTTTTCGCAAGACGCTCTCTCCGGTGGACGCGGTCGCAGCCCTGGCCAAGTACAAGGACACGATCTTCGACCCGAACCTCGTCGATATCTTCCGCAACATCGTGCTCGGCGAAGAGCTGACCGCGCGCCTTCTCGCGAGCCGCTCGCTCGCGCTCATCGTCGACGTCGATCCCGAGGAGACGACCGTTCTCGAGCTCCGAATGGGCGAGCAGGGATTCGTCGTCAAGACGGTGAGGAGCCCGGAGCATGCGCTCAAGGTGCTCGCCGAAGGGGAGACGGATCTGGTCATCAGCGAGATCGACCTCGGCGCGGGCGACGGCCTGGCCCTCCTGGCCTCGGCGCGAAGCCAGCCGTGGGGCAAAGACATGCCCTGGGTGATCTATACGCGCCGGCAGGAGCGCGAAGTGGCCCAGAAGGCCTTCGAGCTCGGCGTGCTCGACTATGTGACCAAGCCTGCCCCGGCTGACGTTCTCGTCGCCAAGCTCAAGGCCCTTCTCGATCAGCGCGCCAGTCCCCGAAAGACTCAGGGCGTGAGTGGGTCGCTCCGCGAGATGGGGCTCCCCGACATGGTGCAGGTTCTTTTCCACGGTCGAAAGACAGGCAATCTGAGAATTCGCGCTCCGGACGGATCCGGCGAGATTCACTTCGTCGAGGGCAACGTAGTCGACGCCCACTGGCGCGACCTTCGCGGAGAAAACGCGTTTTATGCCCTGGTCAGGCTCGTCGACGGAGAGTTCGCGCTCGATCCCTCGTTTCGCGCGGGCGAACGCGTCATCAACCAATCGGCCGAGGCATTGCTCCTCGAGGGCATGCGGCGCATGGATGAGGGGCTCGCGTAGGAGTGCTCTCGACGCCGCGCGCTGCGGGAAAGAAAACCACCAGGACGCCAGGGACGCCAGGGGGAGAAGAGCCAGCGCGCTTGCGCGCGTCATGCCCCTCACTTCTCTTATCGTGGCGGCCCTGGCGTCCTGGTGGTTCAAATCTTTCTATCGGTTGCCGAGCGCCGGTCGACCGGCCCGTCGAGAGGCGGGCGCTGCATTCGGCCTAAGAGAGAGAGGCGCGCGTGGGGCGGAGCGACACCGCGCACGGCCGCCGAGTCGTCGGTTCCGACCGCGACCACGAATCGGGAAATCGGCGCCAGGAGCGCGGCGGCGTGCTCGAGCGTGGCTACATCCGCGACGTGCACGTGACGTCCCGGCGGAGGGAGCGTGGGAGCCTCTCCGGCGGGTCCGAGCCCGACGACGTGGTCGGCCCCCTCCCACGCGCGACCCGCGAACGAGACGGTATCCGTCCATTGCCGCGCTTGCGCGCGTTCGCCGGGCTCCAGACGGCCGCGAGGTACGCGCAGGCCCCAGCCCGAGAGCTCCCGGTGAAGCGATTCGGCTACTCGCATCGCACGGGCGACGTCTCCCTCGACGAGAACGAGTCGCGGGCTCAGGCACCCGCGCTGGTCGAACGCGACAACGTCGACGGCGATGCGCTCCGCAGAACCATCGATGTCCGCGGCCCCAGTGAGGATGACGACGCCCAGGCCAGCCCCATGACCTAGGACCGCGGCGCCCGGACGAGCGGCACTTCGCACGGCGGCGATCGTCGAGTCTCTGCCGTATACGTGCAAAGAGTCCGCATCGAGCGCGGCCGGGTCGCGTTCGTCCACGATCTCGACCGCGGGCTCAGCGAGCTCGTCGACCAGGGCTCGCGTCAACCATGGATCGCGCACCGACGGGCGAACGGTGACTCTCGGCGCGGCCGCTACCGCGAGAGTGAGCGCGCGTAGCGCGGCAACGAACACGTTTGCCGAGAGAATCACGTGCACGTGGCTGGCTTCGGAAACCCCGGAGACGAGAGCCGCGAGCTCGGCATCCGAGGCCCCTCGTTCCAGGTAGCTGAAGCCGAGCTCGACACCCTCGGCCGAAAGGCCCGTCGATTCTGCGATGGCGGCCACGAGCTTCGCCCGCCTCTCGTACACGCGCCCCGCGGCCGCGAGCAGGCGCCGAACGCTGGACACGCGCTCGCCATTGGAGCGATTCACGGCGCGCTCTCGGATCCCGACAGGATTTCGTCGAGCGCGATGGAACAGCCGCGCGGCGGCGCTCCCGGCAGGCGCCCGAGGAGCTCGAAGCCCGCGCTCGCGCGCCTTACCTGGTCTTGAGTGACGATCGCGAAGGCGCTGTCGACGTTCGCGAGGTCCTCGATGCGCGCGACTCCTGCCGCGCCATCCGGGACGGGGGCCAACGTCTCCGGATCGACGACGACGACTCGAGCCCAGGGCGGCTCGGCGTAGATTCCGGGTCGCGCGCGCTCGTCGACGAGCGTGGCCTCCCAGAATTGGCTCGAGAGCTCGGTCATCCCGTACTCGCTCACGATCGCGCGTTGGGGCACCGAGAAAGTGAGCGCGATCGAGGCTCGGAGCTCGGGCGCCGACACTTCTCTCGAGCGGCCCTTGAACCCACCGGTCTGCATCACCCGACTGCCGCGGGGCAGCGCGAGAGCCTCCCCGCCAATTTCGTCGAGAAGATGGACGAGCGCAAAGCTCGTCGCCAAGACGAGCGTCGGCCTATCCGGCGAAAGCGAACGCACTCGAGAGCGCAGCGCGGCCACATTCAAGCGACCGTCGCGAACGAAGTACGCATCGAGGGTCTCAGGCGCCCCGAGCTCGCGAGACAAGAGCGCGCACATGTGGGCCAAAGACGAGTCGGGGGCCTCGTCCTGGGGGGGGCCGAGCACCAGCACTGGAGCACGCGGCCCGGCGCCGATTCCGAGCATGGCCCGCGCGAACGCAAGCGCGGCGGCATCGTAGGTCTCCGGATCGCGCATCGAGTGGACGCCGCGGGCCCCTAGCGTGGTCCCGCTCGTTCGAAATGTGACGGCTGCCGCGCGCTCGTCGAAAGCGAAAACCCGGGCCACCTTGAAGGCGTCCGTAGGCACCGCCGGGGCCTCGGACGCGCGCGAGATGAAACGGGGGTCGACGCCTCGCGCCGCGCAGAGGCGGGAGTAACCGGGGACGTTTTCGGCCTGAAACCGCGCGAGATCGGCCGCCAATGAATCGAACGACTCCGGCATGGGCTGGCGCTTCTCGAACGCGCGCACCATGGCTCGAGCCCGCTCGTGAAGCGCGCTGCTCTCGGCGAGAGGAGGGGTCACGGGTCTGCGACCGCCTTGGCCAGATCGTCGCTGAAGGCGTCGAGCAGACTCTCGTCGATCCCGAGCGGGGGCGTCAGGGTGAGCACGTCGCCCCGAGGTCCCCCTGTAAGAACGATCCATCCCATGCGAAGCAGCTTGCGCGAGAGCGAGACGCCTCGCGCTCCGCCCCCCTCGAGGGCGATACCGATCATGAGGCCGCGGCCGCGCACTTCGCGCAAACCGCCCGCGCCCGTCGCCACTGCGCGGAGGCGGCCCATCCAGCGCTCTCCCACTCGCAGAGCGCGCGCTGGAAGATCGTCCCGATCCAGGGCCGCGAGGGTGGCCAGGGCGGCGGCGCAATGGATCGGTGAGCCGAAATGAGTGGCCGTGTGAAGCGTCGCTCCGCCGTGGGCTCCCCACGGAGCCATCGCGCGAGCGCTGCCGACACAGGCGCTGATCGGCAAGCCCCCGCCTAGCCCTTTGCCGAGGCAAACGAGATCCGGGAGGACGCCGGCCGCGACGCTCGCCAGCCACGCGCCGCTGCGGCCCAGACCGGTCCAGATCTCGTCGCTGACGAGGAGCGCCCCCGTTCGGTCGCAGGCCGCTCTCAGCGCCGCGAGAAACGGGCCTGGAGGGACGACGCACCCGCCGCGGCCCAGAATCGGCTCGACGAGAACGGCCCCGACCTGCCCGCCGCCGAGGGCGTGGTCTACGGCCGTCATCGCTTCGTCGAGTGAGTGGAGGTCGTGTGGATAGGGCGCGAAGACGACATGGGGATTCAGGCTTTGCGCGAAGGGCTCTCGATAGCTCGGCCGCAGCCCGCAAGCCGCCAGCGGCCCGTGCGAGAGACCGTGGTAGGCGCCCTCGAACGCGAGGACTCCGGCTCGCCCAGTCGCGAGCATCGCGGTCTTGAGCGCCGCGGTGACCGCGTCGGCGCCGGTGGCGCCCAGCATGACGCGCGCATCGGCCTGCGGATAGAGGCGCACGAGCCGCTCGCAGAGCGCCACCTTGCCCTCGGAGGGGAACACGTCGCCGAGAGCCAGCCAGAGGCGCCGCGACTGCCGCTCGATCGCCTGCGCTACAGCGTCGGGACGGTGGCCGAGCAAGAGCGCTCCGAAGCCGGCGGCGAGGTCGACGTAGCGATTGCCGTCGACGTCGACGACGTTCACCCCGTCACCCTCCGCGTACACGATAGGGTCCGTGTCCTCGCCGCTCGTTCGCTCCTGGGCTTGCCGCCGGGCGACCACCGAGGGAGATTCAAGAGCGGCCAAACGGGAGGCAAGCTCGCGCGATCGCGGACCCGGGGGAGGGACCCGCACGTCGGGCGGAGCTTGAGAGCTCATTCGACGAAGACGCGATTTCGGCCGGCCCGCTTGGCCGCATAGAGCTTCTCGTCCGCGCGTCCGATGAGATCCGTGCTCACCTTGTCGTCTTCGAGCAGCGCCCCGCCGATCGATATCGTCACGCGGATGATTTCGCCCTGGAAGACGAAGCGGCTTTGCTCGATCCGTTCGCGCAGCCCTTCGGCCAGCGCGCGGGCGCCCTCGAGGTTGGTCTCGGGAAGAATGATGGCAAACTCTTCGCCCCCGTAGCGAGCCAGCACCTCGTCACGCCGGATGCGGTGCTGAATGAGCCGGGCCACTTCTTTGAGGACGTAATCGCCGGCCAGGTGCCCGTGGACGTCGTTGATCTTCTTGAAGTGATCGATGTCGAGCATCAGAAAGCTCAGGTCTCGGACATGACGGCGCGCGCGCATGACCTCTTTGTCGAGAGCCTCGAGCAAGTAGCGCTTCACGTGCACTTGCGTGAGGCCATCGATGATGGTCATTCGGTAGATTTCTTCGTGATATTGCGACTCGACGTCTTGTCCCGAAAGAAACTTGAAGATCGTCGGCCCGATCTTGATGCGGTCGCCGTTGCCGAGCCGGGCCTCGCGCATGATCTGTTCGTCGTTGACGTACGACCCGTTCGTCGAGCCGTCGTCGACGCACCACCAGGCGCCGCTGCGCTGGTCGAAATGCGCGTGCCGTCGCGAAACGCTGTCGCCCTCGAGCACGATCTGATTCTCCGTGCCGCGTCCAATACGAATGGGGCTGCTGTCGAGCACGAAGCGCCGGCCGAGCAGGCTCGGTTCCTTCGTGTAAATGACGACCAAGCAGTCACTGCCTTTCGGGGAGCCCTCGGCGCCCGCGAGCGGCTTCTGCACGATGGCGGTAACTCGAGTTTTCTCGTCCTCGGTCTCGCTCACGAACTAGGGCCTCACGATCAATTTCATGGCCGCGGCCCCTCTGCGGCCAAAGCGCGCGGCGTTAGCCGATCGCTTTTAACGCTATGGGCCTGACCGGCTCGGGTCAAGGTGCGGCCAGCGCTTCGAGGCGCGTGACGAGCGATGGCGAAAGCACGAGCGCGTGCTCGAGGATCGCAAGGGGCGCGCCAAGCGCTTGCCCTTTGGCCGCGCCTATTTGCGGCCCGGCGACTCTTGCGACATGAACGGAACATTTCGGGGTCGCAAGCCAAAGAGCGATGCCCGCCTCTCGGGCGGCTCTTGCCGCCTTTTGCAGCACGTCGCTCCCCAGCGGCCCGTGATCTGCGCCCCGCAGCACGATGTGCGGTCGCAGCCCTCGAGACGCGAGCCATCGCGACACCCGCTCGGGGTGGGCGAGCGCGGTGATGAGCCCCACGGGCGCTCGCTCGAGGGCCGCCCAGGACAAAAGCTCGCCCGTAGCTCCCTGCGCCCCTCGACCGACGATGTGGGCGGGAGATATGTCGCGTGTAGGCGGTATTCCGTCCTGGCCGGTCGACCGGTACGCCGGCGGATCCCCCACGGGAACGACAACATCGCACACGTCGACGAGCTCGGAGGGATAGGCGCGGAGGTCGCCCCGTGGCGGCAGAGCGCGCGACAACCCCCAAGGTCTTACCGCATCGACCGAGAGAAGCGCGAGCGAAGCCCGGACGGGCGAGGTTTGCGAAACCCCATCCAGGACCAGCACCCGGCCGAGGCGCGCGCCGAGGTCGATCGCTGCCTGGCGAGTGGGCGCGACGACCACGCGAGCGCCCGACCCTCTGAGCGCGGCCACGGCCACGAGCGCCTCGTCGCCCACCTGGTCGACGGCGTCGGTTTCCGTCACGACGCGGGCCAACCGAGGCGCGGCTCGATAGGCGTGTCCGACGAGGACGACAGAGGCTCCCGCTTGCGCCAGCTTTGCCGCGCAAGCGACGGCCAGAGGGGTCTTTCCCGACCCTCCGAGCGTCGCGCCCCCGACCGCGACGACACGCACGTGTGCGGGCCACCGGAGCTTTCTGGAGATCGCTCGGGCCGTCGCCAGCCTCCAGGCCCCGGTGAGAAGTCCCGCGCAGGGGACGTTCAGTGTGCCCTGCTCGAGCGCTTCGCCAACCACTGCCCGCCAATGTAGCTCCAGAACGAGTACGCTTGGCAGCGGACTCATGTTTCTCGTGGACCCCGTGCGGCTCGCCCGCCGACAAATCGAGATCGATCGCGATCGCACGGCGCGCTTCCCCCATCTCATGGCTCACAAGGCCGCGCGTATGATGGCGTCTCCGCTCGCTCTTTTACGCGGCTCGGCTCCCCTGTTTTACGCGCTGCTCGAGCGCCACCCGGAGCTCGCGCAAGGGCCTGCCGGCGAAGGCTGGATTGTGGGCGACGCGCATGTCGAGAATTTCGGGGCCTTTCGCGTCGGGGCGCTGACGGTGCGCGAGACGCTGCGTTCGCACGCCAAGGAAGCCATCGTTTTCGATCTCAACGACTTCGACGACTCGCTGGTGGCTCCCTGGCGTCTCGACGTGCTTCGTCTCGTGACCAGTTTGCTTCTGGCGGGTCGCGAGTCGGGAGATGGGAGCGCGGCCCTCACGCAGGCCGACGCGCTCCTCGAGGCGTACGTGGGTGCCGCGTTCGGCACCAAGCGTGCCCCTCCACAGCCCCGATGTGTCGTGGCCCTCGTCGAGAAAGTGCGACGGCGCACGAGAAAGCAGCTGCTCGACGCTCGAACGCGTGAGGTCTCCGGCCAGCGACGCTTCGTTCTCGGGCCTCGCTACGAGCTTTTGCCGCCGAAGCTGCGCGCGAAAGCCGAGCGTTCGTTTGGCAAGTACGCCCGTCGGCTGCCGCAAAGCGCAAGCGTTCCGCCCGAGGCTCTCGAGGTCCTCGACGCCGCGTTCCGCGTTGCCGGCACCGGCAGCTTGGGAGGCCTGCGCATCGCGCTGCTCGTGCGAGGCAAGGGGGGCCTCGACGGCGGATGGATCTTCGACATGAAGGCCGAGGGTCCGCCATCCGCCGCGTGTCTCGCGCCCGAGCCCGAGCTCGATCCGGGCGACCGGGTGTGCGCCGCGCTCCGCGCCTGTTTGGCGCGCTATCCCCGCATGATGGGGTCGGCGCGCCTTCGCGGTGAATCGATGTTCGTTCGTCGGCTGGCCCCCCAGGAGGACAAGCTCGACCTTTCTTGCGTCCCGCCGGAGGACCGCGTCCCGCTCGCGCGCCACCTCGGCGCGCTGCTCGGCGCAGCTCATCGGCGTGGCGTCACGCGGGCACCGAAGGCCGCATGGAGCGCCAAGCAGTGCGCGCGTCTCTTGCACCGCGCGGTCGCGCTCGCCGGCATCCACGAAGCGATGTACCTCGCCTATTGCGATCTCGTGCGCCGATGAAGGTCGCGCGGGCGGCGAGGTTCTTCGATGCCGTCGCCGAGCGTTACGATCGCGTCTACGCGCCCTCGGCCGCCGAATCGCGCGAGCGCATGACTCGCGTTCTCGCGGTGTTGCCGAAGGAGCCACTCCGGGTGCTCGATCTGGGCGTGGGCACCGGACGCGAGCTCGCGAGCCTCTTCGACGCGGGACACGTGCCCACGGGAATCGACTCGTCGAGCGCGATGCTCGCACGGTGCGCGCGTCGCGCCCGCCCCGCGGCGCTCGTTCGGGCCGACTTCTGGCAAACGCCGCTGCCCTTCGCCCCTCATGCGTTCGACGCGACTCTGGCGCTCCACGGGACCCTGGCTCATCCGCCCGACCGGTCCGCCGTCGCGCGGCTGGCCGCGGAGCTCGCGCGCGTCGTTCGACCCGGCGGGTGGCTGGTGGCGGAGGTGGCTTCTCCCGCGTGGCTCGACTCGGTCGAATCTTGGCACGCGCCGAGCGATCGGCACGTCCGCCGAACGGGTCGACGTGTGTGCGTCGTCGAGGATCACGTCGTCGGGCTCGGGATCGAGGCCCACGTGCTCGATGCGTCCGAGTGGACGCAAGCCCTGCTTCCGGATTGGAGTCCGCAGCTGCGGTCCATCAGCGAATCGGAGTGGCTGCTGGTCGCGCAGCGCGTTTAAAGCGCTACGGTCACGCTCGTGCAGAGGGTGCTCGGGCCTGCCGTGGGTGCGGCTATCCTCTTCGGGTCGAGCGCGGCGATGGCCAACGGCCGGTTTCCGGCGGCGAATCGGATCGTGCTTTCGCCGAGCGAGCCCGAGCTCGTCATCGTGCGCGCGACGTACGGCGTCTTGCGATCCCAGGACGAAGGGGCGACTTGGAGCTTTCTCTGCGAAGGCGCGCTCGGTTTGCCGCAAATGGCGACGGAAGACCCCGCGCTCGGGTTGACGGCGGCCGGCGCGCTGGTGGCGGGCATCCTCATCCCCCCCGGTCTGGACGTGTCGAACGATCAGGGATGCACTTGGAGCTGCGTGGGTGGGGCGCTCGCGGGGCAAGCCATCGCCGACCTCGCGGTCCGCTCGGAGACTCCCGCCACCGTCGTGGCCCTCACGATGCCGACGGATGACGCCGGCGAGCCCGGCCCCTCGGCGGTCTTTCAAAGCACCGACGACGGCGCAAGCTGGTCCCAGCTCGGGCAAGCTCTCGACCCGAGCCTTCTGGTGACGACCGTCGATGTCGCCCCGAGCGACCCTCATCGACTTTACGTCTCGGCGGTGCGCGGCTTCGGGCCGGGGCGAAGCGCGTCGCTCTTCGTGTCGCTCGACGATGGGACGACTTGGACCGAGCAGAGCGTTCCGCTCGACACGACGGTGGAGGCGTTCATCTACATCGGCGGGGTCGACCCCGAAGACGCCGACCGCCTCTATATCCGCACCGGCGCCACCAAAGGGCAGTCCGGGGCGACGCGGCTGCTCGTCTCGGTCGACGCAGGTCGCTCGTTTCAGGTGGGCCTGACGCTCACCGGCCAAATGCTCGGGTTCGCGCTCTCCCCGGACGGAGAGAAGATCTACGCTGGAGGGAACATCGACGGGCTCTTCGTGGGAGAGAGAGCGACCGGGACGTTCGTTCGAACCCCGTCGATAGTGCGCGGAGGCGACGGCGGGCCCGTCGACATTCACGTCGAGTGTCTGGCGACCCGCGGCTCGGAGCTCTGGGCTTGCGCCGACGAGCCGAGCGGATTCATAGCTGGGGTTTCGACAGACGACGGAATGACGTTCGAGCCGCGCCTGCAACTCGCAAGTGTCGGGGCCGCGCTCCCGTGCAGCCCGAGCCCCTCGAGCGCGCTGGCGTGCGGCGCGGATGCCAGCGCGTCGCAGTGTGGCGGCGTCCCGTTCGAGCAACTGTGCTTGAGCCTTGGTTGCAGCGACGCCGGTGCGCCGTCTTTGGATCCGGGTCGGGCCACATGGGAAGCTCGCGGCGGTTGCTCCTCGGTGGCCTCTCCGGGCGCGGGGCTGCTCGCCGCTGCGGGCGCCAGCGCGGCTCTCGCGCTGGCTCGGCGAAGGCGGCGGCGGTGAAGGCCTGGGGGCGCGCGGCCGCGCTCGCGCTGCTCGGCTGCGGCCAGACGGGCGGCGCCGCGGGCTCGGGCGCTCTACCGAGCCAGCTTCTGCCGAGAGAAGCGATGCTCGACCCTCGGACCTGTCAGTCCTGCCACACCAGTCATTTCGCGGACTGGTCACTCAGCATGCATGCTGCAGCCTCGAGCGATCCGGTATTTCTCGCGATGAATGCGCGCGGCCAACGAGAGACCCAGGGCGCCCTCGGGACGTTCTGCGTGCAGTGCCACGCGCCCATGGCCGTTCGAGACGGGCTCACGACCAACGGCCTGAACGTGACAAGCTTGCCTTTTCAATACCAGGGCGTGACGTGCTTCTTCTGCCACACCGTGAGCGCCGTCAGCGGCTCGCACAACGCATCGCTCGAGCTTTCGAGCGATGTCGTCATGCGCGGCGAATTCAGCGACCCCATCGCGAACGCCGCGCATGCCTCGACCTACTCGGTCTTTCACGACGCGCATGAGTCGGCGAGCGCCTCGATGTGCGGATCGTGTCATGACGTCGTCGTGCCCGAGACCGACGCCGGCATCGAGCGGACGTTCTACGAGTGGGCGCATTCGGCGTTCAGCGGCTCGGGCGGAGCCACTTGCGCGTCGTGCCACATGACGCCGTCGGCGGAGCCCGCGCCCATCGCGAACGTTCCTGGTGCGCCCGCGCGCATCGGGCGAGCGCACGACTTTCCGGCCGTCGATGTCCCACTAGGCCCGGCGTCGCCCGATGCCGCGGCCCAGACGAGCCGCGTGCAGCTGGAGCTCGGCAACGGCGCGCTGCAGGGTGCGCTGTGCGTGACTGGGCCGCCGGGTGGATCGGTCCGCGTGATTCTCGACGCCGTCGGGGTTGGCCACAAGTGGCCGAGCGGAGCCGCTCAAGACCGGCGCGCGTGGGCGGAGGTCGTCGCCTACTCGGCCGGAGCGGTGATCTACCAGAGCGGCATCGTTGCAGACGGCGCCGCCGTGACGGCCGTGCAGGGAGACCCCGACCTGTGGCTGCTTCGCGACTGCATGTCCGACTCGCAGGGCCACCTGGTCAACCAGTTCTGGCAGGCGGCCACCACCGAGGGTAATGAGCTCCCTGCGCTCGCCACCTTCAGCGCCACCGATCCGCGCTTTTACCAGACGCACATCTTCCAACGCTTTCCCCGTGACGGCTCGAAGCTCGCTCAGATGCCTGATCGGGTGACGCTCCGTCTGCGCCTTCAGCCCGTCGGCATCGACGTGCTCGAGGACCTCATCGGCAGCCAAGACCTCGACGCGGGCATCATCCCCGAAATGCCGACCTACGACGTTCCCCTCGCGGGGCCCACGCTCCCGGCGCAGATGGTGTGGACGGCGCAGGCCGCCGCCGCGCTCACGTACCCCGCGGACGACGGCACGCTCGCGACGTGCGTCGCGACGCCGGATTTCAACGTTTCATCGATGCTGACTCTCGCGACCAACCACACGACGTGCTCGCCATGACCGATGACTCCGTGAGCGCACGTCCCCGGCCGCTGCCGGTGCAAGTGCCGGTGCAAATTCCGCGCGAGCCTCTGCTCCGCAAGCTCGGCCGGGCGCCGGTCACGTGCGCGCTCGCGCTCACCAATCTCACCGTGTTTCTCGTCGCGGAGCACTACGGTTCGACGACGCAGACTGCGACGCTCGTGCGGTTCGGCGCGAACGACCGATCCCTCGTGCTGCTCGGCGAGTGGTGGCGGCTCGGCACGTACATGTTTCTGCACATCGGTTGGGTCCATCTCTTCTGGAACACCTATGCCTCGTGGGGGTGGTGCGCCTCGGTCGAGCGCGCGCTGGGAGGGTGGCGCTTCTTGCTCACCTATCTCGCGGCCGGAGTGGGCGGCGGATGTCTGAGCGCCCTGTGTCAGGACATCGTGTCGGCGGGGGCTTCGGGGGCTCTCTTCGGAATCATCGGCGCGCGGCTGGTTGTCGAGCGTCGCGCCGCGCCGAACTGGAGCGCCTTCGCCGCAAGCCCACTGACGCGCGCGACGTTCAGAGGCGTGGCGTTCTGGATCGTCCTCGGTCTCGTCGCGCTGCCGATGGACAACTATTGCCACATCGGCGGCTTGGTGACGGGCGCCGCGGTCGCCTGGGGCCTCACGGCGTCCATAGCCACTCGGCCGCGTCGAACGCCCCTTGCACCGCCAGCGCCATGAGGGCAGCGGGGAGCGCGCCCTCGAGGATCAACCGTGTGTCATCGAGACGAATCCCTGCGAGAATGGGCTGCCCGTAGCCCCCGGCACCGACGAGCGCCCCGAGCGTTGCGGTGCCTACGGTGATGACCGCCGAGGTCTTGACTCCAGCCAGGATTGACCCGGACGCCAGCGGGAGATCGATGAGACGCATCCGCGTCGCCGCCGGCAGTCCGAGCGCCAGGGCCGAATCGCGCAGATCGGCGGCAATGCCCGTCAGCCCGGCGTAGGTGTTTTGCACGATGGGAAGTAGGCCGTAGAGAAACAGGGCCGCACAGGCCGGGGCCGTTCCGATCCCGAGCAGCGGGATCATCAAGACGAGCAGGGCCAGCGACGGAACGGTCTGCACCATGCCGACGATCGCCAAAAGAACGCGTCCCGCGCTCGGCCAGCTCGCCGCGGCGATTCCCATGGGAATGCCCACGACGATCGCGGCAAGGAGCGAGGAGAGGACCAAGAAGAGATGCTCGCGCGTGCGCTGCCACAGGCGCGCGGCCAGGCCGAGCTCCGGCGGGGAGCTGCGGGACGAATCGACGCCGAGCTTTCTGAGAAAGCGGTCGGCGATGGCGCCGGGCGGCACCTTGTCGAGCTTGGCCTCGGCGTTCATGGCCACCATGTCGTCGGCCGATATGCGCCCCTCGAGCGTGCCGAGCGCTTCGCGCGCGCCCGGCGCCGACGTCGTCAAGCTCGCGCGCAAGAGAAGCACGGCCTCGTATTCGGGAAAGATCCGTCGGTCGTCGCGAATCACCGTCAAGTGCCCGCCACGAATCTCGGCGTCGGTGGAGTAGAGATCGGTGACGTCGATGGCGCCGTCAGCGATGGCCCGATAGGCCAGGTCGTGATCGAGCCCCGTCACACGACCGGAAGGGATCCCGTAGCCGGACCGCAGCGCGGGCCATCCGTCCGTGCGATCCAGAAACTCGTGCGAGAAGCCGTAACGGAGGTCGGGATGCGCGCGGAGCTGAGAGAGCCGATCGATCCCGAGGCGCCCCGCGACCTCGCGCGGCATCCCGAGCGCGTACGTGTCCTCGAACCCCAGCGCGGGGCCGAGGATGACGCCGTGCTCCGACAGGCGGGGCGCGAGGTCGGTGACGTCGCCTTCGCCTCGAAGGATCTCGAGCCTCAACGTTCCGGAATATTCCGCGTAGACGTCGATGTCTCCGTGCAGCAGCGCATCCCAGAGCACCCGGCTGCCCCCGAGCTCCGCTCGATGGGTCGCCGGGATGCCCGAAGCGGCAAGCAGGCGGGTCGTGATCTCGCCGAGGATCACCGACTCGGTGAATTTCTTCGACCCCACGACGACTTCGTGTCTCTCGCGTGCTTGGGCGGTTGTGGGCAAGGCCGCGATGCCGATCGTGGCGGCGAGCGTTGCGGCCGCGAGCGAGAGCGGCGTCACCGGACCTCCGGCGCGCGGCCCTCGGCGCTCCGAGGCCCGAGGGCACTCTCCCCCCCCAGAAAGCGACTCACGAACCCATCGGCGGGCGCGTCGCGCAGTTGCTCGAACGTTCCCGTCTGCAGGATTCGGCCTTCTCGGAGCAGCGCGATCCGAGTCGCGAAGGTGCGCGCCTCGGCGAGATCGTGCGTCACGAGGACCACGGTCTTGCGCAGCCGAGCGAATATGTCGCCGAGGTCGCGCTGCAGCTCGCCCCGGGTAATGGGATCGAGCGCTCCAAGCGGTTCGTCGAGCATTAGGACTTCGGGGTCGAGCATCAGGGCTCGCATCAGGCTCACCCGTTGGCGCTCTCCACCCGACAGACCGGCGGGGCGCCTCGAGAGAGCCCCGACCGGAAACCGCGTGAGCGCCGCGAGCTCGCTCAGGCGCCCTCGGATGCGCGCCTCGTCCCAACGGAGGAATCGCGCCACGAGGGTCACGTTGCCCTCCGCCGTCAGATGCGGGAAGAGGCCGCCCCCCTGCACCACGTATCCGAGCTGGCGACGGAACGCCTGGGGCTCGAGCTCGGGCAGCGGGCGGCCTCGAAAGCGCGCGACGCCCGTCGTCGGAGTCTCGAGCCCCATCAAGAGACGAACGAGCGTGCTCTTTCCGGACCCGCTGGGCCCGAGAAGCACGAGAACCTCGCCTTCCAAGATGCCAAGGTGCGTGGTCTGCAGCGATACCGATCCGCCGCGCGCGAGTGAGACCCCGTCGAGCTCGAACATCCTCGCGGCAACGTACCGCGGGGTCAGCGCGCGAGCATCCGAATGCGCGGGTCACGCAAGTAAAGGCCCACCCAGACCAGGACCCCGAGGATGACCGGCGTGATGAAAACGTCGCCCACGCGAACGTGCGTCGCGACGGCGCCGCCGAGGTAGGCGGTGAGCAGCAACGCACCCGCCACGGACGTGCGAGGCACGACGTAGAGAAGCGTGCACGCGAGCTCGAGCAGGCCGATCGCCAGCAGAGACTGCTCTGGATATCCGAACTTGTGCACGAACATGTCGATGACTTTGGACGACTGCGACAGCTTCATCGACGCGCTCAAGACGAGGGCCAATACCGGGAGCGCGGAGGCGACCCGCCCGGCCCACACGGCCCCTTGCTTCGGCGCCTCCACGGCCGGCGAGACGACGGCGCTCATGGCCGCGCCTCGGCGACCTGGCTCGTCGCAGTCGCGGCGGCGGTTGCTTCGATTTCGATCGCGACCGCCACGTCTTCGGCGAGAGCCAGACCTCCCTGGTCGAGGGTCTGGTTGAAGCTCACGCCGAAGTCCTTGCGATGGATCTTCGCGGTGGCCGTGAACCCCGCCCGCCGCTTACCCCACGGATCCTTGGCGACGATGCCGCCGCGCTCGACGTCCAGCACGACCTCGCGGGTCGCCCCGCGCAGGGTGAGATCGCCGGTGACGGTGAACCGGTCCTTGCCGGCGGCCTCGACGCGTTTGCTCTTGAACGTCATGCGCGGATACTTGTCCGCCTCGAAGAAGTCGCCGGAGCGAAGATGCGCATCGCGTTGGGGCTCGTGCGTGTCGACGCTCGTGACGTCGATGTCGACCGCCACGTGTGAGCGAGAGAGGTCGTCTTCATCGAGCTCGATCTGACCGCTCCACTTGGGGAAGCGCCCGCGGACCTTGCTGACCAGCATGTGGCGCACCGTGAACTCGACGCTCGAGTGCGCATAGTCGAAGTCCCATTTGACGAGTGACATGGTGGGTTTTCCTTTCGTTCCTAGGATTGATGCATTTGAATACGTGGATGTATTGGATGAGCTCGCCACCGTCCCCCGCGCGCGGACGGTGACTATGCGCTTCGGCGTTTGCGGGGCGCGGACGTCCCGAGACGCGCCGGCAGGACGGCCACGAGACTCGCGAGAAGGTCGCAGTCGACCGACGTATAGTGGTGCTTTCCTTCGGTGCGCTGCACCAAGAGGCCCGCATCCATCAGGACCTTCAGATGATGCGAGATGGTGGGCTGCGACACGTCGAACCGCGACGCGACCTCGCCACAGGAAAGCTCTCCCGCCTCGGCAATCTCCTGGATCATGCGAAAGCGCGTGGGATCGGCGAGCGCTTTCAGGGCTCGAATGAGCTCCCGGTCGCTTATGTCACGTTCGAGCTCACCCCGTCCCATCGACACATATCTATGCATCGACGCGAGGAGCGTCAAGGGGGGCGTCCGCGAAGCTCGGGGCCCCGGTCGTCTCGCTCGCTGTCGAATCCATGAGGCCCGCGAGTCGGGTGCCTTCGCGTTCCAGGAAGGCCGTGAAGCTCGCTGGCCGGGATGTTTGGCTCGCGCGGGGAGAAGTGAAGCTCGCTTGGCGGGATGTTTGGCTCGCGCGGGGAGAAGTGAAGCTCGCTTGGCGGGATGTTTGGCTCGCGCGGGGAGAAGTGAAGCTCGCTTGGCGGGATGTTTGGCTCGCGGGGAGAGAAGTGAAGCTCGTTGGCCAGGATGTTTCACTTGCGGGGAGAGAAGTGAAGCTCGCTTGGCGGGATGTTTGGCTCGCGGGGAGAGAAGTGAAGCTCGTTTGCGAGGATGTTTCCCTTGCGGGGAGAGAAGTGAAGCTCGTTTGCCGGGATGTTTGGCTCGCGCGGGGAGAAGTGAAGCTCGTTGGCCGGGATGTTTGGCTCGCGGGGAGAGAAGTGAAGCTCGTTGGCCGGGACGTTTCGCTCGCGGCCCGCCATGCGAAGCCCGCGATTCGAGGCGCGAGGCTCGGTCGTCGCGGTGTGGAGGATTGTGGCCGTCAACCACCGATGCAAAACGAGAACGTGGCGCTATCCGAGACCGCTCCGGCCTTCGCTGTGAACGTAATCTGCCACAGTCCGTTCATGAAGAGATAAAGGGGCTGGACGGTGTACGTTCCATCCGCGTTAGGGGTCGCCACGGGCGTCTCCGGCGAGCCGTGCCCATGATCGGGCATCCAGGTCTTGATGGATGAGAACGTGGCGTTCGCGGCGGGGGCCCCGCTCGAATCGAGCACCTTGACCGTCCAGATATTGTCGTCGATCGCCGGAGGCCCCGGGCTGCTCGCGACTAGGACGAACGTGAGCGCTTTCGCCGCGCCCACCTGGCTCATGTCGGCCTGGTAAGTCTCCGCGCGTGAATCACCGGCGCATCCGATGACGGTGCTGCCCGCGTCCGAGGTGGAGCCCGAAGCTCCGGGGGCGTCGGCGGCCGGAGAACAAGAGGCGAGCCAGAGCGCAAGCGAGGCGCGGGCTCCCGAAGAGAGTCGACGGACGAGGCTTGCGCGAATCGCAATGCGGCCCACGCCGGGAGTGTACCCTCGGGGGCTCGGGCGCGCCCGCGTAGCGCGACCGAGGGTGTGCTAGGCCGCTCGCCGGGTCAGGTGCCGTGGACCTTCTGTACTTCGTCCTGCTCGTCAGCTCGCTGATTTTCATCCACGAGTCGGGGCACTTTGCGTTCGCAAAGATCTTCGGAGTCAAAGTCCTCACCTTCTCCATCGGCTTCGGCCCGAAGGTGATTCGAATTCGCGGCAAGGAAACCGAGTATTGTGTCGGTCTCCTTCCGTTCGGCGGGTTCGTGAAGATGCTCGAGGAGAGCAAGCGCACCGAGCCCATCTTGCCCGAGGAGCGCAGTCGCACCTTCGAGGTCCAGGCTCTCTGGAAACGCGTGACCATCGTTCTCGCCGGGCCGGCGATGAATCTTCTCTTTCCCATCGCGCTCTACACTTCGGTCTTCCTCGAGGATCAGCAGTTCTTGCCGCCGACCGTGGGCAGCGTCGTCCCGGGCAAGCCGGCCGACGGCAAGCTCAAGGCGGGGGATCGCATCCTGGCGATCGACGGCGAGGAGGTGAGCAGCTTCCCCGAGGTCGAGCGACTCATCGGGCGCCAGTCCTCGAGGCCCGTGAGCCTCACCGTCCTTCGCGACGGCAAATCGATCGACGTGAGCGTCGTCCCCGCGGACGAATCGGAAGTGGGCGAGCTCGACATCGTGGAGCACAAGCGCCGCATCGGCATCGACTCGCGTTTTGCGGCGTCGGTCATCGGCGTGGCCCACCCGGACTCGCCGGCGGGGCACGCAGGGTTGCAGACCTTCGATCGAGTCACGGCCATCAGCGGGCGACGAATCGAGCGTTTCGTCGAGCTCGCCGATGCTCTCGCGGAGAACCGTGGAGACCAGGTCGTGCTGAGCTACCTGCGTCCGGTCAACGTGCCCCGCGCGCTGGGGGGCCTCTGCGAGCTGGCTGTCCTCGAGGTGGGTGTCGCCGAGCTGACCCCCACTCCTCGGACGCCGGGGACCCCGCCCCCCGCCGATGCGGAGGCCCGCGCCGCAGAGGTCTTGGAGCGAACGGGCATCGAGTCGGCGGACATGTACGTCGCGTTCGTGCCCGAGGCGTCGAGCGAGTGGCGCGCGGGCCTGCGTCGCGGCGACCGCATCACGTCCCTCGACGGGACCCCGCAGAGACTCTGGCGAACGATGGAAGACGGCTTGGTCGCCGGCGCCGACAAGATGCACGAGATGCAATGGACGCGCGACGGCGCGCCCATGCGCGGGTTTTTCCAGCTTCGCAAGGAGCAGTGGGACGACGAGTTTCAGCAGCACTACGAGCGCTACGTCTTTCGCACCGACGGCTGGGTGCCCAGTGCGCCGGAAAGGCTCGTTCCGAATCCGCATCGGTTCCTCTATGCGCTGAGGCGAGGCGTCGAAGAGACGGCGAGCGTCATCAAGTTCATCAGCGTGGGGATGCTCCGGCTCGTCGAGGGGCGCGTGCCGCTCTCGAGCGTCAGCGGACCGATCACGATGTACGACATCGCGGGGCAGGCGGGTGCCCGCGGGGCCGCCTACTTCGTTTGGGCGATCGCCGTTCTCTCGGTCAATCTCGGCCTCATCAATCTCCTGCCCATCCCCGTTCTCGACGGCGGCCACCTTCTCTTTTTTCTCATCGAAGCGGCGCGCCGCCGCCCCTTGCCCCTGCGGGCTCGCGAGCTCGCCAGCCTCGCCGGCATGATCGTGCTCGTCGTCCTCATGCTGGTCGCGTTCAAGAACGACGTCGAACGAAGGTGGGACGTCATCGTCACGCAGGTGCGCGAGCTCATGTCATGAACGCCCGCGACGTCGCCACGCAGGTGCTCCATCGCGTGGGACACGACGGAGCCTTCGCATCGGCGGCGCTCGAGTCCGAGCTTTCTCAGGCGGCCGATCTCGACGCGCGCGACCGAGCCCTCGCGACCGAGCTCACCTACGGCAGCCTGCGGTTTTTGCCGTGGCTCGAAAAGGAGATCGCGCGCTTCGCTCCGAGGGGAACGAAGACGCTTGACCCGAGAGTGCTCGCGGTGCTCGTCGTTGCCGGCTATCAGCTTTTTTTCACGCGCATTCCGGCCTTCGCGGCCGTCAGTCAGGCGGTGCAAGCCGTACGCGCGCTGCGAGGGGAGCGCCTCGCGGCCTTTGCAAACGCCGTGCTTCGCAAGCTCGCGGTGCGCGCGAGCGAGGTGGGCGAAGTCGATCGCGGCGCTGCGCTCGTCGAGTGCACACCCGCCGAGGTTCGCGAAGGTCTCGAGAGGGCGCTCGGGGTCTCCTCCGCGCAGGCGTTTCTGGCGGCGGCGGTGGAGCCGCCCCCGCTCGGGCTTCGTGTCGAGCTCGCACCCGAGCGGGATATGTGGCTCGAACGTCTTCGCGAAGCCGCGGGAGACGGCCGCTTCGAGCTCGGGCGGGTTTCGCCGCTGGCTCTCCTCGCTCGCGGCGTCGGTCCCCCCCACAGCCTCCCGGGATGGCGCGAAGGGAGCTGGTCGGTGCAGGAAGAAGGCGCGCAGCTCGGCGCCCTCTCGCTCGGAGCGAGGCCCACCGAGGTCGTGCTCGACGCTTGCGCCGGACGCGGCAACAAGACTGCGGTGTTGGCTCGAGCCGTGGGTCCGGATGGAGCGGTCGACGCCTGTGACGCGATCCCCTCCAAGCTCGAGCGCCTGCACGACGAGCTTTCGCGAATCGGGTTAGCCGCACGCGCGACATTCGCCGTCGACTGGACCGTCGGGTCGGGCGCTGTCCCCGGGGGTTATGATCGGGTCCTGGTCGACGCTCCGTGCTCGGGGGTCGGAACTCTCAGGCGGCGGCCCGATATCGCGCAGCGGCGCCACCGAAGCGATCTCGCCGCCCTTGCCCGCACGCAAACGGCCATCGTCACGCGCGCCGCGCAGCACCTGCGCTCCGGGGGGAGGCTGGTCTACGTGGTCTGCAGCGTCTTTCGGGAGGAGGCCGAGGACGTCGTCGACGGGGTGCTCGCGGCCGCGCCTGACCTCACTGCGGCCGCGTTCGAGGCGCCCGAGGCGCGCGCGGTCGCCGGCGACGCATCGAGCTTTCGGCTGCTGCCCCACGTGCACGGGACCGATGGCTACTTCGTCGCCCACTTCGTGCGCCGCTGACGGCGCGGGCACGGGCAGCTCGTTTGCCGGGTCGTGACGCCTCGCTATAGGCTATGCACCGAGCATGCTTGTGGACGTGACCCTTCCCCAGCTCGGCGAGAGCGTCAGCGAGGGGACGATATCGAAGTGGCTCGTGCGCGAAGGAGAGACGGTTGCAAAGGACCAGCCGCTCGTCTCCATCGCGACCGACAAGGCGGACAGCGAGGTCCCTTCTCCAGTGTCGGGCAGAGTCGCCAAGCTCCTCGCTCGCGAAGGTCAGGCCGTCGCCGTCAAGACGGTCATCGCGCGGATTGAAGAAGGAGCCGTCGGTGCGCTGTCGGTGGCACCCGGCGCACCCGTCTCGCTTCCGCCGCCCGCCAAGGTGCCCGATGGGATCAGCGCGAACGCGCGAAGTAGCGTGGGCAGCCCCCTTGCGACACCGACCGTGAGAAAGACGGCTCTCGAGAACGACGTGGATCTCTCCCGCGTTCAGGGCACCGGCGATCGAGGGCGCGTCACCAAGGACGACGTGATGCGAGCCGCCGGAGGCGCCGTCGTCAAAGAGCGCCCGTCCGCTCCTCCGCCCGCCATCGAACCGCCGGCTTCGAGGCCCCCGCCCCCGCCGCCCCCGCAGTCGCCGCCGAGTCGATTGGCCGAGCTCCTGAACGAAGGCGGCGGTTTCGTCCCGCCGATCCCGGGGGTCGGCTTTGGCGCCTTCAAGGTTCCGCCTTACCGGCCGCGCGAGGGCGACAAGGTGGTGCCGTTCACCCGGCGCCGACGCATCACGGCCGACCACATGACGTATTCGAAGTTCGCGTCGCCGCACGTCGTGACGGTCGCCGAGGTCGATCTGTTTCGCGCGGGCAAGCTTCGCGACGCGCACAAGGAACGATACAAGGCCGACGGGATGAGCCTGACCATGCTCGCTTTCGTCGTCGTCGCCGTCGCGCGGGCCCTTCGCGAGAACCCGCAGCTCAACGCTCGCGTGCTCGACGACGCCTACGTGGTCTTGCACGACGTCAACATCGGCGTCGCGGTCGACTCCCCCGACGGTTTGGTGGCGCCGGTCGTTCGTCGAGCGGACGAGCTTGGCATTCGGGGCATCGTTCGCGCCGTCGACGACGTTGCCAAGCGCGCGAAGGCGGGAAAAATCACCATCGACGATCTGAGCGGGGCAACCTTCAGCGTTTCGAATCCCGGCATCAAAGGCAACCTCTTCGGCGGCGCCATCATCAACCAGCCCAACGTCGGCATCGTGCGCATGGGCGAGATTCAGAAGCGCCCGGTGGTCATCGAAGAGGGCGGCGAAGACCGTTTGGCCATCCACCCTGTGATGTACGTGGCGCTCTCGTACGACCACCGCGTGGTCGATGGGGTCGCGGCCAACGCGTTTCTCTGGCGCGTGACCGAGATTCTCGAGAAGGCCGACTTCGAAGTCTAGCCGGGGTCGCTAGCTTCTAGTTGCAGAGCTCGGGCGCGACGCGGAAAAATAACCTTCGCCTTACGCCGCAGTGTCCGCAATGCACGCGGACCAAGCGCACATGCTGGCTCCCGAAGCGCCCTGCGCTGTGGTCATCGAGGCGATAGGGCCCGTCGCAACGCAGACACGGCATCGAGAGAGCGCGAACCTCGATCTGCGAGGCCGACTCGACATTCATGGGGTAGTCGGGCGTGCCGCCGGGCTCGAGCGTCGCGAGCTTCTCGCGCGCCGCGATGACGTTCGCCTCGCGTATGACGCGGGGACGGTAGTCTTCCTGGGTCGGTGTTCTTCGAAGCATTTCATGGCCAACGTAGACATGGCGAGCCCGGGCACAAGGGCCCCTTCCGCCCGGGTCGAACGGTGACTATGTTAGGAGGCGATGAACTACGCAGGCCAAAAATACGCAGGCCAGAGCCCGCTCGCGGTCACAGCCGAGAGCGTAAGCGATGCGCTCTGGGTGACGTACCGCTGGATGAGCCTTGGGCTCGCGGTTACGGGGCTGGTCGCGCTAGGCGTGGCGCACTCGCCCGATCTCGTCGAGACGCTCGTCGGAAACCGCATCCTCTTTTACGGGCTGCTGTTCGCCCAGCTGGGCTTGGTCGCGGCCTTCAGCTCCGTGGCCGTGCGCGTGAGCACGGCGTCGGCCGCGCTCATGTTCTTCGCCTACTCGGCATTGACGGGCATCACGTTCTCCACGCTGTTTCTCGTCTACACGGCAGGTTCGATCGGAGAGACGTTCTTCGTGACGGCGGGGGCCTTCGCCGGGCTCTCGTTTTTCGGCACGGTGACCAAGCGCGACCTCAGCGCCATGGGCCGATTCGGGCTCTTCGCGCTCATCGGGCTGATTCTCGCGTCAGTCGTCAATATGTTCCTGCACAGCGGGGGGCTTCAGTGGGCCATCACGGTGGCGGGCGTCCTTCTTTTTGCCGGGCTGACGGCCTACGACACGCAGCGGCTCAAGGTTCTCTTCGGCCGCGGCGAGCCAATCGCGAATCTCCCGCTCATCGGCGCGCTGACGCTCTATCTCGACTTTATCAATATGTTTCTCTTCTTGCTCCGCATCGTGGGACGTCGGCGCAGCTAGAGCTACGCGGCCCCTAGGACGCTCTCGAAGAGCTTCTTGCCGTCGGCTCCTCCGATGAGCATCTCGCTCATCCTTTCAGGGTGGGGCATCAGGCCGAACACGTTCTTGCGTGGGCCCCCATAAATGCCCGCGATGGCGTGAAGGCTGCCGTTCGGATTGGCGGCATCTTCGAGGGCTCCAGCGCTCGTGCAATAGCGCAGGCCGACGAGCCCCTCGCCCTCGAGCCGGCGCAGCGTATCTTCGTCGGCCTGAAAGCGACCCTCGCCGTGCGCGACGGGCAGCTTCCAGACCTGTCCCAGGTCGCGCGTGAAAGGGCCCGCGGCCGTGACTTTCACGAACCAGTCTCCGCACTCGAACCTCTGGTGCAGATTGCGCGTCAGCGCGCCGGCGAGAAGCCCGGCTTCGGTGAGGATCTGAAAGCCGTTGCAGACGCCTAGGACGTATCCCCCTCGGTCGGCGTGCTCCCGTATCGCGCGGACGATGGGGCTCACTTTGGCGATCGCCCCGGTGCGCAAGTAGTCGCCGTAGCTGAAGCCACCGGGGATCGCGACAAGATCGGTGTGCGGGGGCAGCGCCGAGTCCGTGTGCCAGGCGCTCGTCGTGGCCGTGCCGCAGACGTCGCGAAGGGTGTGGATCATCTCGGTGTCGGCGTTCGAGCCGGGGAAGACGACGACGCATGCCCGCATGGCGGATACCTCGTAGCACGCATACGAACGACAACGGCCAGTGGACGCGAGGGAGGCTCTTCAGCCACCAGGGGCCAGAAGAGAATTGACCGCCAGGACGCCGGGGACGCCAAGGGCGGAGAAGAAAAACAGCGGGCGCTTGCGCGCCTCCTACCCCCTCACTTCTCTGACCGTGGCGGCCCTGGCGTCCTGGCGGTCAAACTCTCACTGCGAACGATAACCGCCCCGACGCGAGGGAGGCTCTTCAGCCACCAGGGGCCAGAGGAGAATTGACCGCCAGGACGCGAGGGACGCCAGGGGCGGAGAAGAAACAGCGGGCGCTTGCGCGCGTGCTGCCCCCTCACTTCTCTGACCGTGGCGGCCCTGGCGTCCTGGCGGTTCTAACTCTTCACTGCGAACGATAACCGCCCCGACGCGAGGGAGGCTCTTCAGCCACTAGGGGCCAGAAGAGAATTGACCGCCAGGACGCGAGGGACGCCAGGGGCGGAGAAAAAACAGCGGGCGCTTGCGCGCGTCCTACCCCCCTTCTCGGATCGTGGCGCCCCTGGCGTCCTGGCGGTTCAAACTCTCACTGCGAACGATAACCGCCCCGACGCGAGGGAGGCTCTTCAGCCACCAGGGGCCAGAAGAGAATTGACCGCCAGGACGCGAGGGACGCCAGGGGGAGAGAATCAGCGGGCGCTTGCGCGCGTCCTACCCCCTCACTTCTCGGATCGTGGCGCCCCTGGCGTCCTGGCGGTTCAAACTCTCACTGCGAACGACAACCGCAGGACGCGAGGGAGGCTCTTCAGCCACCAGGGGCCAGAGGAGAATTGACCGCCAGGACGCGAGGGACGCCAGGGGCGGAGAAGAAACAGCGGGCGCTTGCGCGCGTGCTGCCCCCTTCACCTCTCGGATTGTGGCGCCCCTGGCGTCCTGGCGGTTCTAACTCTCGTGGCGTTCCGTCGGTCGCAAATCGAGCCCGGGCGCCCCTTGAGAAGCGGCTCCCTCCGTGGCACAGAGGGTCCCATGCCTCTAAGCGAACGCCAGCGCGCGGACTTCGAAAGGCGGGTACACGCGCACGATGTGGTCCTTTTCATGAAGGGCAACCGTCGCTTTCCGCAGTGCGGCTTCTCGGCGACCGTTGTCGGGATTCTCGACAAGCTCGCGGCGAGCTACGAGACGGTGAACATCCTCGAAGATCCCACGCTGCGCGACGGCATGAAGGAATTCTCGAGCTGGCCGACATTCCCTCAGCTCTACGTGAAGGGGGAGTTTGTCGGGGGCTGCGACATCGTCAAAGACATGTACGCATCCGGCGAGCTCGAGACCAAGCTCGGTGTCGAGCGTCGCGCCGTCGTGGCCCCGCGGGTCACCGTCTCGGCCGCCGCCGCAAAGGCGTTCATGGAGGCGGCTTCGGAGGCCGCGGGAGACGTGCTTCGGCTCGAGATTGACGAGCAATACAACTCCGACCTGCATCTCGCCCCCAAAGCCGACGGCGACATCGAGGTTCAAAGTGCAGGCGTCACCCTCTACGTCGGGCGCGCCTCGGCGGCCCGGGCCGACGGCATTGCCATCGACTTCGTGAAGGCTTCGAGCGGCATGGCTTTCAAGATCGACAATCCCAACGAGCCCCCCCGCGTCAAGCCTATCCAGCCGAATGCCCTCAAAGCCATGCTCGACGCGGGGAGCATCGAGCTTTTCGACGTGCGTCCGGATGGCGAGCGAAAGATGGCATCCATCGCGCAGGCCAAGCCGCTCGACGCCGACGGCCAGCGGGCGCTTCTCGCGCTCGACAAGCGGACGCCGATAGCGCTCCACTGCCACCACGGCATGCGTAGCCGAGCGGCCGGCGAGGAGCTTCTGCGCGAGGGGTTCACCAACGTGTACAACCTCGAGGGCGGGATCGAGGCCTGGTCACGCGATGTGGATGCCAAAGTTTCACGCTATTGAGCAGGAGCATCGATGAGCGACCATGCGACCGACTTCGTGGGCGACGTTTGCGTGGCCATACGCGAGGCCATTGCGACCAAGATCCCCGGTGCCCGTGTGGAGGTGACCGGTGGGGGCGGCCACTATTCGATCGACGTCGTGTCCCCGGAGTTCGGCGGCAAGAGCATGCTCGCCAGCCAGCGTCTCGTTTACGGGGCGATCACGCACCTGATGACCGGTGAGCGCCCGCCCGTGCACGCCGTCGACCGGCTGACGACGAAAGGCGCGTGACGCCCGCGGTGCTCTGCCCTACGCCCGGACCCTTCTGCGCATGACCGCCAAGTCCTTCCCGAACGACCCGCCGATCACTCCGGCTCTCGTCAAACAGCACAAGCTGACCGAGCCGGAATATGTAACCCTTCTCCAAGCTCTGGGCCGCGAGCCCACGTACGCCGAGCTCGGTGCCTTCAGCGTGATGTGGAGCGAGCACTGCTCCTACAAGTCGAGCCGCGCTCACCTTCGCCGCCTGCCCACCCAGGGGCCGCGCGTGATTCAAGGGCCAGGGGAGAACGCGGGCGTCGTCGACATCGGCGATGGGCTGGCCGCGGTCTTCAAGATGGAGTCGCACAATCACCCGAGCTTCATCGAGCCGCACCAGGGCGCGGCGACGGGCGTCGGCGGGATTCTTCGGGACGTCTTCACGATGGGCGCGCGCCCGATCGCCAGCCTGAACTCCTTGCGCTTCGGCAGGCCGAACCATCCGCGCACCGCCGAGCTGCTCCGTGGCGTCGTCGCGGGCATCGGTGGATACGGCAACTGCATCGGCGTGCCCACGGTCGGCGGAGAGCTACAGTTCGACGAGCGCTACGACGGCAACATCCTCGTCAACGCGTTCACGTGCGGCGTGGCGCGCAAAGACCGCATCTTTTACGGGCGCGCGACGGGCGTGGGAAACAGCATTCTCTACATCGGCGCGAAGACGGGGCGAGACGGCATTCACGGCGCGACGATGGCGAGCGACGAGTTCGCGGGCGCCGAGGCCGGCGCCGGAGCCTCCAAGCGGCCTACGATGCGCGCCACGATGCAAGTGGGCGACCCGTTCATGGGCAAGCTCTTGCTCGAGGCTTGTCTCGAGCTCTTCTCCGAAGACGTGCTCGAGGGGATCCAAGACATGGGGGCCGCGGGGCTCACCTCCTCGAGCGTCGAGATGGCGGGTCGCGCGGGCAACGGGATCGAGATCGACTTGGATCGGGTGCCTCGCCGCGCCAAGGCGATGACACCCTACGAAATTCTCTTGAGCGAGTCGCAAGAGCGGATGCTTCTCGTCGCCAAGCCCGAGAAGGCCGCGCGCGTGCTCGAGATTTGCGCTCGCTGGGAGCTCGACGCGGCGGTGATCGGAACGGTTACCGACACGAAGCGTTGGGTCGTCAAAGCCACGTCGGGCTACGATCCGTTGGGCCCGAAGGCCCACAGCGCTCGAGCGGCGCCGACCATCGTGTGCGACATTCCCACGGGCGTGCTGACGGAGGGCGCGCCTTGCTACGACCGCCCTCGTGCTCCGGCTCGCGCGATCGCCGCCGAGTCTCCGGGCGCCCCACCGCCGGCGGATCTCGGCGCCGCGCTCCTCGAGCTTCTCGCGTCGCCGAATATCGGATCGCGCGCCTGGGTGTGGCGTCAATACGATCAGATCGTTCGGGGGGGCACGGTCGTGAGGCCCGGCTCGGACGCGTCAGTGGTCCGCGTTCGGTGCGAGGTCGAGAGCGAGGGCGGCTCGACGACCATCGACAAGTTTCTGGCGTTCGCCGTCGATTGCAACGCGCGAATGTGCGAGCTCGACCCCTTCGTGGGAGGTGCGATGGCGGTCGCAGAAGTGTGCCGCAACGTCGTCTGCACGGGCGCCGAGCCCATCGGGATCACCGATTGTCTGAACTTCGGCAATCCAGAAAGGCCGGAAGTGATGGAGTCGTTCGCCCGCGCCGTCGACGGCTTGGCCGCGGCTTGCCGGGCGCTCGACGTTCCCATCGTGAGCGGCAACGTGAGCCTGTATAACGAGACCTCGACTCGTTCGGCGGCAGGCGACCTCGTGGCGACGGCGATTCTTCCGACGCCGGCCGTGGCTGCCGTAGGTCTTGTCCGCTCTCAAGCCGATATCGTGACCGCAGCGTTCAAGGGTGCCGGAGACGTGGTGATTCTCCTTGGCGAGACCGAGGGCGCGGGTCTGGCCGGTAGCGAGTGGCAGATGAAAACGACCGGCAAGCTCAGTGGAAGGCCGCACATCGATCTCGACGCCGAGGTCCGTTTGCAGCGGCTGGTGCTCGCTCTTGCGCGCGATCACGTTCTGCGCAGCGCGCACGACGTCAGCGACGGCGGGCTGGCCGTGGCGCTCGCCGAATGCTGCACCGTCTCGCCCGAGCGCGTAGGTGCGCACGTCGAGCTTCCGGCTCAGGCCTCCGCGGCCGCGGGCCTCGCCGCGCTCTTCGGAGAGGGCCCCTCCAGGGTCGTCGTCAGCGTGTCCCCCTCGCATGCGCAAGGTGTGCTCGGGCGCGCGAAGGACGCCGCCGTGCCGGCGCGACGCGTAGGCGAAACGGGCGGCGACTCGCTCTCGCTGAAGATCGATCCCCTCGGCACCCTGCGGGTCGCGACGTCGCAGATCGCCGCGAGTCGCGATGGGTGCTTGGCCGGCATCGTAGGAGCCTGAAGAAGCGCCCGCTCCGGCCACCTTCTGGCTCCGGGCGGTAAGTGGCCGTAGCTCCCCAAGGAATTTGTCCCGCTCAAGCTTGTGGTACATTGGTTCGTTGAGCAGCTGCTGAGGCCGATGCCATGTCGCCCAAGCCGACGTCGCCCCTTTTGGGGTACAACAACAACGTCCGCCACAAGGGTAAGGTCTTCCATGTCCAGACGGAAGACTCGGGGGTCAAGTACGGCCACATCATCACGCAGCTCTTCATGGATGGCGGCCGCATCCTAAAGAGTGTCAAGACGAGCTACTCCGAATACATCGCGAGCGAGCGCAGGGGTGAGATCGTTCGCGAGATGATGAAGCAGCAGCACAAGGCGATGTTCATCGCCCTGCGCGACGGGCGCTTCGATGCCGCCATCGAAGGGGCTGGCTCGGGCGCGATGGTCGCGCCGATCTCGGCGCCGTCGCATCCGACGCAACCGGAGTCTACGACCGTGCCGACTCATCGGCCCGCGGTCGAGACGGCGATCCACGAGGCCGTTGCCGCCGGGGCGGCGGCCGCCGCACGATACGTGACCAGCGAGCTGCCGCTTCCTCCGAGTCTTGCCCGGGCGCCTCGGCCGGTCACGCCCGGCGCTCCAACGGTCAAGATGCTGTCGCAGGCCCAGCCGAGTCTCCCGGCTCAACCGAGTGTCCCGGCTCAGCCGAGTGTCCCGGCTCAACCGAGTGTCCAGGTTCAACCGAGTGTTGCGACTCAGCCGAGTCTTCCGGCTGAACCGAGCGAGCTGGTTCAACCGAGTGCCTCGGCGGCTACGAGGCCGCCCGCGGCGGGGGGCCCCTCGCCTACCGCCGTGCCCCCGACGCTCCCGCGTCCCACCCGACCCATGAGCGCACCTCGCCGCGAGCCGACGCCCCCAGCGCCCGTGACCTCGCGCTACGCGATCACGCGTCCCGCCTCGATCTTCGGCCAATCGCCGCCGCTGCGCGGTCGATCCGTATTCGGCGACGATCTCATCAGCGACAAGTCGCTCGACGAGGTCATCCTGAGCTACCTGGCGGCCGAGCTCGAGAACGAAAAGAAATAAAAAAAAGCGTCCGGGCGACTCGACGTCACCCGGACGCGCGGGCTCGCGCTGTGAGGGGAGGGGCTAGCGCGAGCCCTAAAGACTTGTGGGTTCTACGGCTACGGCCAATCAATTATTCCGATGCACCGGCCTCGAGGTTCGTTTCGGCGCCCTCGCTCCCCGGCCTTCGTTCAGACTCGCCGGGGTCGGCCGAGCTCGAAGGCCTCCTTGACGAGAGCGTGATCGGACGAGTCGACGCTCGAGATAGATCCCGCGACCTGGAGCGGTTCGTCGCCCCGCTCGATGCGCTCGCGCGCTTCCGGATCCCCGGTCAACAAGTCGAAGGCCGGAACGTCGTCTCGGAACTCATAGGCCTCGGTCCGAAACTCGAAGGCGTCGGGATCCTGCCGGTGGGCGAGCGTCACGAGGGCCAGGTACGTCGCGAGCGGACGGAATTCATCCGAGTCGGTCACGTGGATCTGGACGCCCCCGCAAGGGCGCCCGGCGTGCTTGTGAAAGGTGGGTTGGAAGGCGATTGGGCGGACGCGAAACCCCGGAAGCTTCAGGCCATGTAGGTCGCTCGCGAGGCGCGAGCCGTCGAGCCAGGGTGCTCCGACGATCTCGAAGGGCAGGGTGGTCCCCCGGCCCTCCGATAGATTGGTCGCCTCGATGAGGCATCCTCCTGGATAGACGAGGGCCGTCTCGTAGCGGGGCATGTTCGGCGACGGCGCGACGAACGGCCGATCCCACGCGGCGGCGTGCTGCTGGCGATCGAGGCCCGCAGACGCGAGCACTTGGACCAGGTCGGGAGCGACCCCTTCGACCTCGGCGCGCCAAGCCACGATTTCACCGAGAGTGAGCGAGTGACGAACGGGGATCGGCTCCAGACCCACGAAGGAGCAAAAGGCCGGCGACTGGCGGCGGCCCTCGATTCGCGTGGGGTCGCCTCCGATGGGGTTGGGCCTATCGAGCAGCAGCATTCGGACCCCGGCCCGCGCGCACGCGCGCATGGCGAGGACCGCCGTCCACACGAAGGTGTAGTAGCGCGCGCCGACGTCTTGCAGATCGACGACCAGCACGTCGATCTGCGCGAGGTCTTCCGCCTGCGGGGAGAGGTCTTCGAATCGCGAGCCGTACAGGCTTCGGATCGGAGTCCCGAACGCATCGCGAGCATGAGCGACCCCGATCATGTCTTGGGCCTCGCCCCCGTATCCATGCTCGGGCCCGAACACCAGCGTCACGTCGATGCCCAAGGTTTGGAGGACGCGCCGGACATGCACGAGACGGCGATCGACGGACGCCGGATGCGCGAGAAGCCCCACGCGAGCCGCACGTAGGCCGGCTCCGAGCTGCGAGTGCGTCGCGAGACGATCGAGACCTGTTCTCATCGGCGACGTGCCGTTAGGCTACAGTGTTCGGGCGAGGCCGAGCTCCCCAAACCATGCGCCGCGTATTGGTCGTTGATGACGAGGAGAACATCCGTCTCGTCTTGCGTACCCTGCTGAAGAAGCATGGCTACGAGGTCGAGGTCGCGGAGGAGGGCGAGGGCGCGTTGACGGCGCTCGACGCGTTCGACCCCGACGTCATTCTGACCGATGTTCGAATGCCGAAGATGGGCGGAATGGGCCTTCTCGCGGCTCTGCGCGCCAAGCAGCACCCCGCCACCGTCATCGTCATGAGCGCCTATGGCAACGTCGACCTCGCCATCGAGGCCATGAAGGCGGGGGCGTACGACTACGTGAGCAAGCCCTTCAAGCCTGACGAGATCGTTCTCGCCTTGCGCAAGGCCGAGGAGCGCGAGACCCTGCGCCGCGAAAATCGGGCGCTGAGAGAGCAGATTCAGAAGGAAAGTCAGTTCGAGTCGATCCTCGCCAAGAGCCGGACGATGCTCGACATCTTCCACACGATTTCGAAGATCGCCGATTTCAAGACCACGGTGCTCATCACAGGCGAGAGCGGGACGGGCAAGGAGCTCGTCGCGCGCGCCATTCACGCGCGCTCTACGCGCAAAGGGGCACCCTTTGTCGCCGTCAACTGCGGCGCCATCCCGGAGAACCTCCTCGAGTCCGAGCTCTTCGGGCACAAGAGGGGGGCGTTTACCGACGCCAACGCCGACAGGCGCGGCCTTTTCGAAGAGGCTCACGGAGGGGCTTTGTTTCTCGACGAGATCGGCGAGCTCCCGTTGAGCCTTCAGGTCAAGCTCCTCCGGGTGTTGCAGGAGGACACGATTCGGCGGCTCGGCGACACCAAGGACATCAAAGTCGACGTTCGTATCATCACGGCCACGCATCGCGACCTCGTGGCGGACGTGAAGAACGGGCGATTCCGGGAGGACCTCTTTTACCGCATCAACGTCTTGCCGATCGCCATCCCGCCCCTTCGCAGTCGCCGGGAAGACGTAAACTTGCTCATCGATCATTTCATTGCGCGCAATAACGCGCGTCTGGGGACGAGCATTCGTGGCGTGTCCGTCGAGGCGCGAAAGAGCCTGCTCGAGTACTCGTGGCCCGGCAACGTGCGCGAGCTCGAGAACACGATCGAGCGCGCGATGGTGCTCGCGGAGGCCGACGTGCTGCAGGCATCGGATTTGCCGGAGCGCCTGCGAGATGCCCTCGATCCAGTGCAAGTGCACCTTGCCAGCGGCGAGCTCTCGATCAAGAGAACGACGGCGGTCATCGAGCAGATTCTGATTCGCAGGGCGCTGCAAAAAACCAAGGGAAACCGAACTCGGGCCGCTCAATTGCTGGAAATCAGCCATCGGGCGCTGCTCTACAAGATCAAGGACTACAAGGTCACCGATCTCTAAAGCGCGCTATGATGCCCCCCATGAGCAAGCCGAGGACGGGTTGGGTCCGCGGGGAGGTCTGCCTTTCGACCGTCTTGGTCCTCGCCGCTTGCGGCGGTGCAACGAAGCAGGCTGACTCGCCAGGAACGTGCCCTGAGGGCACGGTGCTTCGTGGCGCGGACTGTGTGCCGCCGGAAGGGGACAAGGACAAGGCAGTCGCTCAGGACAGAGCCGTGGCGGCGTCCGAGCCTGCCCCGTCCCCGGCCGCTGCGCCAGACAAGCCGTCCGAACCGCCCCCGAGCACCCCCGCCCCGTCGTCGCCGTCCGCGAAGACGCCTTACGACAAGGACGCCGTCGAGGTCGAGCTCAAACGCGGAGCCCGTCAAGTGAAGGCGAATTGCGGCGCAGCGACCAACGACGACGGGCAGGCCACCGGCCCATGGGGAAAGACCAAGGCGGCCATCACCCTCGGACGCAACGGCCACATCAAGCAGGTCGCGGTTCCCGCGCCGTACGACGGCAAGCCCGTCGCCCTGTGCATCGCGCACTCGTTCGACAAGATCCAGTTTCCCCCGTACGCGGGCGACACGGACGTCGTCGTCGAGTGGGACGTCGAGCTGGTTCGGCCCAAAGGCCGCTGAGGTGGTTTTTCGCGGGCGCGGGCTTTAGGGGGCCGGTGGGCCGCCGGCGGCTTTCTCGGGGATGATTTGCACCCGACGCTGCGGCTCCTCACCCATGCTCTCGGTCCGCACGCCCTTGATGTCGCGTAGCGCCATATGAACGATGCGTCGTTCGCGCGGGCTCATCGGATCAAAAGTGATGACTTTGCCTTCGGTGGCCACGCGCTGGGCCAGGCGGCGAGCCATTTGCGCGAGCTGGTCTTCGTGACGGGCTCGATAGCCCTCGGCGTCCACGATGACGTGACGGCGGGCCGAGCCCGGCCGCACCACCACGCGCGCGGTGAGGTACTGAAGCGCGTCGAGGACATTGCCCTTCTTGCCGATGATCCGCCCCGCATCGGGCCCCTCGATCTCGATGCGTATTTCGTCGGCCGACCCTTCGCCGTCGTCGGGCGCGAGGTTGACCTCGACCGTCATCTCCATCTTCAGTGTGAGCATTCGGACGAAGGCGAGGGCCTTCTGCGTTTGCGCGTCGAGCGTCGTTTCGTCGATCTCGCGCCTCGGCTCGTGCTCGCGGGGCTCATCCGCCGCGGGCTGCTCCGTTTCATGCTGCTGCTCAGACACGAGCCCTATCCCTTTCGAGCCGGGAGCTTACCGCCACCGGGAAACAGCTTCTCTACCACGAGCTGCTGAGTGATGCCGAGCACGCTGTTTGTCAGCATGTAGACGCCCAGCGCGGCAGGCAGAAACAGCATCATGACCGTGAAGACCCCCGGCATGAGCCAGGTCATCATCTTCTGCTGCACGGGGTCCATGCCTTGCTGAGGCACGATGCGCTGCTGCACGATCATCGCTGCGCCCAAAACGAGCGGCAGGAGATAGAACGGATCGGGCGCCGAGAGGTCTTTGAACCACAAGAAATGCGTGTGATAAAATTCGATCGCCGTCTGCAGCGTGGCGTAGAGCGCAAACCAGATCGGCATCTGCACGAGAGCGGGCAAGCAGCCCCCGAGCGGGTTGACCTTGTTCTTGCGCCACAGCTCCATCATCGCCAGGTTCTTGGCCTGGGCGTCGTCCTTGAACTTGTCGTTCAATGCGTCGATTTCCGGCTTCAGCCGGCGCATCGCGATCGTGCTCTGAATCTGCTTCCACGTGAGCGGGAAGAGCGCCATGCGCAGGCCGATCGTCAAGACGATGATGGCCAGCCCCCAATTGTTGAACGTCAGGTGGGCGTGAATCCAAGCGATGATCGCGACCAGCACCTTGGCCACGGGCGAAAAGGTCCCGAGGTTGATGAGGTCTCCGAGCTTGGGCCACCCGCCGGCCGCTTCGGCCAAAACCGAGCGCTCCTTGGGCCCGAAAAAGGCGATCTCGCGATACGTCGCCGTCTCCCCGTGCGCCAACGTGCGGCCAGGGTATTCGAGGCGCGCGTGGTAGACGTCGGCGGCGTCGTCGTCGTCGGGCTGCTGCTTGCCGCTGAACCACTGCTCGCCCAAGATTCGGCAAGTCGGTTTGTCGCCCCCCACGCCGGGGGCCGCCCCCAGCGGCACGAGCGCTTGGGCGAAGTAGTAGTTGGTGATGGCCGCGTATCGATCGACGAGAGGTAGGTCGAACCAGAAGGGGGGCTTCTTGAAGACGTCGTCGTCTTTTGCTTTGCGTTTGACCTCGTCGCTGCGCGCGCACTCCATGTTGGTCTGAAGCGGCGAGACGCGTCCGAGCTTGCCTTTGACCTCGGAGTTCTTGCGCCAGGCAAAGATCTCGATGGTCGCCGCGTGCGTCTTGGGTGCGTCCGAGACGTTGGTCAGCGTGGTCTCGACGACGAGCTCGAACGGGCGGTCTCCCGCGCGCACGGTCTTCGTGATGGCCACCCTGTCGTCGTGAAAGCTGAACGAGCAGCCGCGCTCACCCAAGCGCTCCAGCTGCCAGTCGAAGCGGTCGTACGCGACCTGGTCGTCGGGAGAAACCGGTGCTCCGGGGTGCACGCGAAACTCGGTGCGCAGGTTGCGCCAGCGCTCGATGTCGGGCGTCGTGGACATGTCTCCGGCGTACGGCCCGTCGGTCAGCTCGAAATGCGTAAGACCCGCCCCGCGTGACGAGAGCTTGGCCGTGAACCGGTTGCCGCGGATCGTGCAGATGTCCCCCGCCGGAGGCGGAGACGGCGCCGGTTTTCCAGCGACGACGTCGATGGTGTCCGGCGCGAAACCGGGGGCGTCGACATACGCTTCCCCCGGCAGATCCTGCGCCTGCGTGTTCGGCTTCTTGTTGAAGAACATCCACGCGCCGATCGCGATGGCGGCGATGAGCAGGACGCGTGAGAGCGAGTTGCGGTCCATGAAGTTTCAGTTGCCCGCGCTGCGGGCGGCATCCGCGAGGGGGGGCGGATCCTTGGCGGTAACCCGCGGTGGGGGGGGGTCGAACCCGCCCGGATGGAACGGGTGGCACTTACACACCCGCGCGAGCGAAAGCAAGCTGCCGCGAAAAGCTCCGTGCGACTCCAGGCAAGCTGCGGCGTAGCGCGAGCACGACGGCTCGAAGCGGCAGACCCGTCCGAGCAGGCGCGAAAGCGTCGCCTGGTAGACGCGAATCAGGAAAATGAGCACTCGAGCAAGCATGGCCTAGCCGTTGTGTGACCCAGGATGATTCGAGCCCGGCCGTCGCGCTAGGGCTTCGGCCGCGCGCCTGCGCAACGGTTCGCGCACCGCCAGCCACTCTTCGCGGACCTGTGCCGGGCTGAGCTCGTGCGCGCCCGCGCGCGCGATGACGACGAGATCCACGCCGGGCGGAAGCAGATCCGGCCACGTTCGGAAGCACTCTCGGCACACTCGCTTGATTCGATTACGGCGGACCGCAGAGCCCACCTTGCCGCTCACCACGAGGCCCATGCGAGAAAGGGAGCCGGCCGAACGAGCGTCCGGTTGTCCTGCCACGAGAAGCGTGAAATGAGGCGTCACCACCCGTCGTCCGGTGCGCTGCGCCCGGACGAACTCCGCATGCCTGTGCAGACGGCGACCCTGCCCGAAGGTGAAGGGCGCCATGCATCGACCGGCCGAGGCTATTTCTTGTAGATCCCGGGCACTAGGCGCTTGCGACCCTTGCGGCGACGGTTCGAAAGCACTTTGCGGCCCCCCGGCGTGGCCATCCGAGCGCGAAAGCCGTGCGTGCGCGCGCGGCGAATGTTGTGGGGCTGATAAGTACGCTTCATGGAGAACTTGCCTTCCGGGGTCCCTGGCGCGCCAAACTAAGCACCGCGGGGGGATCGGGTCAAGCCCGCGAGGCCCCCCTCAAGGAACTTGGTGTAATGTGCGAGCGGCGGAAGTCCTGATGAATACAGCCCCTTTTCGTAGAAGTAGGACAGCGCTAGCGGCCCTGTCCCTTGGCGGCGCTTTCTTGGCGACTTCCACGGCGCAAGCTCAGCAGCAAACGTTTCACCTGGATCGGCTCGAGGTACCCGGCGCGCCCGACGATGGAGTCGTCGTCTTTCGTCCGCAGGTGCGAGACGATGCCCTCCTTTATGGCCAGCTCGGCCTGGGCTTGTCCGTCGATCCGCTCCGCATGGGGAATATCACGAACGGGGCGGTGCAGCGCGCTTCGCCCGGCAACGTCATCACCGATCAGCTCTCTACGTATCTGTCGGCAGGCGTCGAGTTTCTGAACCGCTTTACCTTTGGAGTGACCTTTCCGGCCGCATGGGTCGAGGGCGGCAACCAGCCGTCGCCCACCGCGAATCAGTTTGTGGCCCAGAGCGCGATTACGACCTTTTCGACCACCGGTCCGGCGATAGGCGATACTCGCCTGGACTTTCGCGGAGTCGTCTGGCGAAGCCCGGACCAAGCCTGGGCTTTTGGCGCCGAGCTGGGGGTCTTCATCCCGACGGGCTCCTCGGCGAACTTCGGCGGGGACGGGTCGGCCTCGTGGCTTCCGATGGTCGACGGCGAGTGGACGCCGCCCCGGCTTCCGCTTCCGCTGACTTTTGTGGCCAACATGGGAATTCATTTCCGCCCCGACAACGCGATTAACGACCCTGCGGGTGTGCATGGCGTCGCACAAGGGCTCGGAGTGGGCAACGAGTGGCGCTGGGCCGTCGGCGCGCTCATGCCCATCGGCCAGCGCTTTCGGGTGGGCGCCACCATATTCGGCCAGACGGGTCTTCAGAACGACTCGACCGTCGGCAACACGATTTTCACGTCCCAGAACACTCCGATCGAGTGGAACGCCGAGGGGCGAATGAAGCTCCCGCTCCCAGGCTTCGAGCGTCTGTTCGTCGGCGGCAGCCTGGGGACACGGCTGACCGATGGTTACGGCGGTCCGGATCTTCGCGTGGTCGTTCTTGCCGGCAGCTATTGGTCGATCGAAGACAAGACCCCACCGTCGCCCGAGCGCAAGATCCGCGAGAGCATTCACGAGTCGTTGAAGGACACCGACGGAGACGGCATTCCGGACGACGTCGACGCATGCCCGACGGTGCCCGAAGATCACAAGGAGCCCGATCCGTCCGATGGCTGCCCCGCTCCCGTAGATCGCGACCACGACGGCATCCCGGACAACCTCGACAAATGTCCCGACGTGCCGCAAGGCAAGGCGGGCCTCAACGGCTGCCCCGACGCGGACAAGGACGGCATTCCCGACGCCCAGGACGCCTGCCCCAAAGAGCCGGGCGAGCCGGATCCGGACCCGAAAAAGAACGGGTGCCCCAAGCACATCCGCCTCGAAGGGTCGAACGTCCGCGTCATGCAGCAGGTCCATTTCCAGACCGCTTCGGCGACGATCCTTCCGGATAGCTTTCCGATGCTCACCGAGATTGCACAGCTTCTCGCGGCGAACCCCGACATCAAGCAGATGAGGATCGAGGGACACACAGACAACCGTGGGGGGGCCGACTACAACCTCGACCTCTCGAAGCGCCGCGCCGCGAGCGTCCGGACGTGGCTCTCGGAACATGGCGTCGACGCGGGCAGGATGCAGAGCGAGGGCTACGGGCTCACCTTGCCAGTCGCGTCCAACGAGAGCGAGGAGGGCCGCGCCCAGAACCGGCGAGTCGAGTTCAAGATCCTCGACTCGGGCAACGGTCCCGGCGGGCGATGACCCGAGGCGGCGCCGCGCTCGCTGCCGCGGTCGCCTTTGTGGCCATTGCCCCCGAGCTCCGCGCCGGAGCCGAGGCGCCGCGCGTGTGGGCCGCGGCGTCGATGTCGCCGGTGCCAATGGACGAAGGGTCGCTCGATGGGCTCGGCCGGGCCGCCCTCGCTCAATGCGGCGTGGGCGAATCCGGGTTGGGGCAAGTGGCTCGAGAGATCTTGTCGCTCAAGGTTGCCGGCGGTCGTCTCCCCGACCCCAACGTGATCACGTTCGCTCAGCGGGCCGCGGGCGAACCCCACCCTTGGGCGCGCGCGTGGAGCGCGAGCGCCAAGGGCGAAGGGGCCGAGGCGCTTGTCGCGAAGCTGCGAGAATGGCTCAGTCAAGGCGCGACTTTGCGACGGTGCGGCGTGGCCAGCGGCACGTCTCCGGATGGAACCCGCGTTCTGGTGGTCGTTTCCGTCGAGGCCCTCGCGGATCTCGAGCCTCTTCCCGTACGCGCGCGCGTTGGGCAATGGCTGACGGTGGAAGCCCATCTGCGCGCGCCGGTGCGAGGCGCGCGTGTGCTCGTTTTGGGACCCAGCGGAGCGCCGCGTTCGCTTCTCACGTCGCTCGACCGATCGACGGTGCGCGCGCGTTTCGCGCCGGACCGCGCGGGCGCGTTTACCGTCCAAGTAATGGCCGACGTCGCGGCCGGTCCGCGGCCCGTCCTGGAAGCGAGCGTCTTCGCGGGTGTCGAGCCACCCCAGACGCCACCTGGCGACTCGGCGCCGGGGGAAGACGCCGCGGCACCGGCGCGCGACGATGCGGAGGCCCTGGCTCGCATGCTCTTGGTCGCGCGGTCGGAGGCCGGACAGCCCGCGCTCGAGCGCGACCCGAAGCTCGATCAGCTTGCGCTGGCGCACAGCGTGAGGATGCGGCGGGCGCAGGTCCTCGCACACGATGCGGGAGACGGCGACCCCCAAGAGCGCCTCGACGCTCTGGGTCTCGGGGCGCATCTCTCCGGCGAGAACGTGGCGCACGCGCCGACGCTCGTGCAGGCCCATCGAACCTTGTGGGCTAGCCCGGCGCACCGGCTTAACATGCTGCGCGCCGAATTCCAGCGCTTGGGTGTTGGCGTGGCGCGTGGCGACGCCGACGATGTGTGGATCACCGAGGTCTTCGAGGGGCGGTGACCGCTACGCGATTCCGCTCGGGACCCGAGAGCGCACTCTAGGGAGGCAGCCCGTCGCGATCGAGCGCGAAGATGGATGCACCATTGATCTCGGATCGGAACACGAGCTTGAGCGCGAGCGGGTGCGTCTCGGCGTAACGCATCATCTTGTGAGTGCGGTGCACGGCGACGAGCCGGACCCCGCGGTCCCAAAAACGGCGAAGGATGGACGCGGTTTCCGGTGACGTGTCGGCGTGATCGTGCAGCTCCCAGACGTCGTGAAAGAGGTCGCGGTACGGGTAGATGAAGTAGCGACTGAGCGCCTGAACGCACACGACTCGGTCGTATTCCCACCGAAGCATGCAGTAGTCGGCTTCCGCGATGTTCAGAATCGGGCGACTGCCGTTTTCTTCGAGAAGCGTTCGAGCCCCGCGGTACTGGTGCGTCGGCAGGTGCTCCGCGATGAGAGGCAGCGTCGAGCGACCATGCACCCATAGGCCCAGCGCGAGCCACCCGGCGGTGAGAATCGACGCCGCGCGCGATTCGATCGAACGTGGCGCGAGCACGGCCAAGAAGCAGAAGGCGATGGGGACGGAGTACTCGCGCGCGCGCATGGCTTGAGCGGTCAGCGCAATTCCGGCGACGGCCAGGCCTGCCAGCACCACGGAGTCGCGTGGCGCTCGCTCGGGCTCGCGCCACGATCGCCAGACGACGATGCCCAAGGCGAAGAGCACGGCCAGGAGAAGCACGAGCCATTCGGGATGCGACAGCAGCACGCTCGCCGGAAAGCCGTGAAACTCGGCTATGGGCTGATCGTCGTAGAGGTGCGCGCTGTCTCGGCCCATGTCTCCGACGTGGAGGGCGGCGAACCGCCAGGTGGAAGCGCGGCGATCCATGTAGGGGTTGAGGGTCAAGCCGAGCGCGAGACCGAGCGCGGTGAGGCCCGGCTCCCACAGGCGACCGCCTGCGAGCTCGGTGCGTTTGAGGGCGAGTAAAGCGGCGACCCCGCCCAGATGAAAGACGAGCAGCACCAGGCCGCCGTGGTAGCTGAGCATGGCCACATACCCGAGGCCGACAAGCGCGATCCGTCGAGTCCGTGCGCGTACCTCGAAGAACGCAACTTGCACCATGGCGAGCAGGAGAGGCAGCATGAGCTGGCCACCTCGCAGCTGGAGGAAGCGCCAGTCTTGGGTCGAAAAGAGCATGGGCACGATGGCCCACGCCCACGCGTACGACACTTTGCGCGCCCGCAGAAACAAGTACGTGGCGACGCAGACGAGCGCGAAGAGGGTGACCGTGGCCAGCTTCATGCCAAGCTCGGGGTTCGCGAGCCGCGCGAAGGGCGCCAAAAGGACGTGATAGCCCCAGTAGTGATCGACGGGCATGTCGCGAAGCACCGTGAAGGGCAGTCCACGCGCCACGTCCGGAACGAGCGTGCCCCGCGCGATCTCGCGTGCGACCGAGAAGTGATAGTGACTGTCGGCGGCGGCTTGATGACCGGGAACGAGCGCCACCAGCACCGCGGCGTAGGTGGCGGCGGCGAGGCCGACCCCGAGAGCGCGCAGGCTCAGGTGGCGCCCGTTGCGGCAGGGATCACGAAATCGATGTCGCGGATCGCTTCGCTCCATCGCACCTCGAGCTCGGCGAGCTGCGAGTCGAGCTCCACGGTCTTCCGATTGAGATCGTCGAGGTGCGCTGAGGTCTCCGCCAGACGCGCGGTGAGCTTCTGACGAAGCGTATCGGCAGTCTTGTTTCGCTCGATCGCCCGCAGGTTCCTCCGGGTCTCCTCGGTGGCTTGCGCGAGCTTGCGGGTCTCGAGCTCCAGCTTGTCTCGCTCCCCGCGTTTCTTCACGATGTCGTTTCGCAAGGTCCATCCTGTCGTCAGCTTGAGGACGACGTCGTGGTTCGACTTGGCATCCGCAATGAAGGCCCTAACCGCGTTGTCTGCAACGACGCTGAACCAGTCCGCGATCTGCCGCCCCGTCACCCGTTCGTCGACCACGAGCTCGGCGGTCGCATGCGCGGCGACCGCCGCGGGCACGAGGGCGCTGCCGGTTCCGACGTTGTCCTCGGTGCCCTTGGGCGGCGCGAAGAGGCGCGCTCCGACGATGCGCGGGTGCTTCACGAGGAGCTTGGCGGGCGTGTCACCACCATTTCGCACTCGGTACTTCGTTTGCGTGACGCGATCGCGCTCGATCGTGAGGATGCTGTTTTCGATCTTGGCCACGCGCCCTCCGACTTCGTCCGATTTGCGATCCTGGTCGACCGCGATGCTTCGCTCGAGCGCGAACGGCACTGTGGCCGTCGCCCCGGCCGGAAGGGGATCGACCATTCCCTGGCCGAGGAAAGCCCCTTTCTCGAAGACGGCGATGGGCCCGCGTTCGAGCGCGCCACCGCCGCCGTTGGTGAACCGGGCCACGCGGAAGGGATGGCTCACCGAGTCCGGGACGCCTTCGTCGGGGGCAAAAAGGAAGAGAGCTTCCCCTGGCACCTGGTGCGACAAGAGCATGACCATCGTCGCGCTCCGGTCCGGAATGGTGACGGGTAGAGGGAGGTCGTAGCGCGTCGCTCCGCCCTCGACCGCGACCGCCGCGAGCGAACGGAGGCTTCGGGGAGAAGAAATAGCGCCCGCGCCGCCAAGGTTTGCCACCGAATCCGTGGAGACGCCCTCGGCGCCCAGTGACCCGCTGGGCTCGGCGGCAGGGGCGGATGCGGGCGCTCCGGCGGCCGACTTCATTTGCCGCCGGCTGCCTTTTGGGCGCCCCATGGAGGTCGCGGGCGCGGGCTTGTCGGCCTCCCGTTCTGCTGCCGGTTCGTCTAAAACGGCGGATGGGGGAGGGGCCGGCGCTGAGCCCTCCTGTTGCAGCGTCGTCTCCCCGTGCGGGACGGCGGCAATGACCTCGCCTTCGTCGGTCACGATCGGTCTTGGTGGGATCACGGGGACCCCGAGCTGCGCCTGGAAGGCGAGAGGAGCGCCTGCGATAAGGGAGAGTCTCACGTTCTTCCAGTCTTCGCCCGAGAGGTTCTCGACGATCCCCCAAGCTTGCAACTCGGCGTCCCCGTCGGTGTGGACCACGAGCCGGTACGAGGGCCGCCACACGGGCGACTCGGCGACGTAGCCGACTTGCAGGTCGTGCGCGCGGCCGTCGAGCGACAGTACGACCGTTTCGAGCCCCTTCTTCTCGTCCTCGGTCCGCTCTCGTGGTTTCGGCGGTGGAAGCGGAGGCGACGTGTCGTCGCCCTGAGCCCTAGGGCTGTCGTCGTCGTCTACCTTGATTGGGAAAGCCGCTGCACGAACGGAGCTGCCTCCCCGCTCCATCACCGCGAGCGTTGCCAAAAAGTCGCCGACCTCGTTCTGCTTCATCTTGAAGCGCACTTCGTCGGTGTCGATGTGTCCGCTCCTCTCGAAGTAAGCGACGCCATTGCGATAGATGACGACCCGCTTTACGGGCAGCGCATCGGTGGTCGCGATCGCCTCGCGGCCGCACCCGAGCGCGAGCGAGCCCGCCAGGATTGGGAACGCAAGGGTGCAGCAAAGCCTACTTTCCTGAAGGCGCATACGTCTCCTCCCGATAGATAATCTCCGACTGTACGGGCCAGCGCGGGTTTGGGTCTACGGGCTCGAAAATCGCGCGCAGCGCGACTTGCGTGCGCCTAGAGCGGCAAGCGTCGACGTTTGCGCTCGGAGCGATAACCGATGCCGATTCCGGCTCGAAGGCCGAGCAAGAAGGCCGCAACGATGGCTAAGCCGGTACCCAGAGGCGACAACCCGGCGTCCTCGACTAGTTGATGGTGAAGCTCTTGCTCACCGAGAAGGGGCTGCCGGAGAAAGCAGGAACTCTCACTCCGCGAAATCGGGCCGCGACGCAGGCACCCGTAGGCGTTCCTTCGAACGGTGGACCCGAGACGCTGGCGGATTGGGTGCCGCCGCTCGGTGCAAAGAGGACAACCACTCGGCCTGTACCCGTCGGACCATTGGGTTTCTTGCAGCCTGCGGCCGCGGCGGCTGCGGCGCCGAGCCGAGCCTTGGCTTCGCCCATGTTGAAGGGGCCTGCCTCGACCGCCGGCGCCGCGGCGGCCTTGGCCACGGGCGCACTCGACGGCTCCTTCGCGGCCGGTGAGTTGGCGGCTGTCTTGGTCTCGGCCGCTGACGGTTTGGGGCTCGAGTCGGGGCTCGGCGCCGTCGCAGCGGGGGCGGCTGCACTGGCCGCCGGTGCTCCAGTCGCCGAGGGCGCAGCGATGGCGACTGCGACGGAGGCCGAGGGGGCGGGCACCGACTCGGCGGGTGGAGCGCTCAACGAAGCCGTGTCCTTTTCGATGTCTGCAGCCTGCCTTCCTCGCATCCAGAAGAAGGCGCCGCCTACCGCGGCGACCACCACGCACGCGCTCGCACCGACGGCGAGGAGAATGACGCCCTTGCTGCGCCCCGCCGGTGCAAGGCCACCGCCGGCGACCGAATCCGGCGCATAGGCGTCGAAGGCGGGAGCCGAAAGGGTGGGGGCCATGAGCGTCGGGCTGAAGGCTCCGCCCCCGGTCAGGTTCATGATGTCTTCGACGCGGCTTTGCTTCTTGTCTTCGATGCCGATCTGCGCGCTCAGCTGCCGGATGTCGATGAGACCCGATGCCTCCTCCCCCGGCACCCGAGGCGGGGGATCCGAGCTCGACTTGTTCGTCATGGCCGACAGCGAAAAGAGCACGCTGCTCTCGTTGCGCGCGCCGGTCGCCTTCTGCGCCGCCTCGTGCGCTTGCGGGATTTTCGCCGGCGCACTGGTGAGGACGTCTCCCTCGCCACCCGCCTGCGCGACACCGCCAAAAAGGTCGACTCCCGCGGCGCGCCCCCCGCCCCTCCGGGCGGCAGCCGCGACCGGAAAGGCAGCTGCGGAGCCGTTGCTGCCCCCCGGGCCGCCGGCTTCTTGCCAACCGTTCGGGGCGGGAGCCGCGGCCGGCTCGGCGGCCGGTTGCCCTGACGTGGCGAGCTTGGCGGGTGCCACGGGGGCTGCCGTGCACGCGCGGAAAAGGTCTCCCGCTTCGCGAAGCGGCACCCAATCCGGCATGCCGTCTTTCCAAAGAAACGTCTCGGCGCTGACCGAGCCGGTTCGGAACGCCGCGACCACCTCTTCGTCCGTCATCGTCCTCTGATCGCCCTCGGCGACGTTGACCGTCCAGCTGTCCACCGGGCTCTCGGCGCGGTAGCGCGAGAGCGGCTCGTGATCGGCGTCCGAGCCGGTGGTGGTTGACCCGTCGCTACCGTTGACGAAGATCGTCGCTGCGCACTTCTTGCACCGGATCTTGACGATCTTCCCGAGGACCTTGTCGTCCGCGATCGTGTATTTGGACTGACACGACTGGCAGGTGATCTTCATCGAGAGTGCCGTCCTCCGCCTAGCCTACATTAGCGCGACCGGGCCGCTACGTCTTCGCTGTTCGCGCCCTGGTCAGTTCAGGAGCACGAGTTGCGTGCCGTCTTTGCCGCAGAAGGTGGCGGCTCCATCGAAGCGATCCCCGCAGGTGGGGCAGATCTTTCCACGAGCCGCGGGCGCCTCCTGTGGGAGCAATGCCGCGGGCACGAGCTCGTCGCCGTCGTTCGGACATAGACGGACTCCGGGGTTGAAACCGCGGCGGCAGCTTGGGCAGATACCTCCGGAGGGTCCTCCGACCAGGGCCTCGTGCCCCGCGACGGGCACGAGGCGGTTGGAGTCGAACGGGCAGTATTCCGTGACCGCCGAAAACTCACGACGGCACGATGGGCAGAAGCGCGGACCGGCCACGGCTTGGCCGCGTGCCGTGGCCTCCGCCGCGACTTGTTGAGCTCTCGCGACGCTCTCGAGGTGAGCGCGCATCTCGTGCGCATGTTGCTCCTCGCGCTCGAGCTTTTGGCGCTCGTAGTCGGCCATTTGCTGCGCGTGCCTCGCTTTGGCCGCCAGCTCGAGGGAGCGGGCACGCGCTGCTCGGCGTGCCCCGAAGATCGCTACAATCCCGAGCAGCAGTGCGAGCCCCGCAATGATCGCGATGAACACCATGCGGCGTCGCCGGGCGCCGTCCTCGGCGCGCACGTTGGACGTCCCAAGAGAGCTCGTGGCGAGACTGGTCACCGCGGGCTCGTCGCGTTCCCCCTTCGAATCAAGCCCGGATTGCGCAAGGAGCGCATCGAAACGCGCCGGCGATGCCACTTGCACCGAAGCGCGCGCGCTTCGCGAAGCCGCGGTGACGATGACCTCGAACGTGGCCTCGGGAGGCCCATCCGAGGGGACGCTCAGCTTGCCGGTGGCGTCGATCGAGGCCTGCGTGGCCACGCTCCGGCCGTCCTCGGTCCGTGCGGGGCCGAGCGACCAGCGCAGCGGCGTAGCGGTCCGGCAACCGTCGGCATCGACGACGAGCGCGTGAAAGGCAAAGTCGTCACCCAGGCGGAGCAGCTTGCGAGACGGGCGCACCTCGAGGCGGGCGGGATCCCCGGGGCTGCTGCAATCGACTCTCGCCGTCGCCGTCGCCGTGGAAGTGGAGGCCGGTGTCGCTTGCGTCGTCGCGGGTGGGCTTGGGACGCTCGGGGACGCCGCTGCAGGAGGGATGCGGTGCAGCGACGCCTGGCGCGAGACGTCGACCACGCAGTGAGCGCCCTGCATCACGGTCTCGTATCGGCCCGTTTCGGCGATGGCGAGGGTGTCATCGCCGGTCAGAAAGTAGGCTGCGTTGATGCTACCTTGCCGCGAATCGCCTGGGCTCGTCTTGCAGCGCGTCCGCCACGCCTTTCCATCGATGACGTGGGCTTCACGGTTGAGCGTCGGAAGCGGGTCCACGCACTGATCGGTGCGGAGCGTGCGGTGTCCGGTGTCGATGCTGACCTCGCGACCGTCGGTCCGGACCTGGACTACGCCGCCGGCAAGCGCGGCCCCCGAGGTGGGTTGCGCTCCGCAGGCCTTTCCCCATTTTTGCACCTTGAATGTCTCGGTGAGCGGGGTCATGTCCCACGCGCCGTCCACGGGCGTGCTTTGCCCGCTCGCGCTCCGCGGGCACACCACCATCGCGCCCAGCACTGCGGCGCAGGCCAGAACACGGGGCCAGAAGGCCGTTGGCGCGGAGCGCGGTCGCGTCAAGAAGGTCACGTGCGCGAAGGCTCAGCGTAGCCGAATACGAGCGCCCGCAAGTGCACATCTTCAATGAACGCGGAAACGGGCGACGGCCCCCAACGGCGTTCGGGCCGGCCTGCAAAAGAGGACGCGACGCCGGAGTTGGTTTGGCCAGCGTTCGGGACTCTTGTGTTAGGCTCCGCCGCGTGACGAGAGTGTTGCGGCGCGAGAAGGGGCGGAATTCGGCTCGTTGGGGGCTAGCGCTCGGTGCTGCGGCGGCGGTTCTCGGCAGTGGCGCTAGGTCGGCGCTCGCGCAGACGGCGCCGGGCGCGCCGAACGCCATTCCTTCGGCGAACGGTGCCGGTTTCGACACCCACCTCTTTCGTCCCGCCATGGACTCGAAGGGCCTCTTTACGGTCAACGGCAGCGACGTGCTCGGCGCCAAGGAATTCAGCGTCGGCCTCGTTCTCGACTACGCGCACGATCTGCTTCGGGTGCCGGGCAGCCAGCTCATCGAGCATTCTTTTCAAGGCACATTTCAAGGCAACTTCGGTATCGGCAACCAGCTCGTGGTCGGCCTCGATTTGCCCGTCGATCTGATGTCTGCGGGAGCGCAGGACGAACCCGGATGGACCAACCAGAAGGTCGATTTTCAAGGGGTGGGCTACATCGCTGCGCACGCCAAGTGGCGGCTCACGCGCGTCGAGCGAGGCCTCGGCGTGTCGGTAGGTCTGCAGATCGGCGATGGCTTCGGGGAATCGGCTTCCAACGCGGCGGCCGATCCGGGTTTTTTCTATTGGCCGATGGCCATCGTGGAAGAGCGCTTCGGGCCCATCCATCAATTTCGGATAGCCCTCAATGCGGGTTTCCGCGGCCACTTCGCGAGCACGACCGTGCTTCAACTGAAGGACGGCAAATTCGTCGACGGCAACCTCGGAACGTTCGGTGCGGGCGTAAGCTGGCGCGTGCTCGAGCCGCTCGATCTCGTCGCCGAGACGTACGGAACGTACTTGCTTGCTTCCGCCGACTCCGACGTGAAGTTGTCGAACGAGGTCGTCGGCGGCATCAAGCTTTTCACCGAGCGAAACTCATACCTGATGCTGGGCGGTGGCGTCCGCTATACGACAGGCTTCGAAGCGGCCGATCAGCGAGCCTTCCTCGGGTTCGTCTTCGAGCCGTCGATCGGGGATCGCGACGGCGACGGGATCAAGGACGACGTCGACAAATGCCCCGACGACCCTGAGGATTTCGACGGCTTTCAGGACGAAGACGGATGCCCCGATCCGGACAACGACAACGATGGCATTCTCGACGTCGACGATCGTTGTCCGAACGTCCCCGAAGATCGGGATGGCTACCAGGACGCCGATGGCTGTCCGGAAAACAAGGACGGCGATCGCGACGGGGACGGAATCCCCGACTCGAAGGACAAGTGCCCGGACGAGCCCGAGGACCGTGACGGCTTTCAGGACGCTGACGGGTGTCCTGACCCGGACAACGATCAAGACGGCATTCCCGACAAGGTCGACAAGTGCCCGAACGACCCCGAGGACAAAGACGGCTTCGAGGATGCGGACGGGTGTCCCGACCCGGACAACGATCATGACGGCATTCCCGACGTCAAAGACAAGTGCCCCAACGAGCCCGAGACGTACAATGGCTTCGAGGACGAGGACGGGTGCCCGGACAAGGGCAGCGTGATCATTCAGGACAACAACATCGTCATCCTCGACAAGATTCAGTTTGCGTACAATTCGGCCGACATCTTGCCGGCCTCGAACCCGATTCTGGATGCCGTCGGGACGACGCTGGCGCACCATCCCGAGTTCATGTTGCTCGAGGTGGCCGGGCACGCCGACGAGCGCGGTGGCGACGACTACAATCTGAGGCTCACGCAGGCGCGTGTGAACTCCGTCGTTCGCGCGCTCATCTCACGCGGAATCGACCGCTCGAGACTGCGAAGCAAGGGCTACGGCGAATACTGTCCTCTCGACTCTGGGCATAACGAAAAGGCGTGGGAGCAAAATCGTCGCGTCGAGTTCAAGATTCTCAAGACGGTCGACGGACCTACCGGCGTCGAGCTCGGTTGTCCGAACGCGGTGCAGCACTTCGTCAGCCCCGACCCCGTCAAGTGAGCGCCGCTACTGCGACGAGGGTTGCTGCTTGAGAACCGCGCGGGCCTGCTGAACGCAAGGCTTGTCGGACAAGTCTTTGCAGGTACTGATGAGGAGACGAACCTCGGCTTCGGTGGCTCGTCCGGCATAGACGCGGGGCTCGAGCTCTTGCCGCAGTTGGAGCTTTGCGTCAGGGGTGCCCGCGAGCGCTAGCTGACGTGAGCGATCGTCGACGCTGCCGGGGTTGGCCCGGCTTGGGCTCGACGCGGTGGCGATCGCGATTGGGACGACTGCGTCCGGCACCGGTGCGACTTTTCGACTCGTCTCGGGCCGGGGTGCCGAGTCCTCTGGGCGGGGCCTTGCGGAAGCCGGCGGCAGCTCCATGAGATCTGCGGCGCCCGCACGACCGCTCGAATCGAGGTCCTGCAAGCGGTCGGCCGCGAGCCTTCGGTGCTGCGCGTCGACGCTCATCGTTTGAGCCACCCGCTGGTAGAGGGCACGCTTGGAGGCCACGTCCGGCTCCCGCGCGGCGCGAGCAAGGACGACCTCCGCCCACTGACTCTCGATGTCCTTGAAATCCTGGGAGTCGCGCCACCGCGATGATTCCGGGATGTCGCTCTGCACCCGGACGTGCGCGGCCTCACAGTCGTCACTCGTGCAAAACCTCTTGGCTTCTCGAAGGAGCGCCTCTTCGCTGGATTCGGGGGTTGGCGCGGGGGGCGCGTGCGGCGAGGGGCGCGTGTAGCTCCACGCACCGACCGCTCCAGCCAGAGCCACCAAGGCGAAGACAGTCATCGGCAATACGTTCGACACCCGAGATGAACGGGGGTGCGGATCGACCTTTCGGTTCGGCAAAACCGCAAGACGCACGCTCTCCTGGCGAAACACCTGCCCGGCGCCCACGAAGCGAAACTTGACGTCGCCAAGGTCGATGATGTCGCCGGGTTCCACGAAGCCTCTCTGAAGCTCGGCTCCGTTGACCCGCACGCCGTTGCTCGATCCCTTGTCGACGAGCTCGAATCGCGAGTCGCCTAGCGCGTGCACTTCACAGTGAAGTCGGGAGACGGAATTGTGGTTAATCGAAACGTCGGCGTCGTCTGCCCGCCCGATCATCAGGCGCTCTCGATCGAGGGGAAACTCGGCGCCCGGAGTGGGCCCTTGAAGCATGACGAGGCGGTGCGGACGGTCGAGCAGCGTCGAGGCTCGAGCGGGCTGCGAGGTTCCCGCTGGTTCTTTCGGGCCGCCGGCAGGCGGGCTCTCTGCCAACGCGTCGTCCTGGAGAACGATGCGGTAGTCGCCGATCTGAACGAGGTCGCCGTGCTCGATCGCTTGCGCGTGCGACACCCGCAATCCGTTGACGAACACCCCGTTATAGCTCGTCATGTCCTCGAGAACGAACTTCGCCGAGCCGCTTTCTCCCTCACTTTGATTCGGCTCTCTACGGCACAGTCTCGCGTGACCGCGCGAGATGTTGCGCTCGGTGAGGCGAATGCTGCTGCCCTCGCGGCGGCCGATCGTGTATTCGCTCCGCGCGAGCGGCACGACCGTTCGTTTGCCTTCGTCGTCTTCGATGACCAGCTTCCACATGCGCGGGCTATTCTACTCGTTGGGGCTCGCCCGGCGGCAACGAGGCGATGAAAGCGTCGCGCGCCGCGGTCACTCGGGCGACGTTGCGGCCGTCGAACGTGAGCTTGGTCCCGTAGGCCGAATCGCGCCACGCAGGGTAAGACCCGATGGCTACGTCGGTGAACCGGGCGACCGCGCCGTCGAGAAGGGGCTTGAGCTCACCTTCGTCCATCTTCACGTAAACAGCGCGCGACACGAACGCCGGCCCCCCCCGAATGTGAGCGAGAGCGACAGGGAGCTTCATTCGAAACACCTCGGGGATGCCCGGCAAGAGCCACGTGTTGCCAAGGCGAATCGTAGGCCATGTCACGGAGGTGGTGACTTCCAAGGAGGCACCGTCCGGTACGAGGGCCATGCGCAGGTGGCCCTCGGTGCAGCGCCGCTGGTAGTGAGCGCGCAGCATCGATTCCATGACGGGAGACGAGACCACGTTCACGCCGAAGGCCTTGGCGACCCCCTCGACGGTAACGTCATCGTGCGTCGGCCCCACGCCACCACTCGTGAAAAGCCAATCGTGCATCCGCGACAGCTCGCGGACCTCGTGCGCGATCGTCTCGACGTCGTCCATGACGACGACGACGCGCCGGAGCAAGACACCGAGCTCGCGAAGGCTGCGTGCCAAAACGGGGATGTTGGCCTCCTGCACCTTTCCAGAGAGAAGCTCGTCGCCGATGACCAGCGCCGCTGCGGTCGGAGCCGGCGCTTCGCGCTCGCTCGTATTCGCGCTGACGGGTGTCCCTTCCATGTCTCCCGTGGCGAAACTAGCGCGGAGCCCGTCCCTGCGCGCGGCCTCGTGCGCCGGGGGGGCCGGGCCGCCCTATTCGACCGAACCCGCGCGTCCGTAGTATCCTTGTGATGGGTTCAATGCGCCGGGTCTTGGTGGTTGAGGATTCGGTTTCGGCCCGAGCGTTCGTTCGCGCGGTGCTGGAGGGGGTCGATTTCGCTTCGCGCCATGGCGGCACCGAAGTGGTCGAGGCGAGCAACGGCTTCGATGCCATGCGCCTCTTACCGCGGGGGCCGTACGACCTCATCATTACCGACATCAACATGACGGACATCAACGGCTTGGAGCTGATCCGGTTCGTCCGGAGCTCGGCGCATCACCGTACGACCCCGTTGCTCGTGATTTCGACCTTGCGGGCCGAGCACGACATGGAGCGAGGACTGCAGCTCGGAGCCAACGGTTACCTGGGAAAGCCATTTACCCCGGAGCAACTGCGAGCGGCGTGCGAGCGGGTGCTCGCGCCGGCCCAAGCGGCGGTGGGCCCCAGCGGGTCACCGGCCGGCAGGCCGTAGCGATGATCGAGGGCGGAGGCGGTCGCGGCGAGGGGCCGGACAAGGCCCGCGACGAGTTCTTCAGCGAGGCGCAAGAGCTCGTGGAGGCGCTCGGACGGGACCTCGTCGGCCTGGACGAAGCTCTCAGGAAGGAGCAGGTCGACGCCGAGCTGGTCAACGAGGTGTTTCGCGGCGTGCATACGCTCAAGGGTCTTTCCGGCCTCTTTGGGGCCACGCGGGTTGCGGGGCTGTCGCACCAGCTCGAAGACCTGCTCGACGATCTGCGTTTGGGCCGAATCGATCTGACGACCGGCGTGCTGGATCTCCTGTTTCAGGCCGTCTCCCTCTACACGCGTCTGCTCGTGGCCGAGAAGGGAGAGGCAGCGGAGCCTGCGGAAGAGGTCGACGCCTTGCTCCGGGCTCTCGGTGAGCTTTCGGCGCGGCGAGTCGGCCCCCGCATCGACGCGGTGGCCCAGTACGACCTCGACCCCGGTCTCTTTGGTGTGCTGACCGAGTACGAAGAGCACCGCCTGCGGACGACCATCCAACAGGGGCTTGGCCTGCACCGCATCCGAGTGCGCTTCTCACTCGCCACGATCGACAGCGCTCTCGACGAGCTCAAGGCCAGCGCCAGGCCCCACGGCGAGATCATCACATATCTGCCGACGGGGACGAGCGCCGACGCCGAAACGATCGAGCTCGAGATACTGCTGGCGAGCAACGAGCCCGTCGACAAGCTTCGCGCCGTGCTCACCGGCCCAAACCTGTCGATCGAAGAGGTCGCACGGAAGTCGAGACCGAGCGACCAGCCGTCACTTCCTGCGGTGCCGCCTCTCGTCGAATCCCGCCCGCCCCCGCCGGATGCGATGGCCCCGTCGGGGACTCCTGCGGGCGTGCCAAGAGCCACGGTAAGCGAACGGCCGGCCGTGGGCTCGGCTTCGCCGACGGTCGCGCAGCGAGGCCCGCTTCCCGCGGCCGAAATGTCCCTCCGGTCGATTACCCAGACCGTGCGCGTGGACATTCGCAAGCTCGACACCCTGATGACGATCGTGGGCGAGCTCGCGATCGTAAAAACGGCAATCGCACGACTGTCGGACCGTGCCCGCAACCGCGCGGTCGGGTCGCGCGAGATCGCGATCGAGCTTCAGCGTTTGAACCGCTCCTTTGAGCGCCATCTTGCCCAGATGCAGGGTGGCATTCTCGAAGTTCGGATGGTGCCCTTGGGCCAGGCCTTCGACAAGCTGGCTCGCATCGTGCGCCAGCTGTCGCGCGAGCACAGCAAAGACGTCCGACTCGTGGTCACGGGTGCAGAAACGGAGATCGACAAGCTCATCGTGGAGGAGCTGAGCGACCCGCTGATGCACATGATTCGCAACGCGATCGACCATGGAATCGAGCCGCGCGAAGAGCGTCTCCGTGCGGGTAAGCCCGCCATTGGGACGATAGCGCTCAACGCGTTTCAGAAAGGCAACCAGGTCGTCATCGAGGTCGAGGACGACGGCGCGGGGATGGACCCGGCCGCGCTGGTCGGGGCGGCGATTCGACGCGGGGTCGTCAACGCCGAAGAAGCACGTGAGCTCGCGCTGCGCGACGTATTCGCGCTCGTGTTCATGCCCGGGTTTACCACGAAACAAGTCGCGACCGATTTGAGCGGTCGCGGTGTGGGCCTCGATGTCGTCAAGACCAACATCGCGAAGCTCGGGGGGGTCGTCGACATCACGAGCGACGTGGGCATCGGCACCAAGATGACGATCACGTTGCCGATCACGTTGGCGATCATCAACGTGCTCTTGGTCGACATCGGCGGGCGGCCTTTCGCAATACCCCTCGCGAGCGTCGAAGAAGCAATGGCACTCGACGAAGCGCATGTGCGCGCGATCGAGTCGCGCGAGGTCCTTACGGTGCGGGGAGCCTCATTGCCCATCTGCCGGCTCGAACGCTTGTTCGGCATGCAGCCAAGAGGGGCCCGAAAGGCGCGCGCATTCGTGGTCATCGCCCAGGTGGCCGATCGCAGGCTCGGGCTCGTCGTCGACGAGCTCGTCGGGCAGCGCGATATCGTGATCAAGCCTCTTGGCAAATCCTTGAGTCGAACGCGCGGCTTCGCAGGAGCGACGGAGCTCGGCGACCAACGCGTGGCCCTCGTGCTCGACGTCGCTGCTCTGATCGAGGAGGTACTGGCCACGGGAGAGACGCGTTTCTTGGTTCACGGCGACGCACCTGAGCCGAGTCGTCGCCGAGCTCCCCAACCGAGGGCATGAGCGATGCCTCAGGTCGTGAAAATCCGAGCTGACGGACGGGCTGCGCGCCGAACGGGCGATGGGGGGAAACGAATCGAGTATCTCGGGTTCGGTCTGGCCGGCGAGACGTATGCCGTCCCGGTCGATCAGGTGGCGGCGATTCTCAAGCCGCCGCCAATCACCGAGGTGCCGCGCGCGCCGCACACTGTGCGCGGTATCATCAGCGTTCGTGGCAAGCTCGTCACGATTATCGACCTGCGTCGCAGGTTTCACATCGAAGAGGAGTTGAGGTTTGTGCTCGCCGAGGCGCCCATCGAACGCCGGGCGCGGATCCTCCTTACGGAAGTTGCAGGAGAGCCGATCGGCCTACTCGTCGACGAAGTCCGCCAAGTCTGGAGGCTAGCCGAAGACGAAATCGAGCCGACGCAGGTTCTCGGAAACGACCAGCCGTCCTACATTGCGGGTATCGGCCGTCCCTCGGGCGCAGCGGAGGTCCTCATCCTGCTCGATCTTCGGCCCATCGTGGAGTCGCCCTGAGGGGGGGTCGCTGATGGAGCACCGCTATCGCAACGACCCATCCAAGAGCCTCGTCGGTTTTCTCGTCGGCGCCGTGCAGTACGCTCTGCCGATCGCAAACGTTCGAGAGATCGCCAAACCCCTCCCCATGGTCGAGCTCCCCCACGCGCCTCTCGCGGTGGTCGGCGTGGCCGAATACCGCGGCGAGGTGATCCCCGTTGTCGATCTGCGTGCGCGCTTCGGCCAACCCCAAGCCCCCCCCACGCGCAAGACCAAATGGATTGTGGCGCTCGTGTCGAATCGCACAGTGGCTCTGGTAGTCGACGCCGTGACTGAAGTCTTCGGCACCGCGGGCGAGGACCTTCGGCCGGTCCCCACGCTGGGCGCTGGCGACGGAGCGCGCGGCATCGCGGGGGTTACGACCCGCGATGGGCTCGTTTTCGTTCTCGACGCCTTGCGACTGGCGGAGCTGATTGAGCCACTGACCACGGCGGCCCCCGGACGCGCCGAAGCGTCGTTGTCGCTCGTTCAGCGTGAGGGGTCGACGTGAGCGAGGCCGCCGCGGCCGTCCGCTGGCTTCTCGAGCAGTCCGAGCCTGAGGCGCGGCGCGTAGCCGTCCAGCAGATCGCCAAGGTGCGTGGCCAGGACGTCTCGGATCTCCTTCTGCGCGCGCTGGCCGATGACGATTGGCGGGTCCGCAAGGAGGCCACGCTGGTGGTGGGGGCGCTCGATCACCGGGATGAAGTGGTGGCTTCGCTCATCGCTGCGCTCGAGGAGACAGTCAACATCGGCCTCCGCAATGCGGCCGTCGAGGCGCTGATTCGTATCGGCTCGGATGCGGTGGGGGCCGCGATCGACGCTCTCGGCCGATTGGACGCCGAGGCCAGGAAGCTGTGCGTCGAGGTTCTTGGAGGGGTCGCCGATCCACGCGCCGTCGCGGCTCTTTCACGCGCGCTTGCTGACGACGACGCCAACGTCCGAGTGGCGGCCGCGGAGGCGCTGGGTAACGCGGCGCTTGCCGGGGACGATGCGCGCGACGACTCGACGCGGGCTCTGGTCGCGGCTCTGGCCACGAGCGACACCTTTCTCAAGATTGCGGCGCTCGAATCGCTTGCTCGCCTCGAAGCACAGCTTCCGTGGGCCGTGTTTCAGCCGTGCGCGAGCGACCCCCTCCTGAGAAGGTACGCCATCGTGGCCGCCGCTGGCTCGTCGGAGCCCGACGCGATTCGCGCTTTGGCCGAGGCCACGGGCGACCCATCGCCGACGATCGTGCGTGAGGCCATCGTGGCCTTGGGCGAGCGGATAGGGGTGTCTCTGGGTGACGACGGCCTTCTCCAGTGTGCGCGAGCTGCCATGGCTGACCACGCGGCAGGGCGGGACAACGCTCGCCGTGCAGCGCGCGATGCGGAGGATTCGCGAGCTCGCGGCGGGGCCTTGCTCGTACTCGGGCTGCTCCGGGACCCACAAGACGTGGCCACTCTCGTCGAGGCCCTGAGCGATGATGATGTCGCCGAGCGAGCCGACCATGCACTACGGCTCTTCGGCCCGAGGGTGGTCAAGGGGCTCTTGTCGGTGGCACGCCACGCGAAACCGCAGGTGCGCGCTGCCGCGCTCGCGCTGGCGGCGTCAATCGAAGGTGCAAGCATCGACGACTTGCGCTCCGCCCTGCGCGAAGCGCTCAAAGGCCCCGGTGCTGAGGTCATTGCGTGTGCCGTGGGCGCTCTCGGTTCCCTCGGCGACGCGGGAGATCTCCGCCGTGTTTCGAAGCTCGTGGGGTACGCGGACGAACGAATTGCCGCGACGGCCACGAAGTCGGCTGCAGAGCTGGCGACACGCTTCGCGGACGCCGCGCGCGAGCTCTTGCGCGACGCCAAGCCTGGCAAAGACCCCGTCGCATTCGCGTGCGTCCTGCTCGGAGCCATCGCGTCGAAACACCCGCTCAACGATGACGACGTCGCGCGGCTCGAACGGGCGCTGGCGCACGACGATCCCAAAGTTCGCCGAGCCGCTGTCGATGCGCTGGCGCGGGCCGATAGCCAAGCCGCAGCCGATGCCGTGGTGTTTGCGCTCGCGGACGAGGAGCAAGAGGTCAAGCTCTCGGCTGTGCGCGCGCTCGGGCGCCTGCGGCGTCCAGAGCCCTTGCTGGCCATCGTCTCGGATACCCGTGACCCTGCTCTTGCCGCTACCGCGCTTCGGGCCTTGGGTGAAGCCGATCGCGAGCGGGCACTATTCGCCGCCCGGCCGATGATCGGCCACCCCGATGCCGCGATAGCGTGTGCGGCGGTCGAAGTGATTGGCCATATCGACGGCTCCGGGACCCTCGGCCAAGCTCGGGCCTCGGCTGCGGCGCTGGAGGATGCGCTTTTCGTCGCGCTGGACCACGCCGAAGGAGAGGTCGTCAAGCTGGCTTTGTCGATGCTTGGGGCTCATCCCGGCGCAAGGGCGCTCGCGCGACTCGGTATGTGCCTGGATCATTCCTCGTGGGAGGTTCGCCGGCTGGCCGCCGAGCTGTTGGGCCAGGCGAAAAGCCCGTCGGCCGAAGGGCTCCTTCGTGCGCGCTACGAGCTCGAGAGCGATCCCATGGTGCGAGAAGCCATCGCACTTGCCGTGAGCCTACGCCCCGCACAGGCGAATCTCTCCGAGGACTTCAAGGCGGGCAAGTAGTGGGTCGGGTTCCGCCCCCCGGGGAAGGCATTGTGCTGAAGCCGGAGGAGTTCCGGATGCTTCGGGATCTTTTCGCGACCCGGACTGGCGTCAAGCTCAGCGCCGAAGCTCGCTTTGCCCTCGAACGGCGCCTTCGCGAGCGGCTCATCGTTTTACACCTCGATACTTTCGCCGACTACCATCACTACCTGCGGTTCGGCGCGCGCGCGGCCGACGAATGGGATGAAGCTGTCGACCTCCTCACCACGAACGAGACGTATTTTTTCCGCGAAGAAAGGCAGCTGCGGGGGTTCCAACAAGAGCTTTTGCCGATGCTTCAGGCCCAAAGGCGAGCGCAGCGGCGCCTGACATTGTGGAGCGCGGGCTGCTCGACGGGCGAGGAGGCGTACACCATCGCGATCCTGGTGCACCAGTCGGGGCTTTTCTTTCCTCGCCGCAGGCTGGCTCCGAGCCCACCGTTGTCTGCTTTTCCAGAGGCTCCCGACACCGACGAGTCGCTCCTTTGGGACATTCGGATCTACGGGTCGGACATCTCGCGTCGGTGCGTAGCCGCCGCGCGCCGGGGAATCTACACGGAGAGTAGCTTCCGGGCGACTTCGGCCGAGGTGCGTCGGTCGTGCTTCGTGCCACAAGCCGAGGGGTGGCGCGTGACCGAGGGCATTCGACAGCTTTGCCGCTTTGGTAAGATGAACCTTCTCGACGAAGAGCGATCGAGGGCGCTCGGGAAAGCCGACGCCATTTTTTGCCGGAATGTGCTCATCTACTTCGACGCGCGCGCGCGCAAAACCGCCATCGAAGTGCTCTATGAGCGACTGAATCCAGGGGGCGTGCTTCTGCTAGGGCACTCGGAGTCTCTCTTGAATGTGTCGACGGCTTTCGAACTGTTACACTTGAAGGACGACCTGGTGTACCGAAAGCCCGTAGCGGCCAGCGGTTCCGCCAAGATCGCAAACGACCCGACGTGACTCTTCCCGCATCTACGCCCATTCGCCTGCTTGTGGTCGATGACTCGGCCTACAACCGCCGCAACATCGCGGACGTGTTCGCCGGTCACCCCGACGTGGACGTAGTCGGCAAGGCGGGGGATGGAGAAGAAGCGCTCAAGCTTGTCACGCTTCTCAAGCCCGAGGTCATCACGTTGGATCTCGAGATGCCGCGGATGGACGGCTTCACGTTCTTGCGCATCCTGATGGCAAAAGCTCCCACGCCGGTGATCGTCGTGAGCAGCTACGCGCAACGTGAGAACGTCTTCAAGGCGCTCGAGCTGGGTGCGCTCGATTTCGTCCCAAAGCCGGACCGGTTGGGTCCCGATTTTACGGAGGTGCGTGAAGAGATCCTGAAGAAGGTGCTTCTCGTGCGAGCGCTTCGTCCGTCGTTTGTCCCCTCATCGTTGGCACGCCGAAGCGCGAGCGGGTCGTTTGCAGCCGAGGGTGGCCCCATCGGCTTCGAGCCCCCCTCGCCAGTGCCGACGAGCTATCGGGCGCCTAAATGTGTGGTCGTGATCGCGAGCTCGACGGGCGGCCCGAGCGCCTTGCTGCAGATTTTTGGACGCATCCCTGCGACTTCGACGGCAGCGTTCCTGGTGGCTCAACACATGCCCGACAAGTTCACGCGGACGTTCGCCGAGAGACTCGACAAGCGGGGTGCGGTGCGCACGGTCGAGGCGACCGACGGTGATCGTCTCGGTCCTGCCAAGGGTTACGTCTGCCCAGGCCGCAAGTGCATGGAGCTCGCGCAGGTCGGCTCGGAGCTGGCATTGCGTGTGGGGCCAGCAGCCCCGGGGGATCGCTACGTCCCGAGCGGCGACCGACTCTTCAAAAGCGCGGCCAAACTCGCCCCACATTGCGTGGCGGTCATTCTGACGGGCATGGGCGATGACGGCGTCGAGGGTGGGCGCGCGGTGCGTGGAGCCGGCGGCGTCGTGCTCGCTGAATCCCAAGAAACGGCGGTCGTCAACGGAATGCCCGGAGCGGCGGTTCGAGCCGGAGTCGCGTCGCAGGTTCTTCCACTTCCCGCAATCGGAGACTATCTGGCGCAGCTCTAACCATAGGTCAGTCTCTCGCGCTAACGTGATCTTGGAGATGCCCAGGACTGACGAAGCCTCGGTCGAACCGGCGCGGCCGCTTGACGCCGTCCGGCGCGGCGACGACGCCCACTTCGATCGAACGTTGCGGCCCAGGACTTTCGCCGAATACATCGGGCAGACCAAGCACAAAGACAACTTGCGGGTGTTTGTCGAGGCGGCGCGCCAGCGCGGCGAGCCCCTCGACCATTTGCTTCTGTGCGGGCCGCCAGGTTTGGGCAAGACAACCATCGCCTATATTCTCGCGCAAGAGATGGGCGTGGACATCGTGACGACGAGCGGCCCGGTCATCGAGCACAAGGGCGTGCTGGCCGCGCTTCTCACGACGAAGCTGAAGCGAAACGACATCCTGTTCGTCGATGAGATTCACCGCCTGAACCCCGTAGTCGAAGAAAGCCTCTATCCCGCTCTCGACGACTCGATCATCGACGTCATGACGGGAGGGGAAGGGGTTTTCGCGAGCGCCGTGCAGATCCCTCTCCAGCCCTTCACGCTCGTGGGCGCGACGACGCGAACCGGTCTGCTCACGGCGCCCCTCTTTTCTCGTTTCGGTCACGTGATCCGGCTCGATTTCTATCCGCCCGAAGACCTGGCACAGATCGTTTTGCGCAGCGCCAATCTCCTCGATATCGAGGTGGACGCGGACGCTGCCTTGGAGGTTGCGCGTCGGTCGCGAGGCACCCCGCGAGTGGCCAATCGGCTACTTCGCCGCGTTCGCGACTTCGCGCAGGTGCTCGGCTCCGGGCGGGTGGATTTTGCGCGTGTACGCGAAGCCTGCGGTCGTCTCGAGATCGACGAGGCCGGGCTCGACGAGATGGATCGGCGCTATCTTGCCGTCGTCATCGATCACTACGACGGCGGCCCCGTAGGGGTAGACGCCCTCGCCGCTGCCTTGGCGGAGCCGCGCGACACCCTCGAAGACGTTCTCGAGCCGTTTCTCATCCAGCAGGGTTATGTCGGGCGCACGCCGAGGGGGCGAGTCGCCAACCGCAGAGCCTATGAAGCCCTGGGTAGGAGCCCCCCGGTGCGCGGAGGCGGCGCGCCGCAGGGCGACCTTTTCGAGTAGCGAGGGTGGCGAGTGGCCCCTGGCGCCCATCAAACTTTGCGTTGGGCGGGCCCCCCCTCAGGGGCTACACTTTTAGAATCGTGCCAGGAGGCCCCGTCCTCGTCGTCGACGACGACAGCGTCAGCCGACATGTCCTCGTGCAGGCGCTCGCCAACGCTGAGCTCCCGTACCTAGCCGTAGGTTCGGGAGCAGAAGCCCTCGAGCAGATCGAACGAGCCAACCCTTCGATCGTCTTGCTCGATCTCGTCATGCCCCCGCCGGACGGCTACGAGATCCTCCGCGTGCTCCGAACGCGACCCGAGACGCGCGACCTGCCCGTGGTCGTGCTCACGGCGCTCGAAGCCGACGAAGAGATCGCAAAGGCCTTTGCGGCAGGCGCGGACGATTTCGTTCGCAAGCCTTTCAAACCGGTCGAGCTCATTGCTCGTGTTCGAGGTCAGCTACGCACTCGTGGCTTCGTCGAGGCGCTTGCCCGGAAAGAACACGACGCACGACTCGTCCTTGAGCTGACGCGGGCGCTCGCGTCCAACCTCGACTTTCGCGGGATCCTTTTTACCGTCGTGCAACGCATCGCGGAAGTAGCGCGGGTTGACCGCGTGAGCATCGTCCTCGTGCGCGAAACAGGTGACGTCGGATACGTCGTTGCGGCCAGCGATGACGAGCAGTTGCGCGATTTGCCGATCGATCTGGTGAACTATCCCGAGATTCAACAGGTCCTGTCGAGCCGAGAATCGCTCGTCATTCCGGACGTGGCCACTCACCCGCTCCTCGAGATCGTTCGCCACGAAGGTCACGCGAGCCCCTTCAGCTCCCTCGCGATTCTCCCCATTCTCTACGAGTCGCGACCTATCGGCGTGCTCTTTCTCAGGGCCAAGCAAGCGTTCACCTTTGGCGACCGAGAGATTGACCTCTGCAAGACTGTCTCGAACGCCATGGCGATCGCTCTGCGAAACGCTCGCGTCATGCAGTCTCTGCGCGATCAGACTCAACAGGTTACCGTGGCGCGCTTCGAGGCCGAACGGCGCCTGAGCACTTTGCAGCGCTACGCCGACTTTTTCGAGAGCGCCGCTGACGGGATTGTCGTTCTCGACGCCGACGGGCACCTGCTGTTCTCGAATCCACGAGCGCGCGCGATCACCGGCTACAGTGAGGCCGACCTTCATGGGCGCCGCGTCGGAGATCTCTTCACCGGCGAGTCGACTCGGCTCGCTCACGAGCTTCGCCTCGGATTTCTCCAAGGGCGCTACCCGCAGAACGTCGACGTCCACGTCCGGCGGCAAAGTGGGGAGACCGCCATCCTGAGCGTCAACTTCAATTCGGTCCTGCGTGAAGAGGGGGTCGTTCTGTGCACGTTCAGGGACGTGACCGCAGAGCGTGCCGTGGAGCACGAGCTCTTGAAGACCAAAGACTTCTTACAGCGCATGATCGACTCGTCGGTGGACGCGATCGTGAGCGCGGATCTGCGAGGGCGGATCTTGCTAGCCAATCCTGCCGCCGAGCGGGTCTACGGAATTCCGCTCTCGGAGCTTCTGGGGCGCGACGTCAGCACCCTCTATCCTCGAGGCGTCGCCCACGAGATCATGCGCATGATGCGCACGGGAGACGGGCGCGTCCAGGGGCTGCGGACGGAGCTGCTCAACGCTTCCGGCGAACCGGTGCCGGTGTCGCTGTCCGCGGCGCTCATCTACGAGGGCGGCACGTCCGTAGGCAGCGTCGGCATCTTTACGGATTTGCGCGAGAAGGTGCGGATGGAGCAGCGGCTCGCCCAGGCCCAGCAACAGATACTCGCGCAGGAGCGCCAAGCGATCGTCGCCGAGCTTGCCGGGGCGGCCGCACACGAGCTCAATCAGCCGCTTACCAGCGTGATGGGCTATGGGGAGTTGCTCAAGCGGCGCTTGGAGCCCGAAACCGCCGCGTACGCGGCAGCCGAGATTATCTTCAACGAAGCGGAGCGTATGGCGGAGATCGTGCGAAAGATCGGCAAGATCACGAAGTATGAAACGAAGTCTTACGTCGGCCACGCTCGGATACTCGATCTCGATCGCTCGGCGGGCCCGGGAGACGCGTTGGACACGGTCGGCGCGTCGCTCGAAACCCCACACGATGACCGCCCGCCCCCCCCAAGGTCGCAATAGCCAACGAGGCCACGAGAGGAATGTCGATTCGCAAGCGTAACCATGGATCGGGAACCGGCGCAGCCAAGGCCAGGAGGCCCACGGATGCACCTCCCATCAGCAAGACGGAGATCTCTTCGTCGCGCGAGCTCCTACCTGACCTGTTGCCCCGAGCGTGGCTCGACCGTCTTCTCGTCGCGACCGCGGATCTGCCCCTTCAGCGCGGGGAGCGCGCAGTGGTCGAAGCTCTTGTCGAGTGCGTGTCGGGAATTCTCACGCCCTACGCCGTCGGCGTCTGCGTGGTCCCCGAACGCGCCGCGGGGCGAAGCGGGCCGCTCGTTTGCACGCGACTGCCGGCGGGACAGATCGACAGTCGATCCACCGTCGATCCGGCCAGGATGTTTCCCGGACTGAAGTACGAGTACGTCGCCGCGGTGCCGGGCAGTCTCGTGGGGTCCACGCTGCACTTGGGGTCCGATCTCGACGACCTGGACACGGAAGGCTCGCCCGCGGTCGCGCTGCTCGATCGCGCGGCCCTTGTCCTTGGGCTGGCGTTGCCCAAGGCGCGTGCCGTATCGGCCCTGGCGTCGGGAGCCCAACGAAACGCGAGGGCTTTCGACAAGCGGATGATCCAGATCGACAAGCTCGCAACGTTTGGCGAGCTTGCGGCGGGGGTCGTTCACGAGCTCAACAATCCGCTGACGTCGATCGTCGCGTACTCCGAATATCTCGTGCGCAAAGTCATCGAAGAGGGCAGCGTTCACGAGGAAGATGACGTCGAGCGCCTGAGGCGAGTGCGTGATTCGGCCAATCGAATGCTTCGCTTGTCGCGAGAGCTCGTGGGATATGCGCGGCCCTCGGGCGGGGCAAGGGGCCCCGTCGCGTTGCACAGCGTCATGGATCAAGCCGTCGCGTTTTGCGAGCACGTGCTGTCGACCAATGGAGTCTGCGTAGAGCGGCAGTATCTCGGCGAGGGGCCCACGGTACGTGGGACGGGCGAACAGCTCGTCCAGGTCTTCGTGAACCTGCTGACCAACGCGTGCCAGGCGTCTCCCGCCATCGGCGGGCGCATCCTCCTGAAGACCTCGCACGCAGAGGGAGGATCTCGGGGGCGGATCATCGTGCTGGTCGAGGACAACGGCAGCGGAATTGCCCCGGAGAACCTGCCCCACGTGTTCGCTCCGTTCTTCACCACCAAGAGGAGCACGCACGGCATCGGTCTCGGACTTTCAATCACCAAAAACATCGTGGAAGATCATGATGGCGCCATCCGGGTCGAGAGCCAGTTCGGCCGCGGCACACGCTTTTTGATCGACTTGCCGGCGCTGGGTTAGCACTCCTGCGCGAGGCGGATCGCACTTTCGCACCTGTGCGGGACTTTGCGCTGTCACGGCCTTTCCGTGAAAGGCGTTTACACCCCCTTTCGCGGTCAGCTACCGTTTGAGCCCCCCAATGACCGATCCCACGCGACGATCGCGGGCCCGCCGACGAGCGCAGGTCTTGGCGCCATTTGCCCTACTATCGCTCGCTCTTGCCAGCGCCGCATGGGCGGCACGCGGGACATCGCCCTCTCCGCCAACCATAAGGGGGAAAGTGGCCGGGTGGGACAAGCTTTTGCCGCAGGTCTACGTCGATGCGACCAAGAACGATTCGCGCCGCTATACGTGGCGCGAGCCGTCGCCCACGGTGAAACAAGAGTTTCGCAAGCTTTCGGCCAGTGTCACGCGCGACATTTGCATCGTCGCTCTGGGCGCGGGAGCTGCCCCCGCTCACGAGCCCGTCTTGGTCAAGGTCACCGGAGGTCGCGTAACTCCGGCCACGATCGTGCTCGCGCCCGGGTCGCGCTTGAGCTTCAAGAATGTCGACCCGTTTGCCCACGTCCTCTACGAGGCTGGCAATGGCGCATGGGCTGCCAACGCCGTCGCGCCCGGCTCTTCACGTGAGTGGTCGACCGCGGCTCCTGGAATTCATGTCATTCGCGACCAGCTCTTTCCCAGCGTGGTCATGTACATCGTCATCGACCCCGCGGCGCTGGAGTTCACGCTTCCTGACAACGAGGGCGCCTTCGCGATCACGGTTCCCCCTGGCGAGTACACGCTAAAAGCTTTCTTCGACGGTAAGCCCGTGGGCAAGGAGAGTGTGCACCTTGGCTCAGCCGGCTTCGAGATCAAGGAGCCAATGGCCGTGGGAGGCGGTGATTCGAAGTGATGATCTTGTCGCGCGTCTGGTATGTCCTTCTCGGCGTCGCCGTCGCAGTATCGCTCTATGTCGTCTATGTCGCGGTCGGCCAATACAACCGCCAGACGACGCTTGCGCTCAAGGAGGGCTTGGCATCGGACAGCCAAACCGTGGAATGGGCGCTCAAGATCGACGCCCGCAGGCGGCTCGATGCTTTGCTCGTGGCTAGTGTCGATCCTGCCTTGCAACAGGCGCTCGCTCTCGGCAATGCCGCAAGGGAGGGGAAGCTTCCGGAAAAGCCCCGGGCCGACGCCAAGAAGGCCTTGGCTACAATTGCCGAGGCCATTCCTGCAGATCTTCGCTCGGATGCGATGTTTGCGGTCAATCGAGCTGGCGAAGTCTTGGCCGAGATTGGCTTCGAGTCGGTCGCCAGCAACGACGAGTTCGAACTGGGCGGTTATCCCGCGGTCAACGACGCCCTTCATGGTTGGCTACGCGACGACGTCTGGGTGCTCGGAAGCAAGATGTATTTCGTCGTCGCGCGGCCCGTGGAGTACGACGTCACCCAACGTCCGCCTGGAGCTATCGTGGGGCTCAAAGAGGTCAGCCCTAAGCTCGCCGACGATCTCGCGAAGCGGACTCGCACGAGCCTGGAATTCTACGCGGGGGGCAAGCGCGTGGCGGCGGGCGTCGGAGTCGCGGGCTTTGATACCGAGAAGCTCGATGTCGTCGCCAGCGACCTCAACAAAGTCGATGACAAGATTTATGGCGAGGGCGGTCGTTCCGACGCTCGAATGCTCGCCGACGATTTGGGCGCGATGTATGCGCGTCTCCCAGGAGATGCTTGGGGGGTCGGGGGAGGGTTTGCCGTTGCCCGCGGGCGAGCGATTTTGGCCGGGCCCACAGGCTTTTTGAGCGGTGCGGACGATATCGACAAGGCCAATGTCCCCTGGCTGGTTCTGGTAGGAGTCGTCCTTCTCGCGACTCTCTTCGGCGTAGCGTTCACCCTTTTCGAGCATTCAGCGCCACTTCGCGAGCTGCTGGCGCAAGCCGAAGCGCTGAAACGAGGCTCCATGGATGCGCTTGAGGTCGCGCGGTTTCGTGGGTCGTATCGCTTGGCCGCGCAAGGCATCAATGACGGGATCGAGCGCTCTATCGAAAAAGCAGGCGGCGTGACGCGCAAGCCGGCCGACCTCGACTCCATCTTGGGCCCGGCGCCGGCCCAGCCTGCCATGAGCGCTTTCTCGTTCCCCGGCGAAGCCGCACCCGCACCCGCCCTCGCCGCGCCGCCCGTCGTCGCGGGCCCGCCGGCACCATCGGTACCCCGCCCGTCGACGCCAAAGCCGATCGTGGCGCCGCCGCCCGCCGCCCTGCCTCCCCCCGTAGCGGCGCCTCCCGCACCCCGCCCGGTCGTGGCAGCCCCGGCCCCCCGCCCTGTTGCCTTCGCCCCACCGCCTCCGTCCGAAGACGACGACGCGACGATGGTGGGTGCCGTCCCGGCCGACGTGATGGCGCAGGCCACCGGAGATGCCCGTGCGGCGCTCGAAGAAGCCAGCGAGTGGGCTTTAGTTTACGAAGAGTTCGTCCGGACGAAAAGACTGTGCGGTGAAGTGACCGACGGGCTGACCTACGACAAGTTCTCGCTCAAGCTGGCTCAGAATCGCGACGAGCTGACCAAGAGATATGCCTGTCGTCGAGTGCGGTTCAGCGTGTACATCAAAGAGGGGCACGCATCGCTGAAAGCCACGCCCGTTCGCGAGTAAGCGACGAGGGTCAATGAGCCATTCTGAAGTGAGAGAAGTCGTCATCATCGGCTCAGGTCCTGCCGGCCACACGGCGGCCATCTACGCAGCGCGCGCGAACTTGCAGCCCCTGATGCTGGAGGGGTTGGCGCGCGGTGGAATCCCCGGGGGCCAGCTGATGATCACCAACGATGTCGAAAATTACCCGGGTTTTCCAGAAAAGATCACAGGGCCGAATCTCATGAAGGCCTTTCGTGACCAGTCGCTCGCGCAGGGCGTCGAGATCGTCACGGACGACGCCATGAAGGTCGACCTGACCGGCCGTCCATTTTCGATATGGGTCGGCGATGAGATGACGCTTCACCGGGCGCGCAGTGTCATCGTCGCAACCGGCGCGCAGGCCAGGTGGTTGGGGCTCGAGAGCGAGACGGCACTGCAAGGGCGAGGCGTGAGCGCCTGTGCGGTTTGCGACGGTGCCTTCTTTCGCAACCAGGACGTCGTGGTCGTGGGAGGTGGAGACACCGCCATGGAAGAGGCGACGTATCTCTCGGGCCTATGCAACAGCGTCACGCTCGTTCATCGGCGCGAAGCCTTCCGGGCGAGCCAGGCAATGCGAGAGCGCGTCCTCAAGAATCCGAAGATCCGGGTCATTTACGAAGCCGTCGTCGAGGAAATCCTCGATGTCGCGCGCGGACAAGTAACCGGGGTGCGCTTGCGGAAGGTCGGTGGTGCGAGAGAATCGCTTGCCCTTGAATGCACGGGCGTCTTCGTGGCCATCGGGCACACTCCGAACACAGATCTCTTCAAGGGCCAGCTTGAGCTCCACGACAACGGGTATATCAAGACCAGACTGGGCAGTACTTCTACCAACATTCCCGGAGTCTTCGCGTGCGGTGATGTACAGGACTTTACCTATCGGCAGGCTGTGACGGCCGCCGGAACCGGGTGCATGGCCGCCCTTGACGCCGAGCGATGGTTGAGCGCGGTGGCGACGAGCACCTGACTGACGTCGTGCTGGGCGGGGCGTCCAGGCTGTCGTACTCTGCGAGCCCGTCGTGACCGCGACCCACGCACAGCCTCTCCCGGACGCACGGAACGCCGAGCGCGAGGCGCAACTCGCCCGTGTTCCCTTCTTCGAAGGTCTTACGACCGAGGCGCTCGCGCTGATCGCGAACGCGACCACGGAGGAGTCGCATGCGACGGGCACGAAAATATTTCAGTATGGGGACGTCGGCGACAAGCTGTTTGTTTTGCTGGAAGGCAAGGTTCGGATCTCGCGCGAAGTAGCCGGGATGGGCGAAGAAGCGCTTGCCGTTCTGGGTCCCGGCGAGGTGTTCGGCGAAATGTCGCTCATCGACGAGGCTCCGCGCTCGGCCGACGCGCGCGTGCACGAGCGATGCCGCTTGCTCGTGATTTCCAAGGAGGCTTTCGACGAGCTCCTTTTCATACACAAGGACCTCGCCTACGAGGTCCTCTGGAATTGCGTTAGAATCCTTTCCGCGCGGCTTCGGGAGACAAACGAGAAGCTCACTTTTCTCACGACGAGTGGCAAGTTCTGACCCCCGGCTCGTTACGGGCGTGCCCACTTTCTTGACGATAGAACGCGCGTTCAGTACCCTTGCCCGACGATGCAAGGCCTCACTCAACGCCAGCAGATGGTGCTCGACTTCATCCGCGAGTCGATTCACGACCGCGGTTACCCGCCCACCCTACGCGAGATTGGGGCCCGGATGGGCATTCGGTCCACGAACGGGGTCAACGACCATCTTCGCGCGCTCGAGCGTAAGGGATACCTAACGCGCGAGGACATGAAGTCGCGCGCGCTCCGCCCGACCGACCTCTCGCCTCAGTCCTTGGGCAACGCCGAGGCTGTGGAGCCTGCCAACGACGTCGACCTGGTCGAAGTGCAAGTGCTGGGCCGCGTCGCCGCGGGATTGCCGCTTCTTGCCGAGGAGCAGGTCATCGACACCGTCCGCATCGACCGCGCGCTGGTGAACGGCGGTCGCGACGTCTTCGGACTCAAAGTGCACGGCGACTCGATGATCGACGCGGGTATTCTCAACGGCGACTACATCTTCGTGAAGAAACAGCTGACAGCGAGCCGGGGCGAGGTTGTAGTAGCGCTCGTCGGAGACGAGGCCACTGTCAAATACTACTTTCCAGAAAAGGATCACGTTCGCTTTCAGCCAGCGAACAAGAACATGGCGCCCATCTATGTTCGCGCCGGGGATTTCAAGCCAACGATGCTACTCGGGGTTGTTGTAGGCGTCTTCCGGCGCCTGTAGACCGTTGCCGGTTGCCGGCGAAGCAGACCGGCCGCGCGATTCGCTGCGATGCGGAAAGTGCGCGCGTCGAGACCTCGAATTCCCCCTCACCCGGGGCAGGACCTGCTCTATGCTCGCGTTCGCTGAGGATCCGAAAGTGCAAAGCTTCTTTCTCGTCGCCAACATGCGCCGCATCTTTGTAGCAATCGCAGCTCTGGTCACCCTGGGGCTAGCGGCCGCGCCGGCTTTGGCTGCCGACCCAAGGGCCGAGAAGGAAGCCCAGGCTCTTCAAAAAAAGGCGATAGAAGAGGACTATTTGAACGTCGATTACGCAGCGGCGGTCAAGAACCTGAAAGCGGCTGCCCAGAGGTGCGGGAGCGACGGATGTAGGCCCCCGATCAGGGCTGCGATTCTTCGTGATCTCGGAGCGATGCAGATCCTCGGCGGTACCGTCGACGAGGGCAAGCTGAGCTTCGCTCAGTCGTTAGGTGTTGATGGTTCGCTCGATCTCGATCCCGCCTACAAGAATGCACAGTTGGCCGCGCTTTGGAGCGAAGCCAAGAAGAGCGCGTCGGCCGCGCCCTCGATTCCGGCCGCGCCCGTAGCCGCGACCCCCGAACCAACAACCCCAAATCCGCCGACCGCAACTGGCGACTTCGCTTACACGCCTCCGGGCGAGGCGCTGGTCCGCACCCCTTTTGCGGTCTACACGGAGTATCCAGGCTCCGAAGTGCTCGTCCACGTCATAGCGAAGTACAAAGGCTATGGCATGACCGAGTGGAAGAGCATTGAGCTCAAAAAGCTCGACCACGGGTTCGGCGGGCTGATTCCGTGCGCGGACGTCGCGCAGGGGCCGCTGCAATACTATTTGCAAGGGGTCAACGCACAGAACGAGCCGGTGGCCGCATCCGGAAGCCGCAGCAAGCCCCTCACCGTGCCAATCAATCCTCAAATCGGGGGCGCTCCAGCCGGTTTGCCAGGGCAGCCCGCTCCCGTCCAATGTGAGGATAAGTCAGGAGCCGAATGTCCCCCCGACTTTCCGGGCTGCAAGAGCAACAAGAAGCAAGCCGGCGCCGATTGCGCGAAGGACATCGAGTGCGACAGCGGTTCGTGCAGCACAGGCAAGTGTGCTGAAAAGAAAGAAGCTGGCGAGACTTGCGAGTCCGAAACCGAATGTCGCAGTGGCTCGTGCGCGGACGGCAAGTGCGTGGCGAAGAAGGGCGAGGGCGAAGATTGCGAGTCCAGCGACGAATGCGAAAGCGACCGTTGCAAGAATAGCAAATGCACCCTTCCCGAAGGGGCAGCTCGCTTCCACAGGGTCTGGCTCGGTATTTCCGTGCAGGCCGATTGGTTCATCATGCCGGGCGGCTCAAACGTCTGCGTGCTGCCTGTGCCGCCGGGAACGCTCCCACAGCCGATTTCGGCCGCCAGCGACACCGGGTACAGTTGTGTCGACTCTTCCGGCCACCAGTTTCCGAGCACGAACGCTCAAGGTCTACTCGTCAATCACGCCATTTCGCAGACTCACGACAGAGTGACGCCTGGCGGGGCGCTCGGAAACGTTCGAATCCTGGCGAGCATCGACTACGCGCTGAACACCAACATGCTGTTGGGGGCGAGGGCTGGTTACGTGCTCTTCACCGATCCACTGAGCGGGGCAGCCGGAGCCGCCTTCCCCCCGATTCACCTCGAAGCCCGTTTCACTTATCTCTTCGGCAAGGAACCCTTGATGACTTCGGGGGTCGCTCCGCTTGTGTTTGCGGGCGTAGGTGCAGGAGAGTTCGACGCTTTCGTTCCGGTAAGGGTGGATCTCACTCCCGATCCCAAATATCTCCCCGCTCCCCCTTACGACAAGGCTCAAAGCATCACGGTCAACGCATGGCAGACCGCCGGTCCCGTATTCCTCTCACTAGGCGCGGGCGCTCGGATTGCGTTTACTAACTCCGTGGCGCTGATTGCGGCATTGAAGTTTGAGGGAGCGTTTGGTGGAACCGCGGGCTCGCTCTGGGGCTTCGCGCCCGAGGCCGGACTGCAGTTTGGCCTATAGGGAGCGCTCAGTCAGGGGAAAAGCCCTGCGCGCCCCTCGGCAGAAAGGTCCGTTATTCGGCGTCCGACGACGCCGCGATGGAGGAGACCACGGGGTCTGGCGCCGAGCCGCTGTGCGCAGCTGCGCGTTGAAACTGCTCGTGAATCATTGTGCCGGCCATATATCCGTAACCGGCGGTGAAGAGGGCGGCGAACGGCGTAGCAATCACGTGGCCCGTTCGGGTCGAAGCAATCGTGGCGGCGAGCGAGATGAGGAAGAACACGCTCTCCATGAAGGGGAGAGCCAACGCAGTGGTTCGGTATCGAGCTCCGGTCGTTGCGCCCTTCTTGGGCGTGCGGACGAACTCTCCCGCCATTTGTCGATACCCGCGAATCAGGGCGCGCGTGATAAGCGGCGTTAGGCCCACGCCGACTGCGATGAGCGCCGGCACGACGAACAACGCGTCCCGTGCGCGACGCCCTTGGGCTCGTTCTGCTGCTGCGTAAAAGGCGGTCAGTGAACCTGTGGTTCCCAGAAACAGCGGGACGTCCAACGCCACGACCAACGCCGAGTTCGACCCGGGCATGAGGATCACGAGCGGTAGCAGGATGACGCTCAAAAGAAGGGTCAGGGGGTAGGCAAAGTGCGGGGTCAAATGAAAAAAAGCCTCGGCTCGCGCGCCTAAGGAAAGCTCGGAGCGGACGATGCGCCCGAGCAGCTTGCGCGATGTCTGTACGGTGCCGAGCGCCCATCGAAACTGCTGGGCACGAAACGCGCTCACGTCTTCTGGAAGCTCAGCGGGAGTGACGATGTCCTCTCTGTAGACGAACTTCCAGCCCGCGAGCTGGGCCCGGTAGCTGAGGTCCAAATCCTCCGTGAGCGTATCGTGTTGCCAGCCGCCGGCCGACTCGATGGCGCACTTTCGCCAGACTCCGCCTGTGCCCGCAAAGTTGAAGAGCCAGCCGGCCGCCGCTCGGATTCGGTTCTCCATCAAGTGATGTCCATCGAGCATCAGGGCGGCGACTCGCGTCAGAATCGAGTGGTCGCGGTTCAAGTGCCCCCAACGGGTTTGCACCATCGCCACTTTTGGATCATCGAAGTGTGGGATCACCTTCCGAAGGAAATCGGAGGGCGGTATGAAGTCGGCATCGAAGAGGGCGAGAAGCTCCCCTTTGGCGACCGAGAGACCCGCCGCGAGCGCTCCGGCTTTGTAGCCGATCCTGTTTTCACGGTGCAGATAGGTGACGTCGCGCCCGGCCTCTTGAAGCTCCGCGACGCAACGGCGCAAGATGGGGCGGGTTTCGTCCGTGGAATCGTCCAACACCTGGATTTCCAGAAGCTCGTGGGGGTACTCGATGCGCGCCACGGACTCGAGCAGCCGTCGCGCGACCGTGGCTTCGTTGAAGATGGCCAGCTGTATGGTGACGGTAGGCAGCGGGGCCATCGGCGCAGCGCCCAGGAACGGCGCCAGCGCGGGCACCCCCTCTTTGAGCACCCGAAGGCGATGGCGAAGCCGCACCTCCATCAGAACCAGGTACGAGCGGTGGATGCCGTATACGGACAGGATCGCCAGCACAGCGGCATAGAGAACGCAGACGAACAAGCCCATGGGGGGCAGCCAACCACATCCCCTCCCCCAGGTTGTCACGAACCTGTATTTCGTCGTCGCCGCTTGTCGAACGGATTCAGAGCATCGGTAGCGAGCCGCGAGCCTTGCCGCGGGGAAACGCCACGTCGAGGCGTTGGATGTCCTCCGCCGTCAGCGTCACGGCTTGCGCTCCCCCGTTCTCTGTGGCGTGCGCCACCTTTGCGGCCTTCGGAATCGCAAGTACAGTCGGCGAGCGAAGCAAGAACGCCAGGGCGACTTGATGCGAGGTAGCGCGGTGGGCTTTTGCGACCTCGCCTAGGACCTTGCCCCGTGCCGTGTTTTCGGGCGGGAAGCTTCCTGACCCGAACGGGCTGTAGGCCACAAGTGCGACCCCGTGGCGCTCGCACCATGAGAGAACGGCGTGCTCGACGGCTCGTTCGTCCACGTGATAGAGGACCTGATTGCAGGCGATCTGACCGGGCCCGGCGATCTCGAACGCTTCCTCGAGCTCCGATACGTCGAAATTGCTGACGCCCCACGACCGAATCTTTCCGTCACGCTTCAGCGTTTCGAAGGCACGGATCGTGTCCGCGAGCGGATGCGACCCCGGCCAGTGCAGCAGATAGCTATCGAGGTGATCGGTGCGGAGGCGCCGCAAGGTCTTCTCGCAAGCGCGAAGCGTGCCTTCGTAGGTGGCATTTTGGGGAAGTACTTTCGAAACGAGAAACGCTTCCATTCGCCGGCCTTCCAGCGCCTCGCCGACCAGCTCCTCGACTTTGCCGGAGCCGTACATTTCCGCGGTATCCACGTGAGTCATGCCGAGATCGAGCCCCGCTCGAAGGGCGTTGATGGCCCCTCGTCGGTCGTCGCGCTCCATATTCCAGGTCCCTTGCCCGATGGCGGCCGCTTTGCTGGTAGGTCCGAAGGCTCGCTCTCTCATAGGCTCCTCTACGACGCTTAAAGGGGATGCGATGGGTCGCGTCGACATCGCTCTCGGGCGCACGACGCAAACGATAATACGGTAGTTTCGGCCCGGGGCTGGAGTGCCGCGGGACGGCGCGCATCCAGGCGCCGCCGCGCAGTCCTCGTGCTATTCCGGCTGCGTCCGATGGCCGCCCCGAAGCGCAAGCGTCCCTGGTACTTGGTCTTGGCCCTCGTGGGCGCCGTCACCCTCGGATCCACCGGCGCATGCGGCGGCTGGAGCATGGTGACCCTCTATCGTGAGCCCATCGATCCATCGGTCGTGGGCCAACGCATTGCCGACGAAGCGGATCGGGCCGCGGTCGTCGAGCGCTTTCAGGCGTATCTTCATGCGCTCGACGCGGCAAAAGCCCGCGGATGGCCTCTGGCCGTAGCCTCGTTGCTCCTCGGGGGCGCGATTCTCATCGCTGCTGTGAGGACGTTGGGGGGCAGGGGCTCCGCGAGAAAAGCGCTCATCCAGCTGGTGATCGCGCAGGCGGGTACAAGCGCCCTTAGCTACTGGTTGATGCGCGACGTCTTCGACGCGGACCTGCGATTCGTCGAAGCCAACCAGTCTGCCGACATCTACGAGCGAATCAGTGATCGACCTCGGGCCGACGAGATGGCCAGAACAGCCTCGCACGTGCTTCGGGCAGCTACTCCTATCGACTTTGCTCTGCGGACTCTTGGAAGCGCCCTCATCGTGTTTGCGCTCACGCGGCGTCGTGCCCGGGAGCTGCTCGACTCCGCGAACGAAGCCATCGGAGCGCCATAGCTAGGTCATGGGGCGTATCCAGCGGTTGCCGGACGATCTCGCGAATCAGATAGCCGCCGGTGAAGTCGTCGAACGGCCCGCGAGCGTCGTCAAAGAACTTCTCGAGAACGCGCTCGACGCCGGCGCTACCCGCATCAAGGTCGAGCTCGACAGCGGCGGTGCTTTGCTCCTCCGAGTCGTCGACGACGGCGAGGGGATGACCGAGGACGACGCGCTACTGTCGCTCGAGCGTCACGCTACGAGCAAGATTCGCGAAAAGGAGGACCTCTTCACTCTTCGCACTTTCGGGTTTCGCGGAGAAGCCCTGCCGAGCATCGCGTCGGTGGCAAGGCTTCGCCTGCTGACGAGGTGCCGCGGAGCCGCCGAGGCCACGGAGGTGCTCGTTGAGGGAGGTGTGAATGCGCGCGTCCGCCCGCTCGGAGCACCCGAAGGGACGACTGTCGAAGTGCGCGATCTGTTCTTCAACGTTCCGGCCCGTCGCAAGTTTCTGAAGTCGGCGCCTACCGAAGCGGCTCATGTGACCGAGGCCGTCATGCTCGCCGCGCTGGCCCGCCACGATGTCAGCTTTTTCCTCGTCCGAGACGGACGAGCCGTGCGCGAGTGGTTGCGAGTCTCGACACGGCGGGATCGAGCGATGCAGGTGTTCGAGAATGAGAGGCTCGAGCCCTGTTTGGGCGAACGCGGCCCGATGCGCGTCGAAGCATACCTCTCGGCCCCTGAGCGCGCCCGAGCTGGAGCTGTGGCGCTGCATCTTCTTGTGAATGGGCGTCCAGTGCGTGACCGCACGCTTGCGCGCGCGGTCGCCCATGCCTATGGCTCGGTCCTTCCCGCAGGACGCTATCCGGTTGGTGTCGTGTATATCGAAGCGCCACCCGAGCAAGTCGACGTCAATGTGCATCCACAGAAGGCCGAGGTAAGATTTTCGGACGCGCGCGCATTGTTCGACTCCGTAACGCGAGAGCTACATGGATCGCTAGCGCGCGTCTTTTCGATACCCTCTCCTGGCATATCGCGTGGATGGAGCGCTGGCCCAGCCACGAGCGGCTCGTCCGTGCCGGCAAACGCGCTATCTGTCGCAGAACCGCTTCACTCTACAGACCCCTGGAACCTAGGGCCGCCTCATCCGACGACGAGTTCGGGCGTTGATGGGGGGATCAAGGACCTGGGGCAAGGCGCGTCCATCGAGCCGAGCCTCTTCGAGGGCGCCGGGTTCTATGGATCGCTCGACTTTCTTTCGCAGGTGCGCTCGACGTTCTTGGTCTGTGCTGGCTCGGATGGTCTCTACGTACTCGATCAACACGCGGCCGCCGAGCGCGTGACCTTCCATCGCCTGCGACGTTCCTTCTCGCAACGATCGATCGCTACGCAACGCCTCCTTCTTCCCGAAGTGGTCGATCTTCTCCCTGCGGAGGTCGCGGCGCTCGAAGAACGCGCCGAAGACATCCAGGCGCTAGGGGTCGAGCTGCGAGCCGTGGGTCCGAAAGCGGTCGCGGTCCACGCAGTCCCCATGTTGCTGGCGCGTAGCCGTCCCGAGCGCCTGGTGCGTGATTTGATCGCCGAGCTCGGGCGCGCTGCCAAGCGCCCTTTCGGGGATGCGGCGGACCTCGTGCTGGCGACGATGGCTTGTCACGGAAGCATTCGCGCGGGGGACGTGGTGTCACGCGAGGAGGCGGTGGCTCTTCTGCTAGCTCTCGACGGAATAGACTTCGCTGGCCATTGCCCCCACGGCCGTCCGGTCGTGACCCGAATTGGATATGATGATCTCGAACGGCGCGTCGGTCGTTGATCGTGCGCTCGGGATCGCCAGGTCCCACCCCGACGACCTGTTGGTGGTGGTCGGACCGACGGCGACCGGCAAGACCGCCCTCGCGGTCGCGCTTGCCGAGAACCTCGGCGGCGAGGTGATCGGCGCCGACAGTGTTCAGATCTACGAAGGCTTCGACATTGGCTCCGGCAAGCCAACTGCGGCGGAGCTTTCGGTCGCCCCTCACCATTTGGTCAGCGCCATCCGTCCCATGGATCCAATCGACGCCGCCTCGTGGGCGGACGCTGCGGCCCGCACTATCGACGAAGTGCGGTCACGCGGGCGGGTTCCGATCGTCTGCGGCGGCACCTTTCTCTGGGTCAAGGCCTTGCTATTCGGACTCGCCAAGGCACCCGCGGCCAATGCCGACATTCGAGCGGCACACCGAATCCTTGCCGCGCGGCAGGGGCGGGCCGCGCTTCACGTTCGTCTGAGCGCGTTGGATCCCCAAAGCGCCGCGCGCTTGCACCCGAATGATTTCGTCCGAGTGAGCCGGGCTCTCGAAGTCTGGGAGATCACTGCCAGGCCGATGAGCGAGTGGCAACGCGAGCACGGATTCAACAAGGCCGTACGTCCCGCGCAACTGGTCGCGCTGGTTGTGGATCCCGCCGTGCACACGGCGCGCATTCGAGCGCGGGTCGAACAATGGCTCGCTCAGGGCTGGATTGAAGAAGTCCATGCGCTCCGCGCGCGCGGGTACGGTGGCGCGCGCGCTATGGGAAGCGTCGGCTATTCGCAGGTTCGAGCGGCTCTCGACGGAACGCTGGCTCGCCAGGACCTAAGCGATGCCATTGTTCGCGCGACTCGGGTCTTTGCCCGACGACAGCGCACTTGGCTACATCATGCCAAAGTGAGCTGGCTCTAGAGCGAGAGCGCCTCGTCGAGGATCGCCAAGAACGTCACGGGCATCGACCGGCTCGCATCGCCAGTCAGCTCGGCCACAGTGGCAAAGGACGGAAGCACCGCGCGCGTAGCTTCGGCGAGCAACGGCTCGTCCGGATGCCTCCCATCTTGCATTGGAGGGGCATCGGAGTCGAAGTCGTCGGAAGGCGCAGCTGGAACGCGCCCCGATTCTGGTGGAGGCGTGTGTAGCGGCGGTCGCGCGTCCTCGGCACCAAACGCCATTTGCTCCAAACGATCCTCTGGCTCGGGCATGACGGGACGACGTGACGAGGCGGGTGCTGGGTCGGCTCCCTCTTCTTCGAACGCATCGGGAGCGGACGGCATGGTTTGCCCGGCATCACCGCTTGGCTCGGCGGCGGGATGGGGGTCGGGGTGGTCACTGCCCTCCCTGCCAGCCGAGTAGGTTGGCGCAGTGCCTGCGGCGACGAGCCGCTCCGCGCTGTCCGGGCGACTGGAGGAGTCGTTTTCCGGGAGACCGTCGGCCACACTTATTTGGGCGGTCTCGACGTAGTCGACCTCCACCGCGATTCCCAGGTCGGCGACCGGGTCGTCCGGCGGGGGCGGCGTCCAAGTGGACAGCTGCACTGGCTCCTCCACAGGGTCCGGCGCCATGGGTTCGGCCATGGCTCGAGCGGCGCCAGGGGTAAGGCTGTCGCGCCCCCCGGCGCGTGTACGCACCCGCTCTAGCAGCCGATTGAGCCGGGCGAGCTTTTCGGTGTTGCTCACGCCGCGTCTCCTTGGAGACGCCTCAGCGCGTCTCCCCACGGCACGCCAGACGCTATCCAATTTCGCACGCGCTCGGTGCCGCGCTCGCTGGCAACAAGCACCCGCGCGGGCTCTCGTTCGCCCGAAAGAAGCGTGCACCAAACTCTCCGCCCGAATGTGGCTTCCAAGGTGGATGCGACGAGGGGGGCCAGCAGCGGGGTCGATAGCGGCGATCCCTCGACAAGCACGACGATCGCGCGCCCCCAGCGCTCGACGGAAAGCGCGCCGATGCCCGCCAGAGCGGCTTCGCCCGCCAGCTGCGTGACGACCGTCTCGATCGAGGACTGGGTTACGTCTTGCAGTCGCGCGCGAGCACGTCGCCCAATGGCGTCGCCGAGCGCGTGGCCCAGAGCCTCTAGCGCCTCTTCTGAAGCTGCTGCCACGAGTCGCGCAAGCGCGTTGGCCGGGACGAGCAAAAGGCACTCTTGCTCGCCTCCCGACCGCACGTTGCCACGACCCAGGTCAAACTGAATTGCGTGCGTCGCGTCGAACGAGGGGGCCGCCATGACAGAACGTCGGTATAGCTTATACGAATCCGGCAATAGCGGTGTCAATGAACGTGCAATCGACTCGGGCCGTTCGATCTCTGCTCGCCGCGATCGCAATCTGCGTTTCGTGCGTGCCCCGCCTCGCGCGCGCGGGGAGTATGTCGAGCGTCGTCGGCGGGAGCGGGCCACCGATCCCGATGGAACTTCGACCGGATGCGACTCCGGCGTGGTCTTACGCATGCTCCCTTCACCACCCTCTGTGCTCCCGAGCCGCACCGGGGACACCGCACCGCTTTCAGCTGGACGTCTTGGCCGCCGCGGATCGCGCTTGGGAGGCGATAACCGGTGTGCTGCGCGCGCCCCCTCCGGAAGGCGCCGTCGGGGACCCGTGGGAAGTCTATTTGGTGGACACGGTCGAGGGCGGATCGAGGGCCGTATCGAACGAGCGAGATCCGCTGTCTCGTTTCGATCGCGAGTCGACCTTTGCTTTGGTGGATCGGGAGACACCCACGGGCTGCAGCCTCGATTTCGCTCTCGCGCGGGCCATCGCGGAGGGCTCGCTCCGGCGAGAAGCGCCCGCGACTGACATCGGAAGTGTGCGAGCCCAGAGCGAGGCGGTTGCGCATCTCATGACTCCGTGCGCCCCTCCGCAAGAGAACGAAGCCGCGTTCCAGGCCGCGCCGTGGCGCTGCATCGTGGACCCGGGGTCCGAGCCCTTCGACCGGGGAGCATCGCTCTTCGTGGAGTGGGTTGATGCGACCTTCGGCACCGAGCCCGGCTCCTTGCCTCTCGGGGCTTGGGCGCTCGCGCCCACGCGTACCGCGCCCTCGGCATCGCGATGGGTGGGGGCTCCGACGACGTTTGACGTGCTTCGCGCGTCGCTCAAAGGTGTGCTTGGGCGCGAGACGACTTTCGACGACGTGCTCCTGAAATTTCTGCTGGCGCGGGCCTCGATAGAACCGCGCCCCGCATTGTCCTGGAGCGTTCCGTGGCCCGTTCGAGCGCGTCGCTTGACTCCGGCGGAGCCGATCGCCCCCACGGGAGCAAGCTACGTGCACGTCGACTGCCATGGCAGCCCTCACGGGGGCAAGCTTCGCCTGGAAGCCCAGTGGGAGGACTATGCTCGAATGCGCTGGCTCGTGGTCAAGCGGGATGCGGCGAACAAGACGCTGGCCGTGCTGCCCGTGACCTCAACCGACCACGGCACGGCAGCTTCGATGACCGTCGAAGAACTGGATGGCGTCGATCACCTCCTGATCGTCGTTCAGAACCTGGGCAGCACGGAGCACGCCTTCGATCCCGACCAGGGCGACTGGGAACCCCACGGGTGGCTGCTCACCCTGGAGGGGCAGCCTGCGCTGGGCCCTTGACCTGACATGCCTCGGGCGCGGACCCTACGGGTGTGGGAAGGTCATGGTTTCGGTTTGCGCTCGTCGTGGTCGGCAGCGCCTTTGCGCTCGTTCTCGCGGCAGCGATGGCTTGGGCGGCGCCGCCACCCCTCCCCGCTGTCGACGTTCGCGTCCACGAACGCGTCGTGTTCACGCTTAGCGTTGCGAGGGCAGGGCAGAGCCCACAAGAGAGAGCGCGCGCGGCGAGCGTCGCGCTCGAAAGTGGCCTCGAAGATCCGGACGCACCGAGCGCTCGAGTGGAGGAACAGCTTGGGAGTGCGGTCGTCTTCGTTGGCAAGATACCGATCGTCACGTTAGGTGCGGATGATGCCGAGGCCGCGGGCGGAGAGGCAACGTTGCACGTATACGCGGCCGGTATCGTCTCGAAGATCGACGATGGCCTTCGGGCCGAACGCAAGAGAAGCGCGATTGCCGAGCACGTGTTCTCTCTGTCGCTCCTGGTCTTCTCGGGTCTGCTTGCGTTCTTGGTCCTTCGTCGGGTCGGCGATGTGTCGCGTCGGGCTCGGCTCTGGGTCAAGGTTCACCCCGACCGGATTCCGGCCCTCAAGCTTGGGCGGATTGAGGTCGTGCGGCCTCTCGCGGTGCGGGGCGCCGTCTCTGTCGGGCTTGCTCTGGCGCACCGGGTAGCCGAGTTTGCAATTGCATACTTCTGGCTGATTTTCGCGCTGTCACGATTCGACGCTACGCGAGCGTATACCGATCGGCTTGCCGGCTTCGTGCTCGTTCCCCTTTCTGCGCTACTCGGAAGGCTGGGCTCTGCGCTGCCTCTCGTCGTGGTCGCCGCCATCGCGGCCGTCGCGGTTGGCGTCGCGGTCCGCTTCGTCGATGTGTTCTTCGCGGGTGTGGGGCGGGGGGAAACACACCTGACTTGGCTGCCCCGCGAGCTTGCGGGTCCCACGAGCGTGCTGGTTCGCTCAGGCATTGTCTTGTCTTCCATCGTGCTCGCGGCTCCCTTGATTACGGGAACGGACGATGGCGCGCTCTCGCGAGCCGGGGTCGTAGCCCTCGCGGCGCTCGGGTTAGCGTGCACGCCGGTTTTGGCGTGTGCCGCCGCCGGTGTACCGGCGGTATTTGGCCGGCGCGTATCGCCCGGAAGGTACGTGGAAGCGGGAGGGCGAACCGGTCTTGTCCGCGAAGTGAATCTCCTTGAGATCGTCCTCGAAGACGCTTTTGGGTGCTTGGTGCGAGTGCCCCAGCTTCTCGGGCTGTGGCACCCCATGCGGGTGCTCGGCACGGCGCCGCCTACGTCGGTCGAAATCGTGCTGGATCCGAGGGCACGGCCAGCGATGGTCGAGCGCGCGCTCGCTGGGGCCTTAGGAGCGAGGTGCGATCGCTTTCGTGTGGATCTGGTCGCTGTCGACGCCGACGGAGCCCGCTGGCGCGTCTCTGGAGTCCAACTGCCCGACGAACGCGGCGCAGCTCTGGCGGATGCCATCATGATGGCGGTTGCGGACGCTGGGATCGCGCTCGGACGCTCGAACGCGCGACCGGGAGCGGCGTGAGGGTGCGCGGGTGAATGCCATAGCGCTACTGATGGGCCTCCTCGTGCTGTCCTATTTGGGCAGCTTTTTGGTTTCGCGCCGCTCGGCTGGCGGCCTGGGTCTGCCCTCCGGGATCGAATATGTCACCTTGGGCTTTGCGCTGGGTCCGCACGCCCTCGATCTCGTCGCGGCCAGAGACATCAGCGCATTCGAGCCGGTCGCACAGGTGGCGCTGGGCTGGCTCGCGTTCGGGCTTGGACTCGATTTTGGATTCGCCAACGAGAAGAGGGTGCGACTGAGCCGAATCGCACTTGCCTCTTTCGGCGCGCTGCTCACCGGGTGCGCGGTAGCTGGGGCGACGGGGTACCTCGTGCAGCGCCTTGGGGTGGGCGCAAACCCCACCGATCGCATTCTCTTGGCGGGAGGCGTCGCGGCAGTGTGCTGCGAAACCACGCGCCATTCGATCGCATGGGTCGTCGGCACCCAGAAAGTCTGGGGTCCGCTGGCGACCGTTATCAATGACATCGCACATGCCGACGACTTCCTTCCGCTCGTCGCGGTTGCGATCCTGTTCGCGCTTGATCCTAGCCAGGGGATCACTTTGCCCGTGCCGATTAGGGACTGGTCGCTCGTCACTGCCGCTTTGGGGCTGGTGCTCGGCGCCGGTGCGGCCCTCCTAATGCGCAGCGAAATGCCTGTCGAAGACACTTGGGCCGCCCTCTTCGGAGTATCGCTTCTCGTGATCGGCACAGCCGCGCGCCTCGCGCTCTCGACGTTGACGGCTAGCTTCTTCATGGGGCTCGCAGTATCCGCCTTCTCCCGGCGTGGCGCGCGGTTGCGGGCCATGGTGGGCCCGACAGAGCACCCGGTGCTTCTCCCTGCGCTCGTGCTGGCGGGCGCTCGGGTCGACTTTCGAGTCACGGGCGCCCTGCCCTGGATCGCCGTGGTGGCAATCGGCGTCCGCTTGGTCACGAAAGTCGTCCTCGGGTGGGCGCTTGCGGCCGGATCGAGGCCGGCGCGGAAGGCCGGACCGCTGGTCGGGCTATCCCTAAGCTCCTCTGGCGCGCTCTCGATGTGCATTGGGCTCGCGTTCGCACTCCGCTTTCCCGGACTGGTAGGCGACAGCGTGCTCGCTGTCGCGATCCTCTCGGCCGTCGTGGGCGAGTTTGTCGGTCCGGCGCGCTTGCGCCGCGCTCTGCTTGCCGCCGGCGAGCTCGAGGAGACGTCGCCCTCGCCCGAACCTGGTCACGTGGCGGCGTGACAGCCTCGGCGCTCCGCAGGGGGGTGACCCCGTGGCTCTCGCACGCCGCGCTTCTGTTGGCATTCGGGGCGCTCACCTTCTACGCGACGCGAATCGTCCATGAGGAGCAGGGCCGTCTCTGGAGCATTGCCGCGATCGGCTTTCTCCTGCTGGCGGGGACGCTTGCGAGCGAGCTCGTCGCCCCATTCGGCCTCCCACACTTGACCGGATATCTCCTGGCGGGCATCGCCGCAGGCCCTCATGCGCTGGGCATCGTTGACGCGCACACGGTCAAGAGCCTTTCTCCTATCAACACTCTTGCGCTATCGCTCATTGCGCTTGCAGGTGGCGCGGAGCTCGAGCTCGGCGCGGTCCGCAAGTGGGCCAGAAGTCTCGCTTTCGCGATCGCCGTACAAACGGCGGTCGTGTTTGTCGTTGCCGCCATAACGTTTCTACTCGCTCGGCCTCTCATCCCTTTTGCGCGTGGCCTGGGTCCGTGGCCCGCTCTAGGTATCGCTCTGTGCTGGGCCGCTCTGGCCGTCACACGGAGCCCTTCAGCGACGTTGGGAATTCTGTCCCAGACGCGAGCGAGCGGAGTGCTGGCCAACTTCACGCTCGCGTTCGTTATGGTCTCGGACGTCGTGGTGGTGGTGCTGGTCGCGACGGTTCTCGGCGTTGCCCGGCCCCTCATCGACCCTTCGGCTCACTTCTCGCTCGATGCGTTCGTCGTGCTTGCACACGAACTTTTTGGGAGCGTGGCATTGGGTACCACCCTCGGCCTCGTCATAGCCGCCTATCTGCGGCTCGTGAATAGGCAGATGCTGGTCGTCCTGCTCGTCCTCGGCTTCGGCGTGAGCACGGTGCTCGACTACCTGAGATTCGACGCGCTGTTGACGTTCATGGTGGCAGGATTCGTGGTCCGAAACCTTTCGCAACAAGGCCAAAAATTCATTCACTACATCGAACAGACGGGGACGGTTGTCTACGTCGTCTTCTTCGCGATCGCGGGCGCGGATCTCGACGTCCCTCTTATCCGCGCGCTTTGGCCGGTGGCGCTAATTCTTGGGGGGGCTCGAGCGTCCGCGACCTGGGTCGCTTCGCGCGCGGCTTGCGCGATCGCAAGAGACCCTCCGACCCTGCTCCGTTGGGCCTGGTCAGGGCTCGTTTCGCAGGCAGGTCTCACAATCGGGCTCAGTCTCGTCATTGCGCGGGAGTTTCCCGCGATTGGAACGGAGTTCCGGTCACTCGTCATAGCAACCGTCGCGGTCAACGAGATGCTCGGGCCGGTCCTGTTCAAGCTCGCTCTCGACCGGGCGGGCGAGACGGCGAGCAACCGCAATTCAGCGTTTCCACCCGCCTTGGTCCCATCAGACGAAATCAGGTGATCGCCGTGCCATGGACGGTTCCATGGGCGGCCTACGTCGCGGCGCGCTTCTGGCGGCAAAATGGGCGGGTTTGAGGTTTGGGGCCGGACTCCCATCCTGTTCTGCGGCAAGTTGTCGCTTTAGGCTCGCCGAAAGAGCAAGCCATAGACCAAAAGCACGTCACCCGTGTTCCACAGCCAGGGCTCCGTCACCCTCGGCGAATCGACGAGCTCTCTTAGGCCGGGGACGGCCAACCCATTCAGTAGCGAAGCGGGGTCGGGGTCAAGCGAAACGGTTCCCTGAAGGAGCCCATCTTTGACGAATGCCTGAAGTTCCTCCGGACTCGCTCCAACGAGGTCGCGAAGGGCGGGAGCCGTCTTCGAGCCCAGGGCGTCGCATGCGATGGCGCCTCGCCCTCCGCGCTCGAGGCTGCCCACCAAAGTGCCCAGGTGAACCGCGGTTATCGCGGTAAAGAGGTTGTTCCAGTTCGTACGAGATGTCACCCAGGCTCGCCGATACGCAATGGGCAGCTGGCTGAGGATGCAATCGGAGAGGACGACGTGGAAGGTCCGCCCAACCTGACGAAGTATCGAATGGATAGACGCCACTGCGGCGCGGCCGAGCTCTGCATTATCGGGAAACCTGTCGCCCCACTCGTCGATCCGATCCTCGAAGCCGGAAAGATCGATGCCCGCGTGGGTGACCACCCGGTCGCGTGCGGCAGGTGGAAAGCTGTCGCGTCCACGTTCCAGCGCTTCAGGATCGACGTCGATGAGGTGGATTTCGGAGAAGTCGGAGGCGAGATGGTCGGCGTCCAAGTCGGTGCAATTACCAGCACCGAAAATGCCAATGTTCGGGGCACCACCGACAGTCGCCAGCAACCGCATGAGATGGGCTCGATGCCCGCCGTAGCGCTCCCGGTGGCCTTCGATATTGCGATTGAGCTTGATGTGGTAGTCGGTAGCGCGAGGGGTGGATTCTGGAGAGGCTCCGTCCCCGTGCGTCGCGGCCTGATGACGTCGTAAGCAGGCGGCGGAACAGGCGAGAAAGGGCGTTGCGCAAAGATCGCAGACGCGTCGGGGAGGGAACGCACACCCGCATCCCTGGATGGAAGGGTCGCTGATCTCGCCCATTGCTTCCTCTCGAGCGTAAGGCCCGGCCCTGTGTTCGCAAACCCTTGGAGGCGGACAAAAAGGCAGCGGGGGCGATCCGAAGAACCGCCCCCGCGCCGATCGGCCGCCTACGACAAACTCTACGAACCGACTTTGACGCCCGGCAAGTTGCCGTGGAAGAAACGCGGGTCGGCGATGCTCGGCGCCACGGTCTGAATGTCGAGGCCGAAGCTGTCGAAGATCGAGCCCATGAGATCGTTGTTCGATAGGTCCGGACTGCCGACCTTGCCCTGGTCTTGCTGCGCCGTCTGGACACCGCCGCCCGCGCCGGTCTTGGTGTACCAATCGTTCGAGAGGGGGTCGACGCCGACGCCGAGCGGCGTGTAGACGTCGTTGAACCGAATGAGCTTGCCGGTCTTGAAGTAACCGCCGTTGCTCCCGGCCAGCGCGAAGTACGCGTTGT
>Ga0302325_10000257_pt1 | contig 152185 bp, 123 predicted proteins | sample Palsa_T0_2_FD_201948 | JGI IMG/M metagenome (GOLD analysis project Ga0302325, IMG submission 201948) | Peat permafrost microbial communities from Stordalen Mire near Abisko, Sweden - Palsa_T0_2 | ecosystem: Environmental > Terrestrial > Soil > Palsa > Peat permafrost | place: Sweden: Abisko...
CCTTGATGAGCGCGGCGGCCCAGGGCAACGGCTCGGGCGTTTCCGGGTATGGGTCGTCGATTTCCACCCAGACACCCGACAAGTCGGGCTTTCCGCCAATGCGAGGCACGGGTTGAGAGGGAACTTGGCTCTCTTCCGCATGACATTCGCGAGCCTGTTTGGGTCGTCTCCCAGGGTGCTTCCGTTTACGGTCTCTTCGAGCTTAATATTCAGTTGCGCTGCTTTGCCGGCCTCCAGCACGACGTCCCGTTTCGTCTGCTTGTACGCGCAGCACGGCATCACGATCGAGAATTCGTAGGCTCCGGGAGCCAGGCCGGCGAGTGTGTAGCGGCCATCGGGCCGACTGGCGGTCCGTGCGAGGACGCCACTCGCCTTGTCCTTTAGCTGGATGGGCGCTTCGTCCACCGGCGCGCCATTCGGATCGGAAATCGTGCCGCCGAGTGAGCCTCGGTCGCTCTGCGCGGACCCTCGGTCGCTTTGCGCGGACCCTCGGTCGCTTTGCGCGGACAATGCTGCGATGAATGCCAGCGTGCAGATTGCGAGCGCTAATCGGGACATCGTGCCTCCCTGGTCATCGCGTCTTCGATTACACGTAACTGCTGGGCGTCAGGCTAGCATCCGAGCAGCATCCTTCGCAAAGTAGGTCAGGATGAAATCCGCCCCGGCGCGGCGGATCGCAGTCAGCGATTCGAGAATAGTCCGGTCGCGGTCCAGCCAGCCGTTATGGATGGCGGCCATCATCATGCTGAACTCGCCGCTGACTTGATAAGCGCCGAGCGGCAAAGGAAAACGCTCGCGGGCTTCCCGAATAATGTCGAGGTACGGCATGGCCGGCTTCACCATGATCATGTCGGCGCCCTCTTCTATATCCAGCTCAATTTCGCGCATCGCTTCGCGCGCATTGGCGGGATCCATCTGATAGCTGCGCCGGTCGCCGAATTGCGGCGTGGATTCGGCCGCCTCGCGGAAAGGGCCGTAGAAGACCGAAGCGTATTTAGCGGCGTAGGAAACGATGGGAGTATTCAGGAAACCAGCTGCATCCAGCGCCTTGCGGATCGCCGCCACGCGCCCGTCCATCATGTCGCTGGGAGCCACCATATCGGCGCCGGCGCGCGCGTGAGATACCGCCGCTTTGGCGAGCCACTCGAGCGTGGGATCGTTCTCCACTTCGCCGTCGACAACCAATCCGCAGTGGCCGTGGCTGGTGTACTCGCAATTGCAAACGTCGGTCATGACGAGGAGCTTAGGAGTTTCGCGCTTGAGCGCTCGCACGGCCTGCTGGACGATTCCGTCGTCGGCGTAGGCCTCCGATGCTATTTCATCCTTCGTTTCTGGAATCCCAAATAGAATGACGCCGCCGATGCCGAGCGAATGGGCCTCCGCGCACTCCCGCACCAGGCGATCCACCGAAAGCTGGGCGTGCCCCGGCATGGATCCGATCTCGCGACGAATACCTTCGCCCGGACAGACGAAAAGCGGCAGGATGAAATCGCCCGGATCGAGCCTGGTTTCTCGAACCAGGTTGCGCAGCGCCTCGGTGGCCCGCAGGCGGCGCATTCTATGAATGGGAAACGCCACGGGTCAGCCTTCCTGGATGGTCACCGACTTCAACTGGTCGCCTTGCTGCACCTTGTCCACCACGTCCTGCCCAGTGGTCACTTGGCCGAAGACGGTATGCTTGCCGTCCAACCAATCGGTGGCGATATGGGTGATGAAAAACTGGCTGCCATTGGTATTCGGACCGGCGTTAGCCATCGAAAGCGAGCCGATCTTGTGGCGGTGGGGATTGCCCTTGGTCTCATCCTCGAATTTGTAGCCGGGGCCGCCGCGGCCGCTGGCCGTCGGGTCGCCACCCTGCACCATGAAGTCCTTAATGACACGATGAAATTGCGTGCCGTCGTAAAAACCTTCGCGGGCGAGAAATACAAAATTGTTCACCGTCTTGGGCGCGTCTTTCGCGAAAAGATCGCAGACAATCTTGCCGTTCGAAGTTTCGAAGGTGGCCGTGTACTTGGCGGCCGGATCGATCGACATGGACGGCGGCGTTGAATATTGTTTGGACATAATTTTAGTGTAACGGGCTCCGCTGCCTCACGGTCGCGGCTTCGGTTGAGTCGCGGCTCGGCTAAGTCGCGGTTCTGTAAATTTCGGCTAGAGGCGCAGGTCGCGGCCGGTCATTTCCTTGGGCTGCTTTTCGTCCATGAACCCTAACACGGTGGGTGAAATATCCTGCAGCGCGCCGCTCGACCGCAGCATGACGCGCGAATCGCTCACCAGAATGAACGGCACCGGATTGGTGGTGTGATAGGTGTGCGGACCTTTCGTAATGGGATCGATCATGGTCTCGGCATTGCCGTGATCGGCGGTGATCATCCAGGTGCCACCGGAACGGCGCAGTGCGTCGTAGATCTGGCCGAGTCCCGCATCCACGGCTTCCACGGCGAGTATGGTGGGCGCCATTTTTCCGGAATGCCCGACCATATCGGCATTCGCATAGTTCATGACAATAAAGTCGAACTCACGCTGTTCAATCGCCTTCAGCACCACATCGGTAATGCCTTGCGCACTCATCTCCGGCTTCAGATCGTAGGTTGCCACCTTGGGAGACGGCACCATCTCGCGGCTCTCGCCAGGATAAGGTTTTTCGTTGCCGCCGTTGAAGAAGTAAGTAACGTGCGCGTATTTCTCAGTTTCGGCTACCCGCAGGTTTTTCCAATTCAACTGCGCCATCACATCGGCCAGGATGTTGTTGGGATGCTCGCGCGGCAGCACGAAAGGAACCCGGAAGGTCTTATCGTACTCGGTCATGGTGGTGAAATGCAAATTTTTCGGCGCGGTGGACCGCGATGGTTTTTCGAGCGTTGGATCCATCAGGGCCATGGTCATTTCGCGGCCGCGATCGGCGCGAAAGTTGAAAAAGATGCAGGCGTCGTCGTCGCGAATCAGGCCGACCGGCTGTTTCTGAGCATCTACGATGGTGACGGGTTCGATGAATTCGTCGGTGACGTCCCGCTCGTAGGATCGCTTCACGGCCGTCACGGGATCGTCCGATTTCTCGCCCTTGCCGAGCACCATCGCGGCGAAAGCGCGCTCCACGCGGTCCCAACGCTTGTCGCGGTCCATGGCATAGTAGCGGCCGGACACCGATGCGATTCGGCCTAGGCCGATCCGGCGGATCTCTTTCTGAATTTGTTCGATGAATCCCGCGCCGCTTTCGGGCGGCGTATCGCGCCCGTCCATGAAGCAGTGAACAAACACTTGCTCCACATTTTGTCTTTTGGCCATTTCGAGCAAGGCATAAAGGTGCGTAAGCAATGAATGCACGCCGCCGTCGCTACAGAGCCCCATCAGATGCAGGCGATGCGTCTTGGCGTGCTTCATCGATTCCAGCAGCACGGGATTGTTGAAAAATGCGCCCGACGAGATCATCAGATCGATCCGCGTGACATCCATGAGGATGATGCGGCCGGCGCCGATGTTCAAATGTCCCACTTCGCTGTTACCCATTTGTCCGGGAGGCAAGCCGACCGCGGGTCCGGAAGTTTGCACCAGCGTGTTGGGGTACTCGCGCAGCAGCAAATCGTAGGTGGGTTTGCGCGCGGCTGCGATCGCATTGCCCTCTGTAACCGGCGAAAAACCCCAACCGTCCAGGATGGTGAGAACCAGCGGCTTCTTTTGGCCGTGCATTATTGGTGGAATGCTTTCCGGCCGGCGAACCTGGCTTCGCTCCCAAGTTCCTCTTCGATACGCAGGAGCTGATTGTATTTCGCGATGCGGTCCGTGCGGCTGGCCGATCCGGTCTTGATCTGGCCGGCGCGCGTGGCCACCGCCAGGTCCGCGATGAACGGGTCCTCGGTTTCGCCGGAGCGGTGCGAAACGATGTTGGTGTAGCGCGCCGCAGTGGCCATTTGCATGGCCTCCAAGGTTTCGGTGACCGTTCCGATCTGGTTCACCTTGATGAGAATCGAATTGGCGATTCCTTTTTCGATGCCTTTTGCGAGCAACTCGGTATTGGTTACAAAAATGTCGTCGCCCACCAGTTGGATTTTCGATCCCAGCGCTTCGGTGAGAGTGCGCCAACCGTCCCAATCGTCCTCAGCCATCCCGTCTTCGAGCGAAATGATCGGATACTGCTCCACCCACTTGGCCCAAAACTTCACCATCTGATCGGAGGTCCGCTGGCTCTTGTCGGATTTCTTGAAGACGTACTTGCCGGTTGCCTTATCGTAGAACTCGCTGGCCGCGGGATCGAGCGCAATACCGATTTGCGTGCCAGGCTTATAGCCCGCCTTGGTGATGGCCTCCAGCACAACGTCGAGCGCCTCCTCGTTCGACTTCAGGTTCGGCGCAAATCCGCCTTCATCCCCCACCGACGTCGAATAGCCGCGCTTCTTCAGTACGCCCTTGAGGGTGTGAAATACTTCGGCGCCCATGCGGAGCGCTTCGGAGAATTTGCTCGCGCCATAAGGGGCGATCATGAACTCCTGCGGATCTACCGAATTGTCGGCATGCGCGCCGCCGTTGAGGATGTTCATCAACGGAACCGGCAGCAGGTTGGCGCCAACGCCACCTAAATATCGATAGAGCGGCGTGATTTGCGAATGCGCGGAAGCGCAGGCCGCCGCCATCGACACCGCCAGGATGGCGTTCGCACCCAGCTTGGCTTTGTTCGGCGTACCGTCCAGATCGATCATGGCGCGATCAATCGCGTTTTGTTCCTCCGCCTGCATGCCTGTGACGGCCGGCGCGATTTTCTTGACGATGTTGGCAACGGCCTTGCGCGTTCCTTTGCCCAGATAGCGCTTCGGATCGTTGTCACGCAGCTCGACGGCTTCGTGCTCGCCGGTGGAAGCGCCGGAAGGTACCGCGGCCCGGCCGATGGAACCATCCGCCAGATGCACATCGGCCTCGACCGTGGGATTGCCTCGCGAGTCGAGAATCTCGCGGCCTAGAACCTTGACGATTTCCATACCTCTTCATTCTGCGGGAGGCGCGGAGGGATTGTCCAACGGAAATGCGGAGCCGCACTCCTATCGGCTAAAATGAAGGAGTTCCGCTTCCTAAAAGAGTTGGGTCGTAGCAGTTCCTCGTGGCATCTAACTGCATTCAGGCCGAAGGCTGTTCATGGTTTTTGAACGTATCGCTTATTCTAAGCTTGTCTTTCTCGTAACAATCGCCGGTTGTGCCTTCACCACCGCCTGTGAATCCGCAGCGCAGAACCAGCGGCAGGCGCAGCCTGCGCCGGCCGGCGTTGTGGTCACGCAAGTGGAGGCCGGCGACGTGCCGGTGATGTCGGATTACCCGGCGCAGACCTACGCGCGCAATACGGTTGAGATCCGGGGCCGCGTGGACGGCTATATCGATAAATGGCTGTTCCACCCAGGCCAGGAAGTGCACGCCGGCGACGTGCTGTACGTTCTAGATCTGCGCCCCTATGAGGCCGCGGTGGAGCAGGCCAAGGGGAATCTTGCGCAGAGCGAGGCGGATCTCGAGTTCGCGCGCAAGCAGGTGGCGCTCTTGCAGGCCCAAGCGAACCTGGCCGCCGCGCAAGCCAACCTGTTGAAAGCCCAGCAGGACTACGAGCGCCTGACGCCGCTGGTGAAAGAAGACGCCGCCGCGCAACAGGAACTGGACACCGCGGTCGCGGCTCTGCACGCCGGCGAGGCGAACGTGAGAGCCAGCCAGGCCAACGTGGATCAGACGCGCCTCTCCACCGACACGCAGATCTCTTCCACGGCCGGAAAAATGGACGCGCAACGCGGCGCTTTGCGCACCGCGAGCCTCAATCTGGAGTACGCTACCATCCGCGCGCCGATCAGCGGCTTGATTGGCGACACGCTGGTTCCGGTGGGCGGCCTGGTGACCGCGAATGCCGCCCAGCCGCTCACCACCATTGTTCCGCTGGATCCAATCTGGGTTCGATTCAAAGTCACCGAGTCGCAGTATCTGTCCTTCAAGAAGAACCCCACGCTGCTCCAATCGGCGCTGGCGCTGATCCTGGCCGACAACACGGAATTTCCTCAAAAGGGGCGCATCGAAAATACTCTTAACCAAGTGGACCCCAAGACCGGCACGCTTGAATTGCAGGCCAGCTTTCCCAATCCGCAACACACGCTGCTGCCTGGGCAGTTCGGCAAGGTGCGCGTGGAGACCGAGCTGCGCCGCAACGCGATCCTGGTTCCGCAACGCGCCATTCAGCAATTGCAAAGCGAGCAAACGGTGCTCACGGTGAACGCTCAGAATATCGTGGAACTGCGCGCCATCGTCACCGCCGAGCGTGTGGGCGAGAACTGGATCGTTCAGCAGGGGCTGAAGCCGGGCGATCGCGTCATCGTGGAGGGCCTGCTCAAAGTGCGGCCGGGCGCGCGCGTGACGCCCACGCCCTATCACTCGGAAACCAGCGGGGCCCGCTAAGCAATATGGCGCGATTCTTCATTGACCGGCCGGTGTTTGCCATCGTCATCGCGATCGTCATCGTCATTCTCGGCGTGGTGGCGATTCCCAATCTTCCCATCGCCGCTTTCCCCGAGGTTGTTCCGCCGGTGGTCCAAATAACCGCCAGCTATCTGGGTGGCAATTCCATCGATCTGGAGAAGACCGTCGCACAGCCCATCGAAGAACAACTGGCCGGGTTGGACGGGATGATGTACTTCCTTTCCAGCAGCGCCAACAACGGCGCCATCACCATCAATGTCACGTTTCAGCTGGGCACCAATCCGGACACAGCGACGGTTCAAACGCAGAACAAAGTGAACATCGCGCTGCCCCGGCTGCCTCCCGAGGTGCAGCGGCAAGGCGTGGTGGTGAAAAAAGTCTCCAGCGCGTTTCTGCTGGTAATCGGCCTGAACTCGCCCGACAACCGCTACGATTCGCTGTTCCTCACCAACTATGCCCAGATCAATCTGCTGAACCAGATCGGGAGCCTGCCGGGCGTCGGCGATTCGCGTCTCACCTCGCAGGAGGTTTATTCCATGCGCGTCTGGGTGGACCCCGACAAAATGGCCAAGCTGGGGCTCACTGCCACCGACATCAACAACGCTATTGCCGCGCAAAACCGGCAGAATCCCGCGGGCGCGCTGGGCCAGCAGCCGGCGCCCAACGGAACCGATTTTCAATATGCCGTCACCGCGCCCGGGCGGCTGGTGGATCCGGAGCAGTTCGGCGACATCGTACTGCGCGCGCAACCGGACGCCTCGCTGCTTCGGATCCGCGATATCGGCAGAGTGGAGCTGGGGGCCTTCAATTACTCCGGCTTCAGCCGCCTCAAGGGCAAGTCTTCCTGCAATATCATTGTGTTTCTCTCCCCCGGCGCGAACGCCGTGGCCACCTCCAACCTGATCAACGCGTTTTTGAAGCAGGCCAAACAGAATTTTCCGGCCGGCATCGACTACGTGATCCCGTACGACTCGACGCGGTTTGTGCGCGCCGCGATTTCAGACGTGATCTTCACGCTGCTGGCCGCCGTTGGCCTGGTCATTCTGGTGGTCTTCGTTTTCCTGCAGAATTGGCGCGCCACCTTGATCCCGCTGCTCACCGTGCCGGTGGCCGTTGTCGGCGCCATCGCACTGTTCCCGTTGCTGGGCTTTTCCATCAATATCACCAGCATGTTCGGCCTGGTGCTCTCCATCGGCATCGTAGTGGACGACGCGATCGTGGTGGTGGAAGCGGTGCAGCGCAACATCGACAACGGAATGGCGCCGCGCGAAGCCACCATGCGCGCCATGGAGCAAGTTTCCGCGCCGGTAGTGGCCATCGCCTGTATTTTGGCGGCGGTGTTCATTCCCGTGGCGTTCCTGGGCGGAATCAGCGGGCAGATTTACCGCCAGTTTTCGTTGACTATCGCAAGCTCGGTGCTGCTCTCGGCCTTCAGCGCGCTCTCGCTCAGCCCCGCTCTCAGCTCCATGCTGCTAAAGCCGCATAAAACCTCGCGCGGGCCGCTGGCGTTTGGCTTTTCGAAATTCAATCGAGGATTCGAGTGGGCCACCAATCGATATCTGGCCGGCGTCGGCTTGCTGATTCGCCGGTCGGCTCTGACGCTCATTGCGCTGGCTTTCTTCTGGGTGGCCGGGGCCTGGCTGTTCAAGATTCTTCCCGCGGGATTCCTGCCCGACGAAGATCAAGGCGCCTTCTTCGTCCCGGTCCGCCTACCCGATGGAGCGTCGCTCGACCGCACCAGCGCAGCAGTGGCGAAATTGGAGGAGCGGCTGGCCAAGGTGAAAGGCGTGCTGGCCTGGTTCGTCTTTGGCGGTACCGACTTTACCACGCAAACCAGCAGCTCCAACGTAGCCACCATCGTGGTGGAAGCCACGCCCTGGGAGGAGCACAAGACGAAAGACTTGCAGTTGACCTCGATTATCGCGGCCACCCAGCGCGCCCTTTCCGATGTGCCCGAAGCATTTACCATCGCGTTTGGTTTTCCTCCCATTCTGGGCCTGAGCAGCACCGGCGGATTTCAACTCATGCTGGAAGACCGGCATGGCGGCGAGTTGGATGAGCTCAGCCAGGCCGCGGACACCCTGATCGACGCGCTCCGCAAGCGGCCCGAGATTGGCGGTGTGGTAAACACTTTTCGCTCCAGCGTGCCCGGTTACAGCATCGACATGGATTTGGACAAGCTCCAAACCATGGGAGTGCCGGTGGCCGACGCCTACAACACGCTGCAAACATTTTTGGGCGGATTGTACGTGAACGACTTCAACCGGTTCAGCCATACCTGGCAGGTGCTGATCCAAGCCGAACCGGAGTTTCGCAACCAGCCCTCCGACATCGACCGTTTTTATGTGCGCAGCGTGGATGGAAACATGGTTCCGCTCGGCACGCTGGCGTCCATCAGGCCTTCCAGCGGCCCCGAAGTTGTGTTCCGCTACAACCGTTACCGCGCGATTCAGATCTTAGGGGCGCCCGCGCCCGGCGTCAGCTCAGGCCAGGCCATCGATGCCGTCGAAAAGGTGGCGGCCGAAACGCTGTCCACCGGCTACGGCTACGAATGGACCGGCACTACGTACCAGCAGAAGCTGGCGCAGGGACACGAAGGCGTGATTTTCGGATTCGCGGCCGTCCTGGTTTTCCTGTGTCTGGCGGCGCTGTATGAAAGCTGGTCCATCCCCATGGCCGTTCTGCTGGCTCTTCCGCTGGGTCTTTTCGGCGCGCTGCTGGCAGTTTATCTGCGCGGGTTCCCTTACGACATTTACACGCAGATCGGTATCGTCACGCTCATCGGCCTAGCCGCCAAGAACGCGATTCTGATTGTGGAATTCGCCAAGGACAGTCACCAGCGCGATCACATGCCGGTGCGGGAGGCGGCACTGGAAGCCGCTAAACTGCGGTTGCGGCCGATCCTGATGACGTCGTTCGCGTTCATCCTGGGGGTGGTGCCGCTGTTTGTGGCGACCGGAGCGGGGGCGGCATCGCGCCGTTCGCTCGGCACCGCGGTGCTGGGCGGGATGCTCGCGGCCACACTACTGGCCATCTTCTTCGTTCCCGTTCAATACTACGTGGTAGAAACATTGGTGGAGCGGCGCAGCAAAAAACCGGCGCCCCGCAGGCAACCCGTCGAGGCAACCGACTGATGCGGCGTTGGGTGGTTCCTTTCGTTGCCCTGAGCTTGTGCGGGTGCCTGGTAGGACCGAACTATCATCGGCCGGCTACCAGCCTGCCGGTGGAGTTTCCCGGCGCTCTGGCCTCGAAGGAATCGATCGCCGACCAGAAGTGGTTCGATCTTTTTCAGGACGCAACCTTAAAGCAGCTGGTAGAGACGGCGCTCGCGAAGAACTTCGATGTCCGGATCGCGGCGGAGCGCGTGCTAGAGGCGCGGGCGCAATACGGAATCACACGCGCCAATCTGTTTCCGACGCTGGATGCCCAGGGCTCTTTCACCGCCGTGCGCAGCTCCTCCATCGGCGCCACCCCGTTCATCTCTTCCGGCACCAACCTGTCGGCGAGTTACACACAGGCGGGTTTGCAGTTCGCATGGGAGCTGGATTTATGGGGCCGATTGCGGCGTTTAGACGAAGCCGCGCGCGCCCAATACCTGGCATCGGAGGAGGCGCGAAACGGCGTCGTCATTTCCCTGATCTCCGATGTCATGAACACGTATTTCGAGGTGCGGGAACTGGACCTGGAGCTCGAAATCGCGCAGCACAACAACGATATTGGACGCGACAACCTGCGATTGATCCGGCTGCGCAAGGAACGCGGCGCGGCCAACGGCCTGGAAGTTCAGCAAGCCGAGCAGTTCCTCTACACCACCACGGCAACGATTCCGAGCGTAGAACGGTCCATCGCGCAAGCCGAAGATGCGTTGAACCTGCTGCTGGCAAAGGCGCCCGCCGAAGTGCCGCGCGGCCGTACTCTGGAACAGATCACGTCGGCGCCCGATTTGCCCGCAGGGCTTCCTTCTGCGCTGATCGAACGCCGGCCGGATATTCGCCAAGCTGAGGACAACCTGATTGCCGCGAACGCCCAAATTGGAGCGGCTCGAGCGCTGTTTTTTCCGGATATTTCGCTTACCGGCATTCTGGGCAGCCAAAGCCGCTCCCTGGCCGGCATGTTCAGCGGCGCGGCGCGTAATGAGACGATCGGGCCCAATGCCCTGCTGCCGATTTTTCACGCGGGTCTTCGCGCGGGCGTCCAACTAACGGAAGCTCAGCAGCGCGAGATGCTGATCGCCTATCAAAAGACCATCTACGGCGCGCTACGCGAGGTGGCAGATGCACTGGCGACGCATACTCGCACGCGCCAGCAACGTGGGGAGGAGGAAAAGCTGGTGAACGCGCTCTCGGAAAGCGTGCGGCTCTCCAACTTGCGCTATCGCGGAGGGCTGGACAGTTACCTTCAGGTCCTGGATTCGGAACGAGACTTGTTCGCCGGCCAGCTCACGCTGGCGCAGCTGCGGCTTCTGGAACTGCAGTCGGTGGTGCAGCTTTATCGCGCGCTGGGCGGCGGCTGGTAATAGCGGGATCTCTGATATCATCTGCGTACGAGCATCCCGGCCACACACGAGTCTAGTGCCGTTGCCGAGCGAACCAGGCGGCGCATTAACCGGCGGCTACTGCCGTTCCTGTTTCTGCTGTACATCATCGCGTTCCTGGATCGCATCAACGTCAGCTTCGCCGGCCTGGATATGACGCGCGAGCTGGGATTCTCGGACCGCGTCTTCGGGCTAGGGTCGGGTATCTTTTTCGTCGGCTATGTGCTGCTGGATATTCCCGGAAGTTTATTCGTGGAGCTTTGGAGCGCCCGCAAGTGGATCGCTCGGATCCTGATTTCATGGGGCCTGGTTGGCTCGCTCACCGGACTCATCCATACCGCCCACCAATTCTATTGGGCGCGCTTTATTCTGGGCGTGGCCGAAGCCGGATTTTTTCCAGGCGTGGTGGTTTACTTGACGCACTGGTATCGGGAGCAGGATCGCGCGCGGGCCATGGCCATGTTCATGTCCGCCATTCCCATCGCGCAGGTGATCGGCGGACCGATTTCCGGCGGCCTGCTGAATATCCACTGGCTCGGTTATTCGGGCTGGCGATGGTTGCTTATACTGGAGGGCGTTCCCGCCGTGATCGCCGGCTTCGTGGCGTTCTTCTATCTGACGGATCGCCCGCGCGACGCCCGCTGGCTGGGTGACGACGAGCGCGAGTGGATCACCGGCGAGCTGGAGCGCGAAAATAAGGCGAAACAAGCGCGACCTTCCATCCCGCGCGCCTTCTGGCACGTGTTCCACGACCGCGACGTGATTCTGCTCACCGCGGTTTATTTCCTGGGCGCTTGCTCGCAGTACGGTTTCAGCTTCTGGTTGCCGAAAATCATTCAGAAGCTGGCGGGGTTCAGTTCGTTCCAAGTAGCCATGATCGCCAGCTTGCCTTTTTTGGCATCCTGTCCGGCGATGCTGTTGTTGAGCTGGAATTCGGATCGCACCGGCGAACGGCGGTGGCACACGGCTGCCGCCTATTTCGCTCTAGCCGCGGGGTTGGCGGGTAGTGTGTGGGCGGGCGATCACATCGCTGTTGGCATCGTCATGTTCTCGCTGGCGGGCATCGGAATGACCGCCCGTCTGCCGGTCTTTTGGACCTTGCCGAACAGCCTGCTGGGAGGAGCTAAGGCGGCGGCGTCGGTCGGCGCCATCAACTCTATCGGCAATCTGGGAGGATTCGTAGGGCCGTACTTATTGGGAGCGCTTAGCACGGCTACGGGAAGCTACACCACCGGGATCTGGTATCTAAGCGGCGCGTCCGTTCTGGCGATCGCTTTGATCTTGCTGGTCCGCGCCAAGCCCGACGATCTGGAGTTGAGACGGTGAGGGAGCGATTGTCGGCCTAGCTGAGAGCCATTGAGCTGGTGACTTTCGAGAAAATCGTGCTCACCGAGGGCATAATGGCTGGCGGAAGAAATCCCGCGACGACGACCGCGATGGTGGCCGCCAGCAGCGCATACTCGATCAAATCTTGCCCCTCCCGGTGCCTCCACAAACGTAGCAGCAAAGCGCGCATAATGTCCTCCGCCAGATCCTCCGCCTGATTCCATCTTGAACCAGACGCAGGTTACGAGCAACTAAGAAAAACCCGTAGCTGGCTTAGCAAATACCCTTAATACCCGTAATCTAATTGGCTATCCGGTACGAACAGCTCAGCGTGTCGCTGGATTGGGGCACCAAGCCCGTCACAAACGTGATTACCGAGCCGCTTAGCGTATAGTCAATCCCGGGCGACATCCGGAGGCCATTCCGATAGACCGCCGCGCTGGTACTGGGGCTAGGCGTCTGGCTAAGGGTGAACGTGGCATTCACTCCGTTGATGGCTCCTGAGGGCGTCTCCTGGTCGACGAACCCGACACCGGGAATGGTCACCGACAACCGGTAAGACGCCAACAAGACATCGGCGAGTTGTGGCACAGCGCCCGTTTGGAAGGTGATCGCGTTGGAGGACAGAGTATAATCGCCGCCCTGGGTGAGCAGCAACCCGTTCCGAAAGAGAGCCAGGCTAGTGGGCGGATTCGGGACGTTGGCCAGAGTGAAGGCGGCGTTGGTTCCGTTAATGGCTCCGGCGGGAACCTCGCCGTCGATAAAAGTAGTGGAGACGCTGGCACACGGTCCGGAGGTCCCATCTACGTGCAGACAGTCCGACAGGTTGCCGGTGGCCGCATCAATCGCGCCGGTTGCGTCAATGACCGCCGATCGGGAGATGCCAAAGCTGGTGCCCTCAGGCGGCCGCAAATTGAGGGCCGTCTGCAAGCCGGTTACGTCGCCGATAGTGATAATGGTCACCACTGCGGGAGCCGATCCGCTGACCGATCCTGGAGGCAGCAGCACATCGCGGACCCGCAAATTGATCGTGCTGGGAGGGACGGCCCAGGCCTCGCTAAACTGTGTAACGCCCAAACTGGTGTACTGAACGGTGTAGACTGCGGCGGTGTTTGCGTTGGTGGTGGGGACCAGCTGGACGTACAGGATTCCGTTGTTGATCGGGATGCTGAGAGTCTCGGCCGCGACATTCGATGTATCCGAGGCCTCGAAACTGGGCCAGGAGATGACAACAACGCCGTTAAAGAACGTTCCGTCCGCGTTGAAGAGCGTATCGCTGATAGTGGTGAGGGGCGGGGTGGCCCCCAGCTTCGAGCTGAGCGCCAGGGTGCACAGAACAAAGACGCACAGCAGGCACGATCGCAAACGGAACATTCGACCTCCAGGCAAACCTCGGAATCCGCCTCAGGTTAAGTACCTGTTGTTCGAACATGGACGATTTGGCGCGAGCGACAGTGGGTCAACTTTTGGCCGCGCAAAGACTTCGGCCGAGAGGAATTTTAGTGGAAGGTCTGTGACTCGGCTTGCAGGCGCTCGACACCGAGATAGGGCCGAAGGACTTCGGGCACCAGCACGCTGCCGTCGGCTTGCTGATAGTTCTCCACGATCGCCACCCAGGTGCGCCCCACAGCCAGCCCGCTGCCATTCAGCGTGTGGACGTACTCGGTTTTCCCTTTGCCGGTTTTCGTGCGAATGGAAGCGCGCCGCGCCTGGTAGGCTTCGTAGTTCGAACAGGAAGATATCTCTTTGTAACCGTTTTGGCCCGGAAGCCAGACTTCGATGTCGTAAGTCTTCGCCGATGCCGCGCTCATGTCGCCGGTGGAGAGAACCACCGTACGGAACGGCAGCCCCAATCGCTTCAGGATATCTTCGGCGTCGGCAGTAAGCTTCTCATGCTCATTCCAGCTCTGCTCGGGCAGAGTGAATTTCACCAGCTCTACCTTCTGGAACTGATGCTGCCGGATGATGCCCCGCACATCCCGTCCGTAGGACCCGGCTTCGCTGCGCCAGCACGGCGTGTAAGCGCACAGTGAAATCGGGAGATCGGCGGCGTTGAGGGTTTCGTCGCGAAAAAGATTGGTGACCGGAACTTCGGCCGTGGGCGCGAGCCAGAAATCGGTGTTTTCGATCTTGAACAGATCTTCCTTGAACTTGGGGAGCTGCCCGGTGCCGAACAGGCTGGCGGAGTTGATCAGGAACGGCGGCAGCACCTCGGTATATCCGTGCTCGCGCGTGTGAACGTCCAGAAAGAAGTTGATGAGCACCCGTTCCAGGCGAGCTCCCATGCCCCAGTAAACGGCAAATCGGGCGCCGGTGACCTTGGTGGCGCGCTCCAGATCCAGGATCTTTAGCTCGGGGCCCAGATCCCAATGCGCTTTGGGCGGGAAATCGAACTGGCGGGGTTGGCCCCAGCGCCGGACTTCAACATTGTCCTCGGCGCTTTTGCCTACGGGTACGGATTCGTGCGGAATATTCGGAACGCCGGCCATGAAATCACGAAGCGCTTCTTCGAGAGCCTTTGCGGTCTGATCCAAGAAGGTCACGCGCTCTCCGAAGCCCCGGACCTCCTGCTGCAGAGCGGTCGTATCTGCGCCTGCCCTCTTTAGGACTGCAACCTCGCCGCTCTTGGCATTGACGAGCGCTTTGAGGTCTTCGGAGTCTCTTATGGCCGCGCGGCGCTCGTTATCCAATGCCCGGAACTTTTCGACATCCAGTTGATACCCGCGGGTAGCTAAGCGCTGGGCGATGGAGTCCAGGTTGGCCCGGAAGAAGGAAAGATCATGCATGTTTAAGAATCTAGCCGCTGATGAACACAGATAAACACCGATAAAACCTTGTTGCCTTATCGGCGTTCATCCGCGTTCATCTGTGGCCATTTAACGCTCGTTGATCGGAATCCACTTCTCGCCCACCGGCTTGCCGGTGTAATCCGCCCGCGGCCGGATCAGCCGGTTGTTGCGGTATTGCTCCAGCACGTGAGCGGTCCAACCCGACATGCGGCTGACGGCGAAGATCGGAGTGAACACGTCGATCGGAATTCCCAGGGAATAATAGGTGGAAGCAGAGTAGAAATCCACGTTCGCATTCAGGCGCTTCTGCTCCTGGATGGTCTCTTCGATTTTCTTCGACGTGAGATACAGATCCAGGTGCCCGGTGCGGCGGCCCAGCTCTTCCGACAGCGCTCGCAAATGCGTGGCGCGAGGATCTTCGGTGCGGTAGACGCGATGACCAAAACCGGGAATTTTCTTTTTGTTGGTCAGCATATCTTGCACGTGCGCCAGAGCCGTGCGCTCGTCACCCGCGTCGAGAAGCATGCGGATTACTTCTTCGTTGGCGCCGCCGTGCAGCGGTCCCTTCAAGGCTCCGATGCCCGCGGTTACAGCGGAGTGGATATCGGACAAGGTGGCCGCCACCACGCGCGCGGCGAAAGTGGATGCGTTCAGCTCATGATCGGCGTGCAGCGTAAGCGCAATGTCGAACACGTGCTCCATGACGTCGTCCGGCTTTTTCCCAGTGAGCGTATAAAGGAAGTTGGCCGCGAAGCCCAGTTTCGGATCGCCGTCCAGAACAGGCTTCCCGGTTCGAAGGCGATCGAAGGTAGTGACTATGGTGGCGGTCTGCGCCATCAAGCGCGCCGCTTTCTCGACATTCGCCTCAATGGAGTTGTCGCGCGCCTTAGGATCGTAGATCCCCAGCATGGACACCGCCGTGCGCAGCACATCCATCGGAATGCCCTTTGGCACTTTCCCGAGGAATTCAACCACTTCTGGGGGGATCGGGCGGTAGCGAACCAGTTCCGATTTCAGCGCATCCAGTTCAGCTTGCTTGGGCAGCCTGCCGTGCCAAAGCAGGTAGATCACTTCTTCAAAGGTCGCGTGTTCGGCCAGGGTGTGAATGTTGAAGCCCTGGTAACTCAGGATTCCCAGATCGCCATCGATGAAACAGATATTCGACTCGGCGGCAACGATTCCTTCGAGCCCCGCTTGTGTGACTGCCATTGAAGTCCTAAACTCCTGTGTGTAAGTAACGGCTTGATCGCCCCGGGCGAAAAACTCGTTCGCGCCGTGAAGTTTCATTCTACAGAATTCAGCGCGTAGCTGCGCTGGCGTCCGTCAGGTCTGATCGCCCCGGTTGTGTTGCCTGAGTAGCGCATCGAAAAGTTCGTCCCGCCGGCGGAAATTCGTATTGCGCAGCCGAGCGAGAGCACCAGCCAGATCAACGATGCCGCGGCGCGCGGCGAGGTCGAGAATACCAAGAGTGCCGATTACTTCAAATCCCTTTGCCCGAGCTGCTGCAACGCCTCGCCGATCGTCGATAAGCAGGAGGTCGGCCGCGAGCGACAGCCGAGGGTAATTGCCGATTTCTCACCTTCGTCCAACGCGTCCAGAGATGGATCACCGCTCGCCCTCACCACGGATATCTCAAGCCACTCGGGAACCGATCTCATCCAAGTTCGCACCACCTGCGGCGCAGAGGGGTGGCGCAGCTCGTCGCAGACGACTGAGGGGATGAAGATCTTCTCGAACAATTGAGGAAGGAGGTCCACCTGATCGATTTGCACGAGGTAACGAAGCGGGCTGGTGTCAGCCACTACAAGACGCATCAAAAACCGAGACGCCGCAATCCCTCACGCTCGCGCTCCAGGTCTTCCAGCGTGTATTCCTCAAAGACCTCGTGTTCTTTCAAGAATTCGTCGATCTGGTCTCCGGTTTCGAATCCGAGGAGCCGCCGCAAGGCGGGCTTCGTAAGCCGCCCGCGCTTGTACTCCTCGGCCGCCAGAGCTTCCAGGGCGCGCCGAGGCAGTTCGTCGCCAGCGCCCATCCGGCTGGCAAGATCGTCGGGAATCTGCACGGTGACATCCATGACTTTACCGTAGCTTGCCGCGCTATCAGCGTCAACCAACGCACAGAGCCGCCACTGCTTCGATTCGGGCGGCCAACGTCTGGGCAGCCATCCGAGAAGCGATAACATTGAAGTATGCATCGCTTCCTGCTTCATAACGGCGCCATCCTGGACGCGCATGAAAAGAGCCTCAGCGCGGGTCAGATAGGTCTGCTCAATGGCTGGGGCGTGTTCAGCACCCTGCGCGTGGCCGAAGGAGTACCGTTCGCCTTCGAGCGCCACTGGGACCGGATGCAGCGCGACGCCGCCAAGATTCACGTTCCGTTCCCAACCGATCCGGCGGATTTGAAAGCGCAAGTGCTGCGCCTGGTGGAGGCAAACTCCGCGTGGAACTCAACGCTGCGCGTGATGGTGGTTCGCAATCGGGGCGGAATGTTCGAAGGGCCGGATCAAGAGCGGGACTTCGACGTGCTGGCGTTCACCAAAGATTTAAATCCGTGGGGCAACAGCGTCCGGCTGGCGATGAAGCCGCACGCCCGCTACGCCGCGAACGAATTTTCCGGTTGCAAGATATTGTCGTGGTCCCAAAACCTCACATGGTACGAGGAGGCGCGCGCGCGAGGCTTCGACGAAGCGGTGCTGTTGAACGAGCGCGGAGAGGTCAGCGAATGCACATCGGCCAACATCTTTGCGGCGGTGGATGGCGAAGTCCACACGCCGCCGCTTGATTCCGGCTGCCTGCCGGGCGTGACCAGGGAGCTGCTGCTGGACGTGGTGCGCGTCCCCGGCATCAAAGTGCTGGAACGGGCGCTCAAACCGGAAGATCTGGATCGTGCCGATCAGGTGTTCATTACTTCCACCACGCGCGATCTGCTTCCGGCGGTTTCCATTGAAGGCCTGGAGTTGCGCAATAAGCGGAATGTTGTCGATCCGCTGGTAAAGGCTTTGGAAGGGTATCGCGAGGACTACGTGAAGCGCAATGCGACGCCGTTGATGGGCCAACTGCGGTAAGGCCGGGCCAAAAAAAGAAATGGTTCCAAGTGACCCAGGCGGCAATCCGCTCCCCGGCCGGCATGCCCGGCCAGAGCATAGCATGCAGCGTGGTGGAGCCGTATTCTCTTGCTCCCCGCAACCGTCTTTCTTTGACCGGCTACGGCTCAGCGCTCCAGAATTCGCTCGCCTTTACCACCTGCTAGAAGCTACCGCTTCGAGACGGCCTTTCGCTCGCCCACAGCGACTGTTCCCCTTCGAGAACCACCGCGGTGAGGTCAATACTCCTGGCCTATCTCTTCGGCGAAATTCTAAGCTTTTCTTCCAGCCCGTTCGGTCTTAAGCTCCCATCCTCAGCCACGCTCTTCGCGCAGCCGGGGATGCTCTACGCCTAAAACCCGTTGCCGTCTTGCAAGCCCAGAATTCTTAAACGTCCATCCAACTTTCGCTCCCCTTCGGGACTTTCATCCCTGCAGGATCAAAGCGCTCGGTCGGCGGCTCGATCTAAGAAGCTTACCTTTGTGTCCGGCCCGATAACCCTTCGCTCCCCGAACGCGTTAATTAGTCTTATTAACTAAGCGCGCTCGGATCGCCGCTCCAGGTTCGCTACCGTTCACCAGGCTTACTGCTCTCTGAACCTCTTGGAACCAGGTCCATGATTGCGCGAAAGCGTGCGGGGAGTCAACTGTTAAATGTCGATGACAGAGGCTTTTCCAAGACTTTTATGCAGTGTTGAATCAACAACTTAGGGGATTTACGCTGTGGACAAAATGTGGATAAAACAACAGGTGCGCTAGATGTTTCAGTCCACCAGGCTGAGGATCGCGCCAGTATCGGTTGCCACCCACATGTGCTGAGCGTCCGGCGCTGCAATTACCGCGTGTTGCGCCACGGCGCGATAATCCACATCCATCTCACGCCAGACTTTCAGATTGCCACTGGAGAGTATCTTCAGTTTGCCTGGAATGGGAACCTGCGCTGAATTTCCCGGCGGTTCAATCGCCACCAGCACCGCGCCGCCCTCGCTCAGCAGCGCGATATCGGTGGCGGCGCGATCGCGCTCGGCAAAGATGGCGCGCCCATTTTGAGATCCCAACGAAGTCTTGAACACAGCGGAGCTCACCGTGTACTTGGGATCCGAGTAAAGGATCAGTGTCACCACGAAACCGTTGCTGGACATTCTCAACTGAGCCAATTCGCCATTGATGGGGATGGCGCCGTGGGTCCACTTCTTGCCGCCGTCCAGAGTTTCCAGCACCGACAATTTCGAACTGGCCGGCGATTGCGACGGATTCGAGAGAGCGAGCGGCGATGGATCGGGTACTCCAATGATGATGCCGTGCATTCCCTGGAACGAAACGATGCCGTAGCTGAGCGTCAGTTGATCGGGAGCCTGGCCGGAGGCCTCCAGTTGGATCGCCGTCTTGCCGCCGTCGGTAGTCTCCTGGACCAAACCCTTCAGCCCTGAGATGTAGCCGTGATTTGCATCCAGGAACCAGGTCTGCAGTATCCCTTTGCGCGACTGAACTTTCGCCCAAGCGCGTCCGCCTTCCATGGTTGACCAGAGTCCGCGATCAGTGACCATCCAGCCCAGGCTGTCGTTCAGGAAGAAGAGAGAAACTGGCCGCTCCTTCACTTCATACTGCGTCCAATGCAAGCCGCCGTCGCCGGTTACGACAACCGCGCCTTGCGCGTGTCCTTTCTTGTCGTCGATCAATCCGGCTGCCACGCAGTGCCGCGTGGTGGGGCACTGCAGGTTTTCGATAGCGAAGTTGGAATCGGCGTGGTCGTAACTGTACTGGATGGTCCAGCGCGGCGCGGCGGAGAGCGGGAAGAGATTTAGCCACGGATAAACGCAGATGAACACCGATAGGACTTTGGCTCCAAATCTGTGTTTATCTGTGTTCATCGGCGGCCAAATGAATCTAGCCGCTGGCGCGAACCAGGTCCACATTCTCGTTGGCTGCCGTCTCCATTCGCGAAAGCATCAACAGGCAACCCAGTTGCTCGCCGACACTGGTGAGGAGCTCCATTTCGATTCCGGTATGGGAATGGGGATCGCGATGCTGGACGTTGATAACGCCTTCCACGCCCCGGCGCGAAATAACCGGTGCGGAAAGGAACGCCTCGTAGGTGTCTTCGGGGAGATCGCTGAAAAACTTGAAACGTGGATCGCGAAAAGCTTCCCGAGAGATGGCGAGCAAGCGCTTTTCTCGAGCCACCCATCCGGTTAGCCCTTCGTTCATCGCCAGCTTCACGTTACCCACGGCCCCGGAACGATTGCCGGCCCGCAGCACCAGTTCGCGACTATCGAGCAAATACAGCAGGCAGGAGTCGCAGTCCATGAACTCCACCACCAGCGCGACCACGCCATCAAGAGCATCCTGGAGCTTGGTCTGCCGCACTAAGTAGCGGCTGATCTTCTGCAGCAGACGCAACTGCTGTTCGGTGCGCTCCAGGCGCTGTTCTAGTTCCCTTACCCTGGACACGAATTCATTATGCCACGCGCTCGCCGCAAGTCTGGCAGAGATTTAGTGCGAACGGGTGAGATGAGATTTGTGGGACCCCGCCATAACAACCGAATGACAGAGTTCAACGAGCGTAGTACGATGGTTGCATCCCTACTGGTAGTACGGTAGTGCAAGACCGTAATGATTGAACGAGATTGAACCAAGGAGATCTTCCGAATGTGGAACAAACGGAAAGAAGAAGAATATCCGCCGAAATCGCCGGCGGCGCCAGCCGCGCCCACGAGCCAAATCAAGGAGAATGCCACTATGTCGACCAATCCCGCTCCCAGCCATCATGCTACCGAGTCGAGAGGACCGGCCATCATCGGAAAGTCGGTCATGATTAAAGGCCAGATCTTCAGCCGCGAGGACCTAACCATTGATGGCGAGATCGATGGCTCCGTCGAACTGCATGAGCACCGGCTGACGGTGGGACCGAACGGCAAGCTGCAGGCCGGCGTGAAGGCGCGCGAAGTGGTGGTGCTGGGCACCATTCACGGAAACGTGGAGGCGTCCGATAAGATCGACATTCGCAAGGACGCGAAGCTGGTAGGCGACATCAAAACCGCTCGCATCGTGATCGAGGATGGGGCGTATTTCAAAGGCAGCATCGACATCGTGCGGCCCGAAGCGGCCAGGACGCCCGCGCCGTCCCAGCAGAAACAGCAATCCACCCCCGCTGCCGCTTCCAGCACGTCGCCAACGCCTGCCACCGCGGCTGCCGGCGATTCGCGCTCATAATTGCCGAACTCCCTGGAATGAGATCTAAGGATCTCGTGGGAATAACGTCGAAGGAAGGAGTGGAGCTTTGCTGAAGGACCGGTTGAGATCGGAACCGTCTTCACATTCGCTTCACTCACCGCCGAAGAAATCCGGCCCACAGCCGCAAAATCGCGCCAGCAACGGCCTGGATCAATTCTTTGCTTCGCTCCAGGATCAAGAGAGTCTCTCCATACTGGATTTCTCCGGCGCCAGCCAGGCCAACATCAGTTTCATCACATCCATGGGGCACCGGATCTACTCCAACGATGCCCTGCGCACCATGGAAGAAGCGTTCGGCAGCGGCGGCGACTTCATCGCCAATCAGTCCGATCCGGAACGCGCCGCGCTCTTTCTTCGCGAGAATCTGGAATTCGCGGATCGGACCTTTGATGGAGCGCTTATCTGGGACACACTGCAGTTCCTGGCCCCGCCCCTGCTCCAGGACACGGTGGACCGGTTGTACCGCATTCTGCGCCCCCAGTCATCACTGCTCGCCTTTTTCCACGCCGAGGAGAAAGCGCAGACCGCACCGCTCTACTCTTACCGCATTGTTGAGTCGAAGATCATGTCGCTGACTCCGCGCAACCAGGTGCGGCCGGTTCAATACTTCAACAATCGCAGCCTGGAGAAACTTTTCCAGAAGTTCCATTCGGTGAAGTTCTTCCTGACGCGCGATCATTTGCGCGAAGTAATTGTCCGGCGCTAGTGCAGCTGGACCAGGGGTCCAGCGCGGGCGAGGGCGCCCGCCCCACAGTCACGGCAGCGCGTAACTAGTTAAAATTCTTGAATGTTTTTGTAAGACGCAGAAAAACCACAAGTTGCTCCGCATTTATTCTAGTGGATCGCGCGGAGACACCTCTTGGGCTCTCCGGCATCTAATGGTAGAGGTGAACGGCATGTTTAAGACATTGACATTAGTTGCCGCAGGCGCCGCCGTATTGGCGACCGGCCTGTGGGCTCAAGAAGAGACCCCCGATCATCGGCTGCGTTCTGCGGCGAGCGTTTTTCATGAGATGTTGAGCGCGCCCGATAAAGGAATCCCGCGCGATCTGCTGGAGAAGTCCCAGTGCGTGATTATCGTGCCAGGGCTCAAGAAGGCAGGCTTCATATTCGGCGCCGATTACGGAAAAGGATATGCGCTCTGCCGTCATGAGGGCGGCTGGACCGGGCCTGCGGCCATCACATTAGGCGGCGGAAGCTTCGGCGCGCAAATCGGCGTGGAGTCCACCGACGTCGTCATGTTAGTGATGGATCGAAAGGGCATGGAGAAGCTCGCGAGCGATAAATTCACGGTAGGGGCGGATGCGTCCGTGGCCGCAGGTCCGGTAGGCCGGACGAGCGCTGCCGATACGGACGCTTCTCTGCACGCTGAGATCCTGTCCTGGTCGCGCGCTCACGGCGTCTTCGCGGGTGTTTCGCTGGATGGGACAGTGGTGAAGAAAGACGGCGGTGAGGATCGGAAGCTGTACGGCCAAGAAGTGAGCGAGCACGCCGTGCTATACGGCGAAGTTCCTCCGCCGGCGGCGGGCAAGATTCTGACCTCGGAACTCAGCCGCTTTCCGAAAGAACACGCCGCACGATAATCACTCCTTCAGGTAACGCCGCAGTTCCTCGGGGCGGAAGCATCGCGCGGCAGCGGTCTCCCGGCTGATGCGTCCGGTCCGCACCATTTCGGCGAGGGATTGTTCCATGGTGATCATTCCCTCGCCGCGTCCGGTGGAAACCGCGCTATAGAGTTGGTGATCGTCGCCCTTACGGATTAAGCTGCGGATACCGCTGCTGCCCATCAGAATTTCGACGGCTGGGTAGCGGCTCGCCTTGTCAGCGGAGGGTATGAGCTGTTGCGCGACAATTGCCAGCAAAGCCAGCGAGAACTGCTGCCGGATCTGACCCTGATTGGCCGCGGGGAACGAATCCAGAATCCGGGAAACGGCCTGCGAAGTGTCGTTGGTGTGGAGCGTGGAGAGCACCAGGTGCCCGGTTTCAGCCGCGGTCAGAACGGTGGCGATAGTTTCCGGATCGCGCATTTCTCCCACCAGAATCACGTCCGGATTCTGGCGCAGGATGCTCCTGACGGAGCTCGCGAAATCGGGCGCGTCGCGTCCCACTTCAATCTGCTCGATGATGGACTGCCGGTTGGCGTGCAGGAACTCGACCGGATCCTCGATCGTCACCACATGATCGCGCCGGTGCGTGTTCACCAAATCCACCAGCGCGGCCAGCGTCGAGCTTTTTCCGCAGCCGGTGGGTCCAGTTACCAGGATCAGCCCCTGGCGCGCTTCCGAGAGCCGGCGCAGCAGCGGCGGCAAGTTCAGCGATTCGAGCGTCGGAACGCGCTCCGGCAACAGCCGCAGACTCCCGGCCAGCGTCCCGCGCTGGTAATGGATGTTAGCCCGGAAGCGGCCGATGCCTTCCCGATGAAAACACAGGTCCACCGCCCGGTTGCGCTGCAGTTCTTGAGTCTGTGCCGCGGTCAGCATGGGTAACAGCAGACTGCGCGTGTCTTCGGCCTCTAGCGGCGGACCGCTTGGTTTCGCAAGCTCCCCTCCGATTCGCAGCGTGACGGGCGCGCCCGCGATGAGTAATAGATCGGACGCTGTTTGACGCACGGCGAAAGTAAGCAGTTGATCCAGGGAATCCAGGCTTCCCAGGTTTACCGCTGGCGCGGGATCGATCGAGTCCCGAGCGGCCGGCGCGGCTCGGTTCAGCTCTGCGACGATTTGGGCCAGCTCTTTCTCGTAGTACGGCACCTTAGCTCCCCATTAGGTTAATGTTTTTAATGGGCCTTGAGCCATCTTGGATGAACCGTCCGTGGGGGTGGCGCGTCCATCTGGTGAGAGTCAACGGGCTGGTGAGAGTCAACGGGGAGTTGGGACTCGACGGGGTGTTGGGACTCGACGGGGTGTTGGGACTCGACGGGGTGTTGGGACTCGACGGGGTCTTGGGACTCAACCGGCAGCAGGAACAAATGAAAGGATCAGCCATGAAAGAAGCTCGGGCAGTTTCAGGTTATCAAATCGCGCGGCAGTCAATCGCGTTGACGTTGTCGGTTCTACTGATTCCGTTCGCGTCAGAGACGCTATACGGGCAAGGTGGAGGTTATGCGCCGCTCGATCCGCCGGCCCTGGATCAATTGGTGGCGCCCATCGCTTTGTATCCGGATTCGCTGGTAGCGCAAATTCTGACCGCTTCCACTTATCCCCAGCAGGTGACCGATGCGGACAACTGGTCGCAACAAAACGCCGGAATGCCGCCGCAACAGCGCGCCGACGTGGCCAATGGCATGCCGTGGGATCCGAGCGTAAAAGCGCTCACTGCCTTCCCTTCAGTGCTGGACAACCTGGCGCGCAATAACAACTGGATGTCGTCGCTCGGCAATGCTTACTATAACCAGCCCGGCGATGTGATGAACGCGGTGCAGGCCGCCCGAGTGCAGGCGCAGCAGGCGGGCTACCTGCGATCCACGCCGCAAGAACGCGTGGTTTACAACGGCGGCCTGATCACCATTGTTCCCGTGGATCCGGGCGTGGTGTTTGTGCCGTATTACAATCCGTGGCGCATCTACGGCGGGTGGGTTTCGCCGTATGGGGGTTACTACGTGGCGCCGGCGCCTCCTGGAGTGGTCCTAGGGCTCGGAATCGGATTTGCGGCCGTCGGAATTTCCCTTGGACTGTTTGCTCACTACGGCTGGGGCTTTAACAGCTGGGCGCCGAATTGGCGCGGCGGCGTGGTGGTCTATAACAATGCTACGTACATTTCCCGTAGCACCACGGTGATCAATCGCGGCAACTTCGGCGCTTACAATCGCGGGGTTTTCGAGCATGCGGGGCCGGGTGTTCCGTCGAACTTCCGGCCTCCCGTGACGCGTGCCACGGCAACCTTTCAGTCCGGCCCGAACGTGTATCGGCCGGCTCCCAACACGAATGACCGGCCGGCTCCCAACGCGTATAACCGGCCTGCTCCCAACACGAATAACCGGCCTGCCAATACCAACCCTGCACGGCCGCCGGCCCAGTTCGCGAACCAGCAACCGGCAGCACGGTCTCAAAGCGCGCCACCGCCGTCTCGCGCCGCTCAGGCTCGCACCGCTTCTCCGGCCCCTCAAGCTCGGTCCGCTCCGGCGCCCCAGCCGCACGCCGCCCAGTTACGACCCGCGCCGCAAGGCCACGGAGCCGAACAGCATGCGCGTCCCGAGGAGCGCGAACACAAGTAGCCAGACGCTGGCAAACCAAGGCCGGACGGGGGCGTCCGGGGCGGGCGAGGGCGCCCGCCCCACATTTGGTTAGGGCTTCCGAGTGAGCAGCTCCAGCTGTTCGGGAGTCCTTGGCCAGTCGGCGCGTAAGAGGCGCGAGAGCGCCCGGTCCGCCAGCAGCTTTCCGTTGGTTTGGCAGTGCGGGCAATAGTTGGTTTCGTTGGACGCATAACGGATGCGCTGGATCTTCGCGCCGCAGCGCAAGCAAGGTTCTTTGTAGCGGCCATGCGCCGACATGTTTGGACGGAACGCAGTGACTTTTTCCGGGAAGCCGTCGCCGGTTTCGGCGCGCAGCTCATCCACCCAGCGTGTAAGGGTGGTCCGCACGGCCACGAACAGACGCTCGATCTCGTCGTGCGTCAGCTTTTGCGTTAACGCCAAGGGCGACAGCCGCGCTTCAAATAGGATTTCGTCGGAATACGCGTTGCCGATGCCGCTGAACAGCCTGGGATCGGTGAGGGCGCGCTTGAGGGTGTGATTGGCTGAAGTAAGCACTGCGGCGAAGCGCTCGATACCGGCCCCCAATACTTCGAGACCTCCTGGATCCAGAGCGCTCAGCCCCGCTTCCCCGCGGACAACATGTAACGACGCCCGCTTTTGAGATCCAGCTTCGGTCCACACCAAAGTTCCGTTGGAAAAATCGAATGCCGCCAGACCGTGCGGGCGCGAGACTTTGGCGCCGCGCTTCTGCCAATGCAAGCGCCCCGCGATCATGAGGTGCAGCACCAGCCACAATTCATCGTCGAATCCGATCGCGATGCGTTTTCCGATCCGGCGCAGTTCGCGAACCCGCTTACCCTCCGCACTCACGAGCGGCGGATCGGCCGTCCGCAGCAGGAACGGGCTGACCACGCGGATCTTTTCGAGCGTCTGCCCTAGAATACGCCGCTCCAGCGCTTCGATATAGACGACGATATCCGGTAGTTCCGGCACAGCAAACCCATGGTACACGCGTCTTCGGGCCCAATTTAGCTTTGCAAGAGCTTGCAATAATGCGATAAGCTTGAGAGACGGGTTCGCCACGACTGCTAACTCGACATCCATCCACGTCGGAAGTTCTTGTACTCCAAAATGAAGACCAACCGGCTTCTTTACTTCCTGGCGGCGGTTGCCCTGGGCGCTACTCATGCCGAGGGTCCCGGCTTGAAGTCCGTACAGCATCCGATGTCGGAGTTGCGCGCCATCGCGAAGTTCTCCATTCCCGGATCTCCGGACTGGGTGGCCATCGGCGATAGCGTTTGGATCTCGAATAATCCCAAGAACAATATTTCGCAGCTGGACGCCTCTACCAACAAGGTACGCGCCGTGATCGCCGTGGCGAAGACTCCCTGCTCGGGGTTGGCGATCGCTTTTGGCAGCGTCTGGGTGCCGATTTGCAGCAATGGGTCGGTGGAGCGCGTGGATGCCAAGTCGCAAAAGATTGTCGCAACCATTCCCTCGGGCGTCGCAAACACGGAAGGCGGAATTACCGCCGGTGAAGGGAGCATCTGGATGCCTTCGGATGCCGCCGGCGTGCTCTCGCGCATCGATCCTTCGACGAACAAAGTGGTCTCAAAAATTCCGATTCCGGCGGGCTCGTTCACCGCTGCTTTCGACGCCGGCTCGGTTTGGATCACCAGCACGAAAAATAATCTGCTCAGCCGGGTGGATGCGAAGACCGAGAAAGTGGTCGCGAAGATCCCGGTTGGACCCGCGCCGCGATTCCTGGCCACCGGCTTCGGCAGCGTCTGGACGCTCAATCAGGGAGACGGGAGCGTTTCGCGCGTAGATCCATCGATCAATAAGGTGTCCGCGACCATTGAGGTCGGCGTGCCCGGCGCAGGCGGCGATATCGCGGTGGGAGAAGGCGCCGTTTGGGTGACGGCCATCGGCAAGCCGCTTTCGAAAATCGATCCGGCCAGCAACCGCGTGGTCGCGCAATATGTCGGAAAAGGCGGCGACGCATTGCGAGTCGGTCTCGGCTCGTTGTGGCTCTCTAATCACGAGTTTCATGAAGTGTGGAGGATAGACCCGAAAGGTCTTTAGTATGAGGTTCGCCACTTTATTTTTTCTGGCATTGCTTCCGGCGGTAGCTCAGTCGCCTTCCTCAGCGCAAGCGCCCGACTTCTTCGAGAACAAAGTGCGGCCGGTGCTGGCGGAAAACTGCTACGATTGTCACACTTCGGCCGAGATGGGCGGCCTGCGGGTGGACTCTCGAGAGCGCCTGCTGCAGGGTGGTAAATCGGGTCCGGCGGTAATGCCAGGAGATCCCGACAAGAGCCTGTTGATCCAGGCTGTGCGGCAGGGCGGCGACCTTAAAATGCCCAAGGGCGGGAAGCTGAAACCAGCGGAGATTCAAACCCTCGCGGACTGGGTCAAGATGGGCGCGCCATGGCCGGAAGCCAAGGCGGCGGCGCCGAGTTCGCCCGGCAAGGCGATCACCGCGGAACAGCGCGCGTTCTGGTCGTTTCAGCCGCTGAAGGATCCGGCCATTCCGGCGGTGAAAGAGAAATCCTGGGCAAAGACAAATATCGACCATTTTGTTTTGGCCAAGCTGGAGGCCAAAGGCATGAAGCCGGTGGCAGCGGCGGACCGGCGGACGCTGATCCGGCGAGTGACCTTAGACCTGACCGGTTTGCCGCCGACTCCCGAAGAAGTGGACGCCTTCGTCAACGACAAATCGCCGAACGCGTACGAAAAGATTGTAGACCGGCTGCTGGCGTCGCCGCGTTATGGCGAGCGCTGGGGCCGTCACTGGCTGGATGTGGCGCGCTATGCCGAAGACGACGTGCGAGGCCTGGATCCCAAGGATCGCGGCTACATGCCGTTCCAGGGCGCTTACGTCTATCGCGATTGGGTGATCCAGGCCTTCAATGACGACATGCCGTACGGCGACTTCATCAAGGCGCAAGTGGCCGGCGATCTGCTGGACGGCAAGGTCCGCGATAAAACGGTGGCCGGCACCGCGATCATGGGACAAGGTCCCTGGTGGTGGGATCAGGCGGAGCCGGTGCAAGGACGCGCCGACGAGCGCAACGAGCGAATCGACATGGTCACGCGCGGGATGCTGGGGCTCACAGTGGCCTGCGCGCGCTGCCACGATCACAAGTACGATCCGATCTCGCAAAAAGACTATTATTCACTGGCGGCCGTATTCATAAACACCACCTATCATGAATACCCGGCCACTTCTCCCGCCGAAATGGCGGTTTGGGAGAAGCAGCAGAAGGTGATCGACGACAAGGAAGAAGCCCTCGATGAGTTCCTGGAAAAGCAAAGCGACCTGTATGCGCAGATGCTGGCCGAAAAGACATCGAAGTATCTGGTGGCAGCCTGGCAGGTGACTGGAGAACCGAAGAAGAAGGTGGAAGCAGCGGCGGTGGATCAGAAAGTGGATCCTGAAATGCTGGAGCGCTGGATCAAGTTCCTGGCCAAACCGCCCAAGCACTATTCTTACCTGCGTGACTGGCAGGACCTGGTGAAGTGCGGCGGCACGCTGGAGCAGGCGCAGTTCCTGGCGGACTACTTCCAGAACCTGGTTCTCTCGTTGGCCAAGGACGCGGCAGCGCTGAAAGAGGAGAACGACATCATCAAGGCCAAGGCCGGCGTTCGCAAGAAGCCGCGCCGGGATTCCTATCCCAACGAGTTTGAAACCAACGATCAGTTCTGTCCCGGGTGCGACCTGGAACTGAAGACCATGCCGATAGAGCCGACCAATCTGTATCTGGACGTGTATAAAGCGGACCAGGACTCGGAGAGCGATCAACGGCCCGATCCGGGTCTGTTGTCGCTGCACGATTGGGCGCTGGAACGGCATTTTTCGGCGGAAACGGCCGAGCACGTCGCGACGCTGCGCGCCGAAATCGAAGCGCTAAAGAAAGCGCAAGTTCCGTATCCGTTCCTGCACGGCGCCGGCGACACAAAGACCATGCAAGAGATGCACGTCAACGTGCGCGGCAATCCGCACACGCTGGGCGACCCCGTGCCGGAGCGTTTTCTGGCCGTTCTTTCGCCGCCCGAAGCGAAGCCGTTTTCAAATGGGAGCGGCCGCCTGGAGTTGGCGGATGCAATTGTTGCGAGCCCCATCGCCGCGCGCGTGATCGTCAATCGCGTGTGGAAGTGGCATTTCGGATCGGGCATCGTGGAAACACCGGACAACTTCGGCAAGATGGGCGATCCGCCGTCCGATCCGGAACTGATGGAGTATCTGGCCGGCAGTTTCGTCAAGAACGGCAGGTCGATCAAGAAGCTGCATCGCGAGATTCTGCTTTCGTCAACCTATCAACTCAGCACGGAATCGTCGCCCGAGAACGCCGAGAAAGACGGAGCCAACCGGCTGTACTGGCGCGCTAACCGCCAGCGCCTGGACGCCGAGGCCATCCGCGATTCCCTGCTCTTCATTTCGGGCGCCCTCGATCTGAAGAAGACTGGCGGGCCATCCACCGATTTTGCAGACGACAACTATCGCCGCACGGTGTACTGCAAAGTCAGCCGCTACCGGTTGGACAATTTTCTGCAGGTGTTCGATTATCCGAATCCGTCGTTCACCGCCGAGCAGCGCTTCACCACCAACGTTCCGCTGCAACGGCTGTACTTCATGAACAGCAGTTTTGTTTACAAGCAGGCCCAGACGTTCGCCAAGCGCGTGTATGACGAGGCCCCAGGGTCTGACAGAATGAGCGATACGGCGCGCATTCAGAAGGCTTATCGAATTCTGTTCGGCCGAGCGCCGAACGATGCGGAAATAAAGGCCGGGCTGGACTTCTTCGCGGCCCATCCGGAAGCGCCCGGTGAGCAGGTGGCGGGCCAGCCGACCACCGCCTGGAATGAGTATTCGCGTGTGCTGCTGAGCTTGAATGAATTTGAGTTTGTGAATTAGGAGAGGAAGAACCACCATGTTGCATTTACCTGCCCGCCAGCCGCTCTCGCGGCGTGAAGCATTGTGCAGGATGGGCAGCGGCTTCGGCATGCTGAGTTTCGCCAGCCTGGTAGGCGAGTCGCTCGTCAAGGCCGACGCAACGCCCGTCCAAGAGGTTGCGAGTGCGCGTATTCCCAACTTCAAGCCCAAGGCCAAGCACGTCATTTTCCTGTTCATGAACGGCGGCGCGTCGCAGATCGACACCTTCGATTACAAGCCGATGCTGGAGAAATACAACGGGCAGCCGCTGCCGGGCGCGATCCCGGATCACGAGCGCAAGACCGGCAACCTCATGCAGTCGCCGTTTTCGTTCAAGAAGTACGGCAAAAGTGGAATCGAAGTCAGCGAGGTCTTCCCCTTGTTGGGCGAGTGTGTGGACGACATGTGCCTGATCAAGTCCATGTACACCGACATCCCTAATCACGAGCCGTCGATGCTGATGATGAATGTCGGCCATATCCAGCCGGGACGTCCGTCCATGGGAGCGTGGCTCACTTATGGGCTGGGCACGGAGAACAGGAATTTGCCGGGCTACGTGGTGCTGTGCCCGGAAGTGCCCACCACCGTCGGGCCGCCGCTTTGGAATTCGGCGTTTCTGCCTCCGATGTACCAGGGAACGTACATATCCGACAACGTCCGCGACAAGAAGTTCGATCCCGAAAAACTGATCCCTAACATCCGCAATGACAAGTTCGATCTGAAGCAGCAAAAGAGCGAATTGGATCTGCTGGGCCAGTTGGACCGCCTTCAAATGGTGCAGGAGCACGCCGACGATCCGCAGCTGGACGCCACGCTGCAGTCCATGGAAACCGCCTACCGGATGCAGACCGAAGCGCCGGATGTCTTCGATGTCCGCAAGGAGAGCGAAGCCACCATCAAGCTGTACGGTGAGGGGAGCACGGCGCGTGGCTGTTTGACGGCGGCCCGCCTCATCGAGCGCGGAGTTCGCATGGTGCAGGTGTATTACGCCAAGGGCGATCCCTGGGACCATCATTTCGATATCGAACTGCATCGCAAGACCGGCAAGGATTCCGATCAGCCGTTCGCCGCGCTGATCAAGGATTTGAAATCACGCGGGCTGTTGGATGAGACCTTGATCGTGTGCGGCTCCGAGTTCGGCCGTACGCCGGTGGTGGAGGTGGGTAGCGGATTCATGGGCGGCCAGGTCCACAACGGCCGCGACCACAATCCGCACGGATTCACCGTCTGGCTGGCCGGCGGCGGCGTAAAGGGCGGCATGACCTACGGCGCCACCGACGATTTCGGATGGAAAGGCGTGGACAAGCGGGTGCACGTGCATGATCTGCACGCCACCATCCTCTACCTGATGGGCATCGACCACACCAAGCTGACCTACCGTTATAGCGGGCGGGATTTCCGCCTGACGGACGTTGCTGGAAACGTGATCCACGACATCGTCGCTTAGCGCGCAGCAAACCGGCCTAGCGCGCATCAAACCGCTTGACAGGGCGGTGAGCGGGCATGATAATGAGAAAACTGCCGTGAGGGGTTTCTGAGTCCGAAGTGTTTTTCCGTGCGGATTTCTTAGCGCCGCACCACCCCAGCAGTCTGGCAACTCTTCGCTGAGTCCTTCCGCCGCACTGTTTCGCGGCCCTCTCGCCTTGTCGGCGCCCCGAGCCTGTCGCTCCATGGTGACGTTGAAACTTTCAGTTGGAGGAGAGGACCATGTTCACGAGGACTTTCGCACCTAATTTCTGGCGAAGTTTCTTGGCGGGATTGAGCTTGCTAGCCGCAATCTCGATGCTCTTCGCACAATCCACCAGTTCCTTACACGGCGTCATTTCCGATGCGCAAAACGCCGTGATCCCGGACGCTGTTGTTGCGTTGAGCAGCGGCACCACCGGAGCATCCCGGCAGGTGGTTACCGACAATACCGGAGCGTATCAATTCCTCCAAATGATACCGGGCGAGTACACGCTGACCGTTACCAAACCGGGCTTCTCGCAAGCAACGCGGGAACACGTGGTGCTGCAGATCAGCACTTCCGCGACCCTCAACGTACAAATGGAAGTTGGAACCACGGGTCAAACGGTCAACGTCACGGCTGAAACTTCGATGGTCAGCACCTCCGACGCATCCATCGGCAATGCGTTCACGGAGCACTCCATCCGGCAGTTGCCGCTCGACACGCGCAACGTCGTTGAATTGCTGAGCCTGCAGCCAGGCGTCACATCCACGGGCGAAGTGATGGGATCGCGGCGCGATCAGAACAATATTATCCTCGACGGCGTGGACGTGAACGATAACGAGGACGCAGGTATCGGCGGCCAAGCCGTCGGCGGATCCCAGCAAGGTTCCTTCTCCAACGGCTCCGGCCAGTCTCCCGTCGCCGGTTTCAATTCCGTATTGCCGATCCCTTTGGATTCCGTGCAGGAGTTTCGCGTAACCGTCGCCGGTCAGGGCGCGGACGAAGGCCGCTCGTCCGGCGGACAGGTGGTGCTGGTCACCAAGAGCGGTACCAATCAATTGCACGGCTCGGCATACGAATACAACCGCAACACAATTACCGCCGCCAACAGTTTCTTCAATAATTTGAACGGCGTCGGCATCACTCCTTTGAACCGCAATCAATTCGGCGCGTCCCTGGGAGGGCGGATTAAGAAAGATCGCATATTCTATTTCTTCAACTACGAGCGACGCATCGATGCCAGCGCGGCGGCTGTCGTGCGCCAGGTCCCGACCGAAAACCTGAAGCAAGGCATCCTGACGTTCCAGGACGCCAATTTGAACACGTACACGCTCGGCCCGTCGGACATCAAACAGATCGATCCTCTGGGCATCGGCGAAAACCAGGCATATCTGAACATCCTGAAACAGTACCCGCTGGGCAACGATCCGGCCTATGGCTCTGACGGCGGTTTGAATTTCACTGGCTATCGCTTCAACGCTCCCGATGCGTTGGATAATCGCGCCTACGTGGGGAAGATGGACTTCATCCTGGACAATGCCGGCAAGCACACTCTCTCTGTGCGTGGCACCCTGTCCAACGCGAATCAGGACCAGGCTGCCGCTCTCGCGCAGTTTCCAGGCCAGCAGCCGGCCAGCGAACTGTTGAACAACAGCAAAGGAATCTCGGCTACCTACACGGCTATTTTGACGCCGAGCCTGATTAACAACTTCACGTTCGGCTATACTCGCCAGGGCTTGGCTGCCTCAGGAGTATCCGGGGATGCGTTCCAATTGTACCCACTGGACACGCCCGTGAACTATGCCGCGCGCGCCAACGGACGCATTCTGCCCGTCAACAACATCGTTGACACCCTCACGTGGACCAAAGGCAAGCACACCATTACCACCGGCCTCAACTTCCGGGTCATGACGAACAACAAGTTTACCTACTCGCAGTCCTACCCGAGCTATGGGTTCAACGTCAATGTGGCGGTGGGACTGGGCGAAGATATAGACACAGACCTCGCCAACTACATGGGGGCAAAGACTGGCAATCCCAACTTCGCGCTCAATGATACCTTCAACGATGCGTCGGCGCTTGGAATTTTGCTTGGCTTGGTCAACAACGTACAGGTCACGTATCAGGTCGGAAAGGGCGGCACGCTGCTGCCGCAAGGCGCGCCGGACGTTCGGGCCTTCTCGATGCGCGAGTACGAAGGCTTCGTGAGCGATCAATGGCGGGCGACGCGCGAGCTGACTCTTACGTTTGGATTGCGCTACACCAATGACCGGCCGCCGTACGAGGCGAACGGCCTGCAAGTAGCGCCCAACGTCGGGCTGAATCAATACTTCGGGCAGCGCGATTACCTCGGATCGGTTGGCGTTCCTTCCAACGAAATGCCCAACTTCCTTCTGAGCTACAACCTCAACGGTCCGGTGAATGGCAAATCGAGCTGGTGGAATCCCAACGACAACAACTTCGGTCCGCGCTTTGCATTGGCCTTTAGTCCCAAGGATCGCGGCGGACTCGTCCAGAAGATTTTTGGCAACAACGGCGTCTTCCGCATGGGCGGCGCCGTGCTTTACGACCGCTTCGGCAGTGAACTGATCACTCAGTTCGATCAGTTCGGATCGTTTGGTTTGTCCACCCAGCTGAACAACCCAGTCTCCTATACTTTCACAACTTCGCCGCGCTACAACGGCACCGTGCCGGCGCTCCCGGCCGCTCCCACCACCGGCTTTCCCTACACTCCGCCAGACGTCAACGGGATTGTTGGCGAGTTCCAGGGAATCTATCCAGACTTGAAGTCGCCGTATTCGATTCTATTGAATGCGTCGTTCTCGCGCCAACTGCCGGGAAAATTGACTTTGGAAGCTTCTTACGCCGGCAGACTTTCCCGCAGGCTGCTACTGCAGGGCGATGTGTACACGCCGCTGGAGAACCTGCAGGACCCCGCGTCTGGCCAGACCTGGCTCACCGCCATGACGACGATTCGCAACACTTACAACTCGGTCTGCGCCTCGATGAATAACTACACACAGAATTGCGATCCCAGCGCCGCTGGGACAGCGGTGATGAACAACCCATCCCTGGTGCCGAACATTCAATACATCAGCGATATGTTCGCTCCGCTCAAGAACTATTTCTTCCCCGGCAGCGCGGCCGCCAACTATTTCTACGGAATTTACGACATCTATCAGGGCAGCTATCTGGACATGCTGCACTCGCTGGACCGGATTCAAGGCCAGTACACCGCGCCAGGAACTTGCGCCTCCAAATTTGGTTGCTACACGTTTTTCGCCCCGCAAGGCAGTTCGATGCCCACTTGGATGAACGCGGGTGACGCCGATTACGACGCGGGCACGCTGAGCATAAGACGCGCTTTCAGCTCGGGTCTCTCCTTCGATTTCAATTACACCCTCTCGCATTCCATCGACAACGCGTCAGCAGCCGAGGGCTCCGCCGGCCAGTCCGGCGCGGTGATCCAAAACATATTCAATCCCAAGGAATTCCGCGGCTCGTCCGATTTCGATATCCGGAACCAAGTGAACATCGACGTGGTGTACGAATTGCCGGTCGGCAAAGGCAAGCCCTTCTGGAGCAGCGCTCCGGGCTGGGCCAATGAGATGTTTGGCGGCTGGCAGATTTCGAGCATCATGCGGTTCGCGAGCGGCCTGCCCACCGTCATTCAAGGCAACGCGACCTGGGACACGAACTACTGGCAAAATACGCTGGCTATCCCCACCGCGGCGTTCAAAACCGGAACTCAGATCGACAACAACGGCATCCCGAGCCTGTTCGGCAACACCGGCGCGTCAAACGATTTTGCCGACGCCTATCCCGGGAACGTGGGCACTCGCGCGCTGGTCCGCCTGGCCGGCATGAAGAATTTCGATATCGGCATCGCGAAGTCCTTCCCGCTGCCGTGGGAAGGCCACCGCATCCAGTTCCGCGCCGAAGCTTATAATGCGTTTAACAACGTGAACTTTATCCAACCCAGCCTGGCGTTGTCCAATCCCGGAACATTCGGCGAGTATCAAAGCACCATGCCGCCGCGCGAGATGCAGTTCGCTTTACGCTATGAATTTTAGGCGCTCCGGCGCTCTCTTGCTGGCTTTCGCGGCCGTGGGTGGCTGGCTACTTTACGCCACCACGGTGCTGGATTACATCCCGCTCTCTATCGACGGCAAGCCGGTTCCGCTCGCCTCCTATCGCGGCAAGGTGCTGCTCATCGTCAATGTGGCCAGCCATAGCATCTTCACGCCGCAATACGAGGGTCTTCAAGCCCTATACACCAAGTACCAGGAGCAAGGGCTGGTGGTCCTCGCCTTCCCGAGCGATGACTTCGGCAAAGAAGAGCCCGATGGTAACGACGTCATCCAAAAGTTCGCCGCGGAGAAATACAAGGTGACCTTCCCAATGTTCGCGAAGGTCTCGCTGGCTGGCGAGCATATGGCGCCGCTCTATCAGTTCCTGACCGACAAGACGGCCAACGCCACTACCGGCGGACCCATTCGCTGGAACTTCACGAAATTCCTGGTGGACCGCGAAGGCAAGATCGCCGGGCGGTTTGAGCCGGACGTGACGCCGGATTCCCCGGAACTCGCGGCAGCCATTGACAAGGCTCTGCGCGGCGAAAAAGACAAACACGAAAGCGATAGAGCCAGTGCCGTTGCGCGCAATCTCGTTGCGATATACTGAAAGATCCAACCGGCCATGTAGCCACGTTGTGCCCTGCCGCACGGACGGTTGAGATGCGAAAACTCCTGTTAGCCCTATCCGCGGTAATCCTTATCGCTGCCTCCCTGAGCGGAGCCGGAAATGCTCCCTCCTTCACGCTCGGCTGGTCCGTATACGTGGGCTGGGATCCTTACCAGTACATGGCGAAGTCCGGACTGCTCAAGAAATGGGCGGATAAATACGGCGTTGCGATCAAAGTGCAGCGCTTCGACTATGCACCATCGCTGGACGCTTTCGTAGCCAAGAATATCGACGCCTGCGCGATGACGAACATGGAAGCGCTCGATATGCCCGCGGCCGCCGGCGTCGACACCACGTCCATCATCGTCGGCGACTATTCGAATGGCAACGACGCCGTACTGGTGCGCCATAATCTGACGCTCAACCAGATCCCCGGCAAGCGCGTGCTCCTGGTGGAGAAAACGGTCTCGCAATATTTATTTGAGCGCGCCATGGCAATCAATAATCTCTCGGGCGATTTGAAGCGCGTGAAGTACGTGAACACTTCGGATTCCGATATCGCCGGAGCGTTCTTGAGCGACCAAAGCCAGGACGTGGTGGTCACCTGGAAGCCGCTCGTCTCGCAGATCCTTAAAGGCAAGGGGATCGCCAAGATTTTCGATTCGTCGAAGATTCCCGGCGAAATTTTGGACCTTATGGTGGTGCGTACCGAAGTTCTGAACCGGCCCGACGGCTCCGGCCAGCGCTTTGCCAAGGCCATCGCGGGCGCCTGGTACGAACTGACCGCGCAGATGGCCAAGCCAGGTCCCGAAGGCGACAAGGTGCTTTCGTCCATCGCCGAAGTCTCCGAAGACACGCTGGCTTCCTACAAAGAACAGCTCGCCACCACGCACCTGTTTTACACCGCGCCCTCGGCGCTGGAGATGACGAAGTCGGATCAACTGAAAAAAACCATGGAGCTGGTGCGGCAGTTCTGTTTCTCGCATGGACTGTTGGGCGATAAAACCAGCTCACCCGACGATGTGGCCATTCGCTTTCCGGACGGTTCCATCCAGGGCAAGAAGGATCGCGTGCGCCTGCGCTTTGACGCATCCTACATGGATATGGCCGCCGCGGGCAAGCTATGAGCATCCTGCAGATTCATGCGCAGCCCTCGCGCACCACGGTCTGGATTCTCTCCTGGTTCTTATTTGCAACGGGCGTCGTGAGTTATTTCTGGGTCTCTCGCGGCCGCCATCTCGACAATCCGGACGATCGCGTGATGCCCACCTTGCGCCAAATGGGTCGGGCTTTCTCCGACGCCACGCTGAAACCGGCGGAAGATGATGAAGTGTCGGCCAACGCGGATCAACAATCGCTGGCCGCTAAAATTCGCAGCAGCATGCTCTGGAAGGACACTGTGGCAACCGGCCGTCGGTTCCTCATCAGCATGGCGCTGCTGTTTCCGGCGGTGCTGCTCGGATTGCACATGGGCATGTTCCCCTATGTGGGATCGTTTTTCCTGCGATTCGTGCTGTTCTTCGACAAGATTGTCGCGCTCTCGCTGCTTCCGATTCTGTTCATTGCGTTTGGTATCGACGAGTTGGCGAAGGTGATGCTGATCGTGGTTGGCGTGGCGCCCACCATCGTCCTGGATTCCTTCAACCTCACGCGCAGCGTGCCGAAAGAGCAGATCGTGAAGGGATTCACTTTAGGCGCCGGCGATTTCTCCATCACCTATCGGATCGTTCTCAAACAAATCTGGCCGCGCGTGTTGAACAGCATCCGGCTCAATTTAAAGGCGGTGATGTTGTTCCTGTTCGCGGGCGAAATGATCGCTTCCCAGGACGGACTCGCTTATCGCATCGCGCTGCTGCGGCGCCATATGGGAATGGATACCATCATTCCTTACGTGCTGTGGGTGGCGTTGCTGCTGTTCCTGGTGGATTTTGGGATGCGAACGTTGAACCGCAAGCTGCATCCCTGGTTTCTCGAGGCTTGATCAACTAGAGGCTTGATCAACTCGAGGCTTGATCAACTGGAGGTCTGAGTTTCAGGAAGCATGACGCGCGTCGTGATGGCACGAACGATTTTGGATGAGAAAACTCTTCCGGCGGGCCTGAGTACGCCGGCGATGATTCGCATCCAGGATGTCGTTGTCGAATACGGCCAGCCCGGCAAGCCCCCGAAACGGATCTTGAATGGCGTCAGCCTGGATATCCATTCCGGCGAGTTCGTCTCCATTGTGGGACAAACCGGCTGCGGAAAGTCCACTTTGTTGCGGCTGGTGCTTGCCGAGGAAATGCCCACGCACGGGCAAGTCTTGGTGGAAGGCAGCCCGCGCAAACAACCCGATCGCCGCTGCGGATATGTGCCGCAGAAGTATTCGCTCTTTCCAGATAGAACGGTGCTCGACAATATTACCTTCGGGCTGGAAGTGACCGAGATCGGCATCCTGGGCAGCTTTTCTCCCGCCCGCCGCGTGCGACGCCAGGAATTTCAGTTGGAGGCGCTGGGTTACCTGCAACGAATGGGTCTGCGGGAATCGGACGCGGTTAAATATCCGCACCAGCTTTCGGGCGGGATGCAGCAGCGTGTGGCCATCGCGCAGGCGCTCATCATGCGGCCCAAGATCCTGCTCATGGATGAAGCTTTCAGCGCGCTCGATCCGGGAACGCGCGCGGGCATGCAGCGGCTGATCAAGGATCTATGGCGCGAAACCGGCACCACCATTCTTTTCGTGACCCACAACCCGCGCGAGGCCATGATGCTGGCTTCGCGCGTCATCGCGCTGGGCCGCCGTGGCGGGGACGAGGACGGAGCGAATATTGTCCTGGATCTCCCGGTACCCGAATCCAGTGACGACCCGACTATCGCCGGGCTGGTCCAGCGCGTGGAACAAACCGCCTTCCCAGGCGGCGCGGAAAGCGATGAACAGACCGGCGCCCCAGAAGCCTGAACTAAGCAAGTACAATCAAAGGTCCATGTCTTTCTACAAGAGCCATGCCCCGAAGCATCGGGAACACACCAGAGAAGTGAAACTGCCGGAACTGGAAGGGATGAAAGCGCTCCGCGAAGAAAGCCAGATTCCATCGCGGCAATGGCAGGAAGAAGTCCGGCGCGGCCAGGAATTCGGCCTGGAGTGCGTCGATTCCATCCAGGACAAAACCGAGATCAGTTGTTTTCAGCGCGGCGAACTGCCGCATTGGTCCGGCATAAACACATTCCTGAAAACGCCGTACCTGGAAGATGTTCGCAAAGTGGGCGAGTACGACGTCGCGTTTGTGGGCGTGCCGTTCGATATCGGCACAACCTATCGCGCCGGCACGCGCTTCGGTCCGCAGGGCATCCGGCGAATATCGTCGCTCTACACCACCTATAATTTTGAGCTGGGCGTGGATCTGCGCGAGTCGCTAAAAATGTGCGATGTCGGCGATATTTTTTGCCCCGCGAACATCACCAAGAGTCACGACCAGATCACCAAAGGTGTCGCGCACATCCTGTCGCAAGGGACGCTGCCGATGATCATGGGCGGCGACCATTCCATCGGCTTCCCGTGCGCGCGCGGCGTAGCGCAGTGCGTGGAAGGCAAGGTCGGCATCGTTCATTTGGACCGCCACATCGACACGCAGGAAAAAGACATGGACGAGATCATGCACACTTGTCCCTGGTTCCATGCGACAAATATTCCGAACTGTCCGCCCACGAACCTGGTGCAGGTGGGGATCGGTGGCTGGCAGGTGCCTCGTCCTGGCGTGAAGAAAGGCCGCGAGCGCGGATCCACGGTGCTGACCATTCAAGACATCGAGCGTATCGGAATTGACAAGACCATCGAGATCGCGCTCGAAGTGGCTTGGAAAGGCGCCAGCGCCGTCTATCTTTCTTTCGACGTCGATTCGGTGGACGCGGGATTTGTTCCGGGAACCGGCTGGCCCGAACCCGGCGGTTTCCTGCCGCGCGAAGCCCTCGCAATTTTGAAGGGCGTGGCCAAAGAAGGCGTCGCGGCCATGGAAGCTGTAGAGGTATCGCCGCCTTATGACATCTCCGATATCACCGCGCTGGTTGCCGTGCGCGCGATGGTGGACGTGCTGGCAAGCATGACCAAACATGGCCGGATAGGCGGGAAACTGCACTGACTCCGGCCTTCATCCTCGTTACGGATTTACACTGTGGGGACGCGAGCGCGGTGGCCTCGGCTTGCGAGCCGATTCTCGGTTTCCGGCCAGCTGTGGAGCTGGTTCCCGTCGATACTTTGTCATCTGCCATCTCCCGCGACGGCCCAAGAGAGATCTTCGTGCTGCCGGCCGCGCTCGATTTCAACCTGCTGCAACGCGAGGCTCTTGGACATGCGATCGTTGAAGCGCGCCGCGCCAATCCGCTACTCGCCATTCATCACGACGACGTCGACCCGGCGCATCCCTTGGTGGTCCAGGCGCTCGCCGATCAGGTGGCCCGTGCGATCCCGGAAAACGTCCGATCGCCACAACACGCCGGACTCATCCTCGCCGCCAGCGGGCACGGCGACGCTGGCAGCCGCGCCAATAGTTATCGATTGATGCGTCTGGTTTGGGAGCAGCTTGGCCTGGCCGCGGGTGAAGTTGGATTTGTGCGGCATGCGCAGCCATTTCTTGCGTTGACGTTCGACAAGTGCTTGCAACGTCCGTTGCATTGGGTGATGCTTCCAGAAACGCTATGGAGGACGGAGCACTCCGAGTTCGCCGCTGTGATCCTCGAAAACTTTCAACGGCAGCACCCGGAAGCAGGCACCTGGCGCATGGCTGAACCGCCGGGCAATCAACCCGCCATTACGGCCTGGCTCGCACAGCGGATCACACGACTATGGAACGAAAAACGTTTGCGCGAATCTCTGCGAGCGGCATCGCCCAAGCGAAGCCCTGTGCCGGAACCGGCCTCGTGGACCGTGGGTACGGGAGTTATCGCGCCGGTGAGGGATCGCCTCCGGATGTCCGAATTGCTCGAAGAAATTCTGCCGGCCGGGAAGCCGGAGCGAGTGCTCGTCAAGGTGACATGGCATGGCTACGCAACCGGCACATACACGGACCCGGCCGCGCTCGACTTATTATTGAGCGCGTTACCCGCCAAGGCGATTATTCTCGAAGGCCACACGTCTTCCAGGAATTTGGGGGAGGCGCAATTCGATTGGGAAACGGAGGCGCGTGAACATCGTGCCTGGATTCGCCAGCAAGATGCCGAATACCTGCGACGAACAGGACTGGCCGACGTGTTGGCCAGGCATTCCGCGGAGTATGTCAACGTGACCGAGGCGTATTGGGACGAAGCTTGCGCCGCGCCCGCGCGCACCGAAACGCTCAGCTACATTCCGCGGGTCCTGCTCCCCTATGCCGGCTGTCCCATGATCAGCTTCGCGAAATTCAAAGGTCCCACGCGGCTTGCGATCTCCAATCTGTTTGGCTTGATCCCGGACCCATTGCGTTCCACCTGGCACGGTCCGAACATTACGTACTTCGCGCGCGTCTGTTGCAACCTCGCGAAAGTATATGGCGCGATGTTCCCGTTGAGCGGCTTGAATGAAGGGCTCTACTCGGCCGTCCGATGGAATCGCAAGGGCCTCTACCGCAGCCGCTGGGGCAATTATGATTTGATCTCCAATGCCGGCTATATCGCCGCCAGCCGCAATCTCGCAACCGCCGACATCCTGGCCAGCCGTCTGCAGGCGCAAGACGTGAATCGCAGCGCGTTCTTCGACGTGGTTCGCGCGGAACTCAACTGGGATGAAGCGGCCGCCGCCGATCCCCTGCCGCAAGCTGTCCAGTGCTTGTTCGCATGACGCTCGCACTGCTTCGCCTCCAGCAGCTTGCCGACAGCGCCTTCCCCATCGGCGGCGCCGCGCACTCGTTTGGAATCGAGGCGCTGGTGGAAGCGGAACTGCTGAATACGGAGCTTTTGCCAGCATTCTTCGAGGACTATCTCGCGGAGACTGGTGCACTCGAAGCGGCTTATTGCGCGGCGAGCTGCGGCTCTACCATTCCCGAATGGCTTGCCCTGAACGCCAGCCTGGGTGCGCGCAAGCTAGCCCGCGAATCTCGCGATGCCTCCTCCGCCATGGGCCGCCGGTTCTTGCGTTTGGCTGCGAATATGTCGGGAGACGCGTTGTTGATCGCCGCTTTCCAGAGGGGAGAAGAGGTTCACCTGGCAACCTGCTTTGGCTTGGCCGCCGGGGTATTTGAGATTGACGCCGCCATGGCCGCCGCTGCGTATCTTCAGCAATCGATGACCGCCCTGGTTTCCGCCTGCCAGCGCTTGCTGCCGCTCGGACAAACGCAGGCGCACCAGATTCTTTGGAACTTGAAGCCCGCTATTATCGCCGCTGTGGCGCGCGGCGCACCCCAGCCCGCACTCGCCAGTTCCTTCACGCATCTCCTGGACGTCGCTTCGGCGCGGCACGCCACTCTCTATACGCGCCTGTTCATGAGTTGAGTGATGACACAATTTTCGAACCTCCGCCTGGCTTTTGAAACCGACGACACTGGCGCGACCATTCTCCGCGTCCGCGAGCAGCAGCCGCCCTGGCGCGTGCTGCGCGGCTTTCGAACACCTTCCGGAGAAACGCTCGCGCACGTGCATAACGTGTCGGGCGGGATACTCGACACCGATTCGCTGTCCTGGGAAGTAGACGTCGGGCCGCGCGCGCAAGCGCAGGTCACGTCTACCGGCGCAACTCGCGTCTATCGCAGCCGGTCGGCGGACCACCGCGCATCGCAGCGCCTGCGCGTCTCCATCGCAACGGACGGCTACCTGGAATACTTGCCCGATCAGTTGATCCCGTTTGCTGGCTCCCGTTTCCACCAGTTCTCCCGCGTGGAGGTAGAACGCGGCGGTTCACTCATTTGGTGGGAGCGCGTGGCGCCGGGCCGTGAAGCGTCGGATGAGATCTTCCGCTTCGTGGATCTCACTTCGCACTTCGAATTGATCGCAGACGGGCAACCCGTCGCGCTGGAGCGCTGGACCTTGACGCCGCTGGTTCAACGCCTGGATTCCATCGCGCGGCTCGGGCCTTTTCAGCATTTCGCCTCTTGCTACGTATGCCGCGCCGGCGAGCCGGCCGGCTACTGGAAGAATTTCGAAGCGCACCTCGAAACCGTCGCCGGCCGACTTTCCAACTCTGAAGTAATTTGGGGAGCCACCTCGCTCCGGGCTCACGGTCTGGTGATTCGCGGGCTCGCAATCAACGGGCGTCCGCTGGCGGCTGGCTTAGTGGAAATATGGAAAGCCGCCAAATGGATGCTCTGTGGCCGAGCCGCGACGCTTCCCCGCAAAGTTCATTGATGGTTCTGCGTGGAGCGCGGCACTCTACCGCCAATCACTTGGCGCTGGCGGTGCCGGTGCCCGGATATACCCCCATGAAGTTGAGAGTGTCGCCGTCCAGAATCATGGTTTGCAGTTGCGCCTGCGTAAACGGCCCCAGCCCTGAACTATCGGCTGCATAGTTCTGGCTCGCGGACTGGTACAACAAGCCGTGGACCTGCCCGTGGATTGTGCCTCTGCCGATCAGGTCGATATCCCCTGCCGCAGCGCGCGCCTGAAGCGTTGACCACAGACTTTGGGCCGTCGAATTGCTGACCGAGGCGGACGTTAGCGTTATCGTAAATCCCACCGCGGGGGCCGTCCCGGTATCGAACGACATTACGTACGCGCCGATGTCGGCTTGCTGGGTTGCCGTGTAGTTGAAAGCAGGGCTCTCGAAGAACTCCTTGAATTGAGAGGTGCTTCCGTCGTGATGAAAGCCGAAACCGTCGATGGTCTGCACCGCGAACCGGTTGAACAGCAGCTTTTGATACGAATTCCTGAGTTGGGGAGTTTTCAAAGGCTGCGGCTTTTGGATTATTTCAATGATCCGGTTGGAACCAGGGCCGGGGTTTTCGGTGTGGCATCCGCTGCAGGTCTTGCCCGGCGTGGACCCGTCCACAGTCATAAAATCGACCTCTCCGTTGACCGCATTTCCGCCGGCCAGGGAAGTGGGAAGGGTGCGATCCAGGTTTTCGTAAGGATTCGGAAGGTACAGGACCGTATTGATGAAGTTTGTAAAGGCATTCATGTCCGCGGTGGAGAGCTCGCTGCCGCCCATCAACTGGACGAAAGCCGTATTGAACGCAGCGAAGTTCGCGTGGTCACCCCGCCAGTGATAGGGCGAAAGGTTAATCAGACCGCGCAGCGTTTGCGTGGTCATTGGCCCCTTCATGGGATGCATCAGCATGGTATTGGTCTTAGTAGCTGAAACCTGCTGCGTAACCACCTGCATGCTGCCGGTTGGATCGCCTAGGTCCCACGCCTGGTGGTCCATATCTCCGTCCACGTGGCAGGCGGCGCAGGAGCCGGTGCCATTTCCGGAAAGCTTGGCGTCGTACAAAAATCCCCGCGCGCTCTTGATCGCCGCCGGCGTTGGATCGGTTCCCACGGCGATCTCGCTCGACACCGTATCCGTGGACGTATCGATGACTGAGATGGTGTTGGAGATCCGGTTCAGGCAATACAGCGTTCGAGCGGCGGAGTTGAGCGCCAGCCCCCGCGGCCCACGCTTGCTTGCGGGATTCACATTGGAACCGGTGGCCGAAGGATCAATCTCCACCAGACCGATTACGCTGCCGGTTGTGCTCACCCGGGCCACGCGGTCGGTCCCGAAGGCTGCCACATACATGAAGGTTCCGCTCGGGTCGAAGACTAAAGCGGTGGGTTGCGCCAGCGCGCTTGCCAGCGCAGCGGGATTGGGCAAGATGGCGTAGTTGATGTTGGGATTCAGATCCACCGGAGTGATCTGGCCATTAGATACTTGAATGTGTGTAATGCGATTGTTAACAAAATGTCCCTTGAGGTTAGGTTCAAAGTGAACCAGGTTGAGAGCGTCCGTGTTGGACACGTACAGGTCGCCGTTTGCCGGGCTAACCGCCAACCCCAGGTTGATCGTACCCACCTGCGCATAGTAGGTCTGCACGGACGGGGAGGTCCCCGTATTGATAGCTACCACCCCGTTAGCGGGCACCTGGTATGTGAGGAAGGCCGAGTAAGTGGGGTCCGTGGCTGCAACGATCAACCCGACCTGCGGCGGGGGGAAGTCCGGTAGAAGCGCTGGATTTATCGGAGGCTGGCAATTTGTGGTGCACTGCGGCGGCGCCTTGCCAGCCGGAATGATGGTGGTCCCGTTGCCTGCAATCGCGAAGGCGGCATACACCGTCGCATTGTCGTTGCTGACTGCCAGTGCGCGCGGGCTTCCGCCGAACACATCCAACTGTGTGATCAGCGCGTGGGAGGCCGTGTCGAATACGTCAACCCGGTTACCGCGCGAAACGCTGACATAGGCTTGGTTGGTACCGGCAAATACCACGTCCATGGGCTCGGATTTTGCCTCGATTGTGTCGGTAACGATGCCTCGCGATACCGAAACCACGCTCACGGTGTTGGAGACCTGATTCACTACCCACGCTTCATCGTCGCTCCTTGGACTCACAGATACCGGCTCCACGCCGACCGGAATCTCCGCTATCAGCGTGGGGCTGCCAGGCGTAGTTACGTCGAATACGGACAGCGACTGGTTCGCTGTGTTCACGGCGAAGAGGCGCGTTCCATCCTGGGAGAGCCGAACCGGGCTGGTCTGCGACCCCTCGAAATTAGCGAATACCGCCGGCGCGGTCTGGGCAACGGTAGTTCTGTATGACAACATGGCAACCGAGATGAGAACCAAGCCAGCTATGCCGGCAGAAGTTGCTCTCCTGCGTGAAGACATTCACTCCTCCATCAGACCACCCGTGACTCCGTGACACCGATATGAGAGCTACGTCTAAGACCGGTCGCGTTCAGCCTGTTTGTCAGACTCATTACCATGCGGGTATATTACAACTTTCTTTTCGATATAGCCAGTATGTTTTCCACGTACTATCAATACCAGCAGATCTACCTACCGCTTCGATCAAAAGATAGTAAACTGCTGGTTGAAAGATAGCCGACTACCGGTTTACCGTAGGCTAGAGTCAGCTGGCGGCGCCTCTTTCTCACAAATTTCCAGCTCTGAAGTATCATGGGGAGTGACCTCGCCCCGAGCGCACGGTCCGGTGGTTAGCGGGCTCGCAATCAGCGGGCCTTCGCTAGCGGGTGGCTTGGTGGAAATATGGAAAGCCGCCAAGTGAATGCTTTGTGGCCGCGTCGCCACGCTCCGAAAAGTTCGCAAAAAGGGAGACTCAAGGAGGCTGTCGGTGCATCTCACTCCGCGCGAGCAGGAAAAGCTCATGATCTTTGTCGCTTCCGAATTGGCCAAGAAGCGGCGCGCGCGCGGCTTGAAGCTGAACTATCCGGAGGCCATGGCGATCCTCGCGGCGGAGATTCTCGAAGCTGCGCGCGACGGCAAGAGCGTCGCGGACATCATGGGCCTGGGCGCCACCATCCTTACGCGCGCGGACGTTATGGATGGCATCCCGGAGATGATCCACGAAGTGCAGGTGGAAGCGACTTTTCCCGACGGCACCAAGCTGGTGACCATTCACGATCCGATCCAATAGGACTCGCAAAATGCATCCCGGTGAATACATCCTCGATGGCGCTGAAGTAGAATTGAATGCCGGACGGCGCACCGCCCAGTTGGTGGTGAGCAACCGCGGCGATCGGCCGGTGCAGGTGGGCAGCCACTATCACTTCTTTGAGGTGAATTCCGCGCTCGATTTCGCTCGCGACGCAGCTTACGGCATGCGTCTGGATATCGCCGCCGGCACCGCGATCCGGTTTGAACCGGGCGAGGAGAAAGAGGTTTCGCTGGTGGCGTTGGCCGGACGGCGCGCCGTATATGGCCACAACGGCCAGGTGAATGGAGCGCTTGCCAAATGAGCGTGGCCCCATGAGCGTGAAGATTCCACGCCGCACCTACGCCGATTTGTACGGACCCACGCGGGGCGATCGCGTGCGTCTGGCCGACACCGAGTTGATCGCTGAAGTGGAACAGGACTACGCCGTCTACGGCGACGAGATCACGTTCGGCGGCGGCAAGGTGATTCGCGACGGCATGGGCCAAAGCTCCACAGCTACGCGCGAATCCGAACATGGCGCGCTCGATCTGGTGATCACCAACGCGCTGATCATCGATCATTGGGGGATCGTGAAAGCCGATGTCGGGGTGCGAAACGGCCGCATCGTTAAGATCGGCAAGGCCGGCAACCCCGACACGCAAGCCGGAGTAGATCCCGATCTGGTGGTCGGCGCATCCACTGAGGTGATCGCAGGCGAAGGTAAGATCCTGACCGCGGGCGCCATCGACAGCCATATTCACTTCATCTCGCCGCAACAGATTTACGAAGCTTTGTCGAACGGCACCACCAGCCTGCTTGGCGGCGGAACGGGACCGGCCACCGGCACCAACGCGACAACCTGCACGCCGGGCCGTTGGAACCTCGAGCAGATGTTTCGAGCGGCCGAGGCGTGGCCCATGAACTTCGGATTTTTGGGCAAGGGAAATGCTTCGGCGCGTGAACCCCTCGTGGAACAGATTCTCGCGGGAGCCTGCGGCCTCAAGCTGCATGAAGACTGGGGCACAACACCCGCCGCCATCGATGCCTGCCTGCGCGCGGCCGACGAGTTCGATGTCCAGGTGGCGATCCACACCGACACGCTGAACGAAGCGGGATTCGTCGACGATACCATTGCCGCCATCGGAGGCCGGACCATCCACACCTATCACACCGAAGGCGCGGGCGGCGGACACGCGCCGGACATCATCAAGATCGCCGGGCTCCCGAATGTCCTGCCATCTTCCACCAATCCCACGCGTCCGTTAACGGTGAACACCATCGCCGAACATTTGGATATGCTGATGGTCTGCCACCATCTGAATCCGCAGGTTCCCGAGGACGTCGCGTTCGCCGAGAGCCGCATCCGGCAAGAGACCATCGCGGCCGAAGACATCCTCCACGATCTAGGCGTCATCAGCATGATGTCGAGCGATTCACAAGCCATGGGGCGCATCGGCGAAGTGGTTACCCGCACCTGGCAGACCGCCCATAAGATGAAAGTGCAGCGCGGGGCTTTGTCAAATGATTCCGCGCCCGGCGATTCGTCGAGAAACGACAACCAGCGCATCAAGCGCTACGTCGCCAAGTACACCATCAATCCGGCTATCGCGCACGGAATCTCCACGGAGGTTGGTTCCCTCGAGCCGGGCAAGCTGGCGGATATGGTGCTGTGGAATCCCGCATTCTTCGGCGTCAAACCGGAAATGGTGATTAAGAGCGGTTTCATCGCCTGGAGCGTGATGGGCGATGCGAACGCTTCCATTCCGACGCCGCAGCCGGTGCTCTATCGCCCGATGTTCGGGTCGTTCGGCGCGGCGCCACAATCCACCGGCGTAACGTTCATTTCCCTCGCGTCTCTTCCGCACGTAGAAAAACTGGGCCTGAAGAAGCGGCTGGTACCGGTGCAAAACTGCCGGAAGATCGGAAAGGCCGACATGATCCACAATTCGTCCACGCCCAACATCGAAGTGGATCCGGAAACCTACGAGGTTCGGGCGGACGGAGAGTTGCTCACCTGTGAACCAGCCAGTGTTCTGCCGCTGGCGCAGCGCTATTTTCTCTTTTGATTTTTATGGACCACAAACATACTCATCGCGCGTTTCGAATTGGCGTCGCGGGACCAGTGGGCAGCGGGAAGACCGCGCTGGTGCACGTGCTGAGCCAGAGACTCTGGCCGAAGGTGAACCTGGCCGTGGTAACCAACGACATTTACACGCGCGAGGATGCCGAATTTCTTGTGCGTCAAGGTCTCTTGCCTCCTGAGCGAGTCACAGGCGTCGAAACCGGCGGCTGCCCACATTCCGCTATTCGGGAGGATGCGTCCATGAACCTGGAGGCGATCGAGGATTTGGAGCGCGTGCACGCGGGTTTGCAGCTGGTCTTCATCGAAAGCGGCGGCGACAATCTCGCGGCGGCGTTCAGCCCGGAGCTGGTGGACGTTTCCATCTATGTGATCGACGTGGCAGGCGGCGACAAAATCCCGCGTAAGGGCGGGCCCGGAATCATCCGCTCCGATCTGCTGGTGATCAATAAAATCGACCTCGCGCCCTATGTGGGAGCCTCGCTCGAGGTGATGGAGCGCGACGCGCGCAAGATGCGTGGGGACCGGCCGTTCCTGTTCACGAACCTCCGCGCGGGCGTGGGCGCGCCGGAATTAAAGGCTTGGGTGGAAGAGAAGCTGAGCCTTCCGGTCCAGGAGCGCAATAAAGTGGTGACCGCCGAAGACCTTCGCGCGCGGCCCGTTCCTCATTCCCACTCTCACGCTCATTAGGCCACGGTTACCGGCGGCCGAGCCCGCTCTGCACCGCCGCAATTTCCGAGGGCTCCAGTTCCAGCAGACCTGAGGTCAATTCGCGCGGCGTCAACGCCGCTTGCGCCACACCCGCCTTGCCGTGCGCGGGCTTATCAGTGACAATATGATACAGTTCGTGTGCCAAGACCCGGCCCATGGCGCGGCCCAGCAAAATATTTCCCCGCAGCCGATTCCCGGCGAGCATCGCGAGTTGTACGGCGCCGCGCAGGTTGTCGCAGGCCAGATCGCTGAAGGGGAGAATGGTGCCGTTCACTTCATGCGCCCAGCCCAGCGGACCGGGCGCCGGAAACGCGGGCGCTCCGTCCATGTCGCACCGGCCCAACAGCTTCACCACCACCAGAAACCCGCTGACCGCTTGAGCCGGTTCACCCACGCGCCAGCGCAGCGAAATGCCCGACCGTTTCAGGATGTGGGCCGCCTCGCGACCCATTTCGCGCAGCGCCACTTGGGAATATCGTCCGTCAGGAAGCACCACCGCAGTGAGCGGAGTTGAAATCTGTGCTGACGGCTGGGCGGCCAAAAACTGTGCGGCGCCTAGAATCGGAGCAAAAGTAGTTACTGCACAAAACAACCACGCAGAACGAACATAGTTTAGCGTCACAAATTCCCTCGACAAAGAGGCCGGAGCTTACACGGCTCCACGGCAATTATACATGCAATAATGATCGGTTGTTCGCCGTTCGAAGTTTACGAGCGTTGGACCCGGTGGCTACCCCCACCCGATGCTTTTGGGTCCTGGCGGTATTGGCGGCTATTCTCCTCCTGGCGCCCATCCGCGCCGGCGATCTCGCCGGGTATGATGACGCGCGCTATGCTTTAGTTTCAAAACACGTGGTTTTGTCGGGCCATTGGCTCGAGATCGAAAGCAACGGGGGGCCGGCGCTGGAGCATCCGCCGCTCTTCTCATGGATGCAGGTTTTGCTTTTTGTTCCCTTTGGGCTTTCGGATCCGCTGGCCAAACTTCCGTCGGCCCTGTGCGGGCTGGGAGTGATTCTCCTGGTGGCCTGGCTGGGACGCCGGATCACGGGCGATGCCTTTGCCGGCGTACTCGCCATGTTCGTGATGGCCACCAGTATCTATTTCCTGAAGTATGCCGCTCGCGCCATGACCGACGTCCCGTTCACGTTCTTCTTTCTTGCCGCGGTCTGCGCTTGGTTGCTGGGCGAAGACGATCCGCGCTGGCTGTTAGCCGCTGGCGCATTCGCGGCTCTGGCCCAACTCACCCGCGCCATGGCCGGATTTAGCGTTCCCCTGCTCTTCGCCGTCGACATGCTCGTGAACCGCCGCCGGCCCCCGCTACGTTACTTGATTGCTGCGGCATTGATTGCTTTTGTGCCGCCCGCCGCCTGGTACGCGCAATGGATTTCGAGATATGGCGGCGAGTTTTTCATGCGGCATTCGGCCTATCTGAATCAGGAAGTGACGGGGCCGTTGTCGCCCGCGTGGCGCCGCTACACGGGCGCTTTCGAGTATATCTGGATGATTGCCAAATCCTATTGGCCTTGGCTGCCGGCGATGATCGCAGGGAACGTCGTTGTCGTTCGCCGGCGAGATCGCAAGTTGCGCATACTCGTTCTCTGGGTCGCCGTCGTGTTTGTGCTCTGCGCCATCACCAAAAGCCGTGTTCTGCGCTACATGTTGCCCGCTTATCCGGCATTCGCGATTTTATCCGCTATCGGACTCTTGTGGCTGCTGCCTGAACGCTACGTGCGCAACGGACTGCGCGTCATAATCCCCCCGCTAGCTGCCTTGGTGCTGTTTATCGCCATCCGGCCACCCGTGAATTTGCACGCCGTCGATACGCGGCCCATCGCGCAAGCCTCCACCCGCGCAACGGCCCCGGGCGAGCTGATCACGTTTTACGACGACGGCGCGCCGCGCTTCGACGAGATGAACGAAATGCTCTGGTACGGCGATCGTTACTTTGTTCCGGTGTGGGAAGCCGCTCAACTGCCGGAAGCGCTTCGAAAGCCCAAGACGCGGGTCTTCATCACGGACGTCAATACATTTCACGCGCAGGTGGAATCCCGTATCCCGAACCAGATCATCGCCCGCGCCGGACACTTGGTTTGTTTTCGGCTGCTAACGTCGTGAATTGACTTGAGGACAAATCTTTGTAGCGGTAGCAACCAACCAGGTGATCGTTCACCATGCCGGTGGCTTGCATGAACGCGTAGCAGATTGTGGAGCCGGCGAACTTGAAGCCGCGTTTTGCGAGGTCCTTGCTCATCGCGTCCGATTGCTCGGTGCGCGCCGGCACCTGGTCAGGCCGCCGCCAGCGATTCTGAAGCGGCCGGCCGCCGGCGAACCGCCACACGTATCCATCGAAGCTGCCGAATTCTTTTTGAACGGCGAGAAACGCCTGCGCGTTTTGCACGGCCGCCCGAATCTTCAACCGGTTGCGCACAATTCCATCGTTGGCCAGCAGGGCTGCGATTCTGGCTTCATCATAGCGGGCCACTTTGCGCACATCGAAGCGGTCAAAAGCGGCGCGGTAGGCGGCTCGCTTCTTCAGAATCGTGATCCAACTCAGCCCGGCCTGCGCACCTTCCAGGATTAAGAGCTCAAACAATGCGCGGTCGTCGTGCAGAGGCACTCCCCACTCGGTGTCGTGGTAGACAATCGAGAGTTCATCGCCCGCCCAGGCGCAGCGCTGGATGTCCGTCGACTTATCCACTCGCGGTTGCGCCATCGCTCTTAGTATTTCACGACGCGCAAGCAAGCCAAGACCAGATAAGTACCCAATTTGCAAATCGGCTGCCCTGTGCGGCAGGATGGTAACCTGCACGCCGATTGGCAGTCGGTGCAACCAGCAATCTAAATCCCGCTGTCGGAATCCCATGCGCAACCCCGTAGCGAAAACTCGACCCAAGCCGCCGCCGTCGCCGGGCCTTCCGCAGCTTCTCAAACCGTATAAATTGCCGATCGCAATCCTGGCCATACTGACCATCGCAGGCAACGCCTTGAACCTGGTGGTGCCCAAATTGATTTCCCGCAGCATCGACGATTACACCCAAGGGCGCTTCGTTCTCAACACCGTGGCCCTGCAGTTCGTGTTGGTGGGATTGCTCGTGTTTGTTTTTGCCTATGCGCAGAGCGGCGTGCAGACCTGGACCGCGGAACGCGTGGCCAAGGATCTGCGTACGCGCCTGGCGGCCAAGATCTCCGTGCAATCCTTCGCCTGGGTAGAGCAACTCACGCCGGCCAAACTCCTGACAAATCTCACGTCCGACGTGGATTCTGTGAAACTGTTTGTGTCGCAGGCCATCGCCTCCATTATTTCTTCGCTTTTCCTCATCGTCGGCGCGAGTGTGCTGTTGCTCTCCATCAACTGGCGGCTGGGGCTCGCAATCCTGGGCGTCGTGCCGTTCATCTCCATCACGTTTCAACTCGTGCTGCGCAAGGTTCGTACTCTTTTCAAGAAGTCGCAGGAAGCCATTGACTGGCTGAATCGGGTGATCAATGAAAGCATCCTGGGAGCTTCGCTCATCCGGCTGCTCAATACACAGCAGATCGAGTGCCAGAAATTCCTGGAGGCCAACACGGAATCGAGAGAAATCGGATTGAGTATTCTGCGCCTGTTCGCGAGTCTGATACCCGCCATAACGCTGGCCACCAATGTAGCCACCGTGATCATTCTGATGCTCGGCGGCCACTATGTAATCGCCGGCAGCATGAGTCTGGGCGATTTCACGGCCTTCAATTCTTACCTCGCCATCCTGATCTTCCCCATCATCCTCATCGGATTCATGAGCAACGTCATTGCGCAGGCATCCGCTTCTTACCTGCGTATTAACGCCGTACTGAGTACTCCCGAAGAAGAACACGGCGGCCGCATCGTTGCCGATTTACGGGGCGACGTCGGCATGGACAATGTTTCTCTCGCGTTCGGCGAGAAGATGGTTTTGAAAAACGTTTCGTTCGCCGTGCCGGCCGGTACGAAAACAGCCATCATCGGACCCACCGCCGCGGGCAAGACGCAGCTTCTTTACCTGCTCATCGGACTTCTGAAGCCTGCCTCCGGCGTGGTGACCTACGATGGGGAGCCGATCGACGCTTATGACAAGGAAGCCTTGCATCGACGCGTAGGCTTTGTCTTCCAGGACAGCGTGATCTTCAATTTGTCGCTGCGCCAGAACATCGCCTTCAGCACCAGCGTCGAGGAGCAAGACCTCGGCAAGGCCATTTCGACGGCGGAACTCGACGACTTCGTGGCGGCTTTGCCGCAGGGACTGGATACCGTCGTCTCGGAGCGCGGGACCAGTCTTTCAGGAGGACAGAAGCAACGCGTGATGCTGGCACGCGCGCTGGCGCTGAATCCCCAGGTACTGCTGCTCGACGACTTCACGGCCCGCGTGGATGCTACCACGGAGCGGGCCATTCTGGAGAACGTGCGCAAAAACTATCCCGGAATCACTCTCATCTCGGTCACTCAGAAGATTGCATCCGTGGTCGATTACGACCAGATTATCCTCTTAATGGAGGGTGAGGTGCTGGGCGCCGGAACACATCGGCGCCTGATGGAGACATCGCCTGAATATGTCCAACTCTACGACTCCCAGCGAAGCACCAGCGCCTATGAAGTACAAGCTTGAGACGGAAAATCGTCCCCGGCAGCGGCGCTCCCTGCGGGAGTCCAGCCGGAAATTTCTCCCGTTGTTCGCAACGGAAACGGGCCCTTTCATCGGCGCCCTGGTGGCTATCGTTCTCAACTCCCTGACCACGCTGGTGGCGCCGGTGTTGATTGTCCGGATTATCAATACCGACATCCGTCTGAAGAACACCCCTGGCCTTTTGATTTGGTCGCTTCTGGTGCTGGCCATTTACGTCACAGGAGCCGTTGCGAGCTACGTGCAGGTAATTACCATGGGTGGCGTCGGCAGAAGAGTCCTGTTTCATTTGCGAAACGCCCTGTTTCTGAAACTCCAGGATCTTCCCGTCGCCTTCTTCAACGAGAACAAGGCCGGTGATTTGATTTCGCGGTTGAACAACGATACCGACAAGCTGAATCAGTTTGTCGCGCAGGCGCTCATGCAGTTCGTGGGCAGCGTGTTCCTCATCACCGGCGCGGCTGTCTTCCTGGTCAGTTTGAATTTCAAACTCGGCCTGGCCGCCTTGATGCCCGCGGCCGGCGTGCTGTTGTTGACGCGCGTCACCTCGTCCTGGATCAAGCGGAAGAACCTGGGGAGCCTTCAGGCGCTGGGCGGAATGAGCTCGGAAGTCCAGGAAAATCTGAACAACTTCAAGGTGATTGTTGCGTTCAACCGAATCGATTATTTTCGCTGGAAATTCAATTCAGCCAACCAGACGAACTTCTCGGCTTCTGTTTCGGCTGGTTTTGCGAATAACATCTTCATGCCGCTCTATGGCCTGGCTTCGCAACTGGCGCAATTGATCGTGGTCGCCTATGGAATCTACCTCATTGAGGCTGGGCAAACCACCATCGGGCTGCTCATCGGTTTTCTGTTTTATGTGAATAACCTCTATGGTCCAATGCGGCAGTTGGCCACGGTATGGTCGTCGTTCCAGCTGGCCCTGGCCGCGCTGGATCGTATTTCGGAAGTGCTGGCGCTCGAATCGAACTTGCCGGTGATCCCGGCGACGGCGCCTGAGTCCGATTCAGTTCTGGCTTTTCGAAAAGTTTGGTTCGCTTATCCGGATGGAAAAGAAGTTCTACGCAACGTGAGCTTTGAAATGGAGAAAGGGAAGGCCTACGCCCTGGTGGGTCCAACCGGCGGCGGCAAAACCACCACTGCCAATTTGATGGCGCGTCTCTACGACCCCGCACAAGGATCGGTCCTGCTGCATGGGCGCGACATCCGTTCTTATACGCCCGATGAGCGCGCGCAGAAGATCGGATTCATCGTTCAGGATCCATTCCTTTTCAGCGGCACGGTGCGGGACAACATCGTGTATGGCAATGAGGCGTACCAGGCGTACTCCAGCCAGCAACTTGCCGCAGCTCTGGAGGAAGCCAATCTTTCCACCCTGATTGCCCGCTTTTCAGAAGGTCTCGACACCGCCGTCACCACCAGCGGGAACAGCATCAGTCTGGGTCAGAAGCAACTGATAGCTTTTATGCGCGCCGCGCTCAGAAGGCCGGAACTGCTGATCCTGGACGAAGCCACGGCCAACATCGACACCGTCACCGAAGAACTGCTCCAGGAAATTCTTTTCAAACTACCAGCCTCCACAACCCGGGTTATCATTGCTCACCGCTTGAACACCATCAATAACGTGGATCAGATCTTCTTCGTGAATTCCGGAGAGATCACTCTGGCGGGCTCCATGCAACACGCCGTAGACCTGCTGCTGCACGAGAAGCGAGCCAGTTAACCCGGCGCGTGGGATTAGAGCGGCGCGCTGTCGGTGAGGGCGCGCGCACTTGTGCGTGCCGCGTTCACACTCGTGTGAACGCCTAAGTCCCGCTCAGTCCGCCAAGCGTCGGCACGATTGGCCGACGCGGCACGCAAGGGTGCGTGCGCCACAATATAGTCTTTTGTGTACGGAAAATTTGCCCAAGGCATGTCGAGAACCGGGAAGCCGGCTCCGACTACCCTAATGAACGCGCCAAAGGCAGCGTGAAAAGGAGCAAGAGACATGAAATACATTCTGCTGATGTCAGGAAGCAAGCTGGGAGTGGACGCATACCGGGCGTGGTCCAGGAAAGACATCGATGCCCATATGGCCGTCTTGACGAGCCTCAACCGGGAGCTTACAGAATCGGGTGAGTTCGTCGCGACACAAGCTTTGGTGCCTCCGCATGAGGCTAAGGCGGTGCATGGGATGAAGGAAGGGATGCCAATCACGGACGGCATTTTTCCTGAATCCAAGGAGTTCCTGCTCGGCTACTGGATTGTAGACGTAGCGACGCCGGAGCGTGCCTGCGAAATTGCCGGCCGCATTTCAGCCGCGCCGGGTCCCGGCGGAGTACCGACCAACATGCCGATCGAAGTCCGGCAACTGGCGGTCCGCGCTCCGCAGTCGTAGAGAGAGCACAGAGTTGAGTGCCGGAGGAAGGAGACTTATGAAATACATTCTGATGATGCACGGCCAAAAGGGCTCCTGGGACGAGTACGCCAGGTGGTCGAAAGAAGATCTGCAGCGCAACATCGACTTTATGCAGCGCTTCAACAAGGAGCTTCACGATTCGGGTGTTTTTGTGGACACGAAGGGGCTGGCCTGGCCCCAGGAGGCGAAGAACGTTCGCGCGGGGAATGACGGAGAGCCGGTTACCGAGGGCGTGTTCCCGGAATCGAAGGAGTTCCTTGCCGGATACTGGGTGATCGACGTAGAGAGTCCCGAGCAGGCGTACAAGATTGCTGCCCGTGCATCGGCCGCGCCCGGCCAGGGCGGGAAACCGGCGAATATGCCGATTGAAGTTCGGCAGGTGCTCGGCAGCCATAACGATTTGGGACTCTGAAACGGAGACGCGAATCGTGAACTGGCTGGAACAATCATCCGATCTTCCGATCGGAGAGCTGTTGCGAGAACTGACGCCACAGGTGCTCGGACTTGTGGTGCGAAGATTCCGTGATTTCGACGCGGCCGAGGATGCGGTTCAAGAAGCGTCCATCGCGGCAGTGATGCAATGGCCGCGCGATGGAGTTCCCGACAATCCGCGCGCCTGGCTGACGCAGGTTGCATTTCGAAAGATGACGGACCTTATCCGCCGCGAATCTGCGCGGAGGCGTCGCGAAATGGAAGTGGTGGAGGCGGCGCGTGTGTCGGAGACCGGCCTGGATGCTGCGCCGGTGGAAGACGACGCGCTGGTTCTCCTCTTTATGTGCTGCCATCCGGCTCTTACCCCTTCCTCCGCTATTGCTTTGACGCTGCGCGCTGTTGGCGGTCTGACCACGGTTGAAATCGCCAATGCTTTCCTGGTTCCGGAAGCAACCATGGCGCAGCGAATATCCCGGGCGAAGCAGACCATCAAGGTATCGGGCATTCCATTCCAAGTGCCCTATGCCGAAGAGCGTGACGGGCGTCTGCGCTCGGTACTCCACGTTTTGTACTTGATCTTCAATGAGGGATATTCGGCTAGCGCAGGACCACATCTGCGGCGCGCCGATCTTTCACAGGAGGGGATACGCCTGACGCGCATGGCCCTGCGGCTGCAGCCCGAAAATACGGAGATTGCCGGCCTGCTTGCGCTGATGCTGTTGACCGACGCGCGGCGGCATGCCCGAATCGGTCCGAATGACGAATTGATTCCGCTCGCGCAACAAAATCGGGCGCTTTGGGATCGGGAACAGATTGCGGAAGGCGTCGCACTGCTTTCGGCCGCACTGCCGAAAGGCTCCGTCGGACCGTATCAATTGCAAGCGGCGATAGCCGCTATTCACGATGAAGCCGAGCGCCCCGAAGATACGGATTGGCCTCAGATCCTGGCGTTATACGAGTTGCTGAAAAGTATGTCGGACAATCCGATGGTGATCTTGAACCACGCAATCGCCGCAGCGATGGTCGATGGCCCCAAAGAGGGTTTGAATCTGCTCGACGCGCTCAAAGGGGACCCGCGAATTGCGGAACACTACCGTATGGATGCCGTTCGCGCACATCTGTTGGAGATGGTTGGCGATCCGCAAGCAGCCGCAAGATACTACCGCGCGGCTGCGGGCAAAACAGTGAATCTCCCTGAGCGCAACTACCTTCTGATGCAGGCTGCGCGACTAACTACGATGATGGCCCGATCTTGACAAACGTCAGGGATTGAGCGCGCCAAACGGCGTCGCTTCGGTTGTCACCGCCCCTACCTGTGATAAGGTCGGATTCGTACAAACATCTTGAAAGCGAGGGCGAACGATGACCCATAAAACCTACGTTTCCTGTTGCGTCGTACTTGCTCTTACCGGATTGGCCGCCTGCTCCAGCGCGCCCCCCAAGCAAGCCGCCCCAGCGCCAGACAAAATCCAGGGGAAGGCCCAAGTGGTTCTCTCCGAAACAACCCAGTTAGACGCCTCTCTGAACGGGGGCGGACCTTCCGTCTACCTGGTCGATGGCTTGAATCGCTACCGCCTCTTCTTCGACAAAGCCTCTCAGGTTGACGCCGGGAAAGAATACATTGCCGAGGGCGTCTATGCGCAAAAGGCCATCGATGCGATTGGCGATCCCAACCAGGGCAAGAACGGCTACCCGCTTGGATCAAGCTGTGACAGTGTCGTGAGGATGGCCTGGCCGGGGCTGGCTTTTGATGTGGTGGATTCATACTCCACCAGTTTGCGCTCTAAGGTGAAACGCTTCCCCGCCAGACCCGTATTCCTGGTAATCCGAATCCAGCCCGTTACCGGATCTGATTCCGCGAAACAGAAGAAGGAAGCCGGGGGCGAGGAGAAAGAAGCCCAGGAAGTTTCCGTTCCGGCAGACAAGCAACGCGCTCTCCTGGTGGCGGGTCCCACCGTCCTGACCGCGCCCCTCTGGGAACCCACGGGCGGAACGGCGCGCTGCAAAGTCGTCATCGACGAGCAAGGCAAGATTGCGGAGCTCGACAGCGGCGCGCAACTCTGCGAGACCGTGCCGTGGTCTCAGTTCAGTTATCAGCCAACGGTCAAAGGCGGACACCCGGTGAGAGTGAATACCGAGGTGGAAGTGCGCTTCGACCCGCGAAAGTAGTATCCGCCGAGGCTGGAGGCAGAAGTGGTTCGCCGACTACGGCAACCCCTTTCGCTTTGCCTGGGGATGGTATACACTTTGCACTGAGATATCAATGCGCAACTGGTGCGTCCGCACCTTTGCCAGACGCGAACGGCTGTCCGAAAGTGTGGTGGTTTATGGCTCAGGAAGGCGTTTCGAAACGTGTCGCGGCTCTGCTGATCGCTGCGCCGCTCGTGTTGCTGCTCCAGTCCCGGTCGGTTGCTCAGAAACCTCCGGTTACGCAAAACGAAATCCAGCCGATTCTCGCCAGGTGTTTCCAATGCCACGGCGATTCCATCCAGATGTCGAAGCTCGACTTGCGGACCCGCGATGGCATGTTGAAGGGCGGCGAAAAAGGGCCGGCTATTGTTCCAGGGAATGCCGAGGCGAGCCTGCTTTACAAAAGGATCACCGGCCAGCAACAGCCCATCATGCCGATGCAGCCGGTTCCGGCGCTGAACCCCAAGGAAATCGCGCTGGTGAAGGATTGGATCGATCAGGGCGCCCAGTTGAACTCAACCGCCGTGTCCGCTCCCGCCCCGACTCTCGCTCCGGCTTCCACGTCCGCAGCCGCCGGATATAAGGAGAAGCAGTTCACAGATCAAGACCGGCAATGGTGGGCGTTCCAGAAACCGGTGCGCCATCCCGCGCCCCAGGTGAGCGATGAGCGCTGGAGCCGAAACCCGATTGATGCGTTCGTTCGCGACATGCTGGCGAAGAAGGGGCTGGAACCGGCCCCGCCAGCCGACCGGCGAACGTTGATCCGCCGCGCGTACCTGGATTTGGTAGGTCTGCTGCCGCCCCCCGCCGAGGTAGAGCAGTTTGTGCAGGATACTTCGCCCAAGGCGTACGAAAATCTGATCGATCGTTTGCTGGCTTCCAACCATTACGGCGAGCGGTGGGGCCGCAACTGGCTGGATGTTGCTCGCTATGCGGACAGTTCCGGCTTCGAGTACGACATCACGGTGGAAAACGGCTGGCGTTACCGCGATTACGTGATCAAGGCATTCAACGAGGACAAACCCTACAATCAATTCGTCGTTGAGCAGTTAGCCGGCGATGAGCTGGATCATCCTACCTTCGATAGTTTGACGGCAACCACGTTCTATCGAATCGGCCCACGCGTCCGCTTCCGCGAGAAGAATTATCCTTCTTACCGCTACGACTACATGGACGACATGATACGCACCACCTTCCAGGGCTTTATGGGGCTGTCGGTGAATTGCGCCCGGTGCCACGATCATAAGTTCGACCCGATCACGCGCATGGATTACTACCGGTCCGTAGCCGCGTTATGGGGTTACGTCGATTACGATCATCCGCTGGTTCCCAAAGAACAAGTCGACCAGTATGAGCGCACCAAGAAGGAGCTGGAAACGGAGATCACCCCGCTGCAGCAGGAGATCGCACGGATCGAAAAGCCTTATCGGGAAAAGCAGCGCGAGCAGCAAATTCAGGATGCCCTCAAGAAGTTCCCGGAGGATATTCAAATTGCAATCAAGACGCCGGAGGAGAAGCGGACCGAGGGGCAAAAGCTGTTAGTGGCCCAGGTGCTGATCAGCCCTGAAGATGCCAATCCCGACATGATCGTCGCGGACCTGGACGCCACCGCAAAATCCAAAGCGCTCAGGAAGGCCAACCAGGTTTTTGGCGCCGGTGACGAATACTCGGGGCGCGGCTTGCAACTGAGCCCGGCGGACGAAGCCAAGCGGAAGGCTCTGCGCGCCAAGATCGAGGCGATCGAGGAGAGACTGCCGGAACCGTTGCCGGTTGCCGACGGGGTCCGGGACGGCGACTACCGGCTACAACCGGACGGCTTAGGCGACTCCACCATCCCGGGAACCGGCCGGCCAACCTACGACGTAAAGTGCTGCTACATTCCGCAGCCCGGGCAGAAATATGAAGTGCCCGCGGTGTACTTCGCCGCTGCCGGGGACGACATCAAATACAACTCCAGCACCTTCCCGGTCCAGCCCGGCTTTCTCTCGGTGCTGGTAAATGGAACGCCGCCCCCCGCCACGCACCCGCCCAATCGGCCCGATTATGCCACCAGCGGACGGCGCCGCGCTCTGGCGGAAGCCATCGCGTCCCAAGACAATCCCCTCACGGCTCGCGTGATGGTGAACCGGATCTGGGGTTGGCACTTTGGCCGCGGCATCGTCGCCACGCCCGGCAATTTCGGAAAGATGGGAATTCCGCCGTCGCACCCGGAACTGCTGGATTGGCTGGCTACGGAGTTCGTGCGCCAAGGCTGGAGCATCAAGCAGATGCAGCGGCTGATTATGACTTCGGAAACTTACAAAATGGCGTCTGCCTACTATCAGCCGACTGATTTGGAGAACGACCCAACCGACGTCTACCTGTGGCGGTTCCCGGTGCAAAGATTGGAAGGGGAGATCATTCGGGACGCGATGCTGGACGCGAGCGGCGACTTAAACCTCAAAGCCGGTGGCCCGCCATTTTTCCCCGCTATTCCCGTGTCGGTGCGCGCGAACCAGCCGCGCGGCACCTGGGAGCTTACCCAGGAAGGGCCGGATACCTGGCGGCGCAGCGTCTACGCGTATGTCAAGCGCGGGCTGAAATACCCGATGTTCGAGGTTTTCGATTTGCCCGACCTGAACACCACCTGCGAGCGGCGGGCAGTGAGCACCGTTCCCACGCAGGCGCTGACGATGTTGAACAACGAATTTATGCTGATTCAGGCGGACCACTTCGCGCAACGGGTGCTCAAGGAAGCAGGCGGCAATCCGGAAGAGCAGGTGAAGTCCATATATCGCATCGCCCTCAGCCGCGCGCCCACCCGTTCGGAACAGTATAGCAACGTGGCCTTCCTGAAAAAACAGCGAGACATCGAGATGACGGGCAGCAGCGCTTTAAGCGAGGATAAGGCGGCGCTGGCCGCTCTCACCGACCTGGCTCACGTGACGCTCAACTTGAACGAGTTTGCCTACATTCAATAGCGGGAGGAATCCGTGAACAACCCCATCGACAGCAGCAGCGATCATCACTGCAAGCGAGAGTTTATCTCGAGGCGGAAATTTTGGATGGAAGCCGGGATGGGGATCGGCGGATTGGCACTGCTCGATCTGCTGAGCCAGGACCGTCTGCTGGCGGCGGAAGCGTCCCCCGCATCTTGCCTGGGATCCGCCGGCGTCACCGATTCGCTGCTGCTGCCCAAGCCTCCGCACTTCCAACCGCGCGCCAAAGCAGTGATCTCGCTCTTCATGAGCGGCGGCGTGAGTCATGTTGACACCTTTCAATACAAGCCGGCGCTGCAGAAATACAATCGCATGCCGATGGACGGGAAAGGCGAGATCAAGGTGCGGCAAGGATATCCCGGACCTCTCATGCAGAGCCCCTTCAGCTTCAAACAGTACGGGCAGTCCGGCGCCTGGGTCTCGGAAATTTTCCCCAACATCGCCGGCATGGTGGACGATCTGGCCTTCATTCACTCCTGCCAGGGCCTTTCCAACGACCATGTGATTTCGCACTACGAGTGGAACACCGGTTCCATCCAGATGGGCTACCCGAGCGTCGGTTCGTGGGTCACCTACGGCCTGGGCACGGCGAATCAAAACCTGCCGGGTTTCGTGGTCTTGCTCGATCAGAAGGGCGGTCCGTATGCGGGCCCGCCGAACTGGCAGTCCGGTTTCTTGCCCGCGGCGTTTCAAGGGACGGTGTTTCGCTCCAAGGGCGACCCCATTCTGGACCTGTCGGCGCCCAGCGGCTACATGTCTCCGGACCGCGAGCGCGCCCGGTTGGACCTGATGGCGAAACTGAACGCGAACTTCGACGAGAAGTACCCAGGAGTTTCCGAGCTTTCCGCCCGGATCGCGTCCTATGAGCTCGCCTACCGGATGCAAGCCTGCGCGCCGGAGGCGGTGGACATTTCCAAAGAGAGCGACGAGACCCAAAAGTTGTACGGCTTGGATGACCCCATCACCGCCCCCTACGGACGGCAGTGCCTGCTGGCCCGCCGCCTGGTGGAGCGGGGGGTTCGTTTCGTGCAGGTGATCAGCGGTGCCTATGTCAGCATTGAAGACACCTGGGACGCCCATGCCAATATCGTGTCCAACCATCGATTGCACGCCAGGGAAGTGGACAAGCCTATCGCTGGCCTGATCACCGATCTGAAGAGCCGGGGATTGCTGGACGAGACCGCCGTGCTATGGCACAGCGAATTCGGACGCATGCCAATTTCACAGCGCGGGCTCGGCCGCGACCATAATCCGGGTGCGATGACCGTGTTCATGACTGGCGCGGGCATCCAGGGCGGCCAGCAAATCGGTACCAGCGACGATGTGGGCTTCAAGAGCGAGGAGCAGACGGTCACCAACCACGATCTGCACGCCACCTTGCTAAATCTGCTGGGCATGGACCACAAACGGCTGACCTACTACTTCAACGGCCGCAACATGCGGCTCACCGACGTGGCGGGCGAGTTGATTCCGCAGATTGTGAACGGCGCGAAGACGTCGAAAGCGTAGCAACGCGCGGAATTCGTCGCGATTTTCCGCTGGAGTTCCACCGAAATATCGCAACCCTCCGAATGCCACTACAGAACCGCGTCGACCCCTTCGGGTGCATTTTTCGGACGCCCGCTCGCGGGACCATGATGGGGAACCGGGGCGGCGCACTGCACAATAGCGACCGGGAAATCGTGCGCGGCTACAAAAGCAGGCGCTGGATTACGTGCGTCCTGGAATTCCGTGGCCGTCACCGGACGATAATGTCCGAGGGGCGTTATACGGAACTGTTCTTCCTGGATGAAGCTGTGTCGTTGGCCGCCGGGCATAGGCCATGCGCGGAGTGCCGTCGAGAGCGCTACGTCGCTTTCAAGACCGCCTGGCAGCGCTTATATAAGCGCGCTGACCCTCCTTTCGCCGACGAAATGGATTTGGAACTGCACCGGGCGCGGATCGACAAACCGAGGCAAAAGGTCACCTATCAAGCGGCGCTGAGCTCATTGCCGGATGGTTGCTTGATTCAAGTTGAGGGATGCGCGTATTTAGTATGGGCTGACGCCCTGCTTCTTGGGACGCCGCAAGGCTACGCGAAGAAGAACGGCCAGCCCAGGGACGTGACGGTAACCGTACTGACGCCGCAGCCCATCGTCGGGTGTATTCGCGAAGGTTACAGACCGGAAATACACCAGACCGGCCTGGCGTAAGAATGGTCCGATTCCAATTCAGGCTCGACCCATCTGGTCCACCGATTGAATCAGAGCGCGGATGTATCCGTAGCAGTAGGCGAAAGACTGTAATCCACCGGGATCGTTCACCGCATGTGGAACGTGATCGGGCATCAACAGATACGGATAGCCGATTTCCTTGTACACCTGAATAGCCTTGACGAAGTCAACGTCGCCTTCATCTGGAAAGGTCTCCACGAAGTCGTCGCGGTGGCCGCGGATATTCCGGAAGTGCACGTTGAAGATCTTCCCTGGGGATCCGAAGTAGCGAATCACGTCGAAAAGTTCCGTACCCGGGTTGTTCAGCATTTCCGAAACTGTCCCTTGGCAGAAATTAAGGCCGTGATAGGGACTCTCTTTGATGCTGACCAGACGCTTCAACCCGTCCACGGTTCCGAGCACACGCACTACACCCTGATAACCTTCGGGAGGGACGCCCGGATCGTGCGGATGGCACGCCATGCGGACCTTGTACTCCTCGGCGACGGGAATCACGCGATCCAGAAAGTAGGTGATCCGCTCCCAGGCCGTATCGGCGTCCACCCTGCCCGCGCGCGTCAGGGGAGTTTTGGGGTGGGCCTCCTTCAAACGCCACGTGCTGTATGTCGCGTCACCCCGCCCGGGGGTGTCGGCGATGCGCACAACGCCCAGCAGGCTCATGTTGTATTTGATAGACGGAATACCCGCCGCGGCGCAATTCTTGATCATGGTTTGAAGCGACTCGATATCGCGGTCGCGCTCGGGACTCTGCCCCAGCATAATGGCTGGATGTTTCTCCTGGTCGATATGGCTCGACGCCAGGATCGGCGGAGCAATACAATCCACCGTTATACCGTTCTTCTCCGCCAGTTCACGCATCCGCATCAGTTCTTCCACCGTGGCGTAAATGCGGTCGCCGGCGATCTCCGGGTATCCGCAAATGTTGCGGACTCCGTAACGCGCGAAGTACTTCAGGTGCGTTTCATTGGTAGGCTCGCTTTGGCAGCCAAGCTTCATGAGAGCGCGTTGGGGCGCTGCTCCGGCCACCGGTCTTGAGGCCAGGCTGGCAGCCGCGCTTGCTCCGGAAACAGTAACAAATCGCCGGCGGTTCATCATGTTTTCAGTCCTCCCGGTTCCAGGCCACTATACATCTTCTTAATCCGCATGGGTAGCCCTTCAGTCCTTCAGCCGTTCGTAAGGATGGTACACCGGCTCCCAAATGTACGCGCGGAGTTCGCTCTCAAAAGCCTGTGCATCCGCAAGCCCGCTCAAGCCCTCCGCAATGGCCTGTTTTCCGACCGCCTCCGCCACCGCAAACGCTATCGCCCTGGAGTCTGCGATGGGAGGCAGCAGCTCTGCGTTCTTGTCTTTCTGGGTTGGAGAAAGAGCCGCCAGCGCTTTCGCCGAAGACATAATCATCGCGTCCGACACACGCTTCGCTTTTGAAGCCAGGACGCCGAGCGCGAGGCCGGGGAAAATATACGAATTGTTGGTCTGCGTGATGTGAATCGATTTACCGTCGATCTCCACCGGATCGAATGGACTGCCCGTACCGACCAGCGCCCGGCCATCCGTCCACTTGAGCAGATTCGCGGGCGTAGCCTCGGAGCGAGAAGTAGGATTCGATAGCGGGAAGATGACCGGGCGGTCCGTGTGCTTCGCCATCTCGCGCACCACTTCTTCGGTGAACGCGCCCGGCTGGCCGGAAACACCGGCCAGAACAGTGGGTTTGGCGTTGCGAACGACGTCCAGCAGGGTGATCTCTTCGGCGCCGGATAGCTTCCATCCTTCCAGTTCCGCTCGCGTCCGTAAGAACGACTGCTGATCGGGCCGGATGCCTTCCCCGCCCTCAACCAGAAGTCCGTAACGGTCAATCGCATAAAACCGCTGGCGAGCCTCCTGGCCGCTCAAGCCGTCTTCTTGCATGGCGGCCACCAGCAGATTCGCTATGCCGATTCCAGCGGAGCCAAAGCCGAGGATCGCAATCCTTTGTTCGTTGAGCGCAATGCCAGTCGCGTTGACGGCCGCCAGTATGGTGGCGGTGGTGACGGCCGCCGTTCCTTGTATGTCGTCGTTGAATGTACAGAGCCGGTCGCGGTAGCGCTCCAGCAGGCGTGCCGCGTTGGAACCGGCGAAGTCCTCCCATTGCAGCAGGACATGCGGCCAGCGGCGCTCGACGGCCGAGACAAAGGCTTCGACAAAGTCGTCATACTCCTGGCCGCGCACCCGCTTGTGCCGCCATCCAATGTAAATGGGATCGTTCAGGCGCTCCTCATTGTCTGTGCCGACATCCAGCAAGACCGGTAAACAGTGTTCGGGGTGGACCCCGGCCAGCGCCGTGTAGAGCGCCAGCTTGCCGATAGGAATACCCATTCCACCGGCGCCCTGGTCGCCAAGCCCGAGGATTCGTTCCCCGTCGCTGACTACGATGCATCGCACGTTGTCGTAACGAGCATCGGAAATCATTTGTTCAATGCGATGTTTGTTGGGGTAGCCGATAAACAGGCCGCGCGCTTTGCGCCAGATCTCACTAAAACGCTGGCATCCCTCACCTACCGTCGGCGTGTAGACGATTGGAAGCAGTTCTTCGATGTTGTGAGCGATCAGCGAATAGAACAAAGTCTCGTTGGTGTCCTCGAGATCGCGCATCAAGCTGTATTGGTCGAAGCTGGTTGCCTGGTTTTTCAGAGCTTTCTGGCGGCGTTCCACCTGCTCGGCCAGCGTTCCCACATGCGGTGGAAGCAATCCATGCAGGGCGAAGGCGTCGCGTTCTTCCTCCGTAAAGGCCGTTCCCTTGTTGAACCTGGGGTTATTCAGCAGGTCGTACCCGGAAAGCTTGGTGCGAACCGTAGCAATCTCCAGCCGTGTACTCATGGCAACGCAAACGCGAACAGCGCCGCACCGGCCGGGATCACCACGTATTGCTTGCCGTCCAGCGCGTACGTCATGGGTGAGGAGTAGATCGCCGCGCCGAGCTGGATATGCCACAGATCCTTCCCGGAACGCGCGTCTAATGCAACGAAATTGCCATCGGAATCCCCGGCGAACACTACTCCCCCGGCGGTGGAGAGGCTGCCTCCATTGGGAGGTGTAAAGTACTTGAACTCCCACTTCTTTTCGCCCGTGAACGGGTCGAAGGCACGTAGCGCTCCCCACGCTTTCTCGCCGCTGGCAGGCACATACACGCTTCCCATAAAATCATGGCCTTCGTGGTATTTCTGCGGGGCGTTGGTGAAAACATCGCACTCCTCGGCCGCTGCAACATAAAGCAATCCGGTCTGTGGACTGTAGGAAGGTGAGAACCAGTTGGTGGCTCCCAGGGCTCCCGGGCAGGTTCGCGTACCCTCCAGCGTAGGATCGCTGCCGGGCATGACGACAGGCCGGCCGTCCGGTCCGATCTCCTTAGCCCAGTTGAGCCGCGAAAAGAAAGGCTTAGCCGAAAGGAACGTGCCGTTCGTCCGGTCCAGTACATAGAGAAAGCCGTTTCGATTGGCGTGCAACAGCAGCTTACGCGGCTGCCCTTGCCAAGGCGCATCCAGCAGCACTGGGATCTGAGTGGAGTCGTAGTCATGCAGGTCGTGAGGAGTGAATTGGAAGTGCCACTTCAGTTTCCCGGTGTCGGCGTCGAGCGCCAGCATGGAGTTGCTGTAAAGATTGTCGCCGCCTCGCTCCAGGCCATTATTGCTGGGCGAAGGATTGCCGGTCGGCCAATAGATGAGATTCAATTCGGGATCGTAGGAACCGGTGATCCACGCAGGTGCGCCGCCGGTCTTCCACGAGTCTCCCGCCCAGGTCTCATGGCCCGGATCGCCGGGGCCGGGCACGGTGTAGAAGCGCCAGGCGCGCTTGCCGCTCTCCGCGTAGTAGGCATCGATAAAGCCGCGCACTCCATATTCGCCGCCCGCGACACCGACGATGATTTTGTCCTTCACCACCAAAGGGGCCACGGTAAACACGTAGGCCTGACGGTAATCCGCCGCCTCGACATCCCAGATGACATTGCCGGTCTTCATGTCGAGAGCCAGCACGTGCCCGTCGAGCGTGGCCATGAAAAGGTGCTCGCCCAGCGCGGCAAAACCGCGATTCACCATGCCGCAGCAGGCTTGCACTTTGTCCGGCAGCCGCCGCTGGTAGCGCCAGATGGCCCGCCCGGTGCGCGCGTCTAGAGCGAAAGCGCGGTTGTCCTGTCCCGTTCCATAGAGGACGCCATCAATCACCAGCGCCGTTGTTTCGAACTGGCCGAGATCGGCGCTTTGAAAGGCCCACTGCAAACCCAGATTCCCGGCGTTGGAGGGATTGATCTGTTCCAGCTTGCTGTAGCGCCAGCTCTTGTAGTCCCCAGAATAGGTGAGCCAATTCTGCGGCTCCTCGGCCGCCTTCAGAATGCGATCGTAGGTCACCTGCGAGCGGCCCAGCACGGCGCAGGTAATTAGCCCTGCTGCCGCCAGCGTCACGCGGATTGTAACGGCGTTCATTTCTACTCTCCTCGCAAACTGGTCAGATAAGCTAACAGGTTTTGCAACTCCTGGTTGCTCAGCCGGGATTCGGTGTACGCGGGCATCAGGGAACGCCGTTCGTGAATCACCTCACGCAAATCCTTCTTCAAGAATAGGTTCAGTTTCTGGTCTTGACCCAGAAGCTGCAATGAAAATGCGTCTTCGTTCTTGGCCACCCCGATTACTCGCTCCCCCGCGAGCGTGACCGCCGTCACCGTATCGTAGGCGGCGGGAATCCCGTAATGGTTATTCGGGTCTAACGGCGCCAGGCTGAGGTCTTTGTCAGGATCGCGTATTGATTCGGTCAAATACGCGACCGATCGCGCGGCGCCAACCCGCGTCAGGTCCGGACCCAGCCGACCTCCGCGTCCCTTCACCATGTGACACTGTGCGCACGCGCCCTGGCCAAAGAAGAGGCGCTCCCCCTGGGCCAAATCGCCGGCCACTGGAGTTTTCGTCCCGGCGCTGACGGAACGAAGATAGGCAATCAGCGCCCAAATCTCGCTATCTTCAAACGGATTGGCCGGCATCTCCGTGCCCGGAACGCCTTCGCTGATGGTGCGGAAAATTGCAGCGTCGCTCGGCCCATGGACCCACAGGCCGGTGCGAAGGTCCGGGCCGCGCCCTCCCCCGCCCGCGTTCAGCCCGTGGCATGGCGAGCAGTTGGCGCGGAACAGCGAAGACCCCTCCTGAATCGCCGACGGATCGCCTGTCAAGGGATTCTTGATCTCCTTGTCCTGACCAAGCGCCAAGGTTGTCCACGTGACAATGCAAACCGATCCTATCCGGATCATGAGGCGGATCGAGAGAGAGGTCGCCATCTCGAATACTGACAGTATAGATTGTCGCAAAGTGTAGGCGCGATAATTCTTCCCCTGATGCTCCCTTCCAAATTAAAGGGATATGTAGATTCCAATTCGAAGGCCGATAAGAACCACAACGGTTGTTGCACGCCGCCCGCGAAGAACAAGGAGAGCTACGCATTGCAAGATCAGGACGTGATCCGTGAATTCCTGGTTGAAAGTCACGAGAACCTTTCGCGTCTCGATCAGGAGTTTGTAGAACTGGAGAAGCATCCCAAGGATGCGGCTCTGCTGGCGAGCATTTTCCGCACCATTCACACCATTAAAGGCACCTGCGGTTTCCTCGCGTTTTCGACGCTGGAAAGGATCACGCACCAGGCCGAAACTTTGTTGAGCCAGTTGCGCGATGGCGAACGGGAGCTCACGGCGTCCATGATTTCCCTGATTTTTGAGACCGTGGACGCCACTCGAAAGGTGCTGGCCTCCATCGAAGAGAGCGGGGAGGAAGGTCCGAATGGCTTTGAGGATTTGACCGAACGTTTGAGCATCGCGGCTCAGTTGACGGCCAGCCCGGAGAACCAGCCTAGCCTGGAGGTGTCCGCCCCAACCCAGTCCAGTGCGGCGCTGTCCGGTGCGGCGCTGCCGGGTGCAACCACGTCGCCCGTTCTTCTGGCGGAGCCTCACATCGATGTGGGCGTTTCCAGCCCGCCCGAAGGCAAGAAGTTCGAGGAGGACACAGGGAAGTCTTCTGCCGCGGCGGATGCGAACATTCGGGTCGGGGTAGGGCTGCTGGACAAGCTCATGGATCTGGTGGGTGAACTGGTGCTGACCCGCAATCAGATCCTGCAATACAACGCCGAGCGCGAGGACGCCACCCTCAACGCGACCTCACAGCGGCTGAACCTGATTACCAGCGAGCTGCAGGAGGGCGTCATGAAGACGCGCATGCAGCCGATCGGGGTGGTGTGGAACAAGCTGCCGCGCGTGGTGCGCGACATGGCTATGTCGCTGGGCAAGCAGATCCGGCTGGAGATGGACGGGGCCGGGACGGAACTGGACCGGACCATCATCGAAGCCATCAAGGATCCGCTCATGCACCTGGTCCGGAATTCGTGCGATCACGGCATCGAAGCGCCGCAGGAGCGGGCGCGCGCGGGTAAGCCGCCGGAGGGCAGGCTGACTCTTCGCGCCTATCACGAAGGAGGGCAAGTCAACATCGAGATCGGCGACGATGGCGCCGGGATTGACGTGGCGCGTGTCAAACAGATGGCCCTCGACAGAGGCCTGCTGCGGCCCGAACAAGTGGAGACGCTGAGCGATCGGGAAGCGCTGAACCTGATCTTCCTGCCCGGGTTTTCGACGGCCAAAACGATCACCAACGTTTCTGGCCGGGGAGTGGGCATGGACGTTGTGAAGTCGCACATTGAGAAGATCGGCGGCGTGGTGGATGTGTTCAGCCGGCCGGGCGAGGGCTCCACGGTCAAGATCAAGATCCCACTGACGCTGGCCATCATTCCAGGCCTGGTGATCACCAGCGGCAATCGTCGCGCGGCGCCGCGCTCCGGTGCGAGAATCGGGGAGCGCTTCGTGATCCCTCAGGTGAGCCTGGTGGAGTTGATCCGGCTGGAGGGCCAAGCGGACCGCTCGCAGATCGAGCGCATTCACGGCACGCCCGTATACCGCAGGCGTGGCGGCTTGCTGCCCATTGCATACCTGAACGACATCCTGGGCCTGGAGCGCCCGGTTGATATTGAGGCCAGTGCTGAGACCAGTGCTGAAGCCAATGTGGTGAACATCGTGGTGCTGCAGGCCGAGGACCGGCAGTTCGGGCTGGTGGTGGATGGCATCAACGACACCCAGGAGATCGTGGTCAAGCCCCTGGGCAAGCAATTAAAGGGACTCACAATTTACGCCGGTGCGACCATCATGGGAGATGGCGCTGTGGCCCTGATCCTGGACGTGCTCGGTATCGGCCAGCGTTCCGGGGTGCTGGCCGAATCCCGCGAGCAGGCGCGAACGGCGGTCGAACAGAAGACGCAATCGGGGACCGAGCAGCAGCGGCTCCTCCTGTTTCGGGCCGGTTCCTTCAAGCGCCTGGCCGTTCCGCTGGCTCTGGTCGCCAGGCTGGAGGAGTTCCAGCAGTCGGCCATCGAACATGCGGGTGGTGGGCTGGTGGTGCAATACCGGAACCGCATCCTCCCGCTGGTGCCGTTGCGGACCATACTCGAACCCGGCGCGCCCGGCCCGGATCAGACCGCCGATCCCGTGCAGGTGGTTGTTTTCAACGACGGCGACCGCAGCCTGGGCATGGTGGTGGACCAGATTCTGGATGTTGCCGAAGAGGCGGTCACGGTGCGCCAGAAGTCGAGCCAGAAAGGCCTGCTCGGCTCGGCGGTGGTGGGCAAGCAAGTCACCGATTTCCTGGATCTCAACGATGTCATTCACGCGGCCGCGGAGAATTGGTTTCAGGGCCAGGACGGTTTGGAGAGCCGCAAACGAATCCTGGTGGCCGAAACCTCCCCGTTCTCACGAGGGCTGATCCGGAGCAGCCTGGAGATGGCGGGATACGGCGTGCTCGAGGCCTCCACTCTGGACGAGGCGATTCGCGCACTGGAGCAACAGCCGGTGGACATCGTCATGGCGACGCTCGATCTTCCGCCCGGCGGCGGCTCTGCTCTGCTCAGGGCTATGCGCCGGCGGCCGCAATGGGATGGAATTCCGGTCCTGGCGCTGACCGAGGCAGCGGCCGGGCAGGCGAAGGCATCCGAAGTTCAGGCGGCTGGTTTCGACGACTGCCAGCCGAAATTCGACCGGGCGGCCATGCTCGAATCGCTGGCGCGGCTGGCCTCGGCGCTGGCTTCAGCCGAAGACGTCGCCGGTGGCCGAGGCAGAGGAGCGTTGATTCATGGCGGCTGAAACCGCGACTTTGAAACCCGAGCTGGCCCGGACCAGCGGACAGTTCTCCACGTTTTTTGTGGCGGATCTGTTTTTCGGCGTGGACGTCCTCCGCGTCCAGGAGGTTTTGCGCTTCCAGCAAATGACCCGCGTACCTCAGTCCCCGGAGGTGGTGGAGGGTTTAATTAATTTGCGCGGCCAGATCGTCACCGCCATCGACATGCGGCGGCGGCTGGGGTTGCCGCCCCGCGACGGGGATCAGCCGCCCATGAACATAGTGGTCCGCACCGACGACGGCGCGGTCAGTTTACTGGTCGATGAAATCGGGGATGTCCTGGATGTGGACACCGCCAGCTACGAACCGCCGCCCGCGAACCTGCATCCGGCGGCGCGGGAGCTCATCCGGGGCGTCTACAAGCTGAAGGACCGGCTGCTGCTGGTTCTCGACGCCGAACGCACCGTCGAACTGGGCGCGGTACGGAAATCCGGAGGCGCGCATGTTCCTTCGACGACCGAGAAGTGAATCTCATAAGGAGAATGACAGATGGCACGAGAATCAAAGGGTGGCACGGCACCTCGCCACGGAGCGAGCGGAAAAGGCGGGGCCGCACTGCTGGAGTCCCCCCTGCGTTCACCCTCTCACGGAGCGACGGCTTCAGGCGGATCGGGGAACCGTCCAGGGACGTTGGTCCCGGCTCGCGGCGGCCACGGCGGCGCGGACCATTCTGGAGCATCGGGCGGCAATGCCCAACGCTTCGGAATCGACGAAGAGAACCTGGCGATCCGCCGAAACTTCATCCGGCTGGGCGAGGAGGAGCGGAGCCTGTTAGCCGAGTTGACTCCCTGGGCGCGATCGGTAGCGGCCGAGATCGCCAGGGAATTTTACAATTGGCAGTTTGAATTCGGCCCCACCCGGCGCTTCTTTGACAGCCACGCCCAGAACACCGGAACATCCGTCAGCCAGTTGCGCCAGGCGCTGGAGCGCGCGCAAACCGGATACTTCACTCAGATCTTCGAGGGCGCCGAGGAGAACTGGGGCGTCGGCTATTTCGAGAGCCGCCTGAAAATCGGCTTGATCCATGACAAGATCAACCTTCCCTTCAAGTGGTACATCGGCTCCTACAGCGAGTTCCAACGGCTGACCAGTATTTACCTGCGGAAAGCGTTCAAGGACCCGAGAAAGATCGCTGCCGCCGAGCAGGCCGTCAACAAGGTTTTCAATTACGACATCCAGGCCATCGGCGACGCGTTCCTGATGAATACCTTCGAGTCCATGGGGCTGGGTCTGGAAGGCGTTGAGGCCGCGCCCGGCACGGATAAGACCGAGCACATCGACCAGATCAAGGAAGCGATCGGCGTTCTGCTCCGGCAGGCCCGGGCTCTGTCCGCCGACCACCTGGGAGATCCCGTGCTCGATCAACAGGCCGATGCCGCCGGGGTGCTGGGCGACGCGTTCACCAGTCTTGCGGAAAACCTGCGGCGGATCGCGAGCCAGGCGGACGCTCTGGCGGGTGGAGATCTGGACAACGATGTGTTTCAAGCCGCCGATCACCTTCAAGCCGCAGATCAGGGGACGGACGACCGGGTACTGGCGAGTTCGATCGGACTGGTCAGGGAGAATTTAAAGAGGCTCCAGAAGGAGTTGGATCTCCTGCCGGAGGCAGCGCGCGAAGGGAAACTCTCGGCGCGCGGCAACCCCGGCCAGTTCCAGGGCGCCTATGCGGGCATCGTGCGGGGTGTCAACGAAATGCTGGATGCCATCCTGCTGCCGATCGGGGAAGGCAACCGGATCCTGGCCCAGATCTCCAGCGGCAGAGTCGACGAGTTGATCGCGCAAACCTACCAGGGCGACCACGAGAAGATGAAGCAGGCCGTAAATAATGTCGCGGTAGTCATACAGGGATTGCAAAAAGAGCTGGGGCGGCTGACCGACGCCTCGCGGGAGGGGCGGCTATCCGAGCGCGGCAAACCCGACCAGTTCCAGGGCGCCTACGCGGGCATTGTCAAGGGCGTCAATGAGATGCTGGACGCCATCCTGCTGCCCATCGGGGAGGGCAACCGGATCCTGGGGCTAATCCGCGGCGGCAACCTCCGAGAGAAGGTTGAGATTGACTGCCGGGGCGACCACGAGAAGATGAAGCATGCGGTCAACGGTGTGCATCTCTGGCTGAGCGATCTGGTTGCATATGTGACGAAGATCGCCAACGGGGACCTCACCGCATCGATCGCCAAGGCGTCCGATCAGGACCAGATTCACGAGTGGCTGATGCTGCTGAAGAACAGCATTAGCGCGCTGGCGGCCGATGCCGGACTGTTGATGAAAGCGGCGGTGGAAGGCAAAGTGGGGACGCGCGCCGACGTTACCAAGCATCAGGGCGACTTCCGAAAGATCATCGAAGGCGTCAACCAGACGCTCGACGCGGTAGTCGAACCGCTGAAAATCGCCGCACAAAGCGCCACCGCGCTGGCTTCATCGTCTGAAGAGCTGACGGCGGTGAGCCAGCAAATGGCGGGCAACGCGGAGGAGACCGCGACGCAGGCCAACGTGGTGTCGGCGGCCAGCGAGCAGGTGTCGAAGAATGTGGCTTCGGTGGCATCGGCCTCCGAAGAGATGCAGGCCTCCATCCGCGAGATCTCCAAGAACGCCAACGACTCGGCTCGGGTGGCCAAGAATGCCGTCAGCGTGGCGCAATCGACTAATGAAACCGTGAAAAAGCTGGGCGAGTCCAGCCAGGAAATCGGCAATGTGATCAAGGTGATTACCTCGATCGCGCAACAGACCAATCTGCTGGCGCTCAATGCGACCATCGAGGCGGCGCGCGCCGGCGAGGCGGGCAAGGGCTTCGCGGTAGTGGCGAACGAAGTGAAGGAGCTCGCCAAACAAACGGCCAAGGCCACCGAGGATATCGGCCAGAAGATCGACGCCATCCAGGGCGACACCAAGGGAGCCGTCAAGGCGATCGAGGAGATCGGGACGATCATCAATCAGATCAACGACATTTCCAACAGCATCGCCTCGGCCGTGGAAGAACAAACAGTGACCACCAATGAGATCGGGCGCAGCGTGACCGAAGCGTCCAAGGGGGTGGACGATATCGCCAAGAACATCGGCGGCGTGGCCGTGGCGGCGCAGAACACCACGCAGGGCGCCAACGACACCCAGAAGGCGTCGCGGGAATTGAGTCAGATGGCGGCCCGGCTGCAGACTGTCATCTCGAAATTCACGTTCTGACGGCGCCGGCGGCCGGGTACGCGGCGAGGCGGCCAGCAGGCGGCGTAAAGTCCGCTGGTGCGCGCGCGTCCTGGCGCTCGCTGCTGGCGCAAACGGAACCAATCGAAAAAGGAGGTGAATGGATGGCCAAAGCGCTCGTCGTGGACGATTCCAGGGCCGTTCGGATGATCCTCGCCAAGACTTTGAAGGAACTTGGGTTCGAGGTCCGCGAGGCGGCCAATGGGCGTGAAGCCTGGGAGGTGATCGAAGCCGAAGGAACCTCCGTCACGCTGGTTCTGTCGGACTGGAACATGCCCGAGGTCAACGGACTGGAGCTGCTCAAGCGGTTGCGCCAGGATCCGGAACTTTCTTCGCTGATCGTGGTGATGGTCACCACCGAGACCGAGCTGGATCAGATGGCGGTGGCCTTGGAGGCGGGCGCCAACGAGTACATCATGAAGCCGTTCACCAGGGAAATCCTGGTAGAGAAGCTGCAAATTGTGGGAGTCTATCCTTGAGCGGCGGGACGGCGAGCGGCGGGACGGCGAGCAGCGGGACGGAAGAGTAAGGTATGGCTGCCGTGAACAAGCGATTGCTCCAACCCGGAGAGCGGATTCGCGTCCTCGTGGTGGACGACTCGGTGGTAATCCGGCGCCTGGTCACTCACGCCCTGGAGCAGGATCCGGCGCTCGAAGTAGTGGGGGCGGCGGCCAACGGCGTGAAAGCGCTCGAACGGATCCCACAGCTGAATCCGGACGTTCTCACGCTGGACATTGAGATGCCGGAGATGGATGGCTTGGAAACCTTGCGGCGCGTCAGGCGCGAGTATCCCGGGCTGAGGGTCATTATGTTCAGCACACTCACCGAGCGCGGTGCCACGGTAACTCTGGAAGCTTTGACCCTGGGGGCTGACGACTACGTGACCAAGGCTTCCAACGAAGGGTCGCTCGACCGCTCGATGGCGCGCCTGCGGGAAGAACTGATCCCGAAGATCAAACAGTTTTTTTACCTGCCAGCCTTTGGCCTGCCTGGACAGAGCCGCCCGGCGCTCCGTCCGGCACCGGCGCAGGTCGGCTCGCAGGCGGCCCCAGGCGGCGCTTCACTCCCGTGGCAGGGTGCCAAGGCGCGGCCCAGAGTATTAGCGATCGGAGTCTCCACCGGCGGGCCGGCGGCGCTGGGCGCGATGCTGCCCCAGTTGCCACCCGAGTTCCCGTTGCCGGTGCTGGTGGTGCAGCACATGCCACCGCTATTCACCCGTTTGCTCGCCGAGCGTCTTCACTCCACCTGCCGGTTGCCGGTAGCCGAAGCGAGCCAGGGTGACCCGGTGGAATCGGGCAAGATCCTGATTGCGCCCGGAGACTTTCATCTGAAAGTGGCCTCCAACGGAGCCGGGGCGCGTGTGTGTCTGGACCAGTCGCCGCAGCAGAATTCCTGTCGTCCCGCCGTCGACGCGCTGTTTGCTTCCATTGGGGAAGTGTATCGGGGCGCGGCCATCGCAGTTATTCTGACCGGCATGGGACACGATGGATTACGCGGTACCGAGATTCTCAAGGCGCAAGGCGCCACCATCCTCGCACAGGATGAGGCCTCGAGCGTGGTATGGGGGATGCCGGGCGCGGTGGTGAACGCGGGCCTCGCGGACCGCGTGCTACCCCTCGATCAAGTGGTGCCGGAGATCCTGCGCATGGTGGGGAGAACATAATGACACCGAATGCCAAGTCCCACGCCCAGCGCCGAGATTCTCTCGGAGAACTACCGGTTTCTTCAGGAGCAGGTCTATTCTCTGACCGGGATCGTGCTCGAAGGTAACAAGGGTTACCTGTTCGAAAGCCGTCTCACGCCGATCGTCAGACGGCTCGGCCTCGGCTCCATCAACGACTTGTGCGCGCTCCTCCGGGCTACGCGCGAGACAGCCATCGGCAGCCAGGTGGTCGAAGCGATGACGACCAACGAAACCTACTTCTTCCGCGATCCCGCCCATTATGAGGCCATACGGACCAGCTTGTTGCCCCGGCTGAAGGAAGAGCGGAAGGACACCAAGAAGCTGCGGTTCTGGTCGGCTGCGGCATCCACCGGCCAGGAAGCTTACAGTCTGGCGATGCTTTTGCTGGAGAACGGGCTGAGCGACTGGAACATTCAAATCCTGGGTACCGATTTTTCCCCGCGCGTCGTGGAACGCGCCCAGTCCGGCACCTACCAGCAGATTGAGGTGAACCGCGGGCTGCCGGTGACCCTGCTGGTGAAGTATTTCCGCCGTTCCGGCATGGAATGGCAGTTGAGCGAGCAGGTGCGCCGGATGGCTCGCTTTGAGACCATCGACCTGCGCAAGAGCATGCGCGCGCTGGGACCTTTCGACCTGGTCTTCTGCCGCAACGTCATGATCTATTTCGACGCCGAAACAAAGATGAACCTATTGAAAGAACTGCACAGCACGCTGTTTCGAGGCGGCTGGCTGTTGCTCGGCGGCTCTGAGACGGCGTTCGGCGTCGAGCAGTGGTTTGAAAGAAAGACGGTAGGAGGCGCGATCGTATACGCGGCCCGCTGAGAGAACATTATGCCAACTGAATTGAGCGCAGAGATAGTGCCGAGCGAACTGGCGCAAATTGTGGAGTCGGTGTTCGAGACCATGCTGAGTCTGGAAGTGCGGGAGTGTGAGACGCCCTGGTTCCCGGGCCCGGATCGATTGACGTCCGCGGTCCAATTGACGGGCGAATGGAACGGAGCGGTGCTGCTGGAGTGCGACCGGGGGCAGTCTTGCCACTTCGCGGCCCGCTTCCTTTCCATAGATCCGCCCGGCGCTGTGGACGATGTCGTGCGCGACGTGCTGGGCGAACTGGCCAACATGATCGGCGGCAACCTGAAATGCATATTAGTGCCGGGTATCCGGCTTTCCATGCCCTCGGTAGTGGATGGCAGCGACTACTCGATGCGGGTATGCGGAGCCGAGGTTCGCGAGCGGCTGGCTTTTCAGTGTGGCGAAGGCACGTTTTGGATTACGGTCCTCGCTGCGAGACCCTGAGACGGCCGTCCCGGCGGCTGGCTGTTCCCCGGCGTCAACGCAGGCCCCCGATCTTGGCGGCAAGTAGTTTCGCTTTTTCCGGGTCCATAATAGTAGCTCCATACAGCTCGACATATTTCGCCAGGTCGGCCAACTGCGCCAGGCCCAGCCCGGCAGGCTCGATCTTCAGCCGCGTTTTGCATTGGCGGTCGATGAAACTCTCAGTCGCCGGTCCAAGGTATGCTTTGCTCACCGCGATGGTCTGTTCGTACAAAGTCATACGGCCCCTCCTTCCCCGGGCTGCGCCTCTTGTTGAACCATCTCAGCCTCCATGCGGAAATACCTGACCGCCGTCAGCATTCGGGCAAACGAGTCTGAGAGGTCGCCGATTTCATCGTCGGAGAAGCGCTTCACCTCAATCTGCAGGTTGCCCATGCTGACGTTTTCGGCTACCTCCTTGAGATGATCCACGGGCCGCAGAATAGCTCGCAGCAGCACGATGCTCGCGCCGATTCCGAGCAACAACCCGAGCAGTGAAATCCCCACGGCCGCCGACACGGCCCGGCTGCTGGTGCGCTCTATATTTTCCTCTGAGGACTGGCTGGCATCGCGGCCGGCCACCTCGCCGTCCTCCGCATTCTCATGCAGGGTATCGGCGGCTAGATCATAGCGGGCCTCGGCCGCCGCGCGGACCGGATCGGCCGCCCCCGCCTCGGCCGCATGGATGGTTTCGTCCAGAGCCAGCTTGTAAGCCGTCAGGCTCTCGGCCAGTTTGCTAAACTTCGCGCGTTTCTCCGGCGTCGGTGAAATGGCGACTGCCTTTGCCGACAGCGATTCCATCTCGTGAATCTCAAAGTCAGCCTCTTCCAGATACATTTCGCGGGCTTTGCGCGGCCCGATCTTCCCCACATCCGCCAGATAGCCCTTTACTCGCCGCTGCGCCTCGAGGTTGTGCACCTGAATTTCGATGGCGATGGAATTCAGGCGCCCCCCGATCGTGATGGCTTCATGGGCATCGCGCTTCAGGCTGAAGAGCGCCCTGGTTCCTACGCTCGCGACGGCGGACATCAACAAAAGCAGACCAGCATAACCCCAGATCAGTTTGTTTCGAATCGTCGGCTTCATTATTAGTCTCCTGATTTTCCTTTCCGTCTCGCGGGCTTAGCTGGCTACGCTTAGAGGGGATAGCCGGGGTCACCCGGTTGCTTTCCGTTGATGCTCAGAACCTTTACGGTCCCGGCAAGCCCAGTCAGTGAACTCGCTTGGACGATTGAAAACGCGCCTGAGAAGGTCGCCACCGTCCGGATGGCCGCTGCCGGCGAGTCCACGGTCTGCATCCGCAGAGGTTCGTCGCCGCGAAATTCCGCGCCCAGCACATACTTGCGAAATTCCGGCGGCGTCATTCGAACCACCGCCGAAACCAGGCACTTAAAAACCACCCCTTCCGGGTCCGTGCTGACCAGCGTAACTTTGCTCTTGTCGGGCCAGGTGTGAACATCGCCCATAACCAGCTTGCGAAGTTGCGCCATGGAGAGGCCGTCGGTGGCGTTCGACTTGGGGACAACCACCGCCAGGCCACCCGGGACGCACTGAGCGCTCAAACCGGCGCCGGCGGCTAGAGTAAGGAAAATGCTACGTAAGTTGATCATGATTTGTTGCCCTGACCTGTCAGAAAGTAAAACCCACTTGCGCATTTACACCATTTCCCGGTAACTGGCCGCTTTGAAAAAGATGGTTATACTGCAGCTTGAAGGCGGCGTAATCGTTAAAATCGACCCTCACTCCGACCGATGGACCGTAATAGAGCCCCTTCAGGAGATTGATCGGGTCTTCGACGTTGTCGTGCACGTACTGATAGCGGAAGTAGGGCTTGTAGATTCCGAACTTCCGGGCGATCTGGGTGTAAGCCATCGGGCTGCGGTACGCCGCTGCCGTTCCCGTGACATGGTTGCTGAGAAGCACCCCTTCGTTCATGAACTCCCATTCGGAGGAGAAAAACACGATATAAGCGCTCTCGATGTTCTGCTTCAGCTCAGGGACGGGAAGGGGGTTGGACGCCTGGGTGGGATTGATACCGTCGTGATACCACGACCCGCCGATTTGCACTCCCGGAAGAAACTGCGGCCGGATATACGCGGCCAGATTCGTAGCCTTATAGTTGCGATCGGAATAAAAATTCTGCACCGCCTCTGCCGCTGGGGTGGAACTGAGGCCGTTGCCGATCTCGGCCACCCAGTGCAGCCCAAGTTTTTCGGTGTTCGGAACCTCTCCGGTAAAGGTCAGGCCGACCATGTGTACCGGAAGGATGCCGCCGCTGTCTTCAAACAGGTACATGATGGGCCGTTCTTGAGCCGTCCCAAACCAGGTCCCGTGATGGTAGGCCGTATTGTAATACCCGATGGATGTGTGGAAGCGGCCGGCGCTCGCGGAGAAGTAAGGGTTCTCCCGGTAGGTGAGCTGATACCGTTCAATATCCACGCCGAATATGTTGATGGCGTTGGGGCCGAGCACCACCTCGGCGAGAAAGCTCAGGTGATCGGAAAGTTTGGACGACATGAACAGATCAAACTCTCCGGCTTGAAAGGCGGTGTGAGGCGGCGTGGGCGGATTCCCGCAAATTCCGCAACCGTCGTTGACGATCGGATATACCATGGTATTCGCGAGCGAACCGACGCCGAAGTTGAAATCGAAAAATCCGCGGATCTTGAGGGCGGGCCCGCCTGAACCCATACTGATCATGTGATCGTGCGGATCGCTGGGCGCGTCATTCAGGGTCGCGGCTTGCGGAGCTGGCCCAGGGGCGGACAGTGGAATGTCCGTCGACGGGGCGCTGGAGTCAGGCAGTATCGCCGCGGCCGGCGCAACAGGATTTGTGGACGCCACCACGGGCGTCGCTGAAGCGGAGTTTGTCGACTGCTGGAGAAGCTTCTGCTCGAGCCCCTGGATTCGACTTTCATCCGCAGCCAGGCGCTGCAGAAGTTCGTTTATCGTGGCCTCGCTGACCTGCTGTGAGGCCGTTTGCGGCTGCTGCCCATGGGCGGCGCCGCAGACCAGAAGCGCGGCAACCAGGTGCGGTAAACCAGTTCGGTGGTGAATCATTATATTTCCCCTGAATCCAGATCTTTTGTGAGTCCACAACCCGATACGGCGTGGTCCTGCGGGTTCGTCATCATGACCGGCCCCTTGCGCCGCAAGGGCAGGCTCAACCAAATCCCGTCGGAAGAGGCCAGCCAACGCCGCTCTCAGTTTCATCACTTTATTGCTCATCGGCAGACGGCCCAGAGTGTTCTAACGCTTTTTGAAAGGGCAACCGGCAGCGCGTGGAAGGGAGTTTCCAGGTGGGACGGCGGCCTCACGCGGGGGCTGCGTTCGATGCTGTCGTTTTTCGGGTTTCGATTCCCGGTTAGGGCAGCCGGGCGCCGCTCTCCGCGCTCTTCAGACGGTCGTACTCGGCTTGCTCGGCATGCGCCAGATCCCGCTTGCCCAAGTGCAGGTAGACCCGCGCCAGATCATAATGCGCTCTTGCCTCGCGAGGGTTCAGCTCGATGCTGCGCGAAAGCTCGTGTTCCGCCTCCGGCCATTTGCCCTGCTTCGACAGCAGCGCGCTGAGCTCCAGGTGCGACTCCCAGAACGCCCCGTTCAATTCGATGGACCGGCGCAGCTCGGGTTCTATCCTGGCCGCGTCCGGGTTGGACGAGGCCAGCAGAGCCTTGGCGTGCAGAAAGACCGGCAGGTAGTTGTCCGGCGCTTTTTTCTCCCACGCCGCGTAGGCTGCGACGACCTCCGGCAGCCGGATGCCCGCGTCCTGCAAAGCCCGGCCCAGAAATACGTAAGGCTGCTCGATGGTGCTGTCCAGGCGGATCACGTCCAGAAAGGCGCCCACCGAATCCGCCGGGCGGCGTTGTGCGTAACACGCCACGCCAAAGGCCAGAGCGATTTGAGGGCTCTTTGGATACTGGCGCCGGCCCTTCTCCAGCACCGCCAGCGCCTCCGCGAAGTCCCCGTGTTCGAGCAGAGCCTGCCCGAAATCCGACACGAACACCTCTTGCCCCGGCGATGCCTGGGCCGCGCGACGCAATTCAGGCAGCGCGGACTCGGCCCGTCCGGCCGCTCGATATGCCTGGCCCAGGAGATGATGCGCATCCGGCGTATCGTCCCCGCGAACGGCGGTCTCGGCCCATTTCACCGCCTCCGCCGGCTGGCCTGCGTCGAGCGAGAGCGCGGCGGCGCTGGCGGCGGACTGTGCAGAGGCCCCGGGCGTGGCCGCAAACCGCCGCTCCCATTCCGCGGCCTTGGCGAAGTCGCCTGTGGTGGCATAGAACAACGCAAGGGCGTGCTGGATGGCCGGAGTGTCAGCGCCTAATTGCTCCGCGCGCGCCGCGGCCTGCACCGCCAGGTCCTTCTGCCCGCTCTTCAGATAGGTCTGGGCCAGCGCCACCGCTACCAGAGCGCTTTGCGGGTCCAACTTCGCCGCTTTTTCCAGGAATTCGCGCGCGTGGACGAAGTCGTTCTTGCTGAGCGCTGCAAGCCCTTGCCGGAGATCATCCGTTACCGGCTGCTGGGCGGGTCCCGGCAATGGCGAAAGCAACCAGCCAAGCAACCAGCCGGCCAGCAGCAGGACCGCGGTGCGATGGCTCTTCATCGAGGTGGCCCGGGTTCCCTCACCCGCACAATGCGATCGCCTGAGACGTCTTTCAGCTCCTGCACCGTTCCCGACGGCCAGCGTATCTCCACGCTGTTCGCGGATTTGTCCCGCCCCAGCCCGAAGTGAACCGGCCCGGCACTGGACGAAGCGTAGCCGGTGCTAAACGAGACGTGGTTGTATTGTGTGGCGCCGGGCGTGACCACCTTGATGCGCGCGCCGATAGCATCGCGGTTGCTCCTGGTGCCTTCCAGCTGGAGCTCCAGCCAGTGGTTGCCTGCCGGACTGGCGTTCATCCAGATCTCGGCCGGCGCGCCGATTGCGGTGGTCACTACATCCACGCGCCCGTCGCCGTTCAAGTCGCCCACAGCCGAACCGCGGTGACGCCTGGGCGGCTCGGAGGCTAAACCTGCTTCCGCGGTTAGAGCGGCGAACTTCACGCCTCCAGGGTGGCCGTTGCCGAGATTGCGGAACACGGTGTTCAGCTGATCCACCTGGCCCTCGCGCTGAGGCAACATCACCTCAACGTGCCCGCGAGTGACGAAGATGTCCTTCCAGCCATCGTTGTCGAAGTCATATACGTTCGGCGAGTAGCCAGCCATGGGAAGACTGAGGGCGGCCATTCCGCTGCTACGAGTGATTTCGGTGAAATCTCCTTTCCCCGTATTTTTGAAAATGGGGAAAGTCTCCTCGTCCAGCGCCACAAAGACGATATCCGGATAGCCGTCGTTGTCGATGTCGCGAAAGTCCAAGCCCATTCCGGAAATCCACTCCGCATCCTCACGCAGCGCTACATTGGTCTCAAACGCAACCTCTTCAAATTTCCCGCCGCCTTGGTTATGGAAGAGGAAGTTCTCGAGTTTGTCGTTGGTGACGAATATGTCCATCCAGCCGTCCAGATCGTAGTCGGCGGCCCCGGCCGCCATACCCTTTCCCGGGTGCGCCCGAATGCCCGACTCGGCCGAGACATCTTTGAACGTGCCGTCGCCGTTATTGAGAAATAATTGGTTGGGAAGTCTCTTATAGAATTTCGGGTCGCAATAATCCAGCCCACCCGGCGTTTTGCAGTGCGGCTCCGTCTGGAAGTCCCAGCTCAGATAGTTGACGACGAACAGATCCAACAGCCCGTCGTTATTGACATCCACCCACAAGCCGCCTACCGTCCACAGAGGGCCGTACTCCGGATCGGGCCGGCCGATCCCAGCCTTGGCCGTGACGTCGGTAAACGTACCGTTGCCGTTGTTGTGATACAGCCGGTTGCCGTGCACGCCGCCCACGAAGAGGTCCTCGTTGCCATCGTTGTCGTAATCGCCCACCGCGGCGGCCATATCGTAGCCCTCGCCCGCCAGGCCCGCCTTTTCGGTGACATCCGTGAAATGGCCTTTACCATCGTTGGCAAACAGCCGGTTTGAGTATTTGGGCGAGGTCTTCTTCAATGTGCGGATGTCGGCGCCGTTGGCGAAGAAGATGTCCAGGTAGCCGTCGTTGTTGTAGTCGAAGAGAGCCACCCCGCCGGCCATGGTCTCGGGCGCATGGCGCTCCGGCGTCTCGGACGTTTCCAGTGTGAATGGGATGGGTTGATAAGTGAAACGGATGGGTGATTCGGCGGCTGCGGCCCGCCACCAGGCTGCGCTCAAGAGCGCGGTCACAACAGCAATTACACCTAGAATGGCCGCCCGCACGATTCCACTCCATTTTATACGACAACGGCCCCTGCCCGAAGGCAGAGGCCGCTGTGATAAGGTTCGGGCGAGCCGGTTAGAAATGCAACCGGAGAGAAACCTGAGCGCGACGCGCATCGTTACTGGTGGTGATCTTGCCGAACGTCGCGTCTTGCAGGTTAGTGTCGGGGGTGCCGAGCTGCGTCTTGTTCAAGGCGTTAAACGCTTCCAGCCGGAATTCCACCCTGAATCGCTCGGTTATGCTGAAGTTCTTGAACAGCGAAGCGTCCAGCGTGGCGTTGCCCGGAGCGGTGATGTTGAACGCACCTGCGTCGCCGCCGGTGCCGGCAGCCGCGGGCTGAACCGCCGACGTGTTGAACCATTGCGCGGCGGTCCGGCCTCCGGAAGGCGCGCCGTTAGCATTGCCGACGATCTCGGGGAAGCAGTATGCCCACACACCCTGACATCCGTTGTACCCCAGGGTGAGGGGAACGCCCGTGCGGATGGTTACGATTCCGCCCAGCGCCCATCCCCCGACCACTCCATTAGCCAGGGCGTTCATATTGGCCCCATAGATGCGGCCTTTTCCGACCGGCAGCTCATAAGTGAAGCCGGTGGTGAAGTTGTCGCGAATATCCCATATCGCATTGGCATAGCCGCTATTTTGGTTTTCCGGATTAGGCGCTCCCTCGTACCCATTGGTGCCCCCGCCGCAACCGAACGGAGCGGTCAGAGGAGTACACGAATTCGAGAACGTGTGGGACCAGGTGTAAGCGCTGAGGAACTCCAGACCGTGAGACAACCGCTTCTGCACCTTCACGCTAAGCGCATTGTAGTTGGCCTTGCCGAAGGTGTCTACGATGTTGCCGGGGCCGATATTTGCAATCGGCCGTGTCGCATTACAGTACCCGTTGGGGTCCAAAAGCGCTGCCGCCGAACCCGAGTTGGGGCACGCGTTCCCGGTATGTAACTCGATTTGGTGAGTCTGGTTGTTGCCGATGTAGGCTACTTCCAGCGACACGGCGCCAGGGAATTCGTGCTGAATGGCAAAGTTCCACTTCTGCACCATCGGGCTCCGGAAGTCGGTGGCTATACCACGGAAAGCGATCTGAGCGGGCGTGGAGAAAACGTTCGTGGGCCACCCGGCGGAAAGCCCCCCGGTCAAATAGGGATTGATCCCGAACGTGGTGGTGTTGTTGAGATTAATCGTCGTGTTGAACGGCGGTCCTTCACCCAAATTGGGATTGCCGCCCAGATTTTCCTCGCCACCGTAGAAGATTCCGAACCCGGCGCGGAAGACAGTCTTGGCCTGGAATTTGTAGGCTAAACCGATACGCGGACCGAAGTCGGTCTTGTCCCAGGGGAACATATACTCGGTTGTTTGCCCTCGAGACACCGTGACGTTCGGGTAGGAGGTGGCAAAGCCCGGCAGCGGAGCGTTCTGGTCCGGCCCCGGCGGGATATACAGCGTGGCGTTGTTAAAGTCGAAGTTGGACTGCCGCCCGTCGGTAGCGTAGGTGGGCGAGAAGAGCTCGTACCGTATCCCAAGGTTTATGGTTATGTTGCGGCTGATTTTCCAGTCGTCCTGAGCGTAAGTCGACCAGGTATGCTTCGCAGACTTGATCTGGTTAACGGTGGAGATGCTGCCTTTGTCGAGAATGCCCAACAGAAACGAAGCGATTGGGTCGCCAGTCAGCGCGTTGAGAGAGTCCGTTTCAGAGGGATACGCAGTTTGGTTTCGACTGACAAAGAAGTCGCCGTGCGGGTCCGAGAATTGAACGAAGGGGTAATTTACCTGGCGGAACTCAACTCCGAATTTGAAGGCGTGAGCGCCCTTTGAAATCGCCACGTTTTGGATGTAATCCTGGACGTTGCTGTGCATGACCATCGGTTGCCATCCGCCCGCGCCGAATTCGGTGTAGGGACTTCCATCATCCGTAGAGAAGCCCGGTAGCCCTTCATTGCTGGACGTGCTGGGGTCGTATCCTCCGATACCGAATTGTTTGTACAGATCTGGTCCAGTGTCTGCAGGAGAGGTAATGGCTGTCACCAGGCGGGTGATGCCGAAGCGGGTCTCCGAAACAATGGTCGGGCTCCAAACGCGCGTGTACCCGACTTGGGTGAATTTGGTCTGGGTCGGTTGGGACTGTCCGCCCGAGTTGGGGGGATTGGCGAGCGCTAGTGGAAGTTCCGCAGCGCTGGTGTTGCTGGTGTCGTTCATGCTGTATGAGCCGTAGAAGGTGTTCTTATCGCTCATCCGGTAGTCGACGCGAACGTCCCCTGAATCGGTGGGGTTGGTGCCCGGCGAAGAATAGTAATAGTCGTTTTTCGGGAAGCCGCCGGTTAGCACTCCCTGGTTTGGCGAAGGGAACAGCGCCAGTATCGCGGCCGAGGCTGGATCGAAGCGGCTGGCGGGAATTATGTTTCCCGCAAAGGGATTGCGCACCATCTGGCCGTTTACCGTGGAAGTGGTGTTTGGATCGTAGATCTGACCTCCCAGGATCGGTCTCCCTAATGCGTCGGTTCCGACCTGGCCTGTCAGAAGGCCAGAGAAGTTGCCGGCAGCCTCCGCCTTCGTCGGGATGGTTATGAAACCGGACTGGGCGATTTGCGTGATTCTGGTGCCCTGGTAGTCGCCGAAAATGAACAGGCGATTCTTGATAATTGGACCGCCAGCGGCCGCGCCAAACTGGTTTTGTCTGAATTCCGGCCTGGGCAACCCGACGCTGTTATTCTGCCAGCCGTTGGCATTTAAGTCTTCGTTCTGCAGGACTTCCCACAAGCCGCCGTGGATCTGGTTGGTTCCGTTCTTGAGGTTGACGTTGATCACGCCTCCGGCCGCACGGCCGTACTCCGCGTTGTAGCCGCTGGTCAGGATCGTCATCTCGCCGATGGCCTCCGGTGGCGGGCCGATCACGAACGCGGCGCCATTCAGGAAGTCGATGACGTTGACGTTGTTATCCACACCGTTCAGCAGGAAGTTGTTCTCGCCCAAGGCTCGGACACCGTTGACCGACATGTCGCCTGCGTTTCCATCGCGCGTGGATTCTCCGGGAACCACGCCGGGCGTTAACCGCGCCAGGTAGGTAAACACGCGCTGGCCGCCCAGCGGCAGGTCTTCCACCTGGGTTGTGTTCAACTCCGCGCCGAGCTGGGTGCTTTCGCTCTGCACCAGAGGCGCTTCAGCGGTAACCGCAACCGTCTCGCTGACGGACCCAACCTGCAGCGTAAGAGAGACGCCGATTCTGCTTCCGGCTGTCACTTCGATATTGTGCTGGCTCACCCCGCGGAAACCCGGCGCTTCGGCCGTCACGGTGTAGGTGCCCGGCAACAGTGCTGGCCGGGTGAAATCGCCATTACTGGATGTTTCGATTTTGTAGCTTTGCCCGGTGGCATCTGCGGTAATGGTGATCATCGCATTCGCTACGACCCCGCCCGACGGGTCCGTCACCGTGCCGGTGATGGTGCCCAAGTCGCGTTGCGCGAGAGCAAGGCTGCCAAATAACAGGACCAGAGACACCAGCCAGAGACAGCTTCTCAGGCTTCGTGCGGATCCATACATAGAACCAACGCGGAACATCGTTGTTGCCGCCATACCTAACCTCCGTTTGCCGTTAATGAACAGCCCCTACTGAAGTCTTTAACACCCTCGAAAAAGAAGACCTGCGATGCACCCCTACGCAGCCATACCGCAGGAAATCAAGATCTCAAGATAGCGAGTGTATTTTATTTTAAAGTCCACCTAGTGTCAAGCGCATTTTCTAAGGCTTCCGGGGATTCAGGCTGCGCTTTCCTTGACGCCGGCGAAGGTGCTATTGCAGTTTGGCGGCTCTCGGCCAGACGCATGGCGGGGCAAACCCCTACGCGATGCTGTCGAGTATTTGCGCTAAACTCACGCGCTCGCCGGACTCGACGCCGCCCTTCAGCGCGGGTCCAACGGCCAGGGCCTCAGCGTGGTCTTCAAACCAAATCAGGAACGAAGATTTTTCCGCGCCGCTGAGCCGCTGCTGGTTCAGCCAGGTATAGTACCCGCCCATATCGGCGTCTACCAAGGCGCCGTGCGGGTCCATTTCATTCGGAAACGCTCCCGCCAAAAGCTCGTTAAGGGGCCGCTCCCGTTGCCTTGGAGCGAATCGCGCGAACATCGTAACCGGTTGCGCCCGGCGTAACGCTTCGCGAGCCGCCCACTGCACAAATGTTGTACTGAACACCTGCGTTCCCGATCCTTGTGTCAACAAATCCAGCTGGAAGCGATTCAACACCGAGTCGCCGCTCATGCCCAGTTCCGCCGGCTGCATTTGAGCCAGAGCGGCCACCAAGGCTTCCGGTCCGGGCGTGTTCGATTGCGCGATCTTCTGTATGTGGTTGAGCAAAGCGGCGCGGACCGGCGCGAGAGACTGATATGACACACGGCTGATTTCCCCGGATCGAAGAATTTCCGCGGAGCCCCCGTCGATGTACCAATGGGCGAAGGGCGCGGGGTGGGCATGGGCTCTCCGCGCCACCACCTCCAGGACGCTTTCGAGCCCATTACGCGGGTCAACTTGCTTGTAATAGACACCCTGCCGCCGGAGTTTACGAAAGAGCCTGTACTTGTTCTCGGCCACCCCTTGTCCGATGAGAACGATGGCGAGGCGTGGCATGGGGAGGGGATCAGTGGGCGTAACCGAATCGAGCTTTTGAACGTAGGCTACGGCCGCCGACCGGAAGGAGTCGATCTGGTGGGAAGCCCACAGATAAGCGGTCAATTGTTCGCTGAACCGCACCGGCGTACCTACCCAGTCCAACTGTTCGAGACTGGGGGACAATTTCAGTTCGGCAAAACTGGCTAGCGTCGCTCGGCGCTCGCCGGCGGAAAGCGAAGCCAGATAGGATAACTGCCTGTCGAGATCTCGACGCTCGGCGGGGAATTTCCAGTCGTATTGTATGATCTCGCGCAGCAGCAGCGGCAGAAACGCGAGCGGCAAATCCTTCAGGAGGGGGAGATAGCTGGTGGCGAGTTGACGAGCCCCCGGCGGATATTTCGCGAAGTCTTCGGCCTTAAGCCCTGAGGGGGAAATGGGCATTACAAAATCTCAGTGAGAGGCTTGCCGCTGGAGAGTTTAGCCTGAAACCCCAGCAGCGAACCCAGAGTTGGAACCAGATCGACCGACTCCACCGGCCGTTCGACAATCACGTTTTCGCGAATTCCCGGACCCAGCGCCATCATCCAGGTGGTGCGCGAGCGAACGTCTCCAGTGCGGTGATGCTGAAACCCGTTGCCGCCCGATTCGGTATCCGAGTCGCGCCCGAAATCGGGCAGGATGAACATGGTGGTTTTGCCCGCGTATTCGGGCTCCGATTGAATCATCTTCCAGATGTCCGAGCAAAGCTGGTCGGAACGCTGAATCCCTTCCAGGTAAAGGGAGAAGGTGCCCGAGTGGGCAATGTCCATGTCGTGCAGCGTGATCCATAGCAGGCTGGGCGCAAACCGCCGCATCAGCTGGTGAGCCACGAACACCGAGAGTTCGTCGGCGCTCATCAGGCTGCGTGCCAGACGGGTGAAATCCTCCACCGATAGCTTGAGGATTTCCCCCAGCCGGTGCAGTTCCTCAGTGTCGCTGGCTAAGGCCTGCAAGTACACGGGCGATTCGTAACTGTCTCTTAGAAGATGATCGTAGTCACGCGTGCCGCTGGAATTGAGCGCCGCAGCCAACAGGCGCTTGGGCAGGATGACCTCCGCGCCCAGGCCCGGACCGTACAACCGGTTGCCGCTTTGGCCGATTCGTGCGAACCCGTTGCTGGGCGCCACCACCCAGGCATCCGTCTCGGGCCGCTTTAGATCTTTTCGGAAGTATTCAAATACCGTCGGATTATCCGGCGCCACCGCGGCGAAGTTGTTGAAAGTCTCGTAAGCGCCGGTGGCCAGACTGGCGGTTGCTACATAGTGGCCCAGGATCCCGCGGTTGATCACCTGGCTGAAAAAAGTGGCGCGCGGGATCAGCTCGTTGAGCAGGTGGGGAATGTTTTCCTGCCCGTCCGGCATGAAGGTTTCCTCGTCGCGCGCTCCTCCGCCAAACGTCACTACCACGACTTTTTTGGCTCCAGGCAAAGCCAGCGCCGGAACAGGGGCGAAGCTAAACAGGCTCCCGCCCAGGCCGATACCGGTGGCGGCCCGAAGAAAATTACGCCGGTTCAAGGACACGGATTCGCTGGAACACTTCTCACGCTCGGCCGATGTCACGTGGTGCAATCTCCCGCTTGGGCTCGCTCATAATCTTATCACCAGGCCAGATGCGGCGCGTACTTTGCCCGGCATTTTGCCAAGAATTATCGAACCTATAGCCACCCCTGGACGAAGTTGATATATTAGGTCGCTATGAAGCGCTGCCTTTGGCCCCTTACCCTCGCCCTTATTTTCCTTGCGCCCGCCTACGGACAATTGGCTCCGCCCAATGAAGCAGGGGTCACGTTGGGGCAGATCCACCTGGTGGTAAAGGACGTGGAAGCGCAGAAAGCTTTCTGGATTTCCATGATCGGCGGCAAACTGGTGAAGAACGGCTCGCTCGAAATGATTGAATTCCCCGGCGTCTACCTGACCATCAGCCAGGGCGAACCATCGGGGCCCGCCGCCGGGTCCGTCATCGATCACTTCGGCTTCATGTTCAAGAATGTTCCCGCGATGATCGCGAAATGGAAGGCGAATAATTTCGAGGTATACCAGCTTACCAATCCGCTGCAGGGCTCCGTGCACGCGCCTGAAGACGCGGTGCTGCTCGAATTCTTTCAGGACGATCAACAGGACGTTCCGGTTAAAATGGACCATTTCCACATGTTCATCACCGACGTGCCCGCCATCCAGCAGTGGTATGCGAAGGCGTTTGGAGGAGTTCCGGGCCGGCGGGCTCGGGTGTCGCGGCCCGGGTGGGTGGATTGCGATTTTGTGCCTGGCACCAACCTTTCCTTCGTAGATCAGAAGAAGAAGCTGGCCGCTACCAAAGGCCGGGCGGTGGACCACCTTGGTTTTGAAGTTAAGGATATCGGCCAGTTCGTCAAGAAACTGGAAGCGGACGGCATTGCTTTCGACACGCCGGTTCGCGAGATCCCAGGCACGAAAATCAAGAGTGCATTCCTCACGGATCCCTGGGGCACTTCGATCGAAGTGACCGAAGGCCTGACTCCTGCCGCGGAACGGTCGCGGCTTTAGGTGCTCCGCTGGATACGTCAAAGCTAAGGAGATACGTCAAAGCTAAGGAGATATTCAGCATGCGGCTTACGAGACGCAATTTCTTAAAGGCAGCGCTGGCGGCGCCGATCGGCGCATCGCTGGCTCATTACGAAGCCCTCGCCGCCCCGGCTCAAGGTCAAGTGAAGATCACCGCCATCAAGGCGTTGCAATTGAATCAGAAGAGCCGGGGAAATTCCCGGGCGCTGATCAAGATCGAAACGGATTCGGGTCTAGTCGGGTATGGCCCATCCGAGGGTGGTCCGGGCTCGCGGGTGGCCATCGCGATGCTCGAAGGCGCCCTGGGGCGAGGACCTCAGCCGACCGGTTTGATCGGCAAGGATCCGCTAGCGATCCGCGTTCACTTCCACAATATGTTCTATTCGCACGCGCAGCGCCCGCGCGATATCAACACGTACAGCGGAATCGACATGGCGTTGTGGGACCTGGCTGGGAAGATTCTCAACCAGCCCGTCTCGAGGCTGCTGGGCGGCCCGTTCCGAACTGAGATCGACACCTATTCCCATTTGTTGCCGCCGCCAGCTACCCTCACTCCCATTGAGGCGCAAAACGATTACCTCAACAAGGACGCTTGGGAAGCCAGGGCCAAATTGTTGAAATCGTATAAAGGCGGCTTCAAGGCGTTCAAAATCGACATCCATCCCTCGCTCGCCGCCCGGAACGGGGAATTTACGCCGAATATCGGACCGCGAGAAGCGGACAAGGTCCGGCGGGTATATGAGCTTGCTCGCGAGGCGCTGGGGTGGGACGCGGACATTGATGTTCACTGCCACAACGAACTCGATCTCAACAGCGCGATCAGGGTGGGCCGGGCGGTAGAGGGGATCAAGCCTATCTTCTTCGAAGATCCACTGTCTCCTGAGTATTCCGAATCCTGGGCGTCCCTCCGGAGGAACACCAGCGTCCCGCTGTTGACCGGCGAAAGCCTGGCGCTGATTGAGGGCACGCTGCCTTTCATGCAGAATTCGGCGGTGGACTACCTGCAAATGGACCTGGTGCATGCGGGCGGGATCACGGGAACCAAAATCATCGCCGATGTGGCGGCTACTTATCGCATGCCGATCTGCCTGCACAACGTGAGCGGTTACGCCCTCAATCTCGCTTCCCAGCAGTTCGGGGCCAGCGTGTTCAATTGTCCGCGGATCGAATGCCGGCCCTGGTACGACGAAGCTCCGGAGGCGACGGGAAATATTCCAGTGGTCAAGAACGGCTTCATGCAGGTACATTCATCGCCTGGCCTGGGCATCCTGCTGGACGACGACTATCTGAAGGCCAATCGGGCAGACGGCGAGCCCTGGTGGGGTTGAGCGCGCTGTCCGGCGCCGGCGACTGTATCAACGTTATTTAAGAGGAGAAATCAATTGTCGAATATCGGATTTATCGGCTTGGGCATCATGGGCAACGCGATGTCCAAGAACCTCATGAAGGCGGGCCACTCGCTGGTGGTCTATGACATCGTTCCCGAACTGCTGAACAATGTGGTGGCGGCCGGCGCGGCGCGCGGCGAATCCTGCCGCGATGTTGCGGCCCGCTCCGAGATCGTCATTACGATGCTGCCGGACGGACCGGAAGTGGAGCAGGCGGTGCTGGGTCCGGGCGGCGTGCTGGAGGGCGGACGCGTGGGCTCCATCCTGGCCGACATGAGTTCCATCAGCCCGCTGGTGGCGCAGAAGGCCGGAGCGGCGTGCGCGGCCAAGGGCATCCGGTTCCTGGATGCACCCGTCAGCGGCGGCGAACCAAAGGCCATCGACGGCACCCTTGCCATCATGGTGGGCGGCGACGGGGCGGTGTTTGAGGAGATGCTCCCGATCTTCCAGAAAATGGGGTCCAGCGTGACGCTCACCGGCCCGGTGGGAGCGGGCAACGTCACCAAGCTCGCCAACCAGATTATCGTGGCGTGTAACATCGCCGCCATGGGAGAGGCGCTGGTGCTGGCAACCCGCGCGGGCCTGGATCCGGAAGTGGTATTCAATGCGATCAAGGGAGGCTTGGCCGGAAGCACGGTGCTGAACGCCAAAGCGCCCATGGTGATCGGGCGCAATTTCAAACCGGGCTTCCGCATTAAGCTGCACCAGAAGGATCTCCGCAACGCGCTGCTGGCGGCCGAATCGATGAAGGTCGCCTTGCCCCTCACCAGCAGTGTCCAGCAAATGCTGATGGCGCTGATGAACGAAGGCAAGGGCGATCAGGACCACTCGGCCATCGTCACCTTCATCGAGCAGATGGCGGGCATTGAGGTGAAGCGCCCACAAAGCGCCGGGGCGTGAAAGAACGGTCAGGCGCTCACAGCGGGATCTTCATCGCATTGCGGATATAGTTCGCCGTGATGCGTGCGCTCTCTTTGGGCGAACGCCAGGGCGAGGTGTCCAGCTCGACAACCAAAAAACCACGCCAGTTGATGCTATCCAGATGCGTTTTGAGGGCCAGAAAATCCACTCCGCCATTGCCCAGCGGGTAAAAGTATGGTTCTTTCATCTGATCCACTTCGGGTCCGGGAACATGCCTGGTCCCGCCGCGATCTTCGGGCCTGGTGTCCTTCAGGTGAAATTCCACTATGCGATTTCCCAGTTTGCGCGCTAGCACCAGCGGGTCCATGCCCGCCATGGTGATGTGGCCGGTATCGAGAACGAATCCGACGTATTTTGGATCGGTGTTCGCCATGATATAGTCCACCTCGCGCTGGTTTTGAAGTTGGCTGCCCAAATGAGCGTGGACTCCAAACCGCATGCCTTCCTCGTCGTGGATGCGCTTGCCGAGCTGCTGCAGAGTCTCGGCCATGTTCTTTAGATCCTCGTCGGTGGTGCCTTCCGGCCGCCGCGCTCCCATGTTGGTCTTCTGGTGATCCGCGCCGAATTTTTTGCTGAAGCGAACCACGCCCAGATGGTTTTCAATCACCGCTTCACGGCTGGCCGGATCCTCAAAATGAGTGTTGCCGCCGCGGCGTCCGCCGGTAATTGCCACCACACCCACCCCGATGTCGTCCAGGCGCTTCTTGAGCTCCGGCGCTTTGTCCGGATAATACTCGTCGAGCGCAGTCGCAAAGGCTTCCACCCAGTTAAAGCCCACTTCATGCGCTTCACGGAAACCGACGAAGGGATCCTTCTCCCATCCGCCCCGGGTGTTTGAGGTATACCCGATGCGATAGCGAGCGGCACTGTCGGTGTCCGCGCCGAAAATCGCGCCGGAAGCCGCGAACGCGGACGACGCCTTCAGAAAATCTCTTCGATTCATGGAGACTCCTTTACCGGCTCGCATATACTATATCATCGAGGATCTTATATGAGACTTCGGCATTACTTTGCAGCGTTGGCGCTCGTCGCGCTGGCCGCGCCGGCTTGGGCGGCGGTGGCGGAACCCTGGCCGGCCGCGCAACCGGAGGCGGTGGGCATGTCATCGGTTCGGCTGGGACGCATTGGGACGGCGCTTAAGACTGAAATAGACAGCGGTACGATTCCCGGCGCCGTGGTTGCCATTGTCCGCAAAGGCAGGCTGGTCTATTTCGAATCGTTCGGATATGTGGACAAGACGTCGGGCGCTCGAATGCCCAAGGACGCGATTTTCACTATTGCGTCCATGACAAAACCGCTCACGGTGACGGGCGCGCTTATGTTGTATGAGGAAGGCCGGCTGCTGCTGAACGATCCGGTTGGCAAGTATTTGCCGCAGCTGGACAACGTGGTAGTTGCCACCGCTTCGGGCACGGAGCCCGCACGCCGCAAGCCCACCATTCAGGATCTGATGCGGCACACGGCCGGATTCACCTATGGGAATCGGGGCAGCGGCCCACTCTACAAAAATTATCCGCAAAGTTCGGGCGAAGCAGCGGATACTATGACCAGCGAAGCTTTTCTGTCGGCGTTGGGCGGCTTGCCGCTCTTCTATCAGCCGGGCACGCGCTGGGATTACAGTTTCGGAATGGATCTGGTGGGCTTGACGGTGGAGGCGGTGACCAAGCAAAAGCTCGGCTACTACCTGCGCGAGCGGTTGTTCGCCCCGCTGGGCATGGCCGATACAGGTTTCGTTATTCCGTCCGAAAAGATGTCGCGTTTCGCCAAGCCCCTGCCGGCGGATCCGCAGACGGGCAAGCCACAGTCGTTTCGCAATCCGGTAAATCCGAATAAGTTCGATTGCGGCGGCGGTTGCGCCTATTCCACGGCTATGGATTATGCGCGGTTCGCGGAGATGCTGCGCAATCGGGGAAAGTTTGAGGACCGGCAATATCTGGGGCGTAAGACGGTGGAGTTTATGACTTCGGACCAGCTTGGTCCGGAAGTGAATAACGAAAAACTGCGAGACTTCCCGAACATGAATGGATACGGTTTCGGCCTGAGCGTGGCGGTGCGCAAAGGCGCGGGCGTGCCGGGCATCATGGGCACGCCGGGCGATTTCAATTGGGGCGGGGCGAATGGCACTTACTTCTGGGTGGATCCCAAGGAAGAATTGACCGTGGTATTTATGGCGTCCGCGCCAGGGGAAGTGCGGGTACACATGCGCCAGTTGATCACCACGCTGGTGCTGCAGGCTATCGCGGACTGACTTCCGGTATAATCGTTTGGTCTCCGCAACGAGCAGTTGGGATTACCACAAGCAGTTGGGATTACCACAAGGAGAGAACCCATGAAGATTTCGACGAAGCTACTTTTGGCCGCCGGTGCGGTTGTGCTCGCGGCGGGGGTGGGGCGGTTATCCGCGGAAATGTTAAACCCGCAAACCGCGCCGCAAACCGTGCCCATGTCTCCACAGGAGAAAAAGAACCTCGCTATGGTGCTGGAGTGCTGGCGCAAAGTGGTTTACGCGGGCCATGTGGAACTGGCGCCCAAGTATTTGGCCGAAAACCTGATCGAGCACAGTCCCAATATTTCGACCGGCCGCGCGGGCTTTGTCGAGTACGTCGGTAAGATGAACAAACCGGTGAATCCGATTCCGGCCAAGCTGGATAACCCGCCGGTGCTTGCGGCCGCAAAAGGCGATTATGTCTGGCTGATTTTTGAAAAGGGAGAGACCGACCCGCATGATCCATCGAAGAGTTATTACTCCGATGTGATGCAGTTGGTGCGCCTTGAAAACGGTAAAATTCAGGAGCACTGGGACAGCGCCCACAAGATGCCGGGCGCGGGCGCCGTGGTGGCGGGAGTGTCTCCCAAGCCCGCGATGCAATGGAACACCGGCAAGCTTTCCCCCCAGGAAGAGGAAACCCTGAAACTGTCCACTGCTGAATTTAAGGATATGTTGCAGCGGGCCCATTTGGAGATGGCCCAAACAATTCTGGACCCGGGCTACGTGCAGCACAATCCGCATTTCCCGCAAGGGCGCGACGGGTTGGTCAGCGTGATGAGCAAGCGTCCCGGACGCGGGCCGAAGGATGCCAAGCCGTTCGGACCTGAATGGCTGGATCCGCCGTTTCTAACGCTGGTGAATGGCCCCTATTCGATGATGGTGTGGGAGCGGAAGGCGAAGGATCCCGACGACCCTTCCAAAGAATATAATTTTTGTCATTACGATTTGGTCCGTGTCGACAACGGGCTAATCAAGGAACACTGGGATGAGTTCGTCGGCGCAACCGCGCCGTAAGCCGGCAGGTTGCTCAAGGAGATTCCTCAAGGAGAAATCCAGATGCCCTATACAGTTCAAGTGCGATTCGCGCGCGCGGGATGGATTGTCGCGCTGCTTGCCTGCGGCGTGGCAACCAGCGCTCCTACCACCGACGTTGCTTCCCTGCCCAATCCGTATCACGTGGTGGACAGTTGGGCGAAGCTTCCCGCCGGAAGGGCCTGGGGCCAGGTTGCTACCGTCGATGTCGATCCCAAGGGAAATATTTGGGTGTTTGAAAGATGCGGAGCGGGCACGTGCATCAACCGAACCGAAGATCCCATCCTGGAATTCTCGCCGGACGGCACGCTGATCAAGAGCTTCGGGTCGGGCATGTTTCTTTCTCCGCACGGCCTCACGGTAGACCCGGATGGAAACATTTGGGTCACCGAGGCCCAGGAAGGTCCTGGAGCGAAGGGACACCAGATTTTCAAGTTTAGTCCGGACGGAAAGCTGCTGATGACCCTCGGCAAGGCCGGAGTTCCAGGCGACGGTCCGGACACGTTTAACCGCCCGTCCGACGTGGCAGTTGGAAAGCATGGCGACCTTTTCATCGCGGACGGTCATGGAGACAACTCCAACGCCCGCATCGTCAAGCTCACCAAAGACGGAAAGTTCATCAAAGCCTGGGGCAAGAAGGGGACGGGCCCTGGCGAATTCGATTTGCCCCATGCGCTCGCCATGGATTCCAAGGGGCGGCTGTTTGTCGCCGACCGGAATAACAGCCGGATCCAGATCTTCGATCAGGATGGGAAGTTTCTCGCGGAATGGAGACAATTCGGCCGGCCTAGCGGGATTTTTATCGACAAGCACGACATTCTGTATGTAGCCGACTCCGAATCGAACAACATCCGCAACCCGGGATTCAAAAGAGGTATCTATATAGGCAGCGCCAAGGATGGCAAGGTGACGGCGTTCATTCCCAATCCGGAGCCTGATCCCAACCCGGAAAAAACCAGTTCGAGCGCCGCGGAAGGCGTTGCGGCGGACGCGGATGGCAACGTATATGGGGCGGAAGTTGCGGGCCGCGCACTGAAGAAGTATTCCAAGTAGGAGAGACGAATTTGGCAACGAACGACAAGGAGCGCAAGGATGCTTAAGGCTATCGGACTGAGTGGGCTTTTATTGGCGGCGATCTCGCCGCTGTCGGCCCAATGGCTGCACCTCAAGGACAATATTCCACGGAACCAGGACGGCTCGCCCAATCTGACCGCGCCCGCGCCGAAGAGGCCCGATGGCAAGCCGGACCTCACCGGTATCTGGCAGGCGAGCCCCACCAAGCTGGACGACGCTACGGTCGGTATGAAACCTGGAGAAGTGGAGATGACGCCGTCTGCGCAGGCGATTTTCGATCAGCGCAAGACCGGCAAGCTATCTTACCTGGACCCGGATGCCAACTGTCTGCCGCAAGGCGTTCCAAAAATCGAGCACACGCCGCTGCCGTTCAAGATCCTTCAAGAGCCCAACCTGGTGGTGCTCCTGTATGAGGCATTCGGCCAGTTTCGGCAGTTTTTCATGGATGGAAGGCCGTTGCCTACGGACCCCAATCCCCAGTGGTACGGTTACTCGGTAGCCAAGTGGGATGGTGACACCCTGGTGGTCCAGTCGTCCGGCTTCAACGGAAAAGCCTGGCTGGATCAGTTGGGGCACCCTTCATCGGAAGCAATGCGCACCGTCGAGCGCTTCCATCGCATCGACTTCGGACACATGACCGTTACCTCGACCATCGACGATCCGGTGGACTACAAAAAACCGTGGACCGTCACTCAGCCTCTGGTTCTGATTAGCGATACCGATCTGCTGGAACTGGTTTGCAACGAAAATAACAAAGACCTGCCGCACTTGGGCGCGAAATAACTCGTGAAGTTTTTTTCGTTCGCCATCGCCGCGCTGCTCTTGGGAACGTCCTACACGGTCCGTGCCCAGGACGTGGTTACGCTCTTGTCGCCCGGCAGTTTTCAGCCGTCGATAGAGCAGCTGATCCCGAACCTGGAAAACAAGACGGGGCATAAGATCAAGGCGACCTTCGGAGCCGGCGGTACAAACAGACAGATGGTAGTTCGCGGGGACGTTTTCGACGTTATCATCCTGCAGCCACCGTACCCGGATGTGCTGGCCTCAGGTAATATCGCGGCCGGCAGCGCGACGCCACTCGCAAGCGTCGCCTTGGGTGCGGCCGTGCGCCAGGGTGCGCCCAAGCCCGATCTTTCGACGCCCGAAGCAGTGAAGCGGGCGCTGCTCGAGGCGAAGTCGATCAGCTATCCGGAGGAAACCGGGGGGACAGCCGCCAAGGCATTCCAGACGGTTGTCGAGAAGCTTGGCATCGCGGCGCAAGTGCAGCCTAAGCTTAAGCCTGCCTCCAACGGCGGCGGTGTGCTGGCTCTGGTGGCCAAAGGCGAGGCCGAGATCGGGGTGACATTCATGAGCGGAATGAAGCAGCCCGGGATTGACGTAGCGGGCGTCTTCCCCAGCGAACTGGCGCCCCCGGTTGAGTTCGTGGGATTCGCGGGCGCCCATGCCAAAGATCCGGCCACCGCCAAGGCGATCCTGGATTACCTGTCGTCGCCCGAGGCCGTGGCCGTCTACAAAATGCACGGAATGCAAGCCGGCCGCTGATCGGGAACGCTACCAGTGCGTCAGCGAACCGTCCGGGCGGTAGTAGATACGCGACGGCCCGGGCGTGGTAACTTCGCCGATCATCTTCAACTGCGCCATGTCGGCGGTGACGCCTAAGCCCGGCCGATCGTTCGGATACACCTTGCCGTTTTTGAAGTCCAGGCACTGCGGCAGATGTGGAATCGCGCGGTCGCCGTAGTTGTATTCAAACAACACCGGCTGCGAGTAGGTGGCCAGGACGTTCACCAGGGCCGCGGTAGAAAGGGGGCCGGTGAAGTGCGGGATGATCCCGACGGAGTGAGTTTCGCAGAGCGCCAGCACCTTCAACATTTCCGTGATGCCGCCGACGTTGGGCAGCGTGGCGCGGATATAGTCGATGTCGTGGTTCTCCACCAGCGTATTGAAGTCCCAGCGCTGTCCCCATTCTTCGCCCGCCGTCAGCGGCACGGTCGTGAGCTGGCGGAGCTTTGGGATGTCCTGGTGGAAGTGCTCGTCGCGCACCGGGTCCTCCACAAAATACGGTTCGTAGTCTTCAATCAGCTTGCAGCAGCGCAGGGCGTCCGGATAGTCGAACTTCTGGTGCAGGTCCAGGCACCAGTCGCCGTTGGGGCCCACCCCTTGCCGGATTTCTTTGCACGCGGCCGCCACCTGGCGAACGCGTTGGTGTGTGTCGAAGACGTTGTCGACGATCTGGGGCCCACCCGTCGGCCCGATGGATGCGTCCACGCGGAAGCAACGGTACCCGGCCTCCATCACCTGCGCCGCGCGCTCCTTCAGGCTCAGGCCGGCGGCGGGAGCGCCCGTGGTGGGATAGCATTCGCAGTAGTTCCTCACCATGCCCCCCAGCGCTTGATGCACCGGCAAGCCAAGCGCCTTCCCCTTGATATCCCACAGCGCCAGGTCGATTGCTCCCATGGCGTGGATCTTCTCGCGCCCCGGCGGGTAGAACCAGTCGATGTACATCTTCTGCCAGGCCTTCTCGATCTGGAATGGATTCAGGCCGATGACGCTCCCGGCGCACTGTTCCAGCGTGTCCTTGACGCCGCCTTCGCCGATGCCGGTCAGCCCGGCGTCGGTCTCCACCGTGACGATCATGTCGCTTTGATTGAAGGTCTGGTTCAATTTGGGCGGCATGTAGATGCGCACGCGGGTGATCTTGGCCTTGGGAAGAGCTGCGTCCAACCATCGGGGCCGTGCCAGCGTGGCGGCCGAAGCAACCGCGAGCGATTTCAAAAACGACCTGCGTTTCATGATGTCCGTCCTTCGAAAAAAGTCCCGGGAAATTGCGAGTTCGGGTTCGCGAGAATTTTACATGATACAGGTGGCAGGGGACAAGCAGTCCCGTTGACAGTGTCCCGTTGACAGCAGTCCCGTTGACAGCACTCCCGTTGAAGAAACTAAGCTTTCCAAGCGGTAGCTTGCGTTTGCGCACAAAAAGCGATTAGCTTAGTAAGCTATCCAAAGGAGGCATTCTCATGACCACCCGCGCCCTCGCGCTGATAACCACCCTGGCCGCGCTCTCGATTTCAAGCGCAGCCGCTCAAGCCCTGATTCCACTCAAAGACCCCGGCGTCGCGCGCGCCGAGCTCATCCGCAAACCCGATGTCGGAGTGGACGTGCTGCGCGTGGAACTGCAACCGGGCGCGGTCCGCAGCATTCATCAACACGACGATGTCAAGTATCACTTGTTCCTGCCGCTCACCGGTTCCCTGGAACTGACAATCGGCGACACGAAGATTGCCGCTTCCCCAGGCCAGGCCTATTACATCGAGAGGGGCACTCCCCACGGATTCAGGAACACCGGGTCCACGCCCGCGTCCGGATACGAGGTCTTTATCCGCGAACCCAAAACCTCCGCAACAAAGTAGCCGTCAGAACTCAGTCCGGCAGCTTGTACGCCAGGTACTCGCCCGGGAAACCGGGCCCGCTTACCGGCACCACGATGTATTGCTTGCCATTGAGCATGTAGGTCATGGGCGCACCGGTTTCGCCCGCCGGCATCGGTACCATTCCCGCATCCTGACCGGTGGCCTTGTCGTAAGCCCGCAGATAGGCGCCCGGTTTACCATCCGGCATCGTGATGGTGCCCGCCTCGCCGGCGATCAACAGCGACTTGGTAACCAGCATCCCAATGCCGATCCCGGCGCGCCCGGTGCGCGGGATGCTGAGTCCCTTCAGGGCCGGATGATTGCGCACCACGTCCGGCGTCTCCCCGTGCGCGATTTGCCACAGATTTTTTCCCTCGCCGACAGCCACCGCGGTGATGGAACCATACGGCGGCTTGTACAGCGGCAGGTTTTGCACGCTGAGCGTAGCCGGGGCGCCGGCGCCTCCCGCGGCCGTGCCTTGTAGGTACCCGAAATCGGTCTTCGCTTTATCGGCGGCAACCAGCCCCATGCGAAGCAAAAATTTCTGCGAAAATACATACGCGATCCCGGTCTCGGGATCCGCTGCACCGCCCGGCCAGTTCGTTCCGCCTCCCAGGGCAAGCGTGGCAAGCGGTCCGGCTGCTTGGCTCACTACCGGAGGCGTGAAGATGGGTCCCAGCTTGTAGCGCGCCGCCAGAGCTTCGGCCTGTTTCCTGAGTTCGGGCGTAAAATCCATCAGGTCGTTAGCGGTAAATCCTTGCGTATCGTAGGGCGGGGGCTTGCTGGGGAAAGGCTGCGTGGCGCTGGTTTTTTCGCCCGGCACCGTCGACTGCTCCACCGGCCGCTCTTCCATCGGGAACAAGGGCTGGCCAGTTACCCGATCGAAGAGATAAAGGAACGCCTGCTTGGTGGGCTGCGCCAAAGCCTTTATCACGCGCCCATTGACGGTAATATCCAGCAGCATGGGCGCGCACGGGATGTCGAAATCCCAAAGGCCATGATGCACCAGTTGGTAGTGCCATTTTCGTTCCCCCGTCTTCACATCCACCGCGACGATGCTCTCGCCAAAGAGGCCGTTTCCAGGACGATGGCCGCCATAGTAGTCGCCGGTGGGCAACTCCACGGGCAGATACGCGGTGCCGGATTGCTCATCCACGCTGATCTGTCCCCACACTCCGGTGTTGCCGGTATAGTCGGCCGAGTCGCCTTGCCAGGTGTCGTAACCGAACTCGCCCGGCTTGGGAATGGTGTGAAAGATCCACAGCCGCTTGCCGCTGCGTACGTCGAAGCCGCGCACGTAGCCTTTCACGTTGGATTTGCTGCGCGGCACGCCGCTCGAAAGGTGCGCCGCTCCTACCAGGATCACGTCGTTCGCTACGGTGGGCGCCGAAGCCAGGCCCACGTCGCCGTTGACCGGATCGATCGCCTGGTCGTCGTCTTGTTTCAGGTCGACGACGCCGTCCTTGCCGAAGCTTGCGACCGGGACGCCATCTTTCGCGTTCAGCGCGATCAGCCGATAGCCCGGTGTGACGTAAAAGATGCGCTCGTCATCGAGGCGATCTTTGCGGCCATCCGTCCAATACGCGAGGCCACGCCCGGAAAGCGGGCGAGGCGCGTGGCGCCCACGTTCGCCTTCATTCTCGCTGTGCATCCACAGCAGCTCCCCGGTTGCCGCATCGAACGCGACCGCGTCACGCCGCGAGCCCGCAGTGGCAAAAACCATTCCGTTCGCCATTAGGGGCGTGCCTTCCAGATTGTATTCCGGACGCGGCCCCAGGTTATCGGTCTTGAAACGCCAGGCCAGTTCCAGCCGATTGAAGTTCGCGGCGTTGATCTGATCGAGTGGCGAGTAGCGCGTATTGCCGGTGTCGCCTCCATAAGTGCGCCATTCTCCGCCTTTGGCGCCGGTCTGGGCAAACCCCGCAGGCAAGGCGAGCATACACGCCGCCAGCGAAATTCTTATGAACCATCTCACTCGCATCCGGTAACCAATCTCAGGATATTATAGGCCGCAGGACTCGGCCGTAATTGAGATGGGCCGGAGAGGCTGAAGCGAAGCTATCTCGAATGGCCGCGCGCCAGCAATCCCTTGGCGATTCCCATGGGCATCGCCACCAGACCAAGCGATACCAGGGATACGAATCCTGCCATTGCGGCGCCGGCAAAAAACAGCCCCATCCCGGCAACCAGGATCGGATTGGTTTTCGACCGTTCTTCCGTTCGACGCGGCGCGGCGGGAGACGCCGGCGTGGAGACGTCGTCCGTTCGATACGCCCATCCGGCCGGCGTCTCGGGTAACCCGGTTTCGACGGGGATCTCAAACTTTGGTTTGGACTTACGCCGTATGTGCGGTGCTGGCTTCGAATGTCGATGCGCGGGATCGTTCGTGGGGGGCATAAGCATCTCCTGTTTCGCGGCTGCGTTCCATGGAGCCTGTTTCAATATAGCCGATCAGGCTGGTGTAATCGTCCGCGGCGCGGCTCCGCGGCGCATATTCCCATATCGTCTGATGGCTGGCCGTCGCGTAGTTCAGATCGATGCACTGCCGGATTCCCGGGTGGAACACATACTTGCCGACCGCCGCGTCTTGCTCTAGCGCCTCCAGCGTGGCGCGCGTGGCATGGTTACCGCTGTGTACGAACGTCGGCAACACCGCCAGCAGTTCGAGCCGCCGCTCCGGCCACAAGTCGCGCACTTGCGCCACTCCGTTGAAGGTTTGCCGGGCGCCGATCACAGCCATGAGATCCATGCCCACCGGAATGACCAGTTCTTCCGCGAAGAGCAAGGCATTGTAAGTCAGCAGATTCATCGCCGGCGACGTGTCGATTACAACGGCGTCGTATTTCCGCTCGTCCCGCAAGCGTCGCGCCAGGATGGTCTCCCGTTGCGTCTCGCCGGCCAGCCGGCGCTCCAAGGAGAAGGCCGCCGGGGTTGAAACCACCACGTCCAGCCCAGGCCGCACGCCGGGAACCACGACGTCGGCGAGCGGCGCGTCACCGGTCATGAGTTCTTCGAAAGTGTGGAAGGATTGCAGGTGAAGCGTGTGGCCGACGTTGCCCTGTGGATCCGCATCCACCAGCAGAACCCGCCGGCCGCGCGCTGCCAGACCTGCGGCAATGTGTATGGCGGTAGTGGTCTTTCCAACTCCGCCTTTCATATTTACCACGGCCAATTTGCGCATGGACCACCGCCTTTTTCTAAACAACACAATACCATGGAAATGTTCTGGACGCACGCTGCAAATGTAGTCCTTGGTATTGATAAGAGAAGCATATGAAGCGACATTCGACACTCCTGACCGTAGCCGCCCTTTCCGCGGCCAGCGCCTGCGCGCAGATGGCCCAGCCGATGGTCGGCGAAAACACGACCAAGATTTCCGAGCATGTCTGGGCGATCATGGGCTTCCCCAACATCGCCATAGTGGTCGGCAGCCGCGCAACGCTGGTGGTGGATACGGGCATGGGCCCGAAGAATGGAGCCACGGCCGCGCGTGTGGCCGCCCAGCTCGCGCCCAACAACCAGAAGCTCTTCCTCACCACCACCCACTTCCATCCCGAACACGCCGCCGGCGAGCCCGGCTTTCCTCCCAACACCATCCTGATCCGCAACACGGTGCAGCAGCAGGAAATGGAGAAGCATGGGCAGGAAATGATCGACATGTTCAGCAGGAATTCGGCACACAACAAGGAACTTCTGGCGGACGTTGTCTTGCGTCCGCCTGACGTGACTTTCGACCAGGAAGCGAGGGTGGACCTGGGCGGTGTTACAGCCCGCCTGCTCTGGTTCGGCGAAGCCCACACGAAAGGCGATGAGTTGACGTTTGTCGAACCGGACCGCACCCTGATTTCGGGCGACGTGGTGCAGAACAGGACCATGCCGGGGATCTACGGCGACGGCGGCACACCTTCCACCTGGCTGGCCGTGCTGGATAAGGTGGCCGACCTCAATGCGGCGCACATCCTGCCCGATCACAGCGCTCCCGGCGATGGCTCGCTGGTAGCCGCGGAACGCGACCTGATCTCGGAAATCCGCACGCGAGCGCTCGCGCTCAAGCGTCAGGGCCTGCCGGCCGATGACGCCGGGAAAGAAGTCAGCGCCGGGCTCAAAACGGAGCATCCCGATTGGCCCAACACCAACGCAGCCGGATTCGTCAAGAGCGTCTACGCCGACTCGCAGTAGGACGCGGCAAGCGCGCGTCTCGAAAAGCCGAGCCGCCTAAGGCGCCGGTTCTATTCGCAGAAGCGCGCCATCATCCTCGTCGGTCAGCAAGTAAAGATATCCATCCGGGCCCTGGCGGACATCGCGGATTCTCTGCCTTAACTCGCCGAGCAGCGTTTCGCGCCGCAACTCCTCGGTCTGCTCATTGAACACTATGCGCTCCAGATGGCCCGTGCCCGGGATCTCGCCGGTGCGCAGTGAGCCTACAAAGACGTTGCTCTTCCATTTGGGAAAACGGTCGCCGGTATAGACGGTCATCCCGGCAACCGCGATGGAGGGTATCCACACTACCAGAGGATTCTCCATGCCTTCCTTGGTCGGGTTTTCCGAAACGCGCGGGCCGGCGTAGTCGCGACCGAAGCTGACAACGGGCCATCCGTAGTTGCGGCCGGGGAGAATGATGTTGATCTCATCGCCGCCGTTGGGGCCATTTTCGTTGTTCCACAAAGCGCCCGTCTCCGGGTGGACCATGAGACCCAAGGAATTGCGGTGCCCCAGAGTGTAAATCTGGGGCCGGTAACCCGTGCGGCCCACGAAGGGATTGTCGGGCGGCGCGGAGCCATCGTCGCGCAGGCGGAGAATCTTGCCCCGGAGGCTGCCCGGCTCTTGCGCCACCCACCCCACATTCCCGCCGGTGGCCATGTAGAGCATTCCATCGCGCCCGAACACGATGCGCGCACTTAGGCCTTGGGTGCCCTCATAAGCGTCTGTGACCACCAGATCGCGCACCTCGGTGAGCGCGCCGCCTTCCAGCCTTCCGCGAGCCAGCGTGGGGGCACCCTTGTCATTCTCGACCGGCTTGGTGTAGGTGAGGTAGACCAGATGATTCTCGGCGAACCGGGGATGCAATGCGACATCCATGAGGCCGCCGTTGCCTTTCGTCCTCACCTCCGGCACGCCACTGATCGGCTTCCCCTCCAGCACCCCGGCGCGAACCACGCGCAGCCGGCCGGGACGCTCAGTGACCAGCATGCTCCCATCGGGAAGGAATGCCAGGCTCCAGGGGTGCGACAGGCCTTTGGTCACCACGGCTACCCGAATCTTGTGTTGCTCCGCTGTATCCAGCACAAACGGACCAGGGCCCAGGGGCGGCACGGGGACGCCGATTTGCTCCTGCTGGGCTTGGGCGAAGAAGAGCGCGGCGAACGATATCGGTATCGTGAACCAAACGGCTGATCGCGAAAAAAGCTGGGGCGTCTTGAACGTCATCGAAAATCAACTCCTGCGGGAACTAATTGCTTTTTCCTACCGCCGTCATCAGTTCCGATATCGTGACCTTCCGGTTGTCGGCCGGATAGTGGACCGGAATGATTCTCTGCACATCCAGCTTCAGACGCTCGATGTTGGCCTCCAGGTTCGCCGTATAGGGGCTGATGGAGGTGGGCGTTTTCGTGAGCGGCTGGGCCGGCGGATTGAAGCCGTCCGCTTCCAGCAGCACTTTCTCCTTGGGCAGATAGACCAGCAGCATCCCATCGTTATGCCCGAAGTCCTGTTGATGATACAGCTCGATCACGTGATTGCCGTCCGTCATCACCTTTTTCTCGGCCACGGTCTCGAACTTAGGCTTCTTCGGATTCTCGGAAAGCTTATCCGGGGCAATGGTGTGCGGGTTCGCCCAGATCTTCTGGTAATAGGATTTGTTGATCTCTTGCGTAACCACGATGGCGCCCTCCGCCACATAGGCGCGCAGGCCGCCGGAATGATCGAAGTGCTGGTGCGTGTTGATCACGTACTTGATGGGCTTGTTCGGAATCAGCCGCTTGGCTTCGCCGATCACCGCCGCGCTTCGCTGATCGCTCTGGCCGCCTTCGACGATCACGATGTAGTCCTTGAAATCTACCGCCAGGGCTGCATATCCGCCGAGAATCAGATATACGCCGTCGTCCAGCTTTTCGGACGATGCGGTTGGCGCTACGGGGGCGGCCGGCGGCGCACCAGCGCTCGCGATGTTGGCCGGCGCGTTGGGTTTCACGTCCGTCACCGTCAGGTCCAGCACCGGATAGCCGCCTTGCTTTTGCACGATGTGCGTTGGAAACTTTACGCCGCCAAAGTCCTTGTAGTCCAAGAACGCGGTTTCAAAAGGAATGTCGCCAAGCACGTTGTTGTCTATCTTGGTCTCCGCTTTTTCGAGCAGGTTTTCGCTGTTCAGGTAGCCGCGCACCGTAGCCTTGTTCTGGCCGGCGAAGGACAAAACGGTGTATTTCTTCCCGCCAATGGTTTGAGATTTCACGGAAGCATCGCTCGCAGCCGCGGCGGATCTCAGAAAGCTGTAGGGCAGCGTCATCATGAGCTCGTCACGCAAAGCGGCTGCTTGCGGCGTACCGGCCGCCACCACTTGGGTCTGCGTCTGTTCGCCTACGATGGGCTGCTGACCACCTCCGCGCGGCGGATTCTCCGCCTGCGTCCTGATCCTTTGCATGCGTGAAGCCGGCGCATCCAAATCCACCACCCGGGTGTAGGTTTTGTCGTTAAACTTGGGCCACGGGGACGTCGGATTCGGAGCTTGTCCGAGCGCATAGTCGAAGCCAGAGCCGGAAAACTCGATGGTCTTCAGGTTGCCGGCTCCCAGCGCCGTGGTGGCGTTGCCGATGACGGTCTTGGCGTCCTGCTGGGTTCCAGTGGCGCCTGCCAAAACGGCAAGAAGCGGAACGGCAAGCATCCATTTTCTGATCATATTTACCTCCTGCGAAAGGTCAGTATATCTGATGCGCACATTCGCAAGCACCTTGCGGCTGATATACAATCTTGCGTAGCTTGTGACGGCGGAGGACGCAGGCTCGTGGGCAAGGATTGGCGAAAAGAATTCCGATTGGAAAGTTTCAGGAGGCGATTATGAAACAGACTCTGACGTGGTCAGTGACTCTGGCGGTGCTGGCCGCCGGGCCTGCGTTGGCGCAACGCAAGGCAACCATCGAAAATGTGCGCGACATTCCCTACACCTCGGCGCCGAACTTCTTGAAGCTTCCCGCGGGCGTATATCTGGGCGAATCGCTCGCGGTGGCCACCAACTCCAAGGGCCATGTCTTCGTCTATCACCGCAGCGCCAATACGCGCTTGTTCGAATTCGACCAGGCCGGCAACTTTCTCAAGGAAATCGGCAGCGGCTATTACGGCTTCGAATTCGCCCATTCGGTGCGCGTCGATAAGGACGACAACATCTGGACCGTCGACGAGGGCACCAACATGGTGACGAAATTCAGCCCGGACGGAAAAGTGCTGATGGTGCTCGGCCGCCGGCCGCCGGCAGTGCTCGGGGTGCTGGCTGCCCCGCCCGGCGCGAACCCGCCGGCGCAGAAGTATATTTTTTGCCGTCCCACCGACGTGGGCTGGGACCCGCAGGGGAACATCTTCATTTCCGATGGCTACTGCAACAACCGTGTCGTGAAATATGACAAGGACGGCCGCTTTGTGGCGCAGGTGGGCAGCGAGAAGGCCGGCAAGGCTTTGGGAGAATTCAATCTGCCGCACGGCTTGCAGGTGGACGAAAAGGGGCACGTCTGGGTGGCCGACCGCTCCAACTTCCGCTACCAGGAGCTCGACAACAATCTGAAGCCTCTGCGGGAGTTTACCAACCTGGGCGTCGGCTGGACGCTGTGCATTTCGCCGGGCCCGCACCAATACGCGTTTATGTCGAACTCCAACCCCAACGGGAACATGCCGGGAACCTGGGCCATCACCGGCGAGATCTACAAAATGGAACTGGATGGGACGGTGCTCGGCAAGTTCGGTCACGCCGGCAAACTGGCCCCTGGTTTCCAGGTGGCTCACATGCTGGATTGCCGCAATCCGAATGAGATCATCGCGGGCGAAATCGAGTCCTGGCGGGTGCAGAAGCTGATCCTCCAACCCACCACGGGCGAAGGCGGAGCGCGCTAAGGAAGCCGTCCTCACAAGGAGAACAATCATGAAATATTTGATGCCAGCCCTGCTCACTGCCGTCCTGATCGTCGGAGCCACGGCCAGCGCCCAGAACATTCCTGAAATTCGGTTCGATTCGGTCCCCAACGCTCTCCAACTTCCCGCCGGACTCTACCTGGGTGAAGTGGCCGGTGTGGCGACCAATTCGCGCGGCGATATTTTTGTTTACACGCGGACCGGCCATCCCACCGTCAGCATCGGCAGCGCACGTCCCTTCGCGCACGGCGGCTCGCGATTGTTCGAGTTCGATCGCGCCGGCAAGTTCGTCCGCGAGATCGGCAAGGACAGCTACGGCTTCATGTTCGCCGCTCAGGTGCGCGTGGATCCCAACGACAACATCTGGGTGGTGGACCAGATGACCGGCATGGTCATGAAATTCGACCCGCAAGGGCGCGTTGCCATGTTACTGGGGCGCAAAGCGGAATCGGTTCCGGTTCCGGCGCGTCCGCTGACGGGTGATGGCTCAGGACAGCCCACCGATCTGTTCGAACGGCCCACCGACGTGGCCTGGGACGCGGCCGGGAACATCTTCGTCGCCGACGGGCTGGGCAACGCGCGCATCGCAAAGTTCGACAAGGAGGGCAAGTTCGTGAAGTCCTGGGGCAAGAAGGGAACCGCACCGGGCGAGTTCGCCAATGTCCGCAGCATCGCGGTGGATGCGCAAGGCAACGTCTATGCCGCCGACGGTGGAAACCAGCGCGTCCAGGTCTTCGACAATGACGGCAACTTCAAAACGGCCTTCACCAATGTCGGCAATGCGCAGGCGCTTTGCATGACCAAGGGAGCGAATCCATTCTTATACGTCTCGAATTCCAATCCGCCGGAAGACATTGACCGCGACGGTGAAATCTACCGCATGCGTCTGGACGGAACCATGACCGGCAAGTTTGGCCGGGCCGGCAAGTTGCCCAAGGAGTTCGGAACGGTGAATGCCATCGACTGCCGCGCTGAAAATACGCTCTACGTGGGCGAGATCGGTAATCTGCGGGTGCAGAAGCTGGCCCTGCATTGAGCTATGCGGGATGGAACGTCCCGATTGCTCGCTTTATGACATCATTAGTATTTGATGTTCCAATCTGAACAGCTTACTCGAACTCATCGCCTTACCCGGATTCGCCCAAGTGACGCTGGCGGATCGCACGGGCGGCGCTAGAGTTTCGCCATCCACCAGAGAGGTTTATATGAATACCGCTACCGCTATCGATAACAAAGCCGCCGCCGGCACGGACCTGATTTCCAGCGGCCAGATTGTCGCCAAAATGCTCAAGCAGGAAGGCATCCGGCACATTTTCACCATTTCCGGCGGCCACATTGTCGACATCTATAACGGATGTATTGACGAGGGGATAGAGATCGTTGACGTACGCCACGAGCAGGTGGCCGCGCACGCCGCCGATGCCTACGCGCGTATTACCGGGCTGGGCTGCGCGGTGGTGACCGCGGGCCCCGGCACCACCGACGCGGTAACCGGCATGGCGAACGCGTTCCGCGCGGAGAGCCCGATGCTGTTGATCGGTGGCAATTCACCGCTCAAACAATACCGGATGGGTGGGTTGCAGGAATTGCGTCACACCGAAATGATGACGCCCATCAGCAAATTCGCCTCCCTGGTGATGACCACCGAACGTGTGGCGGAAATGATGGGCATTGCGCTTCGCGAGATGTACAACGGCGCGCCGGGGCCGGGTTTTCTGGAGATCCCGCACGACATCATGGACGGCAAAGTGGAAGCATCCAAGGTGCGCTATCCGAAGAATTTCCGCGTGCGGGGCGTGGATGGCGGACCACCGGACTTCATTGGCGACCCCAAGATCGTGGAGCAGGTTGCGGATTTGCTGGCGAACGCGGAGCGCCCGGTGGCGTTGTTCGGCACCCAGGCGCGCACTTGCCGCGCGCATGAAGCTATCGACCGGTTCGCTCGCCATTTCAACCTGCCGATCTATGTCAATGGCGCCGCGCGGGGCACGCTGCCGCCCGACCATCCCTACGGGTTCATGCCTTCGCGCAAGACCGCGTTTGACAATGCCGACGTCATCCTGCTGGCCGGCACGCCGCTCGATTTCCGCATGGGCTACGGCCGGCGACTCAATCCGAAAGCCAAGATCGTGATCTTGGACATGGATTACAGGAACGTCGGCAACAATCGCGACTTCGACTTCGGGCTGGTGGGCAATTTACGCACCATCGTTAACGCGATGTGCGAAGCGTCCCCAGGCGATACCGCGAAGAAACACGATCCCTTCCTCAAGATGCTGCGCGAGGACGAGGAAAAGAGCAAGAGCAAGAACGACAAAATTATCGCCGCCAACGAGGCGCCTATACATCCGGTGCGCCTGTGCCACGAGATCAACGAGTTCCTCCAGGAGGACACCGTCTACATTGGAGACGGGGGCGACATCGTTACGTTCTCGGGTTCCATCGTGCGGCCGCATAAACCCGGCGGCTGGATGGACCCTGGACCGCTCGGCACGCTCGGCGTCGGCACCGGCTTTGCCATGGCCTCCAAGCTGGCACAGCCGCAGCGCGACGTAGTGACGCTGTACGGCGATTGCTCCTTTACGCTGACCGGCTTCGATTTCATTACGATGGTGCATCGCAAGCTGCCCTATGTCGGCGTGATCGGCAACAACTCGTCGTGGAACCAGATTCGGTTTGGCCAGGAGAACAAGTACCCCGGCCGCGGCGACATCGGCAATGTGGTGGGCGACGTGCGCTTCGACCAGTTGGCTCAGGCGATGGGCGGTTTCGGCGTCCGCGTAACCAAGCCGGAGGACATCCGGCCCGCGCTCGAAAAGGCGCGCGACTCGGGGATGCCGGCGCTGGTGGACGTCGTCATCAACCGCGACGTCTATTCGTCGGGCACCTCAAATCAGACCATGTACAAGTAGTCCGCTGCTGCTTTAGGAGACAGGAGACAGATAGATGGAAGCATTGAAGGGAATCCGCATCCTCGACATGACGCACGTGCAGGCGGGGCCCACCTGCTCGCAACTTCTGGCTTGGATGGGGGCCGACGTGATCAAGCTGGAGTCGCCCGCCGGCGACGCCACGCGCGGCCAATTGCGGGACGTGCCGAATGCGGACAGCCTGTATTTTACGATGTTGAACTGCAACAAGCGCTCCATCACGGTCAACATGAAGTCGCCCGAAGGCAAGGCGGTGTTTGTCGAGCTGCTGAAAAAAAGCGACATCCTTATGGAGAACTTCGGGCCCGGCGTGCTGGACCGGCTGGGATTCAGCTGGGAGAAAGTCCACGAAATCAACTCGGCGGTGGTGATGGGTTCCATCAAGGGCTTCGGCTCCTCCGGCCCGTATGCCGACTTCAAGGCGTATGAGAACGTGGCGCAGGCCATGGGCGGCGCCATGAGCACCACCGGAGTGCCGGAAGGCCCGCCCTTCGTCACCGGCGCGCAGATTGGGGATTCAGGCACCGGCTTGCACCTGGCCATCGGACTGCTGGCGGCGCTGCAGCAGCGCAACCGCACCGGCCAGGGCCAATATGTGGAAGTGGCCATGATGGACGGCGTGATGAACCTGTGCCGCGTCAAGTTTCGCGATCACCAGCGGCTGTCGCGCCAGGAGCTGGCGGAGTATTCGGTGCCCACCAAAGGCCTGAAAGCCACGCCGCGCGCGGGTAACGATTCCGGGGGCGGCCAGCTCGGCTACGCCATCCAGTGCAAGCCCGGCGGTCCCAACGATTACGTCTACATCGTGGTGCAGGAAGCGGTATGGGAGCCGCTCGCCAGACGGATCGGGCCGGAATTAGGTCAGCCGGATTTGGTAAACGATCCTCGGTTCGCCAAGATCGCCGACCGGCGCAAGAACCAGAACGAGATGTGGCCGCTGATCGACCAGTTCGCGTCGAATTACACCAAGCGCGAATTTATGGAGATCTTGAACGAGCTGGATGTTCCCTGCGGTCCGATCATGTCTACCGAGGACCTGGCCAACGACGAGCACGTGCGCGGACGCCAGATGTACGTGGAACTTGATCATCCCCAGCGCGGCAAATGGTACAACGTCGGCATGCCGATCAAGCTTTCCGCATCGCCGGCCAGAATCGAACGGTCGCCCACCTTGGGCGAGCACACCGGCGAGATATTGAAGGAAGTGCTGGGCTGGAGCGACGCCGAGATTGATGCCAAGAAACAGGCCGGCGCCTTTTCTCTGCCTCCCAAACCGGTGGGCGCGCGGGCGGAATGAAAATCGCACTTATCGGGCAGCAGGATTTCGGTAAAGCCGTGCTGGAAGCGTTTCTCGCTCGCGGCGATCAGGTTGCGGCCGTGTTCTGCGCGCCCGGGAAGGAAGGTGCGCGGCCGGATGCATTAAGGGCCTCGGCCGAGGAAAAAGGCCTGAAAGTCCATCAGTTTGTTTCGCTGCGGGATCCGGCAGCCGCGCGGGCCATGCGGGAGGCCGGCGCCGATATCGGCATCATGGCTTTCGTACTGCAGTTCGCGCCGCAGGAATTTGTGACGCTGCCAAAACACGGCACCATCCAGTATCATCCCTCGCTGCTGCCCAAGTATCGCGGACCGAGCTCCATCAACTGGCCGATCATCAAGGGCGATACGGAAACCGGGCTCACCATATTCCGTCCGTCCGACGGACTGGATGAAGGCGCGGTGATCTTACAAAAAAAGACGCCCATCGGCCCCGACGACACGCTGGGCAGCGTCTATTTCGACCGCCTGTTCCCGCTCGGCGTCCAAGCCCTCCTGGAGGCCGCGGACCTGGTCTTGGCCGGTAAGCACACCGAGACAGCTCAGGATGAATCGCGGGCCAGTTACGAGGCCTGGTGCCGCTCCGCCGAAGCGAAGATCGACTGGGCCAAGCCCATCGATCAGGTTTACAACTTAGTGCGGGGATCGAACCCGGCGCCCGGGGCTTGGACCACGCTCAACGGTAAAAAGCTGCAGATTTTCGACGCGCGCAAGACCCTCTTTCGTCGTTTTGCCGACGTGCCCGGGAAGATCGGTGAAGTCACCGGCGTCGCGCCTCAAAGCTTCAAGATCACCGCCCAAGGCGGCCTGATCGAAGTGCTGAAGGCGAAGCTCGAGGATGGTAAGAAAATGAGCGGCGGCGAGCTGGCGCAGGCGGCAGGCATCCAGGCCGGCAGCCTGCTCGGAAGCTGATTGCGTGCTGCCGGCGGCTTTACCGATTCTCGGACGGCTGAAGAGTGGTTGCGTTAGTGGCAATAGCGGCAAGGTTCGCCTGTTGGATTCGTTTCTTCGGCAGCGGCATTCTGACGAATGCCAAAGCTCCCAATGCCGATAGCAGCGCCAATACCGCGCTGCCGTAGAAGGCGTAGTTCCACGATCCTGTATTCTCGAAAAGCTTGGCCGCCAATCCCCCGGCCAAGATGGAAGCGAACCCCTTAGTGCTGTAGAGAAAACTGTAGTTGGCGGCCGAATTCCGAGCGCCATAGATGTCCGTCAGCACAGCGGGAAACAGCACATATAACTCACCCCAGGTAAAGAAGACCAGAGCGGTTGCCGCCACAAACAAAATCCGGTTTAGATGTCCTACGGTTACGACGCTCACCAGGAACAAAGCTTGCAACGAGAAGGCCAGAAACATAGTCCGCTCCCGGCCCATGGTGTCCGAGACCACACCCCAAAAGATGCGTCCTGCTCCATTGGCCAGCGGGTTCAACGACAAGGCGATGGTCAGAGCGGTGGCGCCTATTCCGAAACTCTTGGCGACCGGTCCGATTTGGGCCGTGGCCATCAAGCCGCCGATGCCAATCATCAACATCATCACGAACAGAGCGTAGAAATGCGGCGTTCTCAACATTTCCCAAGAATTGAACTCTTCAGTATGCCGCCGGACTTGGGCCTTGGCGGGGGCTGCCGCCGGCACCGCGCCCTGAGGAGGATTACTCAGAAACAAGCCTGCGATAAGAATCAATACGCCTTGCACGATTCCCGTCTCCAGCAGCGTAGTGCGGTATCCGACGTGCCGGATCATGTAAGCAAAAATTGGATTGAACAACGCTGCGCCCGAACCATACCCGGCGGTGATCAGCCCGGCAGCCAATCCGCGCTTGTCGGGAAACCATTTGAGCGCGATGGCGACCGCGCCGCAGTAGACAAAAGCCACGCCAAAGCCGGCGAGCGCGTACAACGAGTAAAATTCGGTGAGGCTTTTCGAGTAGCCCATCGAGCCCCAGCCGACGCCGCACAGCACGCCCGAGATGGCGATGAAGAGGCGCGGACCCAATTTGTCGATCATTATGCCCGAAAGCGGCATGGCCCAGGTGCCCAACGCAATGAAGAAGGTGAAACCCCACTGCACTTCTGACAACTTCCAGCCGGTGCCCGCGATGATGGGACTTACAAACAAGGTCCAGGCGTATTGCAGATTCCCAGTCAGAATCATCGCGACCACAGCCGCGCTCAAGCGGATCCACCGATTCAATGTGACCTCCTCGGATTCGATCTCAGCCATGATACTATGCGGGCATTTCTAGCGTGTGGACTGCCCGGGCCCGACGCGGCGCCCTGACCGGTCACGGGCGCTGCTGGGCGATTACCGGGCGACTTACAACCGGTCTGCCTGCCTGGTTTCACCGTGCTAGAATTCCTACTACAAACGAGAAGCGCCCCCTTCTTCAGGAGTAACTTCCAAATGGCACTCACCATCACCGGTCTTTCCAAGACCTATCCGAACGGCGTTCGCGCGCTCAAGAATGTGTCGCTGACGATTGGCAATAACATGTTCGGATTGCTCGGCCCCAACGGCGCCGGAAAAAGCTCTCTCATGCGCACTGTCGCCACTCTGCAAGACCCCGATTCGGGAGCCATCACACTGGATGGCCTGGACGTTCTCGCGCAAAAGAACGAGGTTCGGAAGATCCTGGGCTATCTCCCCCAGGAGTTCGGTGTCTACCCGAAGCTGTCCGCCGTCGACATGCTCAACCATCTGGCGGTTCTCAAAGGGGTGACCGCGGCCGGCGAGCGCAAGGAAATGGTGGAGGGGCTGCTCCAGCAAACCAACCTGTGGGAAGTCCGTAAGAAGGCTCTCTCCACCTACTCGGGCGGCATGAAGCAGCGCTTCGGCATCGCCCAGGCTTTGCTCGCCAATCCTCGCCTCATCATCGTCGATGAGCCCACGGCCGGCCTGGACCCAGCCGAGCGTAACCGTTTCCTCAATCTTCTCGCAGTCATCGGACGCGATGTGACGGTCATCCTGTCCACCCACATTGTGGACGACGTCCGCGAGCTATGCTCCCGAATGGCCATCATCGCCTCCGGCGAGGTTCTCCTGGAAGGCGTGCCGTCGGAAGCCCTGGCCGCGCTGGAGGGACAGATGTGGTCCCGGATCGTGGCGACGGACGACGAGCTTCGCGGCCTTGAATCCGAGTTCCACGTAGTCAGCACGCACCTGGCCGCGGGACAACACGAAATCCGAGTCTTCGCGCCTTCTTCGCCCGGCGCAGACTTCCACGCCGTGCCGAGCGAACTGGACGATGTGTATTTCCTCCATCTCGCTCGCCACGCAAAAAACTGAGGACTCGGCTCCGAGGGTATTTCTATGGCTATGTTCTGGGAATTCTTCTCCTTCGAGATTCGCTTCCGCATCAAGAGCATTTCTACGTACGTCTATTTTCTGATCTGGGTAGCCTTCTCCTTTCTCTCGGTCGCCTCGGAGAGCTTCGGCCCGGTCGGCAGCTCCAACGGCAAAGTCCTGCTCAACGGCCCCTGGGCCAACTCCCTGGACGATTTCTACTCCTGCTTGTTCGGCATGATCGTCATGGCCGCCATTTTCGGCACATCCATCCTGCGCGATTTCCAGCGCGACACCTACCAGATTCTCTTCACCAAGCCCATCTCGAAGTTCGCCTACCTGGCCGGCCGCTGGGCGGGCTCGTTCGTTATCACAGTCTTCGCGTTCTCGGGAATGCTGTTTGGGACATTCTTCGGCACGTTCGCACCCTGGGCCGATCACGCCCGCATCGGAGCGAACCACCTGGCGTGGTATCTCCAGCCGTTTCTGTCCATCATCGTCGTCCAGATCTTTTTCATGGGATCGCTGTTCTTCATGGTCGGCGCTCTCACCCGCAAAATCTTCATCGTCTACCTGCAGGGTGTCGCCTTTTTCATGCTTTACCTAATTGGGATCACCGTCTTCTCCGCTACCCGGTCGCTGGAGCACTTCTGGTCCGGCATCCTGGACCCGGTTGGCTTAATCCTGTTCGACAGAATCACCCGCTACTGGACCGTCATCGAAAGAAATACTCTCCTGCTCCCCTGGGATTTCAGCGGCAACTCGCCGGGCGTCTTCCTCTATAACCGCCTGCTATGGACTGCCGCCGGGCTGCTTTTTCTCGGCTGTCTGTGGGCGTTCTTCCCCATGTCCATCGAAACCCTTACGGCCCGTGCCCTGGGAAAGCGCGCCGCGAAAGCGCGCCTGCAGGAAGCGGAAGAAGAGCGGCCCATTCGATCTTTGGTTGCCGCGCGCCTGCCCCGCGTGCATCAGATGTTTGGCGCGGCAACTACTTTCGCCCAGTACCGATCGCTCACCCGCCTCCGAATCGCCAATATCATGCGCGAGATTCCGTTTTGGGCGCTGGTCGGCCTGCTGATCGCCTTTGGCGTCAACAACGGCCATTTCGCCGGACGCGTCGGCGGAGAAAACGTGTGGCCCGTCACTTATCTCATGCTCCAGGCAGTGGAAGGCAGCGCGACACTTTTTCTGTATATCGTCGCCGCGTTGTACGCCGCGGAACTGGTATGGCGCGAACGTGACAACCATTTCGAGGGGATTCATGACGCGCTGCCGATGAGCGAGAGCACAGACTGGCTCTCCAAATTCACGGCCATCGCGCTGGTGGAAGCCGTCCTGCTGGCCTTAACAATGCTCATCGGCATCGTTATGCAGACCATTGCGGGATACTACCACTACGAACTTCTCCAATATTTGAAGGAGCTTTACGTCGTCACTTTCCCGCAGGTTCTGGCCCTGATCCTCCTCGCGCTTTTCGTCCAGACCATAGTCTCCAACAAATTCATAGGTCACGGCATTGTGATCGGCGTGTTCGTTCTTCAGCAGATCCTCTTTAATTTCGGCTGGGAAAACACGCTCTACCTGCCTGGGGCGACGCCTCCTTACACGTACTCGGATATGAACGGCTACGGACATTTCGTACCCGCTCTGTTCTGGTCCCTTGCCTACTGGTTCTGCATTTTCGCGTTGCTCGCCGTGGTGTCCGTCGCTTACACCCGCCGTGGCGCGGAAGATTCACTCCGCGCCCGCACTCGTCTGGCTCTCCAGCGCGCTCCAGGTTTGATACCGGCAGCCGTGTTCTTCGCATTGAGCGCCGCGGGCTGCGGCCTCTGGTACTTCTACAACGCTCATGTTCTGAACGAATATCTTACCGCCCAGGATCGCCGCCACATTCAGGCCGGCTACGAGCGCGCCTTCAAGAAATACGAGTTGCTTCCGCAGCCCAAAATCACGGCCGTGGACGCAACCGTCAACATCTATCCGGAGCGCCGCTCCTTCGACGGTACGGGCAAATTCACGCTGCAAAACAAGTCCACTCAGCCGATCTCTCAGATTCACATCTCCGACGAGCAGCAGTCGGTATCGAACGTTCGTTTCGACAGGCCATTCCACCTGCTAAGCCGCGCGGCGCGGGATCTTTACACCATCTACGCGCTCGATCGGCCCCTTGCGCCCGGGGACGTGCTTACTCTTACGTTCTCGGTTGGGCACACCACGCGCGGCTTCCGCGATGGAAACGAACCGGCCGAGTTCGCCCACAACGGCACCTTCTTCGACTCCGGCTATTTTCCGCTGATCGGCTACGACGAGGGGTTCGAGATCGACGATCCGCGCCGGCGGCGCGAAGAGCACCTGGGGCCGCTTGAGGAAATGGCGCCGCGCGGAGAACCCGTTCACTCCCGTATCAATCTCTTCAGCACGAACTCCGATTGGATCACTTATCACACCGTGGTCAGCACTTCGGGCGAGCAGATCGCGATAGCGCCGGGCTACCTGGTAAAGAGCTGGGACCGTGGCGGCCGCCACTATTACGAGTACAGTATGGGCGGCACGCATATCGCGGACTTCTTCGCTTACCTTTCCGGACGCTACACGACTCGCAAAGAGATGTACTCAGGTCCCCATGGACCCGTCAACCTGGAGGTCTTTTACCAGCCCGTCCACACCTACGATATCGACGGCATGCTGGCCGCCTCGCGAGCTGGCCTGGACTACTATCAGGCGCACTACAGCCCCTACCAGTTCACGCAGTACCGTATCATGGAGTTTCCGCGCTACCGCAGCTTCGCGCAATCCTTTCCCAACACCGTACCCTTCTCTGAAGCCATCGGTTTCATTGAACGCCTGGAACATGCCGACGACGTGGATCTCACCTACTTCGTAACCGCGCACGAGCTGGGACATCAATGGTGGGGCCACCAACTGATCGGCGCACGGGTGCAGGGGTCCAACATGATGTCGGAAACGCTCGCGCAGTATTCCGCCTACATGGTGATGCAGCAGAAATACGGCAAGGACTATATGCATAAAGTCCTGCGCCACTTTCTGGACCGTTACCTGCGCGGCCGGGCAGGCGAGGTCCGCCACGAGCCTCCGCTCTCGCTGGTGCAGCGCGAGTCTTACGTGTGGTACGAGAAGGGCGGACAGGTAATGTACACCTTGGCCGATTATATCGGCGAAGACAAAGTGGATCTGGCTCTTCAAAACTTCCTGATCGAGTACCGCTACGCCAACGCCAACAATCAAGTGGACGCAGCCGGCAGCGCACACAGCGCCGACCAGCCTTACCCCGACACCCGCATGCTGGTGGCCGCTCTCATGGCTCAAACTCCGGCTGAGTTGCGGTACCTGGTGGACGACGGATTTAACCGCATCGTCCTGTACGACAACAAGGCCATCTCCGCCGTCTCCCAGAAGACGCCCGATGGCAAGTACAAGGTCACTCTCCAGGTGCAGGCGCGCAAGGTGCAGGCCGACGGAAACGGAGTGGAGTCGCCCATGCCTCTGGCCGACTACATTGAGGTCGGCGTTTTCACCGGCAAGAAGAATGAAGAGAAGCCCTTATACATGAAAAAGGAAAAGCTCACCCAGGAACACCAGACCTTCACCATCGTTGTCGACCAGCAGCCCACCCGCGCGGGTATCGACCCGTATAACAAACTGATAGACCGCATCGCCGACGACAACATGATCGACGTTACGAAACAATAGCCGGCAATTCTCAGCGCGCGCTGAATGCTACTTCCCAAGCGGTGATAAGGAGGCTAGTGGCCCGGAACCATCTTCGGAATGTGATTTAAAATCAATAAGTTACAAGAAGCCTGCTGATGTTCTCCTCTGCTGCCGATGTAAGAGAAAGCGAGATGGCAAACGAGCCGATTCTCATCATCGACGACAACCCCGCCAATGTGAAGCTCGCCCGGTTGCTGTTGCTCAATGCGGGCTTCGATGTCCGCACCGCCAATGACAGTTCAGAGGCCTTGGAGACGCTGCGGTCCTTCTCGCCGAAACTTATTTTGATGGACATCCAGCTCCCCGGGATGGATGGCTTGCAACTGACTCGCCGCTTGAAAGGCAACCCGGCCACGCGCCACTCGATTATCGTAGCGTTGACGGCCTATGCCATGCGGGGCGACGAGGAAAGGGCGCGAAGCGCGGGCTGCGATGGCTACATGTGCAAGCCGATCAACACGCGCACGTTCGTTGATCAGATTCGGCATTACCTGGAGAATTCTCCCGAGCGGCCCGGTACGGCGAAACCCGAGGCCAGCGACCCGACCGACCTGCTGCGTGAATTACGCAACGGCTTCATCGCCGAAGGCGCGGAAGCCAGCCGCCGATATGCCGAAGCAGATTCCATTGAGGAAATCGAGGCTATGCGGCGGGTGGTCCACCACTGGGCCGGTATGGGCGGAACGCTTGGTTATCCGGAGATCACCCAGCGAGCGCGGGAGCTGGAAGAACTGTTGGAAGCGGAACCGTGTCTCTGGGAGCCGCGGCTGGTCCGTTGTTTCGCGGAGCTCCGGGAGCTTTTTGTGCGCGGCATAGGTAACGCGGGTGAGCCGCCAGTTTCGGCGGACCTGGTCGAGAAGCTGATGTCCAAACAGATCGGGCTGGTCGGCTTTAGCGCCAGCGAGTCAGCTCGCGTTCGCGCCGCGTTCGATCATGTCCACGCCACCGCGCGCGACCTGGGAGCGGTGTCCCTGGGTCTCGGCTTAGAAGCCATGCGCGCGCACGACTTGATCATTTTGAATACCTGCACCGAGGAAGGAACCCGCTGCTGGGAATCAGTTGCCGCCCAGCCGCTGCTCGAGAAACCGGTTCTGTTGGTCTCGTCCAGAACCGCGGTAATGGATTCCAGCCTGGCACTGCTCGATCGCGCGGTCGATTTCGTGATGGCGCCCTGGGACTCCGAGGAATTGCTGTGCCGCGCCCGGCGCGTGATCGGCCAGAAACCTAAGCCGCCCCAGCAGGCCCTGGAGCGAAACTCGAGACCGCTGGTGGTGATCGCCGACGACGATACCATCATTCATTCGCTTCTGTCTCCCATGCTGGGCAAGCTCGGCGTAGACACCTTCTCGGCGCGCGACGGCCAGGAAGCGCTGGATTCAGTCCGCAAGTTGTCGCCGGATCTGCTGGTTCTGGATATCGGCATGCCTCGCCTGAGCGGCATGTCGGTGCTGAGAGAAATTCGCAACGTCCAGGGGAATCGCACGCTCCAGATCCTGATGCTTAGCGTGCGGCAGCAGCAAAACGACATCGGCATGGCGTTTGCCTACGGGGCGAACGACTACGCCGTTAAGCCGTTCGACCCCGAGGACGTGACCATGCGGATCATGCGGTTGCTGCGCCAGCAGGCCGCGGCCCTTTCCCATGCCAGCTAAGAGGGAGCCGGCCGGAAAAGGCCGCTTCGCGCTCAACCTTCCGCAAAAGATTCGGCTGGGTTTTTCTATCGGCATAGCGCTGTACCTGGTGGTGTGGGGGTTTGCCACCTGGAGCCTGGTGCTATGGGGGCGCGATATCAACTCGGTGGTTCGAGCCAATCAGGCGCTCGCCCAAATTGAACGCGTGTTATCGAGCGTCGAAAACGCCGAGGCCGGCCAGCGCGGCTACCTGTTGACTGGCAAGCCCAGCTATCTGGCCGACTACCAGGGCGGGGTTCGAGACACCCAGCAGATCCTGAGCGAACTGCGCTCCACTCAGGATATTTTCCCTTCCCTGCGCACCCATCTGGACCTCATCGAGCAGCTGGTCCGAATCAAGGTTTCGGAAATGGCCGAGACCATCGAACTGCGCCGTACGGGCGATTTCGAGGGCGCCCGCAAGAGCGTGCTGGCAGTCCGGGGCAAAGCCGCGATGGACAAGATCCGCGCGGCCATCAACGAGACGCGCCGCGATTCGTACCAGATAGTTGAAATCCGCTCGGGCCAGCAAAGGGACCGGGCGCGGGAGACACAGTGGCGATTTGTGTGCGGAGCGATTCTGTCTCTCATACTGGCGCGCCTCACCTGGTCGCACCTCTATCAGGCCCTCCAATTGCGCGAAGTCACGCAAACCGCGCTCGAAAAATCCGCGCTGGAGCTGCGCGAAAAAACCGCCCTGCTCGAAAGCCAGAACGCGGAAATCCTGAGGGCCACGCAACTCAAGAGCGAGTTTCTGGCCAACATGAGTCACGAGCTCCGTACGCCGCTCAACAGCATCACCGGATTCAGCGAAGTATTGATCGACGGAGTGGCAGGGCCGGTGAACGACGACCAGCGCGAGTATCTCGGCGAGATCCTGGAGGGTTCGCGTCACCTGCTGCACCTGATCAACGATGTGCTGGACCTGGCCAAGGTGGAATCCGGCAAGATGACGTTCCGCCCCGAGGTGGTCGATCTGGAACAGTCCATTCAGAAGACGGCGCAGATGCTGGAATTGATGGCGCAGCAGAAGCAGATCCGGATCCGGCAGGCAGTGGATCCGGAAGGCCGCTATGTCTTCCTGGACGAGGCGCGATTCAGGCAGGTTCTTTTCAACTTCTTGTCGAACGCGCTGAAATTCACCCCAAGCAAGGGCAGCATTACGGTGCGGGCGCTGGCCGAAGCGGACCGGTTTTTCCGCCTGGAGGTGCAAGACACCGGTATCGGCATCTCGCAGAAAGACCAGCAGCTTCTGTTTCAGGAATTCCATCAGCTCGATGCCGGAGTCGCGAAGCAGTTTCAGGGCGCCGGACTGGGTCTGGCGCTAACGAAACGGATCGTAGAGGCGCAGGGCGGCCGAGTCGGGGTGGCGAGCGAAGTCGGCGTCGGCAGCACGTTCTTTGCACTCCTTCCGCGTGGGAAAGCGGAGTTGGAGAATATGCTTACTTCGGCCGCGGAATCCCACTAGGCCAGCCCGCGATAGCCCGTGGCGACGCCAGCCGGCGCCATATATACTGCTACTCTGCGGGAGATCAAATGCAGAGCAGCATGCTGGTAGCTACACTCGGATCGCTCATCGGATGTTCGATCATCGGATCGATTCCGTGTTTTTCGCAGACCAACGGCGTAATCTATGAAGGCGCCCGTTTGATCGTCGGCGACGCGAGCGCTCCCATTGAGAGCGGAGCATTCGTCGTCCGGAATGGGCACATTACCGCCATTGGCAAGAGAGGCTCCGTCCAGGCGCCGGCGGGAGCGGCTCGGGTCGATCTGACCGGAAAGACGGTCATGCCCGCCATGAACAACGTGCATGTCCATATCGGATACGAAGGATACGTGAGTTGGAGCGTTGAAAACCACACGCCGCAGAATGTGCTGGACCACCTGGAGCGCGAGGCGTTTTATGGTGTCGGAACAGCCATGGCGATGGGCGAACAGCCCACCGGGTTCGCGATCCAATTCCAGCGAGACCAGTTGGCCGGGAAATTTCCACCGGCCGCGCGGTTCTTCTTCGCGGCAGGCATGGCGCCGCCGGGAGGCGGTCCGGATTCACTTTTGATCCAGGGGACTGGCCCGCTGCACGCGGTGTATGAAGTCTCAACTCCGGATGAAGCTGTCGCAGCCGTCCGGAAAATCGCGGCAAAGAAGATCAAGGAACTGAAGTTCTGGGTGGACAATCGAGACAACACGCGGGGCAGCATGAAGAAGATGCCTCCGGAAGTCTACACGGCGCTGATTGAGGAAGCGCACAGGCACGGCATGCTGGTGCATGCTCATGCCACCAATCTGGGGGATCAGAAAGGCGTCGTGAGGGCCGGCGTCGACGTGCTGGTGCACACCCTGATGGCCGAAAAGATCGACGATGAGTTCGTCGCTCTCCTCAAGGCCAGGCAGCCGTACTGGGCGCCGGTGATGGGTCTGGGCGATCGCTCGGAGCTTTGCGACGGCGACAATCCGTTCATCGAACAGGCGCTGCCCAACGGTGTGATCGCCGATATCAAGGCTGGAAAGACCTGGCTGCCGTCGCCCCCCTGCGCGGCGCCGGCTACCCCGCAATTTACCCAGCGCGAAGAAAATCTCAAGTACAATTTTCCCAAGTACATCGCAGCCGGCGCCCGTATTGTGCTGGGCACCGACGCGGGGCTTTCCGCCAAATATTCGTACGGCTTTGCGGAGCACCACGAGATCGGAATGTACGTAAGGCTGGGACTGACGCCAGCCCAGGCCATCGTGGCTTCCACATCCAGGCCCACCGAAGTTCTCCGGATCAAGGACACCGGGACGCTCGCCAAGGGCAAGCGGGCCGATTTTATCGTGCTGAACGCGAATCCCTTGGAGAACATTCGCAACACGCGGGAAATTGACGCTGTCTATCTGTATGGAGCCAGGCTCGATCGAGAAGCGCTCCAGGCCAAGTTTAAACAGGCTGTCGTGGATCGAGACGCGGCGCAAGCCAAAGTTAAGAAGGATTACGTACCGCATCCGCCTTCGTCGCGGAAGCTGAGCGATTGAGCGCGGTTTCCGCCCGCATGTTCTTTTAAGGAACACGCGCAAAACGGAGCGCGGCGCGGGCCAGTTCCTGACTCGTTTGGCGGTGCGCGCCGCGCCCTTTGCGCTTCTTAGGGCTCATAGGGAAACTTCCGGATTGCCTTCACGCACTCGGCCAGCGCCTGCAGCAGCGACGTTCCCCAGCCGGTGGGCGTGTAGGGCGCGGTCTTTTGATTGGTTTGTTTGTCGGCTTGCGCCAGAAAGCGCATAGCCGGATCGGGCGGAGTAAAGTATTCCCGCACCGTGATCAAGAACTCCACGTCGCCGCCAGCCTGCTGTTTGATCACCGCAAATTGCTCGATCCGGCACAGCCGCTCGGCTGGCTGCTCTTGCGCATAGGCCCATTCAGACAAGCGCGATCCTCCTTGGAACCGGTCTTTGTAGTTCCTCAGTGTATCGCAGCCGATGGACGCCCGGTTCTCGATCTCGCCGGCGTCGCCGCCGGTAAAAAAAGATTAGTCGCCGGTCCACATTCCCATGCGCTCCAGGAAACCCCGGGGGTCATAGAACGCCTCGATCTCCGCGATCTTAGCGGCCTCCAGCCGAAAAACATACACAATCGAAATCTGACCGAAACTGGTGTCCGCCTGCCACACCGTGGCCACCAAATCGCCTTCGGCGATCTGGCGAACTATGCGCACGCCGTTGATCACCGGCAGATAGACGCCCAGAAAACGAGACACGTGATCGCGTCCCCGAATCATCTCCCCGGAGAGCGGACCGTCGTAAGAGACGTTATCGGCCAGCGGCGCCTGGGACAGATCCTTGTTCTTCATGGCATCGAAAAATGCCGTTGCGGTGGCAACATTTGGAGTCACGGGTTTGACCTCCTGGTCAGAGATTATAAGCCTATCGGACTTCCAACTTCCCCGGAGTATATACTCTTGTGGCAGGAGACGGTATGAAATTTAATCGAAGGCATTTCGTAAATCTGGTTGCTGGGGGAGCGGCTGCATCGGCAATCTCCGGACTTCGCGGTCAAACGCCTCCCCCACAGGCTGCTACCGTTGCGGGGCAGACCAAAGCCCTGGTCTTCGATACATTCGGAACGGTGGTGGATTGGCGCGGTTCCATCATCGCGGAGGGTGCAATATGGGGCCACGCCAAGCAACTGAATGTCGACTGGGCGCGTTTTGCCGACCGCTGGCGTGACGGATATGCGCCAGCCATGGATCGCGTTCGAAAAGGCGAACTTCCCTGGACCAAGCTGGACGCTCTGCACCGCATGGTGCTGGAAGAAACGCTCAAAGAATTCGGCATCAACGGGCTTACCGAGGAGGAGAAAGATCACTGGAACCGAGTGTGGCACCGCTTGAAGCCGTGGCCGGATTCGGTGGCCGGACTCACTCGCCTGAAGAAGAAATATACCATCGCGCCTCTGTCGAACGGAAACGTATCGCTGCTCGCCGATATGGCGAAAAACGCGGGGCTACCCTGGGATCTGATTTTGTCGGCGGAATTGGCCCGGCATTACAAGCGGGATCGCGAGGCGTATTTGACGGCGGTGGAGCTTCTCAGTCTGAAGCCCGGCGAAGTAATGATGGCGGCCGCGCATTCAGACGATCTCAACGCAGCGCGCAGCAACGGCCTTCGGACCGGGTTCATCTACCGGCCGGACGAGCGCGGTCCCGGCGGCAAGGCCGACCACGCCAAACCGGGCGAGTTCGATATCATCGCTCGAGACATGACGGATCTGGCGTCACAAATGGGAGCCTGAACCCAATGCATTCGCGACGAAGCTTTATTGGCGCACTGGGCGCGGCGGCCGCCAGCCTGCGCGGGACCACCCTCAAGCCTGAACTGATCCTTTTCAACGGCAACATTCACACTATGGATCCGTCCAATCCACGGGCCCAGGCGGTAGCCATCCTGGAAGGAAAATTCTTCGCCGTCGGCAGCAATGAAGAGATCGCCAATCTCTCCTCGGCGAGTGTGACGCGCATCGACCTGGGCGGGCGTACCGTTACGCCTGGATTCGTGGATGCGCATCTGCATACCGCGTCGTCAGGCTTGCGCCATTTGAAAGAGGTGAACTGCGATCTGCGCTCCATCGCCGCGATACAATCCGCGCTGCGGGAGCGCGCCGCGAAAACGCCGAAAGGCGAGTGGGTGATCGGCTTCCTGTACGACGACACCAAAACCGCCGAGGGACGGCCCTTGAGCAAGGCGGATCTCGACGCCGCGGTCCCGGACCATCCGGTGCTGGTGAATCATCGCGGCGGCCACACCAATTACGTCAACTCGCGGGCGCTGGAAATCGCCGACGTAAACGAAAAAACGCCCGATCCGCAGGGCGGAAAGTTCGAGCGCGGCCCGGATGGCAAATTGACCGGGCGCATCGAGGAGCGGGCCAGCGAGCGGTTCGATTCGAAAATCCCACAGGTGGCGACGCGGGCCGACCGGCGGGAGGGCGTCAAGCTCATCAGCCAGATGATCGTCAAGACCGGCATCACTTCGGTGACCGATCCGCAAGGGTCCACCGACGATCTGATGGCCTATCAGGACGCCCGCGACGCCGGCGACCTCAGCGTTCGCGTGTATCATTTTTTGTCCGCCGAATACGTTCCGCGCATGATTGCGGCCGGCGTGAAGACCGGACTCGGCGACGAATGGGTGCGCGTCGGCGCAATGAAGATGGTGGCCGACGGGTCCATTTCCGAGCGCACCGCCTGGGTTTCCGAGCCCTATGTCGGCCGCCCCCTCGATCACGGCATTCAGGTCCGCACCGAGGAGGAACTCTATAACGACGCGAAACCGGCCTACGCCGCGGGCTGGCAGATAGCCACGCATGGCAACGGCGACCTGGCCATCGATGTGGTCCTGCGCGTTTATGCGCGGCTGCAGAAAGAAAATCCGCGGCCCGATCCGCGCTTCCGCATCGAGCATTGCACCGTTATCAATCCGGACCTGGTGCGCCGCATCAAAGCTCAGGGCGTGATCCCGGCGCCGTTTTCAAGTTATGTCTATTATCACGGCGAAAAGATGAAAGAATACGGAGCGGAGCGCCTCAACTCGATGTTCGCGCTGCGCAGTTTTCTGGATGCGGGAATTCCCGCGACCATGTCTTCGGATTATCCGCCGGGGCCTTTCGAGCCGATGATGTTCCTTCAGTCCAGTGTCACCCGCACCGATATCAACGGCAACGTCTGGGGTCCCAAGCAGCGTATTACGGTGGAAGAGGCGTTGCGCGTGGCCACCATGAACGGCGCGCACGGTTCGTACGAGGAAAAGATCAAAGGATCCATCGAAACAGGCAAACTTGCCGATCTGACGGTGCTCAGCCGGGATCCTCTGAAGGAGAACCCGTCCACCCTGGTGAGCATTCCTATCGAACGAACCATGGTCGGGGGACGGTGGATGTACGAATCCTGACGTCTGTTATTAGCTTTTCGGCGCAACACCGGCAACTGTTTCAGGGACACTCGGCGGCTGGGCTTCCCGGTTTGCCTGATCGATGCCGGCGGCCAGGTTTCTCAGATCCTGGTTCTGATCGCGCCAACCAGTGCCATTGCTCAACTCTAGCCCAAACTCGTATCCGCCCTTGGTCTCATTACAGTAGCGCACGGTCCCCCGGCCCCCCAGGGCCATTGTCGGGCGCTGCGCGAATTGCGCCACCGTTCTTTCCTTCGCACGATTTCGGGCCTTCTCACGATTTCGGGCATCCGCTTCCTTCTTCCAATGGCCTTCAGGCTCCCATTGTCGGATGGGAGAGGTTTCTATACGATTTGGGGTGGTCCGGCCGGATCTAAGGTTTCTACACTACCCATGTCTGGGGGTCCCATATTGACGACGATCTCTATTGACGATAAACAAAATGATGACCTCCGAAGCGCCCAGCCCGGCACACATCAGCGATCGGCAGGAGGTTGCGCTCACCTGCTATTTGAGCGTCATGCTGGCTATGACCAGGTCCATGCGCGCGCTCTGCTCGCGAGCCGGTCTCATTTATGGCGACCGGCTGACCAGGTTACCGCGCAGGTTGGGCTTCGGGGTAACGCCGGAGGCGCTCGAAGAGAGCCGGCAGGTGCTGGAGGCGGAACTGGCCGAATACACGGTAGCCACCAGCGCGTGGCTGGACAACGGTTCCAACCTGGCCAAAGAGATCGTGGCTATTGTCGCGGGGCTGGAGGAGCGCGCCGATGAAAGCCAGAATCTGCATGCCGCGATGCTGGACGAGCTGGCGGAGCAGATGGCGGAATGCGCGGAGGTGGAGACGGCTACCAACCTCCGACCTGCGCTGAAGCGCTACGCCCTGGGTCTCCGCTCCTACTTGCGATCCCGGCGCCTGGAGAACCGGTCTACGTTGCAGGACCTGGAGGGTCGTGCCAACCAGCTAGCCGAGTGGCTGGCGCGGGCGGATCCAGCGCATAGCACCGACCCGGCCACCGGTTTGCCGAACCGTACGGAAACCGAGCGGCAACTGGAAGCTTGCTGGCACAACGGCAAACCAATTTCGGTTCTCGTATTCGAGTGGAAGCGGGCGGACGCGGCAACGTCCGCGGACGTCTCTCAGGCCATCGCCAAGCAGCTTGCGGATCGCCTGGCGGACCTGGTGCGTCCCCGGGATATCGTGGGGCGCTGGGGCCCAAATGAGTTCACTGTGATCTTCGAGTGCCTGGGCGCGGAGGCCATCGAGCGGGCGGCCCGCATCGCGGAATGGCTCACCGGCGGTTATTCCACCGGGGTGGACGGCGCGCTTCAAACCACCCAGGTGCGTGTGACGGTGACGGTGATGGAGCGGCTTCCTGAGGAGACGCTCCCGCACCTGGTGGACCGGATAGAACAGTTGCGGCCCACAGAATCGGCCGCGGGCTTAAGTGCGCGCCCTTAGGCGGTTCGGCGGAAGTAGCCGCGCGCCAGCTCCGGTTTCACTTCTAAAGCTTGCACCCAACAGCTCCGCGCTTCGTCCTTTTGGCCCAGTGACTCCAGAACGTGCCCCAGGTTCAATCTGGCTTCCGCGAAATCCGGCCGCGCTTCCAGCGCCAGCCGGTAGAACCGCGCTGCATCCTCCGGGTTGTTGAGTTGCTGTGACAACAGCCCGGCGTTGTAAAGGACCTCCGCGGTGGACACACCGGCGTCAATCAAACGGAGATGGTATTTCAATCCCTTCTCGCGATCGTCGCGCTTGAGCGCGATGGTAGCCAGGCCTTTCAGCGCTTCCACCGAGCTCGGATGGCGCGACAACAGTTTCCGCAGAACGGCATCGGCCTGGTCGTCATGGCCGGCGTTGGAATGGGCCATACCGAGATTGATTTCAGCTTCCGGCCAATCCGGCTGCTTAGCCAGACAGGCTTCAAAGGCGGCGATGCTTCCGGGGTTGTTGCCGCGCTGCAGCTGCAGGTATCCCAGCCGGAACCAGGCGTTCTCGAGACCCGGATTCTTCTCCACCAGTTTCGCGTACAGGCTTTCCGCCGCGTCCAGCTGCCCCTGACGCTCCGCCATCCAGGCCACCTGAAAGCGCAGGTCATCCCGGTCCGGTGCGATCTGAATGGCGCGCTCGAAGCACGCGCGCGCCTGGCTCAGGTCTTCGAGTTCCTGGTAGGCCACGCCGAGATTCACGTGCGCGTAGATGGCTTCCTCGCGTATCTCGCGCGCCCGCTGGTAAGCCTGAATCGCCTCCGGCAGGCGTCCCAGTCTTTGATAGGCGACGCCCAGGTTGAACCAGTCGTTATAAACCAAGGGCGCCAGTTCGGTAAGCCGCGAAGCATACTGGGCCGCGGACTCGAAGTCATCGCGTGCGAACGCCGCGACGGTCAGGCCCTCCAACGCGGCGGGAGCATCCGGATGAATCGCCAGTAAGCGCTCGGCGTAGCTGCGGACCATTTGGTAGTCCTTGCGCTGCAAGGATAGGCTGATCATGTTGACCAGCGAGTCTTCGGCCTTGGGATTGCGCTCGATAATCCGCTGGTACAGCACCGCCGCTTCTTCGAATTCCCAACCCATCTGCAGCGCCACCGCCTTGCCGAACATGGCGGCTTCACTCTCGGGAGCGCGGGCCAGTGCGGCGTCGAACGCCTCCCGTGCCTCCTGAGGCTCGTTGAGATGGAGCAGACACGCGCCGATGGCCAGCTGCATCTCAAGCGCCTTGGCGCCCAACGCCAGAGCCTGACGGAAGCTTTCCACAGCCTCCGCGTAGCGGCCCAAATGCTGCAGGCACAGACCGAGACTCGATCGAATGTCCGAATCCTGGGGGCGCAGCACGGCCAGGCGTGCGTAGCTGGCGGCGGCATCGTCGTAACGCTGGAGTTCGAACTGCAGGTGCGCGCGAGCCGCGGTGATCTCCGTCAGGCTGCTTTCGTTGGCCCCGGCCTCCGCGTCCGCCAGAACTTGCAGAGCCCGTTCGCTGTCACCCTGTATGTAATGGGAGACGGCGCGTGCCAGATTCCGCGAGGAAGGGTCGGGCTGAAAGGCCGTTTGGCCGGTGTTCGAAACGTCAGCGTCGGCGGCCGTCTTGTGATCTGTCTTCACTATTTGTTCCATCAATCCACCTCGTATCCACGAACCTTGTACGAATCACCAGAACTGAATCATGCATGTTCTGCCCGGGTTTAGCCGAGTAATAGGTACTGAAGCCGTTTGATCGGCTTTCTAAGGCGTTTTCTTTATAGGTGCCGCGCCCTTCTTGGCCACGAAATCAAGATGGACCTTAGTACGAGAGTGCGGGCGGGCTGTCAGGGGGCCCTGACGTTGGTTAACCCGGATGGGCCGGCCCGGGCAGGCAGGCGGTCATGGACCGCGTTAGAGGCTTAAGAGCTGAAAAAGGCTGTGCCGCGCGTACGGTTTCAGGAGGAGGCATCATACTCCGCCACGCTATGTGACTGCCAGGCGCCAGACCAATAGCCGGAGCATGCGACGTAGCTGAAAACGGCGGAAGCACAGTGCTGGATTCGGCGCGAAGCTCCCCGGCCGTCTTCGCAGTAGCGTGGGCCACATCGCAGCAGGCCATCTTGAGCGTGCCTTCTAAGGAACTCGCGCAAAACGGAGCGCGGCGCGGGCCAGTTCCTGACTCGTTTGGCGGTGCGCGCCGCGCCCTTTGCGCTTCTAAGGAACTCGCGCAAAACAGAGCGCGGCGGGGGTAAGTTCCTGCTTCGCTTGGTGGCGTGCGCCACACCCTTTGCGCGCCCTCGGACGGCTCTGAAGCCGGTGGCAGCACAAGCATCGAGGCCGGTTGTACGCCGGCCGCGACGAGACTTGGCGGAGCGGTTCCCTTGCTGCCCGGACGAATCGGGTTAGGTGCCGGTGGCCGCAGGGAGGTTTTCACCGGCGCTACCGGCGTCCACACGACGCCCTCTGGCCGCGGCAGCAATGGTGTGAGGCGGTATATGCGCCGGCTGGGGGACGACGGCCGAAGCGCGTGAGGGCGCCCTTGGATCGCACTAACTCCGATGGATGCGGGCCTGCCCAGATTCGAAGGGTTGCAGGCCGGAAGTGAGATTGAGAGTGACCGCGACCAGGTGACCAGCGACAAAGGGCTTGGACTGAAGGGGTGCAGGTACGCCGCGCTCAGGGCATACTGCCGTTCGCTGACCGGAGCCGGCAGCCGGCATGCTTGACGCGTCAATGGCCGGGTGTTGGACCACAACGGCATGGCCGACTCGGCCGTCGACAACGGCCTGGACAAAACCAATGTTGGAAGGGCGCTTGTCACTGCCGCGGTCTCAACCGACGGCGGGAAGGATGAAGCGAGGGAACATCCTAGAGGCGCTCGATCCGCGGCCAGGCTCAATCCGAGTGGCGGAAGAATGGTGGCGCTTTGCGGAAGCTGGCTGGCGACGGCTATCCGTAGCCACGCGAAAGTGACGTGGCTGGAGGAAAGCTCATAGCGCAAAGGCGTGCTGAATTCTACCGCTAGCGTGCGGGGGACTCCGGACCGCGTCCATGCACGGGACGTCGACGGCGTCTTCTCAGCACGCGGCGTGCGAAGAGGGGCCATGGTTGCCGGAAGATGTGCGGCTGGTGCGGCAAGCATCTGCTTGGGCGGCACTTGGATTTCCAGCACCTCGGCAAAGAACGGAAAACTGGACAATACCCCAAAACTCTCGGGCCTGAGGGGCGGAGCCAGGCGCACCAGGTCCCTCTGCGGGCGCAACATTCCAGCCAACTGCGGGAGTGCGGGCCCAAGACCCAGGCGCGCTTTCCATGCCGGACCGCAAGCAGCGGCCACCGGTGGGCGATCCAAAGTGGGTGGGCGATCCAAAGTGGGTGGGCGATCCAAAATGGGTGGGCGCTGCAACAAGGACGATTCCGAGGCAGGCTGATCATCGGCCTGCCAGGAAGGCAGCCGCGGCTTCTGCAACGGGATTTCGATCGCTTCGGCCTGCGGATGCCGAGCCGGCCGCTCGCCAGGGCATGGCTCACCCAGTGGCAGCGGGATCAGGTCCGCTCCATTCGGATCGAGCACCAACGTCGCCACAGCAGAGACCACGACGGGCGGATAGCCTTGAGGGACGAAGAGCCAGGTGGCTTGGTTCGCGGCAGGCGTTACTTCAACCGTAGATTTAGCCGGTGAAACGTCCAGGGCTAGCGAGGGCGAGGTCTGAGCAGGAGGCTCCTTGGTGGGACCGGCCGGTGTGGGGCTGACCGGCAACTTGACCGCAGCAGATATCATCGGCTCCGCTGCGTAGCGTTTCAGCGGAGGCCCGGGTTCATCCTGAACCGAAGGCAGTTCATGAAGAAAGGACGCTTCAGGCGGATCCGTCCCGGTGTCTTTCTCGACAATTACCGGGCTGGCAATTGCTGCCGCGAGCGAACTTTGCTGGGCCACCAGACTGGTGTCAAGCTCTGCCACCAGCGCGGTCTGTGGCGGAGCCAGCTGGGCCTGAGGCTGCATCGCGTGAGCCAGTTCCGGCTCAGCTTGAGGCTGTAGAAGTTGTGTCCTTAATTCCTCCAGTTGAGCTCGTACCGGTTGCGGCTTAGCCTTTACAAGCTCCGGCTTAGGCCTATTGGACGTGAACTCCGATACCGACTGCCGAAGACGCTCGAAGGATAAGCCAAAATACAGTTCCTGATGCTCCGCGGAGCAAAATGACTGCCCTTTCAACAGCTGAATGATCCCTAATCGTTTCTTGCAATATTCGCAATGCATCTAAATTTGCAACTCGTCGGCAATGTACAACTCGTCGGTAAAGCGATCCGGCCACCTTATACTTCGGCAGAATCAGGCCCGGCCAGCAGGGCAAGGCGCCTTAGCGCATCGACTCTTTGGCCCGTACCCTAACGCCGAGCTAAGATGAATCCCTGATTGATCGATCTGAACCCAATTGCCGCGCCCGTGAATGTGTGATTTACTTATTGGTCGTTCAGCATGCAAAAACTGGTGCTAAAGGCCCGGAAGATCACACGGATTCTCACCATCCTGATCGCCGCGCCCGCGCCGGGAATACTGCATGCCCAGTGGATAAATTATCCCACTCCGGGAATTCCCCGCGGGCCCAACGGCCACCCGAATCTCACCGCCCCAGCGCCCAGGACCCCGGACGGCAAACCCGATCTATCGGGCGTGTGGAACAGGATTTCCCCCAAGTATCGTGTCAATATCGCCGCGGACCTGAAGCCCGGGGAAGTCCAGCCCTGGGCGAAAGGCCTGGGCCAGCAGCGCACTGAAAACTTCGGCAAGGACGGTATGAGCGCGCTGTGTCTGCCGGCGGGTCCGGCGTACAGTACGGACGCAGACAGCACCGGCGGAGGGATGATGAAAATTGTCGAGACTCCGGGGCTGATCCTCATCCTCAACCCGGACCTCACCTATCGCCAGATTCACCTGGACGGCCGAACATTAGAAACCTCCCCGAATCCGAGTTGGATGGGATACTCGGTGGGGCACTGGGAGGCGGACGCGCTGGTGGTGGAAAGTTTCGGATTCAACGATAGGACGTGGCTGGATACCAGCGGCCATCCCCACACCGAAGCCCTGCGAATGACCGAACGATACCGGCGCCCCAACTTCGGTCACCTGGACCTTGACGTGACGCTCCAAGACCCCACGGTGTACGCCCGGCCTTGGACGGTCGCAGTCCGCGCGGAACTGGCCGCCGACACCGAACTGCTGGAATACGTCTGCAACGAGAACAGCGGCGATCGCGAGCACTGGGTGGGCAAGGCTTCCGACGAAACGAAATCCGAAGTGCAGGTCGCTCCCGAGATTCTGTCAAAATATGTTGGCGCCTATGTCGAGCAGCCCAAGCTCTGGAGGGTGGTACCGCGAGTGGTGGAGATCACGTTTTCGGATGGTGTACTCTTCGGCGACATGGATGCAAGGGGCAAGGAACGGCAGTTTGCGCGTTCGGAAACCAGCTTTTCGGGCTTTGCCGGTCTGGCCATCGAGTTCGTCAAGAACAGCCAGGGCGTGGTGACGGATCTGTTGGTCAAGCACGTGTCGGGCGACTACAGGTTCGCGCGGCAGAGGTAGCGCCATGCGATTACTCAGCGTTTTTCTGGCGATCTTCGTCACAGTGGGGCCCATGGCAGGGCAGTGGCTGAACTATCGCACGCCGGGAGTTCCGCGCACCGCCGACGGCAAGGTGAATCTGTCCGCTCCCACGCCTCATGCGCCGGACGGCAAACCCGACCTCTCCGGAGTCTGGGAGAGCGGAGATGAATATTTCCTCGATCTGGCGAAGGATCTAAAGCCGGGTGAACTTGCGATGCTGCCGTGGGCAAAAAACCTTCAGGCCGAGCGTGAAGGAAGGGATCACCGGGACGATCCTTTAAACCGTTGCATGCCACCCGGTGTTCCCCGCATCAACATGACCACCGCCAACGCGCCTCACCCACTAAAAATCGTGCAGACGCCAACGCTGGTGGTGCTGCTGTATGAGACCTCGGCTAATTCCACGTTCCGTCAAGTGTTCCTGGACGGCCGCGCGTTTCCAAAGGATCCGCAGCCAACTTGGCTGGGCTATTCCATTGGCCGCTGGGAAGGGGCCGCGCTGGTGGTGGACACCGTAGGGTTCAATGGCCTGGCGTGGGTGGATACCGCCAAGGGCCATCCGCAGACCGAATCCGCGCGCGTCACCGAGCGCTTCACCCGCCGCGACTTCGGGCACATGGACCTCGACATCACCATTGACGATCCCGGCGCTTACGAGAAGCCCTGGCGGGCTAAGGCGCCTTTCCATCTTCTCGCCGATACCGATCTGATCGAGACCTACTGCGAAAACGAGAAGGATCACGAGCACGAGAAATAGACAGGACGAGACGCCGCACATTTCTTATAATGAGGCTGGGGAGCGTCCATCTGGCATTAGAGTTGGGTTCCATGATGCAAACCGTTTCCAGTTAGATTTGCCCCGATCGGGGATAAGGAGCAGATTATGTTGCGTAGAGGATTGATTGGGTTGGTTTTCGCGACTGCGTTAACATTCAGTGCGGCTGCCGCGGAGGTAGTGGTTCGGATTGCCCCGCCGGCGGCGATAGTCGAGACTCGAGGCGTGGCGCCCGGTCCGGGTTATTTTTGGACCGCCGGGTATCATCGGTGGGACGGGAATGCTTACGTCTGGGTCCCTGGGACCTGGGTGTTGCCTCCGCGGCCCGGTGCTCGCTGGGTTGCCCATCGCTGGGTGCGCCGGCATGGAGGATGGGTCTTCGTTGAGGGGCGTTGGCGTTAAGGCTGGATGTGGTTTGGTCCGGCCCGCGGACTTATACGCTGGTACTCGTAGCGGCCGTAATCATTATGTTGCCTTCGGCGCACGCGCAGGCGCCTGCGGCCGCACCCTCGAATCGCTATGCGGGCTCTGTCGCCAGGAAACCGAAGCCGGCATTTCCCGGCCAGACTGACGCTCCTCCGCCACCCAAACCGTCGCCGCAGGTCAACGTCGAGATCGTGACCGCAAGACTCACCAGTCCGTGGTCGCTGGCGTTTCTTCCGGACGGCAACTTTCTAGTCACCGAGAGCATTGGGAGTATCCGAATCGTCAGGCCGGACGGCGTGGTTTCGGCGCCCCTGTCTGGAGTGCCGGGCGTAAAAGTGGTAGCCGCACAAGGCTTGCATGACGTAGTGCTGGATCCCGGATTCGCCCAAAATCGGCTGCTGTACTTCTGCTATTTCGCGCCGCCGCGGGGCGAGGCGCCCGCCATCTGGCCTACCGAGTTCTTCTATCAGCGGGTTTGGACCAAATCGCTCGCCGAACGCCGCAGCATGGCCATCGGTGTGGAACGCCTGGCCCGCGCCCGGCTCAGCAAAGACAACCAGGGTTTGGAGGATGTCGAGGTTCTGGTGGAGGGTGCGGAGCGCCGCATCGCCCTGGCTCCGGATGGAACGCTATACGTCACCGGCGCCGACCGCTTCCGGCTGTACGACTCAAAATACGACGGCGTCGAACACGATTTTACCGATAATCCCGATATTGGCCGTAATTTTTCTGGGCGCGTGCTCCGCATCAATCGGGATGGCTCTATTCCAAAAGACAATCCGTGGCTAAGCCGCGCCACCGTGCTCCCGGAAACCTTTGCTCACGGACTCCGCGATCCGGAAGGCGCCGCGATCAACCCCGCTACGGGAGAGCTGTGGGTCACCGATCATGGGCCCCAGGGCGGCGACGAAATCGACATCATCCGGCCGGGGCGAAACTATGGCTGGCCGGATGTCTCTTACGGCGTGCAGTACGATTTTCAACGCACCGATGGGCGCAAGAATGTGCCCATAGGAAACGGAGCTACGTCCATGCCGGGCGTGGAGGAGCCGGCCTACTTCTGGCTGCCCGATATCGCGCCGTCCGGGATGCTTTTTTATACCGGCGATAAGTTTCCAGAATGGAAAGGAGACTTGTTCGTTGGCGCGCTGGAAGGCCAGGCGCTGGTGCGTCTGATATTGAAGGGCGACCGTATCGTCGCCGAAGAGAGGCTGCTCTTGGATCGGAAGATGCGCGTGCGCGATGTCCGCCAAGGGCCCGATGGCGCTATCTACCTGCTGTCGAGCGCGGGACTTTTGCGGCTCACCCCGAAGTAAGCGGCGATGCCATAAGCCGCGCCTCAGACGGTGAGAACCGGATCGAAGGCCGTCTTCATCGCCCCGAACGCGAGGACGTGCTGCGTGCGTGCCGAATATATCGCCGGCACAAGCCGAGCCGGTGGGACGCGCTCATCACGCTAAAATATTTGAATGCTGCACGGTCTACGCCACAAAAGAAATATAGGTCTGCTGGGAGCGGGTTTACTCGCGGCGTTTTGCGTCCTAACGCTGCTTGCCGGCGCCGATAGCGACATACCCAAAGCCTTCAACGCCCCAACCGCGGGTCAGGATTACATCAAGCGCGAAGCGATGATCCCCATGCGGGACGGTGTGAAATTGTACACCGTGATAGTGGTGCCTAAAGGAGCCAAGGACGCGCCGATCCTTCTGACGCGCACGCCGTATAACGCCACGAATCGAACCGCGCGAAATAATAGCGAGCACATGCTCTCGATACTGCCGCAGGGAGACGAGGTGTTCGTCGAAGGCGGCTACATCCGCGTCTTCCAGGACGTACGCGGCAAATACAAATCCGAGGGCGACTACGTCATGACTCGCCCGGTTCGCGGCCCGCTCAACGCCACCGAGACAGATCATGTCACGGATGCCCACGACACCATCGACTGGTTGGTGAAGAACACGCCCGAATCGAACGGGCGCGTCGGCATGATCGGTTCTTCCTATGAAGGCTTCACGGTTGTGATGGCGCTGCTCGATCCGCATCCGGCTTTGAAGGTGGCCGCTCCGGAGAGTCCCATGGTGGACGGATGGATGGGTGACGACTGGTTTCACTACGGGGCGTTCCGCCAAACCAACTACGACTACACCGCCGAGCAGACCATCAAGAAGGGTGAGGGCGAGTCTGTACCGCGCAATGCCTATGACGACTATGAAGGCTTCCTGCGCGTCGGGTCGGCGGGCGCATATGCCCGGCTGCATGGGCTGGATCAACTGGGTTGGGCCGAGAAGATGATCGAACATCCGGCGTACGATGCGTTCTGGCAGGGGCAGGCGCTCGACAAGCTGGTTGCCAAGCATCCCACCCAAGTTCCCACCATGTGGATTCAGGGCCTGTGGGACCAGGAGGACATGTGGGGCGCGATCCATTCCTACTTGGCGCTCAAGGCGGCGGGCCACGCAAAGACTAACTTCCTGGTGATGGGGCCCTGGAGGCACAGCCAGGTGAATTACGACGCTTATAACCTGGGGCCGTTCAAGTGGAACGGCGATACGGCTCTTCAATTCCGGCGCGAAGTGCTACGGCCGTTCTTCGATACGTATTTAAAAACAGGTGCGGCCAAGGCCGGCACGCCGCTGGTATTCATCTACAACACTGGTGAGCTTCACTGGGATCGCCTGAGGAACTGGCCGCTGGCCTGCGAACAGGGCTGCGCCTCTCCGCTAAAGCCGCTATATCTGGAACCGGACTTCGGATTGGGATTCGATAAACCAACCGGTTCCTCATCGGACTCTTTCGTCTCCGATCCCGCGAAGCCGGTGCCGTATCTTCCACGTCCCGTCCGCTTTGCCGACTCGGACCGCTGGAAGCAGTGGCTGATCACCGATCAGCGATTCGTGGCGGACCGAACCGATGTATTGACCTATGAAGGGCCGGTGCTCACCGCGCCATTGCAGATCGGTGGCGCGCCTATCGCCGAACTCCATGCCGCCACCAGCGGGACGGATGCGGATTGGGTGGTGAAGCTGATCGACGTGTACCCGGACGAAGTTCCCAGCCAGCCGGAGCTGGGTGGCTACGAACTGGCAGTTTCCATGGATATTTTTCGCGGCCGTTACCGCGAGAGCTTCGAGCATCCATCGGCCATCCCGGCGGGCCAGCCGCAGCAATATCGCTTCGCCCTGCCGACCGCCAACCATGTGTTCCTGCCGGGACACCGCATCATGGTGCAGATCCAGTCGACCTGGTTCCCGCTTTATGACCGGAATCCGCAGACCTTTGTGCCGAACATTTTCCTCGCGAAGCCATCGGACTATCTAAAGTCGACTGAGACCGTATTTCGCTCCGCCGATCAGGCCAGCGCCATCTGGTTGCCCGTGGTCCAGTAGAGGCCTTTTCGGAGACACGTGTTTATGTGCTACACTGGATTACGTGAAGGACCAAACTAACGTCACGTTAAGCCTGCCCGAGAAACTGCTGCGGCGCTTTCGTGTGTTCGCAGCCACGCGGAATCAATCGATGAGCAGCCTCATTACAGTTGCCATCAGCGACATGATCGAGCGGGAGTCTCAAACGCAAAAGGCCAGGCGGCGGTTCCTGGAAAGAATACGCAACGCGCCTGATCGAGGGACCAAAGGCAAGATCCAGTGGACACGGGACGAGTTGCATGAACGTTGAGTTTGTCGATACGAACATTTTCGTCTATGCGCACGAGGGAGGAGCGGGCCACAAACACGACAAAGCGGTGGAGCTGATCACGCGCCTCTTTGACGAGCAAGCCGGGGCGGTCAGCATCCAGGTCCTTTCGGAATTCTACGTTACCGCGTCGAAAAAGCTGGGGATGAAAAGCGAGGAAGCTGAAGAAGCCATCGCCGACCTGGGAAGCTGGACCATTCATCGCCCCAGTCACGGCGATGTGGTGCGGGCGTGCAAGCTTCATCGGCAGCACAGGGTCAGTTGGTGGGACGCGCTGATCATTCACAGCGCATCCGAACTCGGTTGCGACGTTCTTTGGAGTGAAGATCTCGCCGCCGGGCAGCACTACGGTACTGTGACGGTTCAAAATCCATTCGCGTAAACCGCGCCATGCGATAGTAGTGATGTGCCAGGTTCGCTCCCCCGTCTCCGTTTGGGACTCGATTTCATTCCGTCCTCCGATCCCGAGCACCCCGGCCTGTTGATTCGCGATCCGCTTAAGTTTTCCGATGCCATGCTGCTCATTCCGCCTCAACTGGTGGAATGCCTGGCTTGCTTCGACGGCGAGCAGACGGAGCTGGATCTGCGCGCGAACCTGGTGCGGATCACGGGCGAAATCCAAATCGGCGAACTCGAAAAGCATCTGTGCGACACGCTCAGCCAGGCTGGTTTCCTGGAAGACGAGGCCTTTGAAGTGCAGCGGCTTGCGCGCGTCAACGAATTCATCGCTGCGCCCCGGCGCGAGGCCTCGCACGCCGGCTCGGCTTATCCCGACAACGCCGCCGAAGCACGCCAGACGATTTCTGAATTCATGCAAGGCGCTCCGCCCCCCCATTTGAATGGAGCCCCGGAAGACTCGCTCATTGGCATCGCGGCGCCGCATGTCAGCCCCTTTGGCGGCTGGGAGTCATACCGCGACGCTTATTCGGCGCTGCTCCCTTCGCACCATCCCTCTTCACCGAGTGACCGCACGTTCGTCGTGCTCGGCACTTCGCACTACGGCGAGCCGGACCGCTTCGGTCTCACCCGCAAGCCTTTCGTGACGCCGTTCGGCGAGACGGTTACCGACAACGGCTTAGTTGACGAGCTCATACAAGCCGCGCCAGATGCGATTCGCATGGAGGATTACTGCCACGCCATCGAGCACTCCATCGAATTTCAGGTGCTGTTCCTGCAATATCTTTACGGCCCGGACATCCGTATCCTTCCGATTCTGTGCGGGTCCTTCCTGCGCAGCATTTATCAAGGCGGCAAGCCGGAAGGGAACCAGCACGTGCATCGTTTCTTCGACGGGTTGGGCAATCTTTCGGCGCGGGAAGGGAACAAACTGTTCTGGGTGTTGGGCGTGGATATGGCGCACATGGGCCGCCGCTACGGGGACCAGCTGATCGCCCGCGCCCAGGAAGGCGAAATGGCTGCCGTTGCCGAGCGCGACAAGCTGCGGATCGATCGGCTGGCCGCAGCCGACGCTCCCGGGTTCTGGGATCTCGTACGGGAGAATCAGGACGATCTGAAATGGTGCGGATCGGCGCCCATCTATACGTTTCTAAAGGTGGTTCCGCAAGCTCGCGGGACCCTGCTGCGCTACCAGCAGTGGAACATCGACGAGCAGAGCGTGGTTAGTTTCGCGGCGATCGGGTTTCGGGGATAGTCCGTACTACAACTAGCCCGTACTGTGTTTCCATAGCGCCGGACATATCGCGCGACTACCATTGATTCATGCCAAGAGGATTCATGCCAAGAGTCATCTACGCCATGACCTGGGGTGGGTAAGGTCACTCGGGCCTACTCCGGCCGCGCCGCGACCCAATATCCAGGACGCGTACGGACTTCCAGATTCGGGCGATTGACAATCACCTTGATTTCGTGGAATCCGCCTTCAGTCTGATTGTTGGGTGAATAGCTCAACAAGTACTGGCTGTGCAACTCGTCACTGATCCCTGAGACCGCCTTCTCCAAGCTTCGTTCGCCGATGAAGGAATATTCCCGGCCGCCGGTGAAGCGCGTGAACACATCCAGCGTATCGTCGACGAAAATACTCTTCACCGCTTTGAAAATGTCGACGAACACCGGGATGTAGTTGCCCATGTAGTAGTTCTGTTCCACGGTGGTGGGAGTGGCCGCATAGCCCCCTGGAAGATGCTCCGCCTCGGGAGGAATGGAGGGCGGACGCGGTGGAATACCTTTGTCGGTGAGCGCCGCCACGACGGTGGAAATGTCTAAAGAGTAAATCGAAACATTCGCGAATTGCGCTTCGGTGAGCGCTTCACGCAAACGCAGTTCGCTGCCCCGGTCCCGCTTCTCGGCAATCAGCAGCAACACGCGACGCCGGTCGGGCGGCCGATGGGTCAGCATCCGGATGCACTGACTCTCCGCGTCAATCACGGCGTGGTTGGAGCTGCCCGGAGTCATCTTCTTCATCGCTTCGGAGATCTTGGCGCCCTCGCTAGTGAAATCCTGCATCACTTGAATGCGGTGATCGAATCCCACTACGGCCACTTCTCCATTCTGGCCGGCGACCAGTTGGCTGAGCATGGATCCGATACTTTGGATCTTGGGCAGGAAGTCGGTCAGATTGGAACTGCGCTGCACCGCCACCACGAGGGAAAGCGGCTCATCCCGGACGTCCGCGTTCACCTTCTGCAGTTTGTTGTTGTCGTAAAGCTGGAAGTCCTGCAATTGCAGTCCGTTGACGAACTCGCCATTGCGGTCTCGCACGGTAGTGGGCGCGACCACGACGTTGACCGTGGCGCCAAAGGTGAGATCGCCGGAGTCCTGGGTCGAGACCGGCGGTGGCAAAAGCGGTGCCGGCGCCTGTTTGGCCCCCGGCTCTTTGGCCGGGTCGAGTGTTCCGGGTGCTTGGGCGAATCCAACTTGAACGAATCCAGCGGCGCAAATGAGGAATATCAGCGCGGTGCGCATGACTCTAGTGTGGCACATCATCTTGATGTTGATCTCCGGCATGGGCCGTCCTCCCCTCCAAAAGGTCTAGCACGTGAGGAACCAATTTCGCGATTGCATCCAGAGACTGGATCGCACCCTTGGGCGACCCAGGTAGATTCACGATGAGCGTGCGTCCCCGCACTCCGGCCAGCCCTCGCGACAACGCGGCAGTCGGGGTGAATTTGCGCCCTTCGGAACGCATCAACTCGCCTAGCCCGGGAATGTCCCGTTCCATGACACCGCGCGTCGCTTCCGGTGTGACGTCACGCAGCGCCACGCCGGTGCCACCGGTGGTGAGGACAACCGAAACCTCGCCCGAGTCGGCCAGCCGGCGCAGGGTGTCCGCGATCCGATGGGATTCGTCGGGCACCACCTCAACCGCGCTCACCGTCCATCCTAGCGACTCCACGCGTTCGCGAACCGCCGGGCCGGAACGATCTTCGCGCGTTCCCGCCACTACCGAGTCGCTCACCGTAATCACCGCTACGCGGATCATCTTAGCGTTTGTAGTCCCCGCTCTTGCCGCCGGTTTTTTCGAGCAGATAGAGATCGTGAATTTCGATTCCTTTGTCGAGCGCCTTGGTCATGTCATAAACGGTGAGAGCGGCAACCGACGCCGCCGTGAGCGCCTCCATCTCGACACCGGTGGCGGCCATGGTGGCGACGCTTGACAGGATTCGCACGCCGCCGCTTTCGAGCGTCACTTCCACGTCCACGTGGGAAAGCATGAGCGGGTGGCAAAGCGGAATCAGGTCGGAAGTTCTCTTGGCAGCCGAAATACCCGCCACTCGCGCGATTTCGAGCGGGTTGCCCTTGGGATTGCTCGGCAATTGCGCGATCACCGACGGCTGCATCTTTACGAAGGCATGCGCGCGCGCGGTGCGCTTGGTGGGCGGCTTGGCGGAGACATCCACCATCCGCGCCACGCCCGCGTCATCGTAGTGGCTGAGCTTCCTTTTTGTATTCATGGCTATTTCAACAGCACCCGAATCCAATCCCCCGTCGTCCAACTCTCGCGGCCGGGCTCCGTTACCAGAAACGCGTTGGCGCGCGCGAGCGACGGCACATCGCCGGAGCCTTGCCAGGGCATGGGCGTAACCAGCGATCCATCCGGGCTCAGGACGGCCGGCAGGAAGCGCGTCAGCCCCGTTTTCTGGCTAAAATCCTGCGACAACCTGCTCCACATCAACGGAAGGCAGGCATCCTTCTGGCCGCCCAGGAGTTCCACGGCTGCCCGGCCAAAGATTTCGAAAGTAACCATGGTGGACGCCGGATTGCCGGGAAGGCCAAAGAAAAACTTACCGCGCGCTTTACCGAACACCAGCGGCTGTCCGGGCATAATGAGGACGCGATCGAAATAGAATTCCGCGCCCAAGTCGGCCAGCACGCGCTCCACGATGTCGTACTTGCCGGCCGAGACGCCGCCGGAGAGCAGCAGCAGGTCGAAGAGCAGCCCGTGTTCGGTTAACTCGCGCGTGGCCTGGTATAAATCCCGCGCAATCGGCAGAACGGTGGGACATCCGCCGGCCCGCTTCACTTGAACCGCCAGAGACTCCACGTTGGAGTTGCGGATCTGGTAGTCGAGCGGTGTTTGGTTCACCTCGACGATCTCGTCGCCGGTGGCCAGAATCGCGACCTGAGGACGGGTGAATACCGAAAGCCTGGTCGAGCCGACCATGGCGAGCAGCGCGATTTCGGCGTAACCCAGGCGCTGGCCCGCTTCCAGCAACACGTCGTTCTCGAGCGCCTGCGAGGCCTTCGGACTCACATTTTCTCCCCAAGCCAGCGTCCGCGGTACAATAACGCGATCGCCTTGCACCGTGCAGTGCTCCACCATCACTACCGAATCGGCGCCTTGCGGCAGCGGAGCTCCGGTCATGATCTCCACAGCTTCACCCGGCTGAAGCTGGCCTGCGAACGATTCACCGGCGCGAACTTCGCCGATTACGAACAAGTCCCCGGGCAGATCGGCGGCCCGGACGGCAAAACCATCGCGCACGGAGCGCGCCAGCGCAGGATAGTCACGGTCCGAGGTTACCGGTTCGGCCAGCACCCGGCCAGCCGCTTCTGAGAGACTGGCCAACTCGATCTTCGGTTCTCCGCCGGACGCGCGCAGTTCCTTCAGCACACACTGGCGGGCCTGTTCGAAGGTGAGTGTGGCCACATCAGTATTGTACCTTTGGATGTATGCAAAGACTGTTCTATGCAAAGCCCCGGCGTAGCCGAGCTAAGTAACCGGCAGGTGCATTTATGGTTGGTGCGGCTGGAAGCCTCGGAAGACAATTTCGCGCGAGCGCTGTCCCTGCTGTCACCGGAGGAAACGGCGCGCGCCGAACGGTTTCATTTTGACCGGCATCGCCGCGCGTTCGTCCTAGGCCGCGCAGCTCTGCGTGCGCTGCTTGCGAGCTACCTCCGCGTGGAACCCCGGGAGGTAGGTTTTGCATACGGGCCGCAGGGCAAGCCCACGCTCGCCGACCCAGAGTGCTCGCTGCGATTCAACGTTTCCAACTCCGGTAACCTGGCGGCCTGCGCCTTCACCAGCGGCTGTGAGATCGGAGTGGATGTCGAACAGCATCGCGCGCTGCACGACATGGAACACATCGCTCACCGGTTCTTCTCGCCCGAAGAGGCGGCTGAACTGCTGGAGCTTCGCGCAGCCGAGAAAACCGCTGCCTTTTTCCATTGCTGGACCCGCAAGGAAGCCTACATTAAGGCCATGGGCGGCGGCCTCTCCATTCCGCTGGACAGCTTTCGGGTCACGCTTCAGCCCGGTATTGCCGCTCGCATGGTGTCGCTCGGGGGAAGCGGGGAAGCGGCGCGGGGCTGGACGCTACATGATTTCGATCCGGCGCCGGACTATGAGGGCGCAATCGCTTATCCCGGCCAGCAGCGGTCTGTAGTGTACGGTGACCCGGCACGCCCCATTGTGGCGGCGGACGACCTGCTGGGCAGTCTTAGCGGGTGATCTTAGAGTTTTTTCAGACGGATGTTTCGCACTTCGATTTTCATCGGTTCGCCGGCGTGCAGTTGTATTCCGATCAAGCCGTCCAGTTTGCGATTTGCCGAATCGTTGTCCAGCAGCATGCTCATCACGCGGCCATTCAGAATCTGAATCAGCACGTTGCCGCGCGCAATGATGCGATATTCGTTCCACCCCTGCGCGTTGATGGCAGCTTTCAACTCCGCTTCGTTTCCCAGCGATCCAAGCAGCACCGGCTTGGCGCCGGTTTCAACGGAAGCCGATTGGCCGCGCAGGGCCAGAAACGTACGGCCGCGTTCTTCGTAGATCTGTCCCGTGTATCGCTGGGCGGCGTCGATGTCGGCCTGATAGCCCTTCATGACCCAGCGGAGTTCAGGCAGCAGCTCCGCGCTGCGATATTGAATGCCGCTGTTACCGCCGGTCAGGCGATATTCAGCCAGCAGTTCAAAATCCGCCGGCGAGCCGCCCCGCCAAATCAGAAAGGTGTTTTGCTTGGGGATGGAGCCGGGCTTAGTTTCGCCCACGATTGCGCCGTTTTCCACGCGCCAATACGCGGGATCGCCGTCCCATCCGGTGAGCGTCCGGCCGTCGAAGATGGGGGTGAGGCCCTGTGCCGCGGCTGCCATCTGGAAGAATGCGACCGCAGCCATCAACGAGCAGGCGCGGCTATGGTTGCGGAATGCCCAACCCAAACGCATACAACGTACCGTCCTCTGTGCCGACATACACGCGGCCTCCGCCTACCGTGGGCGCGCTAAAATGCGAGAACCCGCGAATGGTATCCGCGCTCGAGAACAGCACATCGCCGGTGGCCGCATCCAACGCATAGACGATGGCATGGCCCGCTTTCGCCTTCCGGTCGTCCACGCTTAATATATTGCCGCTGTCGCCGAATTGCGCCGGTGAGTCGCCGTCGGACAAGGCGAAGACAATTCCATTGGCGATGATCACCGGCGCGGGCACCGCCATGTTCAGCGAGTTCCAAGCGGGCGTCAGTACGGGCTTGCCCGCCTCTAGGTCCACTTTGAACGCCATGACGCTGCCGTCCGGGGTCTCACCGTGCTGCAAGGCAAACTTAGTGGCGGTCGTGGGAGGCCCCCAGGCCGGCGCATACAGCCAGCGCGTTCCAGCGGGGTCTTCCCAGGTAGAGAAGGCGCCCCAGAATCCCCGGCCCGCGAAGTTTACGTCCTCGTTGGCGAACAACGGGCTGCGATACAGCGGCGCGCGATGGTCGGCGCCTCCCAGGGATTTGGTGTCGAGCAGGAAAATTACGCCTTCCTTACCGCCGGCAACTGCAAGTTCCCAGTCCTTGAAATTGAAGATGGTGGGCCCGATACAGCCCATGTCCAGATCTTTCTTCGTCACCCACGATCGATTGCGCGGCGTGAAATAGTCGGTGAGCTTCAGATCCTTGGGCGAGAGCGCGATTACGGAATCGGCCATCAGGCCCTTCTCCGGATCGAAAGGGCCATCGCCCGTTTCGATGATGACGCGTCCGTCGGAAGTAACGGCTGGGCCGCCACGGCCCCACACCCCAGCTCCATTGGTGCCGGTCTCGAAGTACGAGATTTTGTGACCGGCGTCGTTTAGATCCAGCGCGTACACACCCGACTTCACGCCATTGCAGCCCTGCGAGGTGGTGGTATAAAGGACGCCACTCACCAGATTCAAGCTCCACATCTTGGCGAACGCGGGGACAAACGGCGTGGGCGGCAGAACGTCTTCACCACTGACCAGGTTGAAGGCGTGAAGCTTGCCGTCGCCGGCCAGCACATACAGCGCCTGGCCGAATCCTGGTGCGGCGTCGCCGGTGCGAGGAACCGGTCCAATTACCGGCGTTGCGGTGAGCCCGTTCGGGCACAGCCAGCTATCGCGCCGCTCGGGTGTGCCTTCGGTGGAGAGCGTCTTTTGCCAGAGAATCTTTCCGGTGTCGCCGTCAATGACAAATACCTTGTTGGACGCCCCGCCGACAATCACGTAATCCTTGACACCCTTGGCGGTGGAGATGCTGGCGCGGACCAGCGGCGCGGTCAGATTGCTCAGAGCCTTCGGTTCCGAGTCCAGCTTGACGCTCCATTCCAGCTTCAGATGTTTGACGCTCTCCGGATTGAGGTCGGGCTCGGTTTTGTTCCAGCCGGTGCGCTGGGGGTCGCCCCCGAAAGTTGTCCAACTGCCGCGCCCATATTGGGCCGGCGACAACATCGGAAATGCCAGAAGGACTGGCAGCAGATTCGCGATTCTCATCAGCGGGGCCAGTGTATATCCCTCCGGGTAAGGTTGTCAAACGAGCGACGCAAAGGGGCCGAAGTTAGCGGAAGTTGTATCATGAAAAATATGAATCGAGCGGCACTCCTGATACCATTTCTCGCGATTTCTCTCGGCGTGGCCCAAGCGCAAGATCTTCCGCCCGGCAAAGGGAAGGATCTGGTGGAGAACATTTGTGGAAGCTGCCATGGTCTGGACGTGGTGGTTGCCCAGCATGCGACGAAAGACGGGTGGGCATCGATCGTCGACTACATGGTGCAGCGCGGCGCCACCGGCACGCCCGAGGAGATGCAGACCATCACGGACTATCTGGCGAAGAATTTCCCCGCGGCCGCCGCCAAGACCAACGTCAATAAGGCATCCTCCATGGATCTTCAGACCCAGCTGGAGCTGACCGCCAAAGACGCGGACACGATCGTCAAATACCGCGCCGACCATGGCGACTTCAAGGATTGGGACAGCCTGGCGAAAGTCCCCGGCATCGACACCGCAAAGCTGACGGCGAAGAAGGACAGCATCGTCTTTACCGACGCGCAGTAACGCCGATGATCACCAGGCGAGACGCTATTAAGGCCAGTGCGGCAGCGGCCCTGGCGCCTGGGGGCACGCGTGCGGAGACAGCTTCGGCCGGCCGTTTGAAACAGTCGCTGGCGCGTTGGTGTTACGCCAAGATCGCCATGGACGACCTGTGCCGCGCAGCAGCCAACATGGGTATCACGGGCATGGATCTGGTGGCTCCAGACGACTGGCCGGTGCTGCGCAGGTACGGCATCACGCCGGCGTTGGTGCAAGGCGCAGGCACCTTCACCGAAGGCTGGAATAACAAAGCGAATCACGACAAACTAGAAGAGCAGGCGCGAACCAGCATCGCAAGGGCCGCCGAGGCCAAGGTTCCCAATGTCATCGCGCTATTTGGCGCGCGTCGCGGGATGAGCGATCCTGAAGGCATCGACAATTGCATCGCGGGCCTGAATCGCGTCAAGAAATTCGCCGAGGATCACGGCGTCACGCTGTGCGTGGAACTGCTGAACAGCAAGGTGGATCACAAGGATTATCAGGGCGACCACACCAGTTTTGGCGTGGCCGTGGTGAAAGCGGTGGATTCACCGCGCGTGAAGCTGCTCTACTTACCACATGCAGATCATGGAAGGCGACTTGATTCGCACCATTCGCGATAACATCCAGTACATCGCGCACTTTCACGTGGCCGGCGTTCCCGGCCGCCACGAGCTGGACGACACCCAGGAAGCGCAGTGGCGCACGGTGGGGAAGGCTATCGCGGATCTGAACTTTCCGGGCTATATCGCGCATGAGTTCGTACCCACGCGCGATCCGCTCACGTCGCTCAAACAAGCGGTCGAATTACTTACGGTTTGATGTGGCGTTCACACGAGCGTGAAACGCCGCACCGAGGATTGCGTGCGCCACTTTACTTGCCACTTTACTTAACGACGGCTGCGGTTCTCCAACCCGCCGCGTACTCTTCGCGGGCGACTTTGGAATAAGGCACGGGGCTGACCACGGCGCGGATTTCCGTCTGCTTGTGGCGCTCGACGGTGGCTTTTTTCGTCCCTCCGCCTTCTTCGCCCCATACCAGCGTCGCCTCCGTGCCGATTTCGACGTCGTGCTCGACAATTCCGAGCGATAGCATCGAGCCTTCGTTGTAGCTGTAGCCGCTGAACATCGAAAGACCGGCCAGTTTCCCGCCGATCAAAACCTGGTCGTAGGAAGCAGAGGCATAATTCGACAACGGCAGGTCGATGTATTTATAGCGTTCTTCAGGAGGCAGGAACAT